>Ga0310910_10001520_pt1 | contig 12761 bp, 10 predicted proteins | sample GREbulkMGHF172_FD_203448 | JGI IMG/M metagenome (GOLD analysis project Ga0310910, IMG submission 203448) | Lab enrichment of tropical soil microbial communities from Luquillo Experimental Forest, Puerto Rico - GRE.bulkMG.HF172 | ecosystem: Environmental > Terrestrial > Soil > Tropical forest >... | reverse complement strand
GACCAATGTCTGGCGGATTCCGCGCCTCAACGGCAATTCGAAAGAGCGCGTCGGGCACCCGACCCAGAAACCGCGCGAATTGATCGAGCGCATCATACGTTCGCTGTCATACCCCGAATCGACGGTACTTGATTTCTTTGCCGGCAGCGGCGTCACCACACGCGTGGCGATCGAAACCCGCCGGCATTCGATTTGCTCTGATGTGGACGAAGCGCTGCCGACCTTTCTGAGGAGACACCTGGACCAGATCGGCGGGCGCAGGCCACCTGCTTCAGACTACGTGCTGATCGAACATCAGGACTGGTCAAGCCACCAGCTTTTCCGTGCGGTGCATGAGGCTTAAGCTACTCCGCCGCGGGCGAAATTCTGGTCGTCGGTGGCGCGGGCGACGCCGGTGCGGCATGAGGCGGCGCGCGGTCACCGTCGCCCGAGCGGTCGGTGTCGGCCGTGGAAACCACAAGCTTCCTGCCGTACCGCCAGATCAGTGAACCGATATCGTCCATCACCATGAACATCGCGGGCACGAACACCAGTGACAGGACCGTCGAGAACAAGAGGCCGCCGATCACAGCCAACGCCATCGGCGAGCGAAATTCGCCGCCGGCGCCGACCGCGAGCGCGCTCGGCGTCATGCCGGCAATCATCGCGATCGTGGTCATCACGATCGGGCGCGCGCGCTTCATGCCGGCGTCGGTCATCGCCAGTTCCCGCGGCTGACCGGAGCGCATCGCCTCGATGGCGAATTCAACCAGCATGATGGCATTCTTCGTCACGATGCCCATCAACATCAGGATGCCGATCCACACCGGGATGGTGAGTTGCTTGCCGGTCAGCAGCAACGCGCCGATGGCACCGCCGATCGAAAGCGGCAGCGAGAACAGAATGGTGACCGGCTGCAGGAAGGTGCCGAACAGCAGCACAAGCACGGCATAGACCATCAGCAGGCCCGTAGCCATCGTGGTGGCGAAACCGTCCTTCAATTCCTTCTGGCTTTCGGCGTCGCCACCTTCGCTCACGGTGACGCCCTTGGGCAGGCTCTTCATGACCGGAAGGGCGTAGATTTGCCGCGTGGCTTCGCTCCTCGCCGCCAGGCCCGCGAGGTCCGCGGCAACCGTGGCCTGCCGCTGGCGGTCGTAACGGTCGATGCTTGTCGGCCCCTGGTCGAGCTTGATGTCGGCGATTACTTCCAGCGGCACGCCACCCTTTTCGCCGTGTTCGCCAAGCGGCACGCGCAACTGCTCCAGCGTCCTCAGGTTGCCGCGCGCGGCGTCTTCGAGCTGGACACGGATCGGCACCAGGCGGCCGCCGGTGTCGAACTTGGCCAGCGCCGGACCGACGTCGCCGATCGTGGCGACGCGGATGGTTTGCGAAAGGCTTTCGGTGGAGACGCCCAATCGCGCGGCGAGATCGGCGCGCGGCCGGATGCGAAGCTCGGGCCGGTCAAGCGCGGTCTCGGAAACCACGTTGGCCAGCAGCGGAATCCGCTTCATCTGCGTCGCCAGTTCACTGGCAACGTTGTTGACGATGTTACTGTCAGCGCCGGTAACGATCAGCGAGATAGCGCGGTTGCCCTGGTCGTCAAGGAACCAGAAGCGAATGTCGGAAATGTTGTCGAGCTCCCGGCCGATCTCGTTCTCGAGCTCGCGCTGTGATATCTTGCGCTCGGTCTTCGGCGTATAGTTGATGATCAGCGTGGCGCGGCGTACTTCCTGCGAGCCCTGCGGCGAGCGGCCTCCGTCGACGAACACGCTTCTCACTTCGGGGCGCTTGCGCAGCAGCGGGACAATCTCCTCGGTCACCTTCTCCGTATAGGCGAGCTGGGTCCCCGGCGGCAGCTCCAGAGCCAGCCATGAACGGGCCGAGTCCTGCGCCGGCAGGAAGCTCTGCGGCAACAGCGTGATGCTCCAGATCGATGCGGCGAAAATGCCGAAGCCGATCAAGACCGTGATGAAATAGTGCTTTACCGACCAGGTAACGACGCGATGGTAGGTGTTGAGCACGCGCCCCGGCGGCGGTTCGTCATGGGTCTGATGCTTGAGGAAGTAGGCGGCCAGCATCGGCGTGACGAAACGCGCGGCCAGCAGCGAGAAGAACACCTGCACCGAGACCGTGGTGCCAAACTGCTTGAAGAATTGTCCGGCAACACCCGGCATGAAGCTCGCAGGCGCGAAGATCGCGATGATCGTAAGACTGATCGCAATAACGGCAAGCCCGATTTCGTCGGCAGCCTCCAGCGCCGCGCGGTAGGGCGTCTTGCCCATCCGCATGTGGCGCACGATGTTTTCGATTTCCACAATGGCGTCGTCGACCAGAATACCGGTCGACAGCGTAATGGCGAGGAAAGAGATAAGGTTCAGCGAGAAGCCGAGAAGGTCCATCACCCAGAATGCCGGGAAAATCGACAGCGGCAGCGAGACCGCTGCGATCATGGTGGCGCGGATGTCGCGCAGGAACAACATCACGATGATCACGGCCAGCAGGGCGCCCTCAAACAAGGTCGAGATCGCGGCCTCATAATTGCCCTTGGTGAATTTCACCGAGGTATCGATCAGCTTGAGGTCGTACTCGGGATAGGCCTCCTTGAGCGCATCGATTCGCTTCTGCACCGCGGCGGCGACCACCACGTCGCTGGCGCCCTTGGCGCGCTTGATGCCGAGCGCTACCACCGGCTCCCCGTTATAGCGGGCAAATGTGCGGCGGTCGGCGATGGTATCGGTAACCGTGCCGAGGTCGTCGAGACGAACCTCACCGCCCCCAAACAGCGGAATCATGGTGCCGGCGAGGTCATTCAGCGTCTTGGCGCCGGCCAGCGTGCGGATCGCCTGATCGTTCCTGCCGATTTCGGCCCGGCCGCCGGCAAGATCGACATTGGTGCCGCGCAGACTCTGGCTGACGTTAACGGCCGTCAGGCCCGCGGCCTGCAGGCGGTCGGGATCGAGCGAAACCAGAATTTCGCGCTCGACACCGCCGATGCGTCCGACCTGGGCGACGCCGCGCACGCCCTGCACCTCGCGCTTGACGACGTCATCGACGAAATAAGACAGCTGTTCCGGCGTCTTGCCCGGCGAGATCGCCGCATAGGTGACGATCGGAAGCCCGATCACGTCGACGCGCTGGATCAGCGGCTCGTTGACGTTTTGCGGCAGATTGGCGCGCACGCGCGTGATCGCATCCTTGATGTCATTGATCGCGCGGTCCGTGTTGGTCTCGATCGCGAATTGAATTGTCGTCACCGACAAGCCGTCGGTGATCTGGGACGTAATGTGCCGCACACCCTCGACACCGGAGACGCCGTCCTCGATGATCTTGGTGACTTGGGATTCAAGTTCGGCCGGAGCGGCGCCAAATTGTGCCACCGTCACCGAGATCACCGGTATGTCGGCAGACGGCAGGTGGGTCACGGCGAGCCTGGCGAAGCTCAGCCATCCCAGCACCAAGAGGATGATCGAGAAGACCACCGAGGGAAGCGGGTTGCGGATCGACCAAGCTGAGATATTGAGTGCCATCAGCGTACCTGTCGGTCGAGTTCGTCGGCGAAAATGGTTTTGACACGGTCGCCGTCATGCAGCGAGCTTCCGGCGTCGGCCACGACGACCTCGCCGACGTCGAGGCCTTCCAGGATTTCCGTGGAGGTGTCGGAGGCAAGTCCGACACGAACCTTCCGCGTCTCCACCGTATTGTCTTTGATCACCTGGACGGTGAGGTGGTCAATGGCAGTATGCGGGACGGCGACGTTGCAGCTGCGCTTGGCGTCGATACTGGCGCGCGCAAACATCCCGAGTTTCAGCGTCGGATTGCTGGTGACTGCGATGCGGACGTGACCAAGCTGCGTCGAGCGATCGATCTGCGGCGAAACCACCCGCACGCGGCCGACAAGGTCGGCGACGCCGTCACGGCTGATCCGGGCGGGCGCACCGGGATTGAGTTTTGGCAAATGAACGCTCGGTACTTCGGCGTCGAGCTCGAACTCGTTGTTGATTGCAATCCGGAACATTGGACCCGCCTGCGGCGAGGCCGGAGCTCCGACGATGGTCCTGACTTCGGTCACAAGGCCGGCGGCAGGGGCGCGGAGCGAGATCGGGCCGGATCGGGCCGGACCCTGCTGCGGCACGCCGGGCTGCTGCGCCGGTGCGCTCAAGCGCGCCAGCTCCTGGTTCTCCGTCACCAGATCGCCTTCGCGGATGAAGACGTCGGTCACCTTTGAGCCCTCCTGGTCGGCCCCGACCACGGCCTCCCGCCGCGGTACGACATACCCTGTGGCGTGAATAAGGTCGGAAAAACAGGCATTGGTCGATTTGGTGACGACGACGAGCGCCTCGGCATTAGTTTCTTTTTCCCGAGGCTCAGGACGATGCTCCCACCAGTAATAGAGCCCCGCCAGCGCCACAAAGAACACGGCGACCAACGCACGCTTCATGTTTTCGGAAAGCTGCATCGCCGATTAACCCGTCGCATCGTTGGGAATGGTGGCCACCGCGCAGAAATGCCGAGAACCAATCTGCGTTTCGCCGTATGGCAGGACGCAACCTCGCTCCAGGACCCGAATTGGCGCCACGAGAACGACTTTGGCTGACTGATTACTTGGATGCCGTGGTCTTGTTTTCCATGTTAACCACCTGCACCCGGCGGTTCACTTCCGCAAATGGATGCCCCGGATCCTTGAGCTTGCTCTTGCCGTATCCGACGGTGACAAGGTCGCCGGCGGCAATGTGATAGTTGTCCATCAGGTAGTGCTTGATGGAATCAGCACGCCGCTCCGACAGGTCCTGGTTGTAGGCGTCCCCTCCGACGGCGTCCGTGTGTCCGGCCACAACGAAGGTCGAACCCTTTAGGTCGGGATTGGTGAGCGCGCGGCCGAGCGCCTGCACCGAGGCAAGCGACTTGGAGCTGATACTCGCGGAGTTATAGTCGAAGGTAATTTCCAGATCGACGTTCGGCTTATCCTTGGCAATGGTTGCGATCTCTTCGCGCTCGGAAGCCGAAAGCGAACGCGTTGTGCGGCCGCGGATGCTCGAAACGAACTTGGCCTGAGCGGCATCCTCTACCGCGTCTGTCTGTGTCTGCGGGGTGGCCGACAAACCCCTGGTCAACGGCTTCTTTGCCGGCGTCAACGCCTTGAGGATCTGGTCCTCACTGACATCTTCGGCGGCGAGCGCCCTGCTGACCCCAAGGCAAAGCACGGCCCCAATGGCCGCGACCGAAACGATCGCGAGCAAATTTCGCGTCATGAGCACCTTCGACATTGCCAGTCCCTCCTGCCTATTCACGCGGTTCCAAACAGCATCGCAAGCACAAAACGGTCGCGAAGGTAACCGCTTCCCCCTATGTCTGCGCCGCCTTCCCGACGGTTCGAATACGAACGCAACTCGGACTCTAATGCACGATCCGGAAAAGTGGACACCGTTTTCCGGAAAAATCACGCTCTACGATGGGCTAAAGCGCGATAGCGATTCCATTTCAGGCTGTCGCGCTTTAGCGGACCCCGTAGCCGTCGAATTCCTGGACAATGTTGGGGTCCATGGCCTTGGCATTGGCTATATCCAAATTGCCTTCGGAAATCGAGCCGATGCGCTGCTTGGCAAGGCCCCTTCCATACAGCGACGAGGTCAGCCGCGGATTGATTCTGAGCGCCGCATCGAAATCGGTGATGGCGTTTTTCGTCAAGCCACTCTTGAGGTTAACAAGGCCACGGCTGTCCAGTGCGTCGACAAAATTCGGTCGCAGCCGGAGCGCTTCGTTGCAATCCTTCAACGCCGCCGGCAAGTCGCCGACGACCGCGCGCGCCCAGCAACGGTTGTTGAGGGCCTCCACGTCCTTCGGGTTCAGTCTGAGTGTGTCATCGAAATCCTTGATGGCAAGGCTGTAGGCCCCCTTGCTGGCATAGACTTGTCCGCGACGGTAAAGCGCGTTGGCGTCGTCCGGATTGGCATCGAGCTTGGCGGTCAGGCTCTTGATGGTGGGGTCATCGGCGAGTGACACTTGGGTCTTGTCAGCCGGCTTCTCCGCTGGCGCTGACGGCGGCTGAACATCGACTCGCTCAGTAGGTGGTGGCGAGGGAACCTCGACCCGCGGCGGAGGCGGCGGCGGAACCTCGACACGTGGCGCAGCTGGAGTATCGACCACCGCAGGAGCAGGGGATGGCGCGGGGGATGGGGTCTGAGCCGGAGGAAGCGTCGCGACGGCGGGACGGTTGCCGGCCGCACCCGGGATAAAGGAGAAATCCTCCGCCAGCGACGATGAAATCCAGGGCACCTGTTCGCCGCGCGAGGCGCGGGTCACGCCGACGCGGGTCCTGTTCAGCGTCTCCTCGGCCATCAGGTCGGGAACGCGGATTTCCTTGAGCAACTCCTGCACGAACAGGCTGTGATCGCCGCCATTGTCGGAAATAACCGAGGAGAGAGCGGCCGAATACATCACCAGCGTGCCGTTGGGCGCGATCACTGGCGCCAGGCCGGCCGAGAAGGTGCGAAAGCGGCGTTCATATGGATTGCGCCGGGAGGCGTCGATCAACGCGATCTTGACGCCCGCTCCGCGGCCATTGATCTCGCCCAGCACCGTCTCGAGGCTGAAGCCATCATGACGCACATCCTGCTCGGTCCAGATCTGCGCGTCGACCGGGATCAAGTAGCTTTGCCGATTGGACTGGATGCCAAAGCCGGAAAAGAAAATGAGGGCGACTGAGCCCGGCCGAATCTTCCCATACAGCCGCTCGAAGGCACGACGCATGGCGTCGCCGGTAAGATTTTCGCCGATTTCGACCGCAAATCCGTCGCGTTTGAGTTCGTCGGCGACGTCGCGGGCATCGTTGATCGGTTCCTTCAGCGGCGCGTCCGCGTCGGGGTACTTGGCGTTTCCGATCACGAGTGCGTATCGATCACTTGCTGCGAAGGACGGGGCCATCGAGACGGCCGACAAAGCCAAGGTCAGGAGCAATGTAAGGCGAATTTTCATCAATCAGGGGTCCAGCAAAAAAAGCGCCGACTCCAGCTTGCGCCTCGGCGACACCGGCTACGTAGACCGCATTATCAACCATGGTCGCAGGGCGTCAACCGCGTGTGGCGGCAAGATATTTCAGCGGTTGTCCGCAATTTGGCTAACCAGTCGGCATCCCACGCGGCAGCAATCGATCCTCCACGCGTGCGGCCCCTGCGCCGTCGCGCATTCCCGGGGCAAGGCCGTGTTGTTAATGTGACCAGGCTCACATTAGGAGTCCCCTGCGCCATCCCCGTGATAGCGGGTTTGACCTTTGCCGAGGACGGTGGCTTGGTCGAACCTTCGGCCCCGGAGGCCAGCTGCCACACAACGAGAAACGTGAGAGCCATGGGAAACGCCTACGAAATCTATGCGATCCGCTATGCGACGATGTCGCCGCGCACGCCGCACATGAATTTTCTGCTGCCCGATCCACACGACGCCACCGCACAGGACCTCGACTATTTCGTTTGGTTGATTCGAGGGCAGGGGCGCGACATCCTGGTCGATACCGGGTTCAACGCCGAAGAGGCGAAGCTGCGCGACCGCAAGCTGACGCTCAATCCGGTCGATGCGCTCGACAGATTCGGCGTCAAGGCCGCCAACATCAAAGACATCATCGTCACTCACTTGCACTACGACCACGCCGGCAATCTCGACCGCTTTCCGAACGCGCGCTTCCACTTGCAGGATCGCGAGATGAGCTATGCAACGGGCCGCTGCATGTGCACCGGCATGCTTCGTTTTCCGTTTTCGGTAGAGCATGTCACGCTGATGGTGCGCCATGTCTATGGCGAGCGGGTCACCTTCCATTCCGGTACCGGTGAGGTCGCCCCCGGCGTGACCCTGCACCACGTCGGCGGTCACTCCGATGGTCTGCAGGTGGTGCGGGTCGAGACGGAGCGCGGGCCTGTGGTGTTGGCCTCGGACGCCGCGCACTATTATGCCAACCTGCACAAGAGGAGTCCGTTTCCCATCCTCTACAATATCGGGGACATGGCGCAAGGCTGGAGCACCGTCGAGCGGCTCGCCGGCCATCCGGACCGCTTCATCCCCGGCCACGATCCGATGGTGACCGAAATCTATCCGCGCGCCAGCGACAAGGTCGATGCGTTCGCCTTGCATAAGGCGCCCTCGCGCTCGTTCGCGAAATAGAGCCGCTTCAGTAGTGGATTCTCGATATCTGGCGAAGCTCATCGGCTGTCGCGGCTGGAAAGCCGAAGAACTCAAGACAGGCGGGGATTTGTTCAAACAACATATCCGTGCCGAGACGATACTCGCAGCCGCGTTGGCGTGCTGCCGCCAGCAGTGGCGTGATCTCGTCTTTCATGACGACTTCGCCGACAAGCGTCGAGGGCGAAAGATGCGTGACGTCGATGGGAAGCGGATCGCCGGCCTTCATGCCGAGCGGCGTCGCATTGACGACGATGTCGAATCCGGCCGGATCATTCGATCCCAGCGTCACTTTCTGTTCTGGATAATAAGCACCCAGGCGCTCGGCGAGCCTGTTCGTCGCGGCTGCGCTGGAATCGAACAGCGCAATTTCGGCGACGCCTGCCTTCGCAAGGGCAGCCGCAATCGCCGACCCGACGCCGCCGCTCCCGATAACGAGAATGCGCGCCGAGGCGAGAACGCGTCCGGCGCGCTTGACGCTGCGCACGAAACCCTCGCCGTCGAACATGTCGCCGATCAGCCTCCCGCCGGGATCGACGCGAACCACGTTGCAGGCGCGTGCGATTTTGGCGGAGACCGACACCTCCTCCAATAGCGCCAGTGTCGAAACCTTGTGCGGCATGGTCACAAGAGCGCCAAGCACGTTGCTCAGCCTGAACAGCGGCTCGAAAAACGCCTGATAGTTATCGGCGGCGCACCCCATCGGCACCACGAGGGCGTTGATCCCGTGCTTCTCAAAATAGGGATTGAAGATCATCGGCGCCTTGAACGTTTCCGTCGGGTAACCGAGATGCGCGATCAGTCTGGTGTTTCCGTCGATCATGGTTTTCGGCGAGGCCATACTGAAGCGAATGTCAAATCCACCACACTAGCGCTTTCAATACACCCGTTTCGCGGCCGCCTCCCTGTTGGTCTGCCCGAGATCGAGGCTCCGCTCGATCTTGCCGAGCAGCGCCGCGAATTTCTTCTGCTCCTGCCGCGACAGGCAGGCAAGAATTTCCTGTTCCCTGCGCAACAGGCGCGGGATCAGTTGTTCGTACAGCGCGCGGCCCTTCCGCGTCAGCCGCAGGCGGAACTCGCGGCGATCGTTCCGGTTCTCGACGCGTTCGATGATCTTGCGGCGCATCAGCATCGTCACGGCACGGCTGATGGTCGATTTATGCGTGCGCGTGCAGTCGGAGACATATTGGGCGCTGCAGGCTTCGTTGCGGAAGCCAAGCGTGGCGAGCACCCGCCACTCCGGAATGTCGAGGCCGTAGCGCTCCTGATACTCGCTCGAAAGCGACTGACTCACCTCGGCCGCCAGGCGGTTGAGGCGGAACGGCACGAAACGGAACAAGTCAAGCCTCGAATTCCGCCCGAGTGCACCTTTCGCACGCGATCTCGCCGCTGTTTTAGGCCGTGCGTTTCGGGAGGTTCTTGCCAAAAGTCTCTCCAATTCCGGTTGCGCGTGCCGGGCAACAGGCCTATGATAGTTGCAAATGAAACTATTTAGCAAGACCGTCCTTTTCGCCGGCGCCGATCTGAAGTTCCCTTCGCCAGGGTTGGAGACGCCAGGATTGGAAACATGACGCAGGGCGAGAGCCAGGCAAGAAACCAGGCAAAGGCCCAGTTCGGCTACCGCCGCCACGCCGACCAGGACCGGACCGCAGCGGATATCGCGACCCATCCGGTGGTCGTGGTGGGCGCGGGTCCCGTCGGCTTGTCGCTTTCGATCGACCTTGCCCGGCGCGGTCACAATGTCGTGCTGGTCGATGATGCCGACCGGATCGGCGAAGGCTCGCGGGCGATCTGCTTCTCGAAGCGCTCGCTGGAATACTGGGATCGCCTCGGTGTCGGCAACCGCATGGTTGACAAGGGCGTGATCTGGAGTGTGGGAAAGATTTTTCACGGCAATTCCCAGCTCTACCAGTTCAATCTGCTGCCGGAGCGAGGTCACAAGCGGCCCGCCTTCATCAATCTGCAACAGTTCTATGCCGAGGCTTTTCTGGTTGACCGCGTCCAGGAACTCCCCGCGATTGATTTGCGCTGGCGCAACAAGGTGATTGCGCTGGAGCAGCGCAACGAGGGCGTGGTGCTGAGCATCGATACGCCCGACGGCCCTTACCGGATGCGCGCCGCCTACGTGGTTGCCTGCGACGGCGCGCGGTCATCGTTGCGGCGGATGGTGGGAGCGGATTTCGCAGGGCAGGAGTTCGAGGACCAGTTCCTGATCGCCGATGTCAGGATGGCGGCGGAATTTCCGACCGAGCGCTGGTTCTGGTTCGATCCGCCGTTTCACGCCGGCCGCTCGGCGCTGCTGCACAAGCAGCCCGACGACGTCTGGCGCATCGACCTGCAGCTCGATCGTCAGGCCGATCCCCTCGTGGAAAAGCGACCCGAGAACGTGCGGCCGCGCATCGCACGCATGCTCGGCCACGACAAATTCGACTTCGAATGGATCTCGCTCTACAAGTTTCAGTGCCGCCGCATGGATCGCTTCATCCATGGGCGCGTCATCTTTGCCGGCGATGCCGCCCACCAGGTATCCCCGTTCGGCGCGCGCGGCGCCAATTCGGGCCTGGAGGATGCCGAAAATCTCTCCTGGAAGCTCGACCGCGTGCTGCGCGGGAAATCGCCGGAGAGGCTGCTGGAGAGCTACCACGTCGAGCGAAGCGCGGCTGCGGACGAAAACATCCGCGAATCCACCCGTTCGACCGATTTCATGGCGCCGAATTCCCGCCACGAGGCGCGGCTGCGCAAGGCGGTGCTGTCGCTGGCCCGGGATACCGAGTTCGGCAAACGCATGGTCAATGCCGGGCGCCTTTCGGTGCCCTCCGTCTACCAGTCGCCGCTGTCGACCGCAGACAGCGATAGCTGGCGCGGCGGCCCGCCGCCCGGCGCCTCGATGCTTGATGCGCCGCTGGCCACCCGCGCCGGCGAACGGATGTTTCTGAGCGACGCTTTTGTCCAGCAGGGAACCCGGTTCGCGCTGATCGCGTTTGCCAATGGCGCCGCTCTCGAAGTGCCCGGCGAGGTTGGCACGATCCAGATTGGCGGCGATGATGGCTTTGCCGATTGCGAAGGTCTTGCGGGTGCGCGATACGACGCCGAACCCGGAACCGCCTATCTGTTGCGACCCGACGGCTATGTCGCGGCACGCTTCCGCCACCCGACGCGAGGCTTGCTTGAAGCCGCATTGGCGCGGGCCTCTGGTATGGTGGATTTGACATTCGCTTCACCAGGCTGAACTGAAGGCTTTGTCATGCCGCTCTCCGCCAGTTCGAATTTCGTAAAACCCGATGATGCGTTTCGCGCCATCGTCGAAGCGCATCGTGGCCTCAACGACGAACAGAGTGCCGATCTTGATGCGGCGCTGGTTCTGATCCTGGCCAATCACATCGGCGACATCGACGTTCTGCGCGAGGCGATCGCGCTTGCCAAACGGCGCCTGTTCGAGGCGGACCAGGAGCAACAGCAACAACAATAGCACGTCCATTCAGGGGTTTTTCGTGATGACAAAGGGCTTTGCTTCCACCGGCGATCTTGCGGAAAAGAAGGTCACGTTTTCCGAGATCGGTCCCGACCTCTACGCGTTCACGGCAGAAGGTGATCCCAATTCCGCTGTTATCGTCGGCGAAGACGGTTGCCTCGTGTTCGACGCGCAGGCGACGCCTGCGATGGCCAACAAGGTGATCGAGCGGGTGCGAGCCGTCACCGACAAGCCGATAAAATATGTGGTGCTGTCGCACTATCACGCCGTTCGCGTTCTCGGCGCCTCCGCCTATCGCGCGCAGGCGATCATCGCATCCGAGGAGACGCGCCGCCTGGTGGCCGAGCGCGGTCAGCAGGATTGGGATTCCGAATATGGCCGCTTTCCGCGCCTGTTCCAGGATGCGCAGAGCATCCCCGGCCTGACCTGGCCGACCCTGACCTTCGAAGGCGACATGTCGATCTATCTCGGCGAGCGGGAAGTGAGGCTGATGCAACTCGGGGCCGGTCACACCTCGGGCGACATTGTCGCATGGGTGCCGGATGCCGAGGTGATGTTCTCCGGCGACCTCATCGAATATCACTCCGCCTGCTATTGCGGCGACGCGCATTTGCGCGAATGGCCAGCCACGCTGAATGAAATTCGCGCATTCAATCCGAAGGCGATCGCGCCGGGCCGGGGCGATGCGCTGAAGGGGGTTGCGACCGGCCGCGAGGCGATCGCGATGACGCGCGATTTCGTCACCACGCTTTATAGCGCTGCCGAAGCATCTGTCGCGAAGGCGTGGAACCTGAAGCAGACGATGGCGGCGGCGCGCGAGGCCATGGACCCGAAATTCTCCAGCTTTGCAATCTACGAGCACTGCCTGCCTTTCAACGTCTCGCGCGCATTCGACGAAGCCTCAGGGATCGACGATCCCGTGATCTGGACTGACAAGCGCGACCGCGAAATGTGGGCCGCCCTGCAAGGAGGATAGTCATGAATATCAACACCTCGGCCGATTCGATCGCGAGAAGCTCGGTGCAGGTAACGCCGGGCTATATGTCCGGGTTCGGCAACAGTTTCGAAACCGAATCGCTGCCCGGCGCCCTGCCGATGGGGCGCAACTCGCCGCAACGCTGCGCCTATGGACTTTACGCCGAAC
>Ga0310910_10001517_pt1 | contig 12765 bp, 10 predicted proteins | sample GREbulkMGHF172_FD_203448 | JGI IMG/M metagenome (GOLD analysis project Ga0310910, IMG submission 203448) | Lab enrichment of tropical soil microbial communities from Luquillo Experimental Forest, Puerto Rico - GRE.bulkMG.HF172 | ecosystem: Environmental > Terrestrial > Soil > Tropical forest >... | reverse complement strand
CCCTCACCCGTCTCGCTAGGTTCGCCACCTCTCCCCCAAGGGGGCCCAAGGGGGCGAGGGGATAGTCAAGAGTCAGCGGGACGGGACGCTAGGGCGTGAGCCGGTAGAGCATGCGGGGAAACGGAATCGTCTCCCGAACGTGCTCCAACCCACAGATCCACGCCACCACCCGCTCGATACCCATGCCGAAACCGGCGTGAGGCACGTTGCCGTAGCGGCGCAGGTCGAGGTACCATTCGAAGGCTTGGCGCGGCAAGTGGTGTTCCTCAATGCGTTTCAGCAAGGTATCATAGTCGGCCAGGCGTTCGCCGCCGCCGATAATCTCGCCATAGCCCTCGGGTGCCAGCATATCCACGCACAGCGCCACCTCCGGGCGCGCTGGGTCCGAGGCCATGTAAAAAGCCTTCACCGCTGTCGGGTAGCGGGTGACGAGGATGGGTTTATCAAACTGTTCGGAAACGATCGTCTCGTCGCCGCCGCCGAAGTCGCCTCCCCACTGAATCTCGCTGCCCTTTTCTTGAAGAAGTTTCACCGCGTCGTCATAACTCAAGCGCGGGAAAGGGAGCATGCACTTCTCTAAGGCGGAGACGTTGCGCTCCAAGGTCTTCAGCTCGGCGCGGCGCTTGGCGAGAGCGCGCTCCACCACGAACGACACCAAGCCCTCGGCCAACACGCAGACGTCCTCGAGGTTAGCAAAAGCCACTTCCGGTTCCACCATCCAAAACTCCGTCAGGTGGCGGCGGGTCTTAGACTTCTCGGCCCGGAATGTAGGCCCGAAACAATACGTTTTGCCCACGGCTGCAGCCGCCGCTTCGTTGTAAAGCTGGCCGGACTGCGCGAGGTACGCCTTTTCGTCGAAGTAGTTCAGTTCGAACAATGTGGTGGTACCTTCGCAGGCGGAGGGCGTCAGGATGGGGGTATCCACCAGGGTGAAGCCGTGGTCATCGAAATAGTCGCGAACCGCCTTGATGATCTCGTGGCGCACGGCGAGGATCGCCCGCTGGCGGCCGGAGCGCAGCCAGAGGTGCCTGTGGTCCATTAGGAACTCGGTGCCGTGCTCCTTGGGAGTGATGGGGTAGGGCTGCTCGGGCGGCACGCGCTGAATCACTTCCACGTCAGAAACGTCAAGCTCGAAGCCCCCAGGGGCGCGCGGGTCAGCGCGCACCTTACCGGTAACGCGGAGCGAGGACTCCTGCGTCAGACCGCGCACGCGCTCAAAGACCTCCGCCGGCACAGCACTCTTGACAACCACGCCCTGGATGATGCCCGTTCCATCGCGAAAGAGCGGAAATAGCAGCTTGCCGCTTTCACGCAGATTGTAGAGCCACCCTTGAACCAGCACCTCGTGGCCGGCGTGCTGGTCGATATTACGGATTTCGACAACCGCAGGGGAACTGGGTAGCGCAGAGTTTTGCCTCTTAAACTCTGCGGTTTTTCGTCCCCCGAACTGCTCGCCGCTCGCCTCTTCAGCCATACTACTCGCTTTCAGATTCGGGCTCCCTGATCAGCAGGCAGCAGGATGCGGTCGGTGAGCAAAGCACTCCCTCCGCCCTTCAACTGTCCTACTCTCCCTGCGTAATCATGAATGCTCGACCACTTCCACTCCTCGGGCTTATTCACTAGGCCTCGTTTCAACGGGTTGACCTGAATGTATTCCACCTTCTCGTGGTACTCTTTCACCGTCCGCACGGCTCGGTCGAAAAAGCAGGCCCGCCTGTCGGCGTAGCTTGTTGATCTGCCGCGCCGAGCTCACCTTGATGGATTCCATCGCCAACGAAACTGCCGTCGGGTAGGTCGGGCACAGAAAAGCGTGCCAGTGGTCGGGAAGAAACACCCACGCCGTCAGCAGAAAGCGATGCGTCCTGCGGCGAGATTGGTTTGCACTAGCCAGTAAGGTGAACTCGGGCTCGCCAAGATGCCTCCGACCAGGGTATACCTTGCAGGTCACAAAGAAAAAGCGGTCGCACAGAACCAGGCGGCGCAGGCGTGACATCGGGGTTGATTATAGTGGAAAGCAGTCGCGTTGAGAACCGCAGAGTTTACAAGGCAAAACTCTGCGCTACCTGACGCAATGAATCAATAGTTCAATGACTCGATGGCTCAATTCTTTCCAGCTTCTCCATCACTTCACGTAATCTGGCAAGGCCAGTCTTCTCGGGCCCATGGTCGCTTAACTCGAAAAGGACGGGGAACTGTCCGTCCACGGTGCGGAAGTCGCGGATGGTCTTGTCCCAATCGATCCCGCCGTCGTAAGGCATCAGATGATCATCCTTTTCGCCGGCGTTGTCGTGGATGTGAGTGGAGGCGATACGGTCCTTCAACGTGGCGAAGGCAGACTGCACACCAGGCATGATGTGGGCGTGACCTGTGTCAAAGCAGATCTTCAGGTCAAGCCGCGTATAGTCGACGAACTGCAGCAGGCGTTGCGGCGTACCGAGTTGATTGGGGATGTTCTCTAGCAGGACCTGGACGCCGCGATCCTTGGCGAAGATCTTCAGGTGCTCAAGCGAGGAGAACGCAGCGTCGAACTTGCGCAAGTCGTATTCCTCGCCGTCCAGCCCCAGGTGGAGGACGAGATAGCGAAAGGGAAGCCGTTCGGCGATCTCGAGGGCGCGCTTTACCTCGTCCATAGAAGCAATACGTAGCCGCTTCTCGAGGTAGGCGATGGAGATAGGTATATCCCCGGCGCGGCTGCCTTCCAGGCCGGGAAACAGCGGCCCGTGCACAGAGTGGACCGCGACGCCGTGGTCCGAGAACCACTGCGCCACGTCTCGCACATGGTCGGGATCGCAATAGTTAAGGTGCTGGCGAGCAGCGAAGATCTCGATCTGATGGATCCCGGCATCCAGGATCTGGTCCAGGATATGGGAGTTCAGGCGCTCCTTCACGAAGAGGTAGGTGGAGAGCGCGAAGTCCATCAGTAGCCCACCGCCTTTCCGTCTCCCCGGGGGTCTGCTGCGCCGAAGCGCCAGCCTGTTTTGGGATCGATCTCGATGGCCTGGCATTCGCCGATATGCCCACGCGCCGCGCTCTTATACCCGGCGGCGTTGAGCTTGTCGATGGTGTCGGCAGAAAAGCCCCAGCTCTCCAGCAGCAACTCGTTGGGCATCCACTGGTGGTGGAAGCGTGGGCTTGTCACCGCCTCTCGCACATCCATGTTGTAGACCAGCACGTTGAGCAACACCTGAAGAACCGTGTTGATAATGGTGCCCCCACCAGGCGAACCGAGCACAAGTCGGAGCTTGTTGTCCTCGAGCACAATCGTGGGCGTCATTGAAGACAGCGGCCGCTTGTGAGGCGCAATAACGTTAGCCTCACCCTGCACCAGCCCGAACATGTTGGGCGCGCCCGGCTTGGCAGCGAAGTCGTCCATCTCATTGTTGAGCAGAAAGCCTGCGCCCTCGACGGTGACACCGGAGCCGTATCCGCCGTTGAGGGTGTAGGTGTTGGACACGGCGTTCCCTTCCTCGTCGACCACTGAGAAGTGGGTGGTCTCGGCACGCTCGGTTCCCGCCGGCTTGCCGGCGCCGACGGGACCGCCGGCCTTGGCCTGCAGGATTTCATGGCGGAGCTTGGCGGCGTAGTCGGAGCTGGTGAGACCAGCTACCGGCACCGACACGAAATCAGAGTCGCCCAGATAGGCGGCCCGGTCGGCGTAGGCGCGCCGCATCGCTTCGACAACAAGGTGAATCGACTGGTACGAATTGGGCGTACCGAGGTCGAGAGGTTCGAGCACGTTCAGCATCTCAACCAGCGCCACCCCGCCGGAACTCGGGGGCGGCGCGGATAGAACAGTAAAGCCTCGGAAGTGGCCCACTAGAGGCAGGCGAAGCTTCACCTCGTAGTGTTCTAAGTCGGCGGCCGTGATGAGGCCGTGGTACTTCTGCACGGTGGCGACAATGGCCGCGGCGATCGCCCCGCGGTAGAAGGCCTTCGGGCCTTCCTTGGCAATCTGCCGCAGGGTGTTCGCCAGCTCCGGCTGCTTGAAGATCTGGCCGGGCTCATATAGTTGCCCGTTGCGCAGGAAGACCCGCCGCGAGGCCTCGAATTGGTCCAGAAGGTCCTTATCAGCCCGCAAGGACTCGCTAAGCGGGTAGCTCGCGACGAAGCCCTCCTCAGCCAGCACAATGGCCGGCAATATGACGCGCGCCAAGCCCAACTTGCCGTACTGCTGTTCGGCCAGCGCCAGTCCAGCGACGGTGCCGGGCACTCCCGCAGCTAAGGCGCCCACAATGCTCGCCTCGGGTTTCAGCTCGCCCGCGGCGCCCAGATACATCGTGCGCGAAGCCGCTGCCGGCGCCTCTTCCCGATAGTCGACAAACACCGACCGGCCGTCGGCCAGCCGGATCAGCATGAAGCCGCCGCCACCAATGTTGCCGGCAACGGGATGGGTGACAGCGAGCGTAAATCCCACCGCCACTGCCGCGTCTACCGCGTTCCCACCAGCCTTGAGGATCTGAAGCCCCGCCTCCGAAGCCAGCGGCTCCGCCGAAACCACCATCCCGTGCTTGGCCGCTACCGGTTCGAACGATCGCGCCGGCAGGGCGAAAAAGCAGAGGAGGACAATCAGCAGTTTTCTTGAGTATCGGGTATGTACCATCCCCCTCTTCTGCCTCATGGCCGGGTAGCGCAGAGTTTTGTCTTTTGAACTCTGCGGTTTTTGGTCCTAAGAAGTTGTGAGCGCTCGCCTCTAGCCATACCGCTCAGTTCACATCCGAACTCGCTGATCGGCGGGCAGCAGGACGCAGTCGATAAAAGAAGCGGTCAGGTACCGAGCGGTACAGGCGCGGCATCAGGGTCGATTATAGCCGAAGATTGGGTGTTAAGAACCAAAGGCAAAACTCTGCGCTACCCGGCTGGGTGTAATGCTGGCCCTTGACAGTTCGCTCCCGGTGCGATAACTAACGCTAGGGAGGCAGCAGCAAGCCTCTCGAACCTGGAGGTTCGTTCGCCCGACACTTAACAGTGGCCTTTGGTTGCCTCATCCGGCAGCGGCGGAGTAGGTGCTTGCCCTATTCAATGACTCCACGGTGGAGTGATCCAGCCGAAGGCTGGTGGCTTCGATCAAGTCGTTCAACTGTTCGAGGCTTGTGGCACTGGCAATCGGAGCAGTGACGCTGGGGCGCGTGACGAGCCAGGCCAGAGAAATTTTGACCGGAGTTGAATGATGTTGTTTCGCTGCCTCGTCCAGCGCCTGCAGAATACGGAATCCACGGTCATCCAGATACTTCTTTACGAACTGGCCCCGGCTGCTTTTGGATAGGTCACTTTCCGACCTGTATTTACCGGTTAAAAAGCCGCTGGCCAGCGAAAAGTAGCTGATTACGCCCAAGGCGTTTTCCCGGCACACAGGTTCCAACTTGGCTTCGTACTCGGACCGGTCGTACAGATTGTATTCAGGCTGGAGGCTTTGGTAGCTCGGGAGTCCGTGTTGTTTGCTAATCTGCAGGGCCTGAGTGAGTCGTTGGGCGCTGTAGTTGGAGGCGCCGATGGACCTGACTTTTCCCTGGCCGACCAGTTGTGCGTAGGCTTCCAGGGTTTCTTCTAAAGGCGTCAGCGAATCATCGATGTGGGATTGGTACAGATCGATCGAGTCCGTCTGCAGACGTCGAAGTGAGTCCTCCGCCGCCCTCAAAATGTAGGCTCTTGACAGCCCTTTGCTGCCCGGAGCCATCTCCGCCCCAACCTTGGTTGCGATGACGACCTTTTTCCGCTTGCTGTCTCGCTTCAACCAATGACCAATGATCGTTTCAGATTCGCCGCCCTTGTTCCCTGGGACCCATTTCGGGTACATGTCCGCCGTGTCAATCAGGTTGAAGCCCGCATCCACAAACGCGTCGAGCAGCCTGAATGCCGTTGGCTCATCGACTGTCCACCCAAAGACGTTGCCCCCAAAAGCAAGCGGTGCAACTTCGAGCCCGGAATTTCCCAGCTTGCGTTTGTTCATGGCTGTCTCCTCCTCGATTTGCGTCTCTTCCTCAAAGGTTTGGGAAGAAAGATCCGGCCTGAGCTATCCATCAAAATGGTCATGCCACATACAATACCATTTGCCGTAATCTATAGCGAGAAGACGAAAGGTTAGGTAGCCGGTCAGTTTGATGTAGAGGCGGTTTTACCCCGCCACGTGGCGAGGTAAACGCGCTGCTACCGGGGCAAAACCCACCAGGAAAGGCTTCAGACCAATGGAGAAAATTTTGGTAACCGGATGCGCGGGGTTTATCGGGTTTCACGTTGCCGGGCGCCTGCTCGGGCAAGGGCACTCGGTGGTCGGCCTCGACAACTTGAGCGACTACTACGATGTGAACCTGAAGAGGGCACGCCTGGCACAGCTCGAGGGGCGCACCAGTTTCCGCTTCTTCAAAGTGGGGCTTGAGGACGGGGATGGGGTGGCCCGCTTGTTTCAGGCCGAGGGCTTTGATCGCGTTGTGCACCTGGCTGCCCAGGCGGGGGTGCGCTACTCTCTCACCCATCCTCATGTGTACACTCAGGCGAATCTGGTGGGCTTCACGCACATTCTCGAAGGCTGCAGGCATCACGCCGTGAAGCACCTGGTATTCGCCTCCTCCAGCTCGGTTTACGGCGCCAACACCCGCATGCCGTTTTCTGTGCACGACAATGTGGATCACCCCGTGAGCCTGTACGCCGCCACCAAAAAGGCCAACGAATTGATGGCTCACGCCTACTCTTACATTTACCGCTTGCCTTGTACCGGTCTTCGCTTTTTTACCGTCTATGGACCGTGGGGGCGTCCCGACATGGCGCTTTTCAAGTTCACGAGAGCCATTCTCGAGGGCCAGCCGATTGACGTGTATAACTATGGCAGAATGCGGCGAGATTTCACCTACATAGACGATGTGGCGGAAGGCGTGATTCGGGTAATGGAAAGGGTTCCCCAGCCCGATTGGAATTGGAGCAGCGAAAAGCCGGCCTGCGGCAGCAGTTCGGCTCCCTACCGCATCTACAACATCGGCAATCACAACCCAGTGGAGCTCAGCTATTTCATCGAGGTCCTGGAACGTAAGCTGGGTAAGAAGGCCAAGCAGCATCTGTTACCGCTGCAGGACGGAGACGTGCCCGCAACCTATGCCGACGTGGAGGATCTGGCTCGTGACGTCGGATTCAGACCAACAACCCCAATCGAGGTGGGGATCAGTCGCTTTGTGGACTGGTACCGAGAGTACTACGGAGCGTGAGCTGCTTCAAAAAGTAGAGAGTAACGGCAACACGGCACGGCTTTCGCGAGATAGCAGATCGCTTCGCTTGGAATGACAGGCCCAGGTGTCATCCTGAGAGAGCGCAGCGAGGGATCAGCTTTTCGTCGCGGCCAGCGAGGAATCTAGCCATCAGCAGTACAGGGGGATAAAGCCGATCCCCTCAATCGACGAACTCAACTTGCGGGGCTCCGGGAAGTAGTCCTTTTTTGAAGCCGTAATCGAGAAGGGTCTGCACGGCGTCGCAGCCACGCCGGCCGCAGTCCAAGGTCCAGTCGTTTACGTACATGGAGACGAACCGGTCGGTGGTTACTGTGTCCAGCCCTCGAGCGAATTGCAGCGCGTAAGCCAATGCTTCTTCGCGGTGGTCGAAGGCATATTGGATGCTCCCTTTCATCAGCTTCGACACTTGTTTATGGACGTGCTCGCCCAGGGACCGCCGGATCGCGTTGCCGCCCAGAGGGAGAGGAAGATTCGTCTGCTGGTGCCACCATTCACCCAGGTCCAGGATCTTGGTCAGGCCATGGCCGACATAGGTGAGCTGGCCTTCATGGATAACTACGCCGGCCTCCGCCTCTCCGGATGTCACACGCGCAAAGACCTGATCGAAAGGGGTGAAGAGCGGTTCAATTTCCGGCTCGTACAAGCGCAAAGCAAGATGAGAGGTGGTGGCCTCTCCGGGTACGGCCACCCGCTTCCCCTTCAAGCCGTCAGGCAGCGGGCTGCGCGCCACCACAATCGGGCCGTAACGGTCGCCAAAGCTGGCGCCGCAGGACAAAAGGACATAATGCTGGGCAACGAGCGGGTAGGCCGCAAACGAGATCGCGGTTATGTCGTAGGTGCCGTGCATCGCCTTCTGATTGAGGGTTTGGATGTCTTCCAACACGTGGATGAGGGTGAGGTCGGGAGACCGGACCTTCCTCGTCGCCAGCGCATAAAACATGAACGCGTCATCCGAGTCCGGGCTGTGCGCAAGCCTCAGCTCCAAGACGGGCGACGGGGTCGTCCTATCCTTCTGCTGGGGTGTGGTCGTCATCTCTTTGTCGTTTGGTGGAAGCGTTTCAAATGACAGCACACAGTGTATCACGCCATTTGCTCACGCCGCAAGACAACTGCGGTGCGTCGGTGCGTGACGGTACGCGATTCGCGCCGCCCTTGACTTTGGCGCGGTCTTTGGCTATTTTCATTTAGCAGGCTGCTGAAAAAGCAGCCTCCAGGATTCATGGTCAAGTCCTCCCCTGTCGCATCGCCCGCCGCTGGATACCATAGCCTTGCTAATCGTTGGATTTAGCCGGAGGTGAGCCCACTACCTGAATGCTATGAAGACGAGTGTCAGGATCGGGAAGGGTGTTGAGGAGCTCTTTGGGGCCTACGACGAGAACCTAAAGCTCTTGGAACGTTGTTTTCATGTTTCCACTCATCTGAACGACCAGGCGCTGGACATTGAAGGCGAAGAGGGAGACGTGAGCCGCGCTCGCCACTTGCTGGAGGAGTACTTCGAACTGGCGGATGCGGGGGCGCGTTTCGACCGCGCCGAGGTGCAGTCCTTTCTGCGCATCCTGTGTGAAGACTCCGATGCCACTCTCAAGGGTCTGGCGGAGGCCGGCAGGCCCCGCGCGTTCGGTAAGAAGTCGATTGCGCCCAAGAGCCTTAACCAGCGCCGTTACGTCGATGCGATTGAGCGCTACGACATGGTGTTCGGCATCGGCCCATCTGGAACCGGTAAGACCTATCTGGCGGTGGCGATGGCGTTGGACGCCCTCCTCGCGAAAGAGGTCAGCCGGATTATCCTGGCCCGCCCCGCCGTTGAGGCCGGCGAACGCCTGGGTTTCCTGCCCGGAACCCTGCAGGAGAAGGTGAACCCCTATCTGCGTCCGCTGTACGACGCCCTCTACGACGTCCTCGATCCGGACCGCGTGGAACGCTACCTGGAAAAGGGAATTATCGAGATCGCGCCCATTGCTTTCATGCGTGGCCGCACTTTGAACGACGCCTTCGTGATTCTGGACGAGGCCCAGAATACAACGAGCGAGCAAATGAAGATGTTCCTCACCCGCCTGGGCTTCAACTCCAAGGCGGTCATCACAGGTGACGTCACCCAGATTGATCTCCCGAGTGGGCGGCGTTCGGGTCTGGCGGAGGCAGTGGAAATAGTGTCCAGGGTAGAAGGCATCAGCTTCGTCTATTTCAACGAGCGCGACGTGGTGCGGCACAGCCTGGTGCAACGCATTATTCGGGCGTACGAGGAGCACGAGAACGCCAAGGCCGAGGCAGGAGCGCTGCGGGCCCAGCCTCCGGCGAGCGAGAGTTCCAAGTCATGAGTTCTGAATTGTGAATGATTGCAAACCTGCAAACCAAGGTGACGGTCCAGAATGCTCGCGCCCGCGCCTTTGTGCGCGGACTCAGCGCTGCGCTTGGGCTTAAAGCGCAGTGGTTCAATGTCTGTTTTGTGGACGACGCTAACATTCGTCGATTGAATGAAGGGTTCCGGGGGAGGCCCAAGCCCACAGACGTGCTCTCATTTCCTTGGCAAGATCGTGGATCATACCGATTCGGGGCCGAATCTCCAAGAAAGGACCAGGAAGGCGGTTGGAAAGGCGAGTTCGCCGGCTTCCTTGGCGATATTGTGATCTCCGCTGAGACCGCGCGGCGAAACGCCGCGGCGGCAGGGCACTCCACTTGGACTGAAATCCGCTGGCTGATCCTGCATGGGGCTTTGCACCTCCTGGGGTATGACCACGCAACGGATGACGGAGAGATGACGGCGCTTGAGTTGTCCTTACGGGGCCGGCTGGGCATTGAGGAGCTCAGAGGCAAGTCAAAAAGCAAAAGGCAAAAATGCAAAGGGCGCAATTTGCACTCCCGCTTGCAGGATGGCTTACGGAAGGAGGGCGGAGCTGCAGACTGAGCTCAAGGGCAAGTCAAAAAGCAAGGCTGCGGAGTCTAAAGGGTGACTTCGTCCACAGGCTCCAAGTCGCCCTTAAGGAGTTGCGGGAGTCGAACTATTGGCTGCGGCTTCTTGCCCAGGCGGGCAAGTTGCCCAAGCCGCCTCGAGCCGCTTCTGGATGAGTCCAATCAGTTGGTGGCCATGCTGTCGAAGGCTGTGGCGAAGGTCAAAGGCAAGGCCAAGCTTGCCACACGGACCGCTACGAGCGCGTAGCGAGTACCGTGTGGATTTCGCTTTTGATTTTTGCTTTTTGATTTGCCTTGCTCCTCGACATGAAGAAGGTTGGGAGGCAAATCAAAGGCAAGAGGCAAAATAGAAATGTTCCTGACCTGCTTGTGCCTACTTGCTCTCGCCGCCCTGCTGGTGGTCAGTTCCGTGGCGTCTTATCTTCGGCTCCTGATGCGGCGCCTGAGCGGCGTAGCGGCGCGTAAGCTGTTTCAGGACAACGAGGGGCGGGCCATCAGAGCCGACCGCGAGCGCGTGGGCGTTTCGATTTCGACGCTGCACGGAGCGGCGATGGCGCTCTTTGCCGTGGGTTTGACGGGACTCTTCTTCCTGCGGCGTCCGGGGCATTCCTGGGGGAATCTGAGCGCCGCGTTGCTGGTTGTCCTCTGCGTCATCGCCATTTGCGATCAGTTGATTCCTTTTCTGTTGGTGGCCCGCCACGACGAGCCGGAACAGATTCTGGCGGAATGGATGCCTATTTTGAGGTTATCGGTCTTTCTGGCTCTGCCTCTTACCTTCCCCATCCTGATTTCTACTGGCCTGCGGCGGTTGTTGGAAGCCGAGGAACCGCAACCGGAGGCGCCCAGTCCGCAGGAGGACTTGCAGGAACTGATTGAAGCGGGCGAGCAGGAAGGAATCATCGAGAAGGGACAGGGTGAGTTGTTGCAGTCGGTGGTGGAGTTTAGCGACAAGGTGGTGCGGGACGTGATGACGCCCCGGCCCGAGATCGCAGCTGTCGAGATTGATTCGCCAATGGAGGGGTTGCGCGAGCTGTTCCGCCAGAAGCGGTATACCCGATACCCGGTGTACTCCGGGCAGCTTGACAATGTGGAGGGCATCGTCAGCATCCGGGATCTGACCGAACTGCCACCCGCTGAACAGTCAAGAGCCACCATCCGCTCGCTCCTCCGTTCGGTCCGTTTCGTGCCCGAAACTAAGCGCACTACTGAACTGCTCAAGGAGTTGCAGCAGTCCACCACCCGGCTTGCCGTTGTCGTGGACGAATATGGCCGCGTCTCGGGTCTGGTCACCATCGAGGATTTGGTGGAGGAGATTGTGGGTGAGATCCGGGACGAGGTTGAGCCCCACGCGCGCGACATCGTCAGAGAGTCAGCCAACTCTTATCTGGTGGCTGGCCAGACCGATCTTACCCAAGTGGCCGAGCAATTGAACGTGTCTATCGAGGAAGGTGACTACTCAACCGTGGCTGGATTTGTTCTGACTCGTCTGGGTCACGTTCCTGCCCCGGGCGAGAAGGTGGAAAGCAACGGGCTGAGCGTCGAGGTGTTGGAGGCTGATCCGCGCTCGGTGTTGAAGGTCCGGCTGCGCGTGTTGCCTGAGCCGTCTGCCGCAGCCTCGGCTTAGAGCGGATCCGCCGCTTGCGGAAAGCTTGGCTGAGAAGCTGTGAAAAAATCGCGTCGGAGAGTCGTGATGGGCTGGTGTGGCTCTGCCGCCTGCTGTGCGGAAAGCCTACCGGCTTTCCGGAAAGCAGAGGAACCTGACCACTTTATTGTTTTTCTCTTTTTCGGCCCCTGGGCCGGAAAGGCTGAGAAGCTGTGAAAGAATCGGTGGCCCACCGCCCAATGCGGCGGAGCCGCAAGATCTGTAGTATGACTCCCAGCACTCAAAGCCCCGACACGCCCACCCCTGACCGCGAGTCCGTGATCAAGTCCGGCTTTGTGGCGGTTGTGGGCCGGCCGAACGCCGGAAAGAGTACTCTCATCAATGCCCTGGTCGGCGCCAAGGTATCGATCGTCACCCCGGTCCCTCAGACCACGCGCAATCGCATTCTGGGTATTGCTAACCGCCCGACCGCCCAGGTGATCTTTATGGATACGCCCGGCATCCACAAGCCACTTTCACGTTTGAATCAGCAGATGATGAGCTTCGTGCGACAGGCCCTACAGGATCGCGACTTGACGATCCTGATTGTCGATGCGTCTCAGAAGTTTGGCCGAGGTGATCAGTATGCGCTGGATCTCCTGAGGGAATACGCTTCTCGCTCCATTCTGGCCCTGAACAAGATTGACACCATGTCCAAGACGCGTCTGTTACCGTTGATAGAGTGTTATTCGAAGCTGCACAACTTCGAGGAGATCTTCCCCATTTCGGCCCTCCGCGGTTACGGCCTGGAAGATCTGCTGCAGGCGATTGTCAAGTTGTTGCCCGAAGGACCAGCGTACTTTCCTCCTGAGACTTATACTGATCAACCGGAGCGTTTCCTGGCGGGCGAATTGATTCGGGAACAGGTGATTCGCCACACCCGACAGGAACTGCCGTATGTCAGCGCTGTGCTCGTCGAGGAATTCATAGAGTCAGAAACGATGACAACGATCCGCGCCACGATCGTAGTGGAGAAGGAGTCACAACGCCCCATTGTGC
>Ga0310910_10001515_pt1 | contig 12774 bp, 17 predicted proteins | sample GREbulkMGHF172_FD_203448 | JGI IMG/M metagenome (GOLD analysis project Ga0310910, IMG submission 203448) | Lab enrichment of tropical soil microbial communities from Luquillo Experimental Forest, Puerto Rico - GRE.bulkMG.HF172 | ecosystem: Environmental > Terrestrial > Soil > Tropical forest >... | reverse complement strand
ATGGCGAAGGCCAGCATCGTATCGTGAAGCTTGCTCTCCGCGTAAGCCGTCGAACCGTTCCAGCGGCGCTTCTTCCAGAGAATGTCGTCAAGATTGGCGTCGGCATGATGGTGCATACCGGAGCTCAGATAGACGAGCCGCTTGGGCCGCTCGATCAGCGCGGTCAGGATATAGGCCGACAGCGTGTTGATGGCGAACACATGCGGCAGGCCGTCAGCGGTCACGCGATGGCCTTCGCGATAGCCGACCGCCGCGTTGTGAATCACGGTGTCGAAGTGGCCGAGTGCATTGACCTGGGCTGCAACTTCCTTAGCGCCGGAGATCGTCTCGATGTCGCCGACCACGATCGCCTCGGTCTGGGTCGCTTCCTGGCGGACTGCTTCAGCGCGCTTGGCGTTACGGGCGTGAAGGACGACGCTGTGCTGACGAGCAAATCGGCGGCCATCAGGCCGAGGCCAGTGGACGATCCAGAAATGAAGATGCGTGACATGGTGCTGCTCCTCAGCTGAAGGCCATGTACGGCCACACGCCATAATCGCACAGACCGTAACAGCAGACGGCGAGAAGCAGCAGTGCTTCTCGCCATCGTGAGTTCGATGTCCGCTTTGGGTCAAAAACGGACATGCCGCTCTGAAACTGCGATGTCCGCTTTGCCCCCAAAAGCGGACATTGCTGAGCGCGATCGCCATGTCCGCTTTGTGCCAAAAGCGGACATTCGGCGCTGCGGCAGAGACTGGCGTTATTCGATGACCTCGTTGGTGCCGCCCTGCCAAGACCCCCGCTATCGATTAAAGGCTAGCAGGTCCGGGCTCAGTGTGTGCCAACTCGGTGGAGCTGGAGTGTGCTGGATCAACTTGTGGCCCAAATAACTCCGGATGGTGCGCGTATCGACGCCATCATGTGCAGTCCCGTCGTTGAACAGTCCGAGACCCGGCGTTATCGTATTGCGTAGGCCCTCGCGACACGAACCAGATCCTGCTTCAGCAGGTAAAGCGAGACCGCCAACAGCACCACATCCTTCAACGTTGCCGGTCATGGCCGGAAATCCGCCGGCCGAGGCGTCCCAGCCGTCCGGCATAAAGGGAATAATCGTGACCGTCGTGAAGAAGGTGACGGCCGAACCGGCGGCACCAAGAATACCGAGCCGCTTGTCCCAAAAGCCCGCGAACAGCAATGCGCCGAAGATCCACTCAAAGGTACCGAGAAACCAGCTGGCGCCACGCATGCCAAATACGGGATACAACCACGAAATCAGCGGACCATTGCTGATGAATGGAACGAGTCTCTCGGCCTCGTATTCCCACCACTTTTGATAACCAAAGAACAGAAAGATGATCACCATCGAGGCACGGAGGAGATGATAATCCCAATCCTTCGCGAGCAGGCCGGACTTTTGCAAGAATCCAACAAAGGGATTGAGCATGGCATTGAGAAACGTGTTCATTCTCGTAATCCCTGTCTTGACGCGGCGAAGCAGTCAATCGACGTTGATCCAAACAGTCCTGGCGGCATCAACTCCGCGCACGGCCTGATTCTGTTCGACGGCGTATGCGTCCTCTGCTCGCGCGGCTGCGGCTTCGTCAGCAAACGTGATCGCCGCGGCTATTTTCGCTTCGTTCCAATCCAGCTGACGGAGGGACGTCCGCTCGCTGAGCAGCTCGGCATCGATCCTGATCGCCCGGATTCCTTTGCGTTCGTGGCGAACGGTCACGGCTATGTAAAATCGGAAGCCGTGCTGCGCATTGCGCGCGAGCTTCCGCGCTGGCAGTGGACTTGGGTCTTCCACTTTATCCCACGGTCGATCCGCGACGCAATCTATGATCGGGTCGCGCGCAACCGCTATCGTTGGTTCGGCCCTCGTGACGCTTGCATCCTGCCGAATTCGGACGGTTCTTGGCCATCGTGAGCCGCGCCGAGACTGAGGGACAAAGCGACATGGCCGCTTTGGCGGAACGCGGTTACGACCTCGTCGTGCTTACGTCGACCGGCGCCCCGGCGACCTTTTATTTTTCGGTAATACCGCCGCTGGCAGTGCTCGAAAAATCCCCGACCTCGAATCTGTTCGTCGCGAGTTGAGGTAGATGGACCTAGTCGGAACTAGGTTTAGGTTACTCTGGATGATAAGCCGCAGGCATGTCAGCGTCATGTGCCGCTTTGTGCCAAAAGTAGACATTCTGCGCTGCGGCAGAGACCGGCGCTATTCGATCACCTCGTCGGCGGTGGTGACGAGCGATTGTGTCAGACCTAGCGTCCTGGGCCCTGGTACTAGCTCGCCAGCGGCTGGAAGGTTCCCGCTGGCGCGGCATCCAGTTCGGACCAGTCGAGTTCCGTCCGCTAAAATGATCAAGTACGCAGAGGACTGTACGGATGCTGTTCTGAAAGACGAACTGCTCCGAATGTCGGCCAATTGGCTCAAGCTTACATCGACCCCAAGTAGGGCCACCAAGCAATCTATATCCGAAAGTACGTCTGATTAGGCGGCTACAGATTGGCTTAGCAAAGGCCCATAGGGGCTGTGAGGGAGCGCGGGGGCATCGCATGAAGATGCTCGCCGAGTATTTGGAAAACGCAATCAAGTTCGAGAAAATGGCGGCCGAGGAAAAGGACGCCACGCTAAAAAATCACTTTGAAAAACAGGCCGCAGCTTATCGGAAACTAGCGGAGAAAAGAGCGAAGGATTACGGCCTCAAATTTCCAAGCGGCCGCGATTAGCGAGCAAACTGATGCTGAACAATTGAGCGACCAAATCCGCGAATGTTTACAGCACGCGGAGGAATGCGCTCGTTTCAGTGTTTATGAGTTTTAGAAACAGCCAAAAATCGACTTTGACGCATTCAGCGTCATCGTCTCTGTGGTCGTCGCTTTGGTCGTTCCGATGCATGGCGCTCGCTCGCCCGCTCTCGCTCCTTGGTGAATAGAGCGTGCAAACCGGGCGGAGTGTCTGAGGGCGGATAAAGTTTTCGGAGTTCCCGCCCAATGTGTTCCATGGTGGTTCAACGGCCCGTTTTGGACACCCTAAGTTCTTTTGCGACACGAAGATTCCAATCAAAAGGGGATCATCTGTCGTGCGAAACTGGCGTGATTATCTGAACGTCGTGGCTGGACCGCTTCGATTTCGCCAGTACCACCACAAACATCACAACGACATTGGCCGGTCCTGTGGCAATCTTTACAGTCGCCGATTGCGATGCCGGCAATCAACCGTTTGCCGCTGCCGCCGCAAAGAGTGCAGCAGGTCATCCTTTGACCACGACATTTAGGACATAAAAATCTATTGGGCATCAGCAGCCTCCCTTTAAGGGCCAGAAATAGAGGCCACTGATGCGTTTTTCTCTGCGGCAGCGACCCGACATGTCGGCAGGTCGCACAACGAGCTTCGCGACCCGGTTAGGTGATCTCTTCTGTCACCAGATGTACTTCGCCGCGATCGCGATTAAGCCGCCTACCGCAATGACTAACACGGCCATTTGCACCCAGAAGTTATTCGCGAAACCGCTTGTGTTTCCGATCTGCGTATTCATTGCCGGATTACCTCCCTTCTGCCGATAGCCCGGCGGAACGCCCGATCCAAGAGCGGCGACGCGAGCCTGAAATGGAAAGTTAGCTGTCGCGCCGCGCCCTCAGCCGTCACAATTCCCCCCGTGCGCCCGCAGCGAATCCTCAGGGATGAATCTGAGCATTCAGCTATGCTTCAACAATTGCTATCTTTTGAGGTCTATATAACTAAACCGTATAGGGCGCGTTATGCGTGGCGACCGCCGCGTCAACCGACTCAAGCTCCATGAATTGGAGGTTCTGCTCGAAGTGGCGCAGGCCGGAAGCATGGCGAAGGCCGCCGCACAGCTTGCGCTGTCCGAGCCCGCCGTCTCGAGGTCGATCTCCGACATGGAGAACACGCTTGGCGTGTCTCTCTTCGATCGCAGCTCCAAAGGCGTCGAGCCGACGCGGTACGGCCGCGCACTCATAAAGCGAGGTGTTGCCGTCTTCGATGAACTCCGGCAAGGGATCAGGGAAATCGAGGCCATCAAGGACCCGACAATGGGAGAAGTACACATCGGTGCGACTTCGACCATCGCGGAGGTCGGGATCGTTGCCGCCGTTATCGGCCAGATGTCCCAGAAATATCCGCGTATCAATTTTCATGTCGTGGAGGCTACGCCCGAGTGGCTTTTCCATAAACTTCGGGAACGCAGCCTCGACTTGATCCGGCTCGGCGGCCTCTCGGAGGTATTCAATGAAAAGCTGTGCAGCCGGGCTCAAGGCTCGTTTTTTCAGCGTCATGATGCTAGTCGTTCCTCTGGCCATGGCGAGTTCCACGGGCAAGACCTTGAACTGGGAAAGCGTTGCGCCATCTTGCTGACGTTCGATCCTGTTGCGAGCAATGATATCGTCTCAGAGATGCTGTACGAAGATCGAATGGTCATCGTCGCGGCGGCCGATAATCGGTGGACTCGGCAGTCGCGGGTCGATCTCGCAGATCTCGTTGACGAAAATTGGACGCTGCCTGAGCCAGAACATCCCGTGACGTCGATCGTGGCCAGCGCGTTCCGCGCAATCGGATGTGAGCCTCCGCCGGTAATCGCCACGGCAGCCCCAGGGCGTATACGCGACACTATGCTGGCGACCGGGCGATTTCTCACTGTGGTGCAGGAATCGGCGGCCACTCGGCAACCAGGCAGACGTCGCTGGACAGGCGCAGTAGCTCCGGCAGCTTGGCAATATTCATTGGCAAAGAGAAGAAATAGTGCTCCTTCGCAGGAGCAGAATCCCCGCCCCTCACTCGATCACCCCGTCGGCGCGCGCGAGTAGGCTTGGTAGGATGACCGCAATCCGCCGCGCCTCGTCGCGTGTGAGATCGCCCGCGGAGCCCTGACCTGATTAAAAGCCAGACACCGCCGCACCTCGGCCAGGACATGTTGGACTTAATTTTGCTCGGACATTTTCGGGACCACGCGCCCAAGCTCGGACCGTTGCTCAGGCGTTAATGCTATCGTTTGTCTTCCCCGACTAAGCCGCGACAGCTTAGGCTATTGCGATCAGCAATGTCAGTAGTGGGAGGGCAACATGGACATGAGAACGGCAATCATCAGAATCTTTGAATGGCTCTGTCTCTTCGGCGTGTATCTTGCGACGACAATCGGCGTTGTGGTCGGGGGCCTCGCGGGCGGTCTTCTGTTTGCCGTCATCGGGGGTGTCGGAGCGTTTTTGGTATCCGCCTTTGTTACTGGCGGCGCGCTTACACTTTTGGATATCGGAGACAGCTTGCACCGGCTGGTCGAAATCGAGGAGAAGCGAGACGCCGAATCTGCACCGCGGCAACAGCTGCTCACTTAACGTTTCCGCCCCAGTTTACTGCTGTTGCAATCAAGGCTTCCGCACCAGCTCCGGCAGCTTGGCGATATTCGCCACAATCCGCCGCGCGTCTAACGCGATTACTGCATTACTGAGAACTGGAGAATTAGCTGCGGCCCCTCGTTTCCTACGGTGCCGACCAATTCCGCCCCGGAACAATGTTGGCGATAAATTGTTCCTTGATCACGGTGTCGGGCGACAACGTGTGTGGGAGAGCCTCACATGAAGCTATTACGCACCACCGCTCTAACCGCGGCGCTGATGACTGCCGCCGTTCCGTCACTCACAACTCCTGCCAACGCTTGGGGTTGGGGCTGGCGCGGCGGATGGGGATGGGGCGGTGTAGGACTGGGGCTTGCAGCAGGAGCCTTAATCGGTGGCGCGATAGCCGCGTCTTCATACGGCTACGGTTATCCGTATTACGGCTATGGTTACGGCTACCCAGCTTACGGCTATGGTTACGGATATGCCCCGGCCTACAGTTACGGCTATGGCTACCCAGCTTACGGCTATGGTTATGGGAGCGGCTACTACGGCGGTTACAGAGCTGCCTATCACCCCGTTATCCGCCGCCATATCTATGCCCGCGCTGTGGGTTTCCGGCGTCACTGGTAAAACGGCTAGAGCATCATGTTGTGACGACTTTCGTCCCGGCGATGATGCAAGTGCGCGACGTAGTTTGATGAATTGGTCATCGTAGCGCCCTCCTACACGCTACGGTGCTGTGGCCGGTCACAGAACCGTGGCCACGGCCTTTGACTCAGCCGACAAAGCACGCGGTCTATTCCTCGACGGACCAGGCCGGCGGGAAGCGGCGAGTTGTCATTTGCGGATTCACAGCAAAGCCGTCGGCGGTACGTAACCGGCGGCTTTGCCTCGTTGCCCCAAACGATGCGCTGGGAACGATGCACGTCGCGGCATCGTCAGGGCTGTCGAACCTGAGGGGGAGAATTTCATGAGAAAGCCCCGGTTCGACCAGAGAATTATAGGCGCTTGCGCGCTACGCTTTCAGTGCCTCTTGCGGCGTACCCCCAAATGCTAGCGACGCGGCTTGATCGCCGTCACGTTGGCGCCGGTCGCCTGGGCGACGGCGACCATCAGATGTGACGCCCACGTATCTAGCGCCGCCCTCTTCTCCGCCATATAGGTGTTGCGATCGTAAGTGCGGATCAGTTTCGGCGGCAGATGGTTTAATACCGCTTCGGCAATGTGGGGCTGAGCGCCCAGCTTGCCGAGCCCGGTGCGGACAGTGCGGCGCAGATCGTGCAACGTCCACGGCTCTTTGAGCTTAGCAATTTTGTTCAATTCCGCTTTGCATCTCGACCAACCGGAGAATCCGCGGGTGAGTGTTCGGCCGAATACGTAATCACGATCGCCACGCTCAATATTGGCTATGATGTCCAAGGCAGCATCGGCGATCGGCACAACATGTTCCTTGCCGTTCTTTGTGCGCTCCCGCGGTAACGTGATCGTGCGCGCGTCCATGTCGATCTCGGACCATTTGAGCCCGCCGATCTCGTCACGCCGACAGCCGGTCAGGAGGATGAGCCTAACGATGCGACCGTAATTGGTGTCCCGTGCGGCAAGCCAAACGCGCGCGGCTTCCGCATCTGATAGTGATCGTTCGCGCGGTTCGTTTTCGGGGCGCTTGTTGGTGCCGGCGACGGGGTTGTGATCGCAAATCCCCTCCCCGATCGCCCAACGATAGAACTTCGATAGCGTAGCGCGGGCGCGATTGACGACGATCGGCCCCTTGTCCTTGGCGATGATAGTCAACGCGCCGGCAACATCAGCGCGGGTGATGTCATTGATTGGGCGGTCATGGAGCCCTGACCAGTGATCATTAAGGTGTCGCTGCTGGATCTCGCGCGTACTGTCTTTGATCGCACCGCGCCTAGCGTCCAAGTAAGCCGGGATGATCGAAGCTAGCGAGTTATGCTTCGGCCTTGCTTTCGCGGTTTCCTGCCGTTGCTGTTCTCGCTTGGCGCCGGGGTGAAGACGATCGCCGTCCCGCGCTTTGTAAACGTCGCTCTTTTGGTCGTGTGCAAGCTTGCGCGCGTCGTCGGGGCTTAACGGCGGGAACGTCCCCAGCCGCATGCGAAAGTTGGCGCCATTGAACTTGTATTGGAATATCCAAGTGTATTTGCCGTCGCGCAAACGAAGTCCGAATCCTTTGAGCTCGTCGTCCCATTCAATGTAGTCTGATTTCTTCCCAGCATTTTTCTTGACGGTGGCAATGGATTGCTTCGTGAGCTTCATGGTAATGCCCCCCGTTTTCGGGAAGCGCCCGGGAAGATTTTCAGTGTCTTCCCCAGTCTTCCCCGGTCCAATCGTGGCAAGATAATACTCGGGCTGTATCACGATAACCCGCATTCTGCAAGGTCTAATGTGGACACTAGATGACTAGGGAAGACAAAAACCCGGGATCAAAAGTCCCGGGCGGGGTGGTTTTGCGACAGTTAGAATGCCACCCGCGTCGTCACTCCCCTTCGCGATGGCGAAGGAACCCGTGTTCTTTGTGACGCAGCGCACAATTCCGAAATCAAGTAAGTTATTGCATTGCAACGCAAATTGTCGGTGAAGCTCCATCGTGCCGACGCAAATCAATCTTGCCGTCGCGATGGAATAGCTTTAGCCTAACTACTGGGCAGAGGGTGGTTCTGAGTTAGGGAGGAAGAATCATGGCTCTGCAAGCCGAGACGCCGGCACGGACGCGCTTGGCCACATACAGCAAGAACCATTGCCCCCAATGCGGCGAGTGGCTGCTCGCCCCCGACTGGTCCGAATATTTCAATGATCGCTGCGTGCGGCACACCTGGTCGTGCCAAAGCTGCGGTTATGAATTCGAGACCTCGGTGTTTTTTGCGCCGCAGGAAGCCGCAGCTTAGCCGCGGAGGCGCGGCGGATAAGCGTGCCGCGCACCGTTGAAGTCGATAATCTCTGTTCTGTCGGTGCTCAGATAAGCGGGCACGAGTAGTGATTTGCCGTCAGCGATTTGCCGTGCCCGCCGGGAATGTTGAGCGCATAATTCGGCTGACATAGGTCCGAATAGCGCCGCAGAAATATTTCGACCACTTCCTCTCGACACCATTTTGCATTCCGGGGCGTCACTCGAATTTTCTGGTTGCTCCACCTGCGCGAGATTTGCACGCCCCGAGATTTGCACGCCCCGTGCCTTCTGCCCGACTTTAACGCCATTCGCCTGCCGAGTGACCGCCGCGCAACCTGCCGCGAAGAACGGAGCCGTGACAAATTCGCCACGGCGTTGCAGATAAAGCTGTTGCGCGCGCGCTGAACCTGCCCCTCTTGCGCGCAACAACGATCCTCGCCGGATGAAGCGTCCCAATACATTAAAGCTCGCTTTATTCCTGTCATTCCTGAGCACGCTCGGGCCGCTATCGCTGGACACTTATCTGCCGTCGCTGCCGGACATCGGCCTCAGCCTTGAAGCCTCGGCGCTGCAAGTGCAGCTGACGATTTCGAGTTATCTGTTCGGCTCCGGGATCGGGGCGATTATCTACGGGCCGGTTTCGGATCACCTCGGCCACCGACCAGTGTTACTGAGGGCGCTGGTTCTCTATGGGATCATGACCACGGCCTGCGCGGTGGCGCCGTCGATCGTCGCATTCATCACGCTGCGCTTCGTCCAAGGAATCGCCGTCGCCGGGGCCATGGCGCTGGCGCGAGCCATGGTGCGCGATATTTCTTCCGGGGTTCGCGCCGGCCGCGAATTGTCACTGGTGGCGTCCATCACCGGGTTCGTGCCGGTCATTGCGCCGGTGATCGGCGGCGCCTTGCAAATATGGTTCGGCTGGCGCGCCAACTTCGTGGCCTTGCTGCTGTTCGCCGTCGTGATCGGCTCGATCGCCGGACTGCGAGTCCCGGAGACATTGCGTCATCCGATCAAGACGCCTTTTTCATTTATCGGCGTGGCGGTGGAGTATCGTTCGGTGGCACGTCATCGCGGCTTTTTCTCGCACCTCGTCATTTTGACTCTCGGTATTGCCGGAATATTCGCCGGCTCTCCGGCGCATCATTCGTCATGCAGAGTACGCTCTACGGATTGTCGCCGGTCGCGTTTGGTGCGAGTTTAGCGATCAGCTCGGCAGGCTACGTCCTCGGCACGCGCATTGCCGCACAGGCCATGATGCGCTCGGCCTGGATTTCGTGATTGGCGTCGGCACCGCAGTCATGGCGCTTGGCGGCCTCTCGGTGGCGGCCGTTGTCGGTTTGGCCTTGTCGAACGTCCTCTGGCTCGTCGGCGCCATGACGCTCTACGCAACCGGGCTTGGCTCAGTAGTGCCGGCGACCAGGGCGGCAGCGCTGACGCCGTTCCGGGACCGTGCCGCCACCGCCGCGTCCGTCATGGGTTTGACGCAGCAGACCGGCGCTGCGGTGTCGGCGACGGTGGTCGCCTTTTATCTCGGCCACTCGACATGGCCGATCGCCTCGGTGGTCGCTGTGATGGGCTGCCTGTCCTTTGTGACTTGGCTTTTGACCCGCCGCCTACGCGCCGCAGCGCTGAAGTGACTGCGGCCGTGTAGCTGGGGTCAGCAAAATTACCACTCTAATTAAAGAGACGGTTTGCCGCGAGCTCCGATACTTTCTCGCCCTTCGACATTCGATCCATCATTTGAAGGATCGTTTCTGGAATTTGAATTTGCTCGCTTAGATGCTCGTTTATGTCGACTGAGCTTCGGCCATGATCGCCTGGACACCTGACATTTCCATTGCCGCTTTCTGGACGGCTGGCTCGAATCGAATCAAGTAAGGTGCCGACCTGATGAGCAAAACCTGACCTGCCCGCACGAGCCGCTATGGGATCTATCCCGATCAGAAACGCGCCGCAGTCAAATTCCGATTTAACGTCAAGACCGGCACGTCCTCCGGCAAGCGGGCCGGCCAACATTTCAATGGGTAAATTCAATGCCCATCCCCTGCGTCCGACAAACGCTCGGACAGCATCGACTTCGGACGGCGCAGTGGTCACGTCACCTGCGCTGCTTAGGAACGGCCCAGAAACGAGACCTCTACCCTCAAGCGTCGCTTGACGAATTTCTCCCCAGACAACTTCTGACGTGGCAAAATCGAACGTTTGCGGCACGCCACTTGGCGTCGGAAACGAAAAGCAAATTGGATTAGTGCCAGTTATCGGATCAACAGACCCAAACGGAGCGACAGCCGCCGGCCCTGCCGTATTCGCCAATATGCCGACAAAGCCCCGCTGCGCCAAACGAACTGTGTAGGGATACAGTGAACTATACCGACTAAAGTTGTGCACGAAGGCGGCGACAACACCCATCGCCGAACAACGCTCGCACACCAGTTCGGCGATTTGCCGAAATAATAGAAATCCGTTGCCGCCATTCCCGTCAACGGAAATGACCGCGCCGTATTCCACTATATCTGGTTTGGCCGCCAGATCGCCGAACTGAAGCGACCCCAGTTTCCCAACACCGTGCGTTTTTGTGCCGGTAAGTTCAGAAACGACGAACTCTTCAGCTATCTCGGCCGCAAGTTCTCGTGAAAACCCTTGGCCCTGTAGCGCGACTATGGATGCCGACAGTAGCTCGGCGATAGATATGAGCGGCATGGCGCCAAACGTGCTGGAGGTCGGGTGTGCGCTGTTTTTGAAACCAAATGGCGGTTTCTGGGGTTCTGCGCTTCAGACTTTCAGATATTTCTCGCGCGGCTCACCTGCCAATGTTTCGAACGGTTTCGCTTATCACATCAAGCGCCTTATAGAACACGCGATCCGGTTTCAATAACGACAGCCTGACATTACCGGTATGTTGATCCTGCGAGTTCCAATAGAACAAACGGCCAGCCAACAAAGATACCTGAAACTCACCTAGCTTTCGGACAAGCTCAAGGTCGGTAAGACCGGTTGCGGAACAATCTATCCACGCCAACGGCAAAGAGCATGACCGATTGTTTCTGACAAGAGTCAGAGGAGTTTCCAACAACGCCCTCTCAACATGATTCATCCTCCTTGTAACTTCTTGGTGGACGATCTTATCGATGCCGACGCTTAGCGTTCTCTCCATAAGCGCATTCAAGAAAGCCAGTGTGAAATTGCTGTGGCACAGAAATATTTCCTCATACAGCATTCTCAGATCTTCGGCCAAAGATTCGGAATAAACCATGAGGCTGGCCTTCGCATCCTGCGACGGCCAAGTCTTTCCGGTGTCCTCTATAACGACATAGTTGAGGCCGCTGTCATTCAGGATTTTGTAGGTGTCGAAAACCTGCGTGGAATACAATCGGAATGTCTTATCTACGAAAAGTGTCACACCCATGCGCGCGCATAACTCGCAGAGCGCACTGAATTCCTCGGCGTCTAACTGGAAACCAGTCGGATTGTTTGGCGTGACAATGAATAGGCTTTTCAGATCATACGTTCTTATTTTAGTTTCCAGAGCATCCAAGTCGATCAAATCGCCTTCGTGCACGCATGCGATTTTCACCCCTCTGCGGCGAAGAACCAGATAGAGATTATCGAACACAGGTTCCAGCAGACCGACATTGTAACGTCGCATATGCAACCACGTAGCTATGATATCGATCGAATTGGTGGCCGTGGGGCAAACGGAATAAAAGCGATGATTTGCAAGCGCGGACGAACCAAACACTTCTGCTGAAGTGAGCTTAAACTCCTCTTCCATGTCGGGAACGGACCTTGACACGGCGTGATTCCATATTTCTGGAAGATCTTTGATAATAGGCTGCAGCTCGGTCGGAACATCATGATAGGCATGACCATTTGCAAGATCATAGAACGTATTAAAACCTACAACTTGAGCCTCAGTCAGAGTCGTGTAGCGGGTGCCCAGTATATTTTTAGTACTCGCGGCCGCGGTCATTGATCCCCCAATAATTTGACTTCGGTCGTATGGTTTAGTCTCGCGCCCCGGATAACCGGCAAATCCCTAAGATTTGTGACAGCCATTCTGTTTTCAACGCGAGAAATTCTTGCCTAAGCATCCAAGATTATTTGTTGGACACTTGATACGCGCTTACTTCGTCACGCCGGCGACGCAGGTGGCGGCGTTGATGTCGTCGATGATTGCAGAAAAGAATTAGCGGTCGCCCGATATTTCTTCCCCCACGCTGCAATGTCCGGACGACAATCGCGGTAATTACTTTTAGAAAGCTACAACGCACCGAGATTTATTTTCGTGAAAAAGATTCATCTTACTCGACAAACCTTCACGCGCCTTTTGCGTGCGCATGGTTTTTTTGCATCTGACGATTGAGTGGCCGGCGGCTTACTGTCACTCCCGCGGCGGCGGGTAGAAGTGCCGCGCTCCTTTAAAATCGGTGATCTCTCCTCCGTCGGCGCTCAGAAACGTGGGCCCAATCGGCGATTTGCCGTGACCACCAGGAATGTCGAGCACATAATTCGGCTGACATAGACCCGAA
>Ga0310910_10001514_pt1 | contig 12777 bp, 8 predicted proteins | sample GREbulkMGHF172_FD_203448 | JGI IMG/M metagenome (GOLD analysis project Ga0310910, IMG submission 203448) | Lab enrichment of tropical soil microbial communities from Luquillo Experimental Forest, Puerto Rico - GRE.bulkMG.HF172 | ecosystem: Environmental > Terrestrial > Soil > Tropical forest >... | reverse complement strand
GGGCTGTGATTGTCTTCGACGTCATCGAGTAGGGCGGCGACGTCGCTGCGCCGAATCGCGGTGAACTCCCGATCCTTCCAGGCGGGCAGAATATGGACGTTGAGTAGTCGGGTAATCTCCCGGCCCGAGCGCAAGCTGTTGGCCTCGACGTGGCGCTTGAGCCAGTTGTCGACCACGGCGCCGAAGGTCTGCGCCTTGGGCTCGAATGCCGGCCGCCCGGCGCGCACGCGCTGGAGAATCGAGCGGGCCTGTTCGCGTGCCGCATCGATGCTCATCGCGTCGGTGGCGCCGATCGTCGTCCAAAGCTGTTTGCCGTTGGGATCGCGCGTGACGGCGACGAACGTCTTCGCGCCCGAGGGCTGCACTCTGATCCAGTGGCCGCGCAACTCGGGATCGCTGACGGCGTAGCGTTGGGCGCGCCGCTTGAGGGCGGCGACGCCGCGATCGGTCATGGTCCGGCGCATGGGGGGAATTCTTGCTTCGGGCTAACGGTCGGCTAACAGCAGTAACCTCTAAAACCGGCTAACGTGTGGCTAACATTTGGCTACAATTTACGGGCTTATCGAGTAGATCGGCCTTCTCTTCCGGGGTCAGACCGTCCATCGGTTGCATGTCTCTGTTTTGGCGTACTCCTCATCATGCAACCCCATATCGCTCGGACAGTTCCTGTAGGCGTGCGGCGCCCGCGCAAAATCATCACCCGGCTACCGCCCGTTCTGCACCGTCTTCAGAGCGAAGAAGACGAACAACGCCGTGGACAACGCCAGCAGGAGTTCAAGCACGCTCATTTGCAATTCCCTCAAGGACAAGGGTCGCATCATCTGGGCAATGTATAAAGGAAGCGTTTTCCGCCGTGTTACGCTCCGTATAAAGCCGCCTACGCTTTTACCAGCAAACCCAAGCGCACTGCATTCTGCGGTCTGCGATTGCTCCAAAATGACGACAGCCAACTTGACCCGTCGGCAACAAATTAGTTTCCGCGGTGCTTTCCTACCTGGGGGGACTGGCAGCCACCGCTCCCTCAACAATTCGCGGCAGCCGGATTGTAAAGGTCGAGCCGCGGCCGGGCTCGCTCTCGACCGTGATGTCGCCGCCCATCATTTGGCAGAAGCGTTTGCTGATTGCGAGCCCAAGCCCGGTGCCGCCGTATTTGCGCGTCGTCGATGCGTCGGCCTGGGAGAACTCCTGAAACAGCTTGCCTACCTGCTCCGGCGTCATTCCAATGCCCGTATCAGCCACCGCGATGGTAACCCAGTTGCGGCCATTTTCCGGTCCTTGCCGCGCATCGACCGTGATGCTGCCGCGCTCCGTAAATTTATTGGCATTGCTCATGAGGTTGAGCATCGCCTGCCGTAGCCGCATCTGGTCGCCGTGCAGCGTCCCGATTGCGCCATCGCAATTGACGGCGACCTGATTGGCGTTCTTCGCCGCCAGCGGCTGGATCGTCTTGACCACGTCGGCAATCAGAGGCGCGAGCGCAAACGATTCGAGCTGCAGCTCCATCCGGCCGGCCTCGATCTTGGACAGGTCAAGGATGTCGTTGATCAGCGCGAGAAGATGGCGGCTCGCGCCGAGCACGCGATCGAGCGGCTCGGTCTCCTGCTTCGCTGCCTCCGCATCCTCGCGCAGCATCTCGCTCACCCCGATGATGGCGTTGAGCGGCGTGCGCAGCTCATGGCTCATATTGGCGAGGAACTGCGACTTGTGCCGGCTTGCCTCGGCGAGCTGGCGGCTCTTTTCCTGGATTTCGTCAAACAGGCGCATATTCTCGATGGCAATTCCCGCCTGGTCGGCAAAGGTCACTACCAATTCAATTTGCCTATCGGTGAACGGCCGCATCGAGTTTCGGGCTAAAGTGATAACGCCTATTGGCGTTCCCTCCCGCAGCATTGGAACGCCAAGCACGGTACGAAACCGACGTTGGTCGCCGAGCTGGTGCGCATAGGTGTATTCTGGATCAGCCAGAACGTCGGGAACATGAACAATTCTTCGTTGGAGCAAAACGCGTCCCGAAACCGAGCTTCCGTCAATTCGAGAAGGATGAGTTGCGACGAATTCGGCAAGCTCGGGTGAAAGTCTGTAGCTCGCTTCAAAATAATAAGTTCCGCCTTTCGGTCGACCGATGACGGCCTGGTCCGCCTCGCAGAGGCGGACAGCCGATTCGACAAGCGTGTTAAGCACTGCTTTGAGGTCGAACGTCGAGCGGCTGATGACCTTGAGCACATCGGCGGTGGCGGTCTGCTGTTGCAGCGATTCGCGCAGCTCGTTGAGCAGCCGCCCATTCTCAATGGCAATCACAGCCTGGGCGGCGAAATTGGTGACGAGCGCAATCTGTTTGTCGGTGAACGGCCTGATCTCCTGACGATAGATGGCAATAACGCCAATAAGTTCATCATCCCGGAGCATCGGCACGTTGACCGTGCTCCAATGCCGCCAACCTCGACCGCTCCGACCAGCAGTGGATGACGTGCCTCATACGCTTGCGTCGCCGCTAGATCGGCTATGTGGGCCATCTGCTTGGTTCTGATCACATCGCCGAGGGGGGTGCCCGCAGGCGGATGAATCACGCCGTGCTGCCTTTGCGCATGGATCAACGCCGGCGGAACGTTATGCGCCGCGACGTTGCGAACACCTTCCCCATCCGCAAGAAAGAGCACGCCGAATTTGGCCTCACACAAGCGCGTCGCGTTCTCCAGTATGGCGTTGAACACTGGCGTCAGCTCGCCGGAGGAGCTCGAAATGATGCCGAGTACGTCGGCGGTCGCCGTCTGCTGCTCCAGCGATTCGCGCAGCTCGTTGAGCAGCCGCGTATTCTCGATAGCGATGACCGCTTGGGCGGCGAAATTCTTGACCAGCTCGATCTGCTTGCCGCCGAATGGTCCTGTCTCTTGCCGGAAAATCACGATTGAGCCGATTAGGTCGCCATCCTTCCGCAGCGGGACGTTCACAAGAGCTTTTGCGCCGCCGAACTTGGCAAGCATGGGTGCAGATTTTGGGTCAGCCAATATATCTGGAACATGTACGACCTCTTTCGTGCGCACCATCCGCTCTAGATTATGTCCTGGCGTCGGTCGTATGAGCGGCTCTCGCCGCCGCTGTTCCACGAAAGCCGGCGGTGCTCCGTGAGTGGCGGTCACGCGGAACGCATCGCCTTCACGTAACGACATAACGCCGAACTTGGCTCCGCAAATCTGTACCGCATTCGCCAGCATGATCTCAAACACGGGCGCAAGTTCGCCGGGCGAACTGGAGATAACCTTGAGCACGTCGGCGGTGGCGGTCTGCTGCTGGAGCGATTCGCGCAATTCATAGAGCAGCCGCGCGTTCTCGATGGCGATGACGGCTTGGTTGGCAAAGGTTGTCACCACGTCAATCTGCCTGTCGGTGAATGGTTTGACCGTGGTACGCAGCAAGCCGATCACGCCGATCGGCACGCTTTCGCGCATCAACGGCACGCCGAGCATGGTGCGATATTTGCCGCTCTTCTGATAATCGAAATAGTCGTATTCCGGATCGGCGAGACAGTCTGGAATGTGAACGGTCGTGCGTTTCAGGGCGGTGCGCCCGACCAGCGAGCTGCGCCCGGGCGGAATGGGATTTTGCGCCGCGTGCTGGATGAATTCGGCCGAAGCATTGTTGGCCGCAGCCGGGCTATAGCGGCCGTCTTGGAGTCTGAAGATGACCGCATACTCAGCATCGCAAAGCCGGCTTGCGGTCCGCACGATCGTGTCAAGCACCGGCTGCAAGTCGAACGCCGAGCGGCTAATGACCTGCAGCACCTCGCTTGTCGCTGTTTGCTGCTCCAACGCCTCGTCCCGCTCACGGGTGAGTTGAGCCACGTCGGGTTGTGTTTTGTGGTTGGCCGCGGATGGATCGCGTAGGCGACGACCCTTTTGCGTTTTGGTTTTGCGGGGGCGCGACTTCGCTCGTTCGGGGCCTGCTCTGGTGCGCCGTCTCATTGCCTTGCCCTGGCTCAACAGAGCACATCATAGCGGTCTGAGCTGAACTGTGCATCACAGCAAATTTGGCCGCGAATGCCATCAAAGCGCGAAACGCGGACCAGCGGCCGGCTGCGGCATCCGACCCATCATGCGATGCCGGATACGGCTATCAGAACAGAACCCGGTTTTTGGGCTCGGCGGAGCGGCTTCGCCGTGGCGACATGCCCTCAAGCCCAAGCCGGCAAGCGTGCTCGAAGACGAGCGGGCTGCCGCTTCGTGCGGGGTGGCCCGGACGAGCTCACTGTCAATCCGTGGCCAGGCCGCGCTCTACCAGCCGACGAAGAGCTTCCGTCAATGTCGGCTTATCCGGTTGCTGCGCTGCCCAGCGCTCGACCGCCGCCCGCAACTCCCCTGATGGCTCTGTGGGGGGCGCAGGAGACTGCCGCGGGGTCTCGAACTTATTTAGCGGCATGATGTACTCCGACAATTTGCAAACCTGATTGGTTCGCTCATAAGCCTCCCGGTCTTGAGAAGGCTACTACGCCTTGCAACAACTATCTGTGAACCAGCTCACCAGAAATGGCGATGTTCTCCTCAAAAGATAATCCATCGTCCCTCAAAGACGGTACCATCGTGCCGCCTTTCATCCGCGCGGCAGCCGCCGCGCGGAAAGATGTTCAGTCGGTGCTCGATTGCGCCTTGGACTGCAGCTTGGACCTCGTCGATGCACGTTTCGCCAAGCTGCGACGTATTCGACCTTTCGCTTTACGGCGAGCGCGTTCGGGTTTTTGCTCTTGATCCAATCCCGCGAGCGACCCGAACGGTACGGCGAGTCGCGCCGTTTGAAGGTCTTGTGAAATCCGCAGGCACGGCGGCCGGAGCGGGGTGCCTTTGCAGCTCGCGCCAGCATCGAGCAAGCTCGTGCCAGCATCGGGCGGCTTCCGAGAATGTCGCCTTGGCAGCAGGGTCTACCGACATCGTGGCTCGCTGCTCGCAGTGCGCAGCGGCATCGAGACATTCCTGAACCCTGCTGATGTCTGGCGCGCTTGCCATACCCCTACAACGCCGACAGTCTTGGAAAATTTCCAAACAAAAAGCATTCGCCGTTCCGGGCTGACGGGCGAGATTGCCCGACCGACGGCAAGGAAACAGATCAGGACGGGGCGCCCGTCGGCCCACCCGGTGGGCGCTTCCTTTGTAAGCCCCATGTCTTTGTAAGCCCCACGTCAGCTTCCAAGCATAAAGTTCCATGGTTGGGGACCGGACAGACGGCTGAAATCTCAGGATGCTAATCTGACGCGGAGAGAGCGTGGAAGGGGATAAGCATGTTGTGTATAGCTCTGACCGATCTTCTCCTGTTTATCTGCTTGGCACTGTTCCTCACGGGGATCATGATCGCGGCTGCGAGCCTGCTCATCTGACTGATGCGCTTCGACCAGGCGTGGGCTCGCGAAGCCCGCCTGGAACTTTGACGCTGCACCTGGAACTCGTGAGCGGAACGGACGTTGGCCCATTAAAATCCTCAGGATGGCACCGATGCCCGTTTACAGGTTCGAGTTGAGGGACGGAACATCCGGGATCAGAGACGATCTCGGAGTGAGCCAACCCGATCGCGAGCACGCGCTGGCATATGCCCGCGCCATAGTGCATGAGCTGATGCGTGGTCATGAGCCGCAAACCCGATGTTGGCGTCTCAACGTGTATGATGAGGCTTGGCAAAAAATATTCGACATTCCCTTCGCAAGCCTCGAGCCTGCGTTCGATCTCCTGAAGCCGGAACTGCGGGCCCGAGTGATAGAGTTCTGCGAACGGGTCCGCGCTCTCAGGGAACGGTTGCCTCGGCGAAGATTACGATGCGCGAATCGCAAGCCCTGGTCGCGCGGTCGCGCGGCAGGCCCTACCTTGCCACCTACCGGGGCGAGCGCACGATCAGGGTCCTCTGACGCCCAGCCGGCGGGTGCCGGATGTCCGGGGATCTGGGCTCGTCAGTAAACCGGTTGCAGGCCCTGGATCGGCAGATATGAGTTGGAACTGATTCCGTACGCAGGTTTTTGCCGAGCGGCCATTGCATTTACTTGCCAGAATGCCAGAGCAAGCAAGCTCATCGTCGCAATGGCGATTGTGATTTTGATCGCTCTCCGCATGACCTCCTCCACTTCCTCGCAGCTGGCAACTTCCCGAGGATGATGAGCGCAGGCTTATCGGCGAAGCGCTGAAGGACGATATGACGGTCGTCACATAATGTCGCTTTGCGAGGCGGGCTCTATGGTCCGCGTTCCTGCGCCGGCCTGCGCTGTAATCCGGGCCGTGGCGGGAATTGTCGGCCATCGCGCTGCGCTCCGCTCCGCCTCGATGTTGAAGCATTCGCAGACGGCTGCGGTCACACCAGCAACAGCTGATCGATCCCGCAACCCCGCAAGATCACGGTGGATCGGGCTTGCCTCGTCGCCGCTCGCCGATACCTGGGCGGTCGAGATGACGACTGCCGCTGCTGAGCCGACAGAGGCGCATCGGGGGTTGACAATGACTGAATAGCCAGTCATTATTGACTGAATGGTCAGTCATCATGGAGCAGAGGCGTTGACACAAATGGCCCGAGCTCTCCAGCAGCAGGCATCAGGCAGCCGCCGGCAACTGGCTTCCGAGGAGCGGCGACAGGCCATTTTGCGAGCGGGGCTTGAGGTTTTCGCGGCGCGCGGCTTCGCCGCGGCCCGCCTGGAGGACGTCGCGGAAAAGGCCGGTGTCGCCAAGGGAACCATCTATCTTTTCTTCCGGGACAAGGAGGATCTGTTCGAGCAAATCGTGCTCGGCGCCGTCAGTCCCGTTTTGGCCTTGGTCGGGGCAGTGGCCGCCGATCCTGAGGCGCCGACTGACGTCATCCTGGGAAGGCTGTTCGATCTGTTCCGTGCCGAGGTTCTGGGTACCTGGCGCCACCAGGTGGTTCGCCTCGTCATCTCGGAGGGTCCTCGGTTTCCCGCCATTGCGGAGTTCTATCACCGCGAGGTCATTTCCAAGGGCCTCGGCATAATCCGCAATCTGGCGCAGCGCGCGCTGGCGCGCGGCGAGCTCAAGTCGGCTGCGCTGACGCGATTTCCACAGCTTGCTTTTGCTCCATTGCTGCTCGCGCTGATCTGGGAGGGGCTGTTTTCCACGATCGAGCCGCTCGATGTCGACGGCCTGCTCGCGGCGCATCGCGAGCTGCTCTTTGCCGCAGCAGTGCCGAGCGTGTCCAGATGATCTCGCTTCCGACCAATCGCCGCAGGGCGATCGCTGCCATCGTGGCGCTGATCGCTGCCGGATCGGTGGGCGCCTGGTGGTGGATGGCAAGAGCGCCTGCCGATGGTGCGCTCGTTCTCCAGGGCAACGTCGAGGTGCGGCAGGTCAACCTCGCTTTCAAGGTCGCCGGGCGCATCGCGAGCCTTGCGGTCGACGAAGGTGCCACCGTCATTGCAGGCCAGAACCTTGCCTCGCTCGATAAGGTCTATTTCGAGGACAGCCTGAGGCAGGCGCGCGCCCAAAGAGACCAGGCCGTCGCGAACCTCGCCAAGATGGAAGCCGGGAACCGGCCGGAGGAAATTGCCCAGGCCGAAGCAAACGTGGCGGAGCGGGAAGCCCTCGTCCTCAACGCCAAACAGTCGCTCGATCGGGCCGAATCGCTCTTGAAGACGGCTTCCGGCACGCGCAAGAGCTACGACGATGCCATCGCGGCGCAGAGGCAGACGGAGGCACAGCTCAACTCCGCGCGGCAGATGTTGCGGCTGATGAAGGCTGGCTTCCGTAACGAGGATATCGACGCGGCACGGGGTCAGCTGGCCGAAAAGGACGCGGCCGTGCTGGTGGCCGAGCGCCAGCTCGCCGACGCCGATCTGATCGCGCCGAGCCCGGGCATCGTGCTCAGCCGCGTGCGCGAGAGCGGCGCCATCGTCAACGCCGGCGAGACGGTCTTCGTTCTTAGCCTCAACTCTCCGGTCTGGGTGCGCACCTATGTGTCCGAGCCCGACCTTGGCCGCATCCGCCCGGGGATGGAGGTCGAGCTGCGCTCCGATACGCCGGGCGCGCGTCCCAGAAAGGGCCGCGTAGGATTCATATCCACCACCGCCGAGTTCACCCCAAAGACGGTGGAGACCCGCGAGCTGCGCACCGCGCTCGTCTATCGCGTGCGTATTCTCGCTGACGATCCCGATGGCGCGCTCAGGCAGGGCATGCCCATGACCATCACCGCAATGCCCGTTGCCCGGGCGATCGAGATGAGCGGCGGGCCGAGATGACAGATGCGCTCGTCACCATCGACGCGTTGAGCAAGAGATACGACGATCACGGTCCCGCGGCGATCGACAACCTCACAGCCGTGATCAAGGCGGGCGAGGTCACCGGGCTCGTTGGCCCCGACGGCGCCGGCAAGACAACCCTCATGCGCCTGATGGCGGCGCTGCTGTTGCCCACGAGCGGCTCAATTCGCGTGTGCGGGCTCGATGTGGTGTCGCAGGCGACCGCCATCCACGACACGATCGGATACATGCCGCAACGCTTTGGCCTTTACGAGGACCTCTCGGTGATCGAGAACCTCGACCTTTATGCAGACCTGCGGGGTGTCCTGGGTGCGCAGCGTCGAGACACTTTCGAACGGGTGCTGGCCTTCACCGACCTTGCGCGCTTCACCGACCGAATCGCCGGCGCGCTGTCCGGCGGAATGAAGCAAAAGCTCGGTCTGGCCTGCGCCATGCTGCGCTCGCCCAGGCTGCTGCTGCTCGACGAGCCCAGCGTCGGGGTCGACCCGATCTCGCGGCGCGAATTGTGGCGGATGGTCTACGCGCTCATCGAGCAGGGCGTCGGCGTCGTCTGGAGCACGGCATACCTGGATGAGGCGGAGAACTGCGCCGCCGTCATCGTGCTCAACGAGGGGCGCGTGCTGTTCCATGGCGATCCCCACGGAATGACCGCCGGGATGGCGGGTCGCGTGTTCCAGTTGCGCGGCGCAGGTGCCGAGCGCCGGAATATTCTTGCGCGCGCATTGACGGCACCCGACGTCGTCGACGGCGTGATGCAAGGCGAGGCGGTACGGCTCGTCATGGGAAGGGACAAGCGGCCGCCGGGCGCTGCCGCGCTCGTGACATCGCCGCAGATCACTCTCGTTCCCGTCGCCCCGCGGTTCGAGGATGCTTTTGTGGCAACGCTGGGCGGTCAGCCCAAGCGCACGCTCAACCTCGTCACCCGCGAGGCATTGCAGGACAGGGGCGTGCCCCCGGTTGAAGCCCGCGGCCTCACGCGCCGATTTGGCAGCTTCACGGCCGCCGACCACATCTCATTCGAGATTGAGCACGGTGAGATCTTCGGTCTCCTTGGCCCCAACGGAGCCGGAAAGTCGACCACCTTCAAGATGATGTGCGGGCTGCTGCGGCCGACCGAGGGTGCCGCCCTCGTCGACGGTCTGGACCTCTACAAGGCGCCCTCGGCCGCGCGCGCCCGCCTCGGTTACATGGCGCAGAAGTTTTCGCTCTACGGCGATTTGAGCGTTGCGCAGAACCTCGAGTTTTTTGCCGGAGCCTATGGCCTCGCCGGGCGGCGCCGGCGCGACGCCATCGCGCGGGTGGCGGAGGCCTTCGACCTCTCGTCGCACATGAATGAGACCGCCGGATTGCTCCCGCTCGGCTTCAAGCAGCGCCTCGCGCTTTCCTGCGCCATCATGCACGAGCCGCCCGTTCTCTTTCTCGATGAGCCGACCTCGGGCGTCGACCCGCTGACGCGGCGCGAGTTCTGGGGCTTCATCAATGCCATGGTCGCACGCGGCGTGACCGTCATGGTGACCACGCATTTCATGGACGAGGCCGAGTACTGCGATCGCGTCGCGCTGATCTACCGCGGCAAATGCGTCGCCGTCGACACGCCCGAGGCGCTCCAGCGCTCCGTGCGATCCGATACGCTGCTTAATCCGACACTCGAGGATGCCTTCATCAGCCTGGTCGAGGCGCGTGACAAGGAGGCCGCATGAGCGCGATTGAGGACGGCCGCTGGCGACGCATCCGCGCCTTGATCCACAAGGAGACGCTCCAGGTGGTGCGGGATCCTTCAAGCTTCGTCGTCGCGTTCGTGCTTCCGGCGCTGCTGCTGTTCATGTTCGGGTTCGGCATCTCCTTCGACGCAACGCGCGTAAAGGTCGGCCTCGTGATCGAGGAACCAACCCCGGAGACCGCATGGTTTCTCGCCTCGCTCTCCAATACGCCGTTCTTCGACGTGCGGCAGGCGGCAGACCGCCGGGCCTTCGTCGACGACCTCTCCGCCGGCCGGCTCGAGGGCGTCATTGTCCTCTCGGGCGACTTCGCCGAGCGCCTCGCCCGCGGCGATACCGCGGGCATCCAGGTCATCACCGACGGCAGCGATCCCAACACGGCGGGTCTGGTGAGCGGCTACGTGCAAGGCGCCTGGCAGTCATGGCAGGCGCAGCGCGCGCTCGGCGACGGCAGCGACGGCAATGGGCAGATCGCCATCGACTCGCGGTTCTGGTTCAACCCGGAGCTCGAAAGCCGACGCTTCCTGGTGCCGGGCTCGATTTCGCTGATCGAGATGATGATCGGCGCTCTGCTGACGGCACTGGTCGTCTCGCGCGAATGGGAACGCGGCACCATCGAGGCGCTGCTGGCGACGCCGGTCGGCATCCTCGAGTTCATTATCGGCAAGCTGGTGCCGAATTTCGTGCTCGGCATGTGCGCGATGGGAGTTTGCGTGCTGGCCGCGCTGTTCGTGTTTCACATCCCCCTGCGAGGCTCGATCTTCAGCCTGCTTGGCTTCACTGCCATGTTTCTCAGTGTCGCCCTCAGCCTCGGGCTCCTCATCTCGACCGTCGCGCGAACACAGTTTCTGGCAAGCCAGATGGCGATGCTCGTGGCATTCCTCCCGGGTCTCTACTTTTCCGGCTTCCTGTTCGAGATCGCCAGCATGCCGCTGCCGCTTCGAGCCTTCTCGGCAATTGTTCCGTCCAAATACTACGTGCAAGGCTTGCAGACCATTTTTCTTGCCGGCGACATCTGGGCGGTGCTGCTGCCGTCAGCCGCGGTGCTCGGCACCATGAGCGTCATCCTGTTTGCGCTGACGGCGCGCAACACCAGGCAGCGGCTCGATTGAGATCGGCTTCCCTGCGGGACGCGCAGCATGATCTGGACCCGGCTTTCGGCATTGATCTTGAAGGAGCTCCTCGCCGCCTTCCGCGATCCCAAGGCGCGCATCGCGCTGATCGTGCCGCCTCTGCTGCAGCTTTTCCTGTTCGCATATGCCGCCACGCTCGAGGTGAGCAATGTGCCGGTCGGCGTGCTCAACCAGGACTGGGGAATGGCCTCCGAGCAGCTGATCAGCCGCTTCGAGCGAGCCTCGGCATTTTCGGAGATTCGCCGCTACCGCAGCCTCGACGCGGCGCAGGCGGCGATCGACCGGCAGGACGTCATGGTCGTCGTGCATATCGGCCAGGATTTCTCCCGCAGGCTCGCTGCCGCGGAGCAGCCGACCGTCGAGCTCCTGCTCGATGGTCGCAAGTCCAATAGCGCGCAATTGGTCAATGGCTATATCGGCGCCATCATCAGCCAGTTCGGGCTGGACTATCGATTGGGCGCGGATGTCCGGCAGGCGAGCGAGATCGTCGATCGCACCTGGTACAACCCCAACCGGGACTATCGCGCCGCGATGGTGCCGATACTGATTGCCACGCTGCCGATGACCATGGTGCTCATGATCGTCGGCATGTCGGTCGCGCGCGAGCGCGAGCTCGGCACGTTCGAGCAGCTGCTGGTCTCGCCGCTGCAGCCCCTGGAGATTGTGATCGGAAAGGCGGTGCCGGGCCTGATCGTCGGGCTGGCCCAGGCCGTGGTGATCTCTCTCCTGGTCACCCAGCTGTTCGGGATTCGCCTTTCGGGCTCCGCCCCGGTGCTCTTTCTTGGGCTCACGGTCTTCCTCATTGCCGTGATCGGGGTCGCTCTCTTCGTGTCCTCGCTGGTATCGAATCAGCAGCAGGCGATGATGGGCATCATGGTCGTCATGATGCCGGCAATGATGCTCTCAGGGTTCAGCTCGCCGGTGCAGAACATGCCCTCCTGGCTGCAGCCGGTCGCACAGATCAATCCGCTCACGCATATTCTGGTGATCATCCGCGGCGTGTTCCTTCGCGACATGCCGTTCTGGCTCGTTGCCGAGCGCATCTGGCCCATGGCCGCCATTGCGGTGGTGACCATCTCGCTCGCGGCATGGATGTTCCGGCGCAAGGTTCAATGACGAAGGATTGATTGCCGCTTATTGCTTTTGCGCACTTTCGCGCGAGTGCGCGCGGGCGCCTTCTTCTTCAATTTGCTCTGGTTGTAATCGATCGCGGCACGGACAAGATTTTTCAGAGCACGCTCATTAACCCTGTCGCCTTCCAAATAATCGATCGCCCGTCTGGCGTTGCCTTCGAGGCCCGCGTTGAACAGCTTGTCAGGATCCGGGAGGCTCGCCCCGTAGGCAAAGGTAAGCTTCACCTTGTCTTTGTGGGCGTTGGCGACCGCGATCATTCCGTCGCGAGACCACACCGGGCTTCCCATCCACTTCCATTCCTCGATTATCTCCCGGTCGGCCGCAAGGATGCTCTTGCGGACGCTGGCGAACGTCTTGCCGCGCCAGTCCGTGAGTCCTGCGATCAGCTGGTCAATACGTTCCGATGCATTCATGGGATCTTCATGCCTCGAATTCCGGTCCTGTTTCATGCGACCAGAATAGTAATGTAGCGACTACACTATTAAATGAGGCGCAAGCCGCAAGAGGCCGTAGGTAAGAGCGCTGCGGCAGCTTGTGGCCGCGCTCTCCCATCCGAACTCGG
>Ga0310910_10001511_pt1 | contig 12784 bp, 12 predicted proteins | sample GREbulkMGHF172_FD_203448 | JGI IMG/M metagenome (GOLD analysis project Ga0310910, IMG submission 203448) | Lab enrichment of tropical soil microbial communities from Luquillo Experimental Forest, Puerto Rico - GRE.bulkMG.HF172 | ecosystem: Environmental > Terrestrial > Soil > Tropical forest >... | reverse complement strand
GGAAGAACGGCAGCGAGACGAACGTCAGATTCTGCGCGGTGAACGAGCAGATCGAGCTCATCACGGAGAGCGCGAAGACCGGTCGCGCAAAGAGTTCGAGCGCCAGCATCGGGTAGGCCAGCATGCGCTGCCGCCAGACAAAGAGCGCGCCCGCGACCGCGGCACCCGCCAATTCGAACGCGACGCTGACAGACAACCGGCGAAGATTGTCGACGCCGATGATCAGCGCGCCAAATGTCAAGGCACTCAGCAGGGCGCTGAGCCAATCGAAACGATGACGGGCGAGCGGGCTCCTCGGCAGGACGCGCCTCGCCAACACGAGGGCAACGACACCGAGCGGTACGTTGATCGCGAACAGCCATTGCCACGAGGCGATCGACAGGATTCCTGCCGCGACACTCGGCCCGATCGCTGCCGAGGTCGATCCGGCAAGTGCGTTGATCCCGATGCCGCGGCCGAGCTGGTCAGCGGGATAGATGAAGCGGAGCAGGGCAGTGTTGACGCTCATGATGCCGGCGCCGCCAAAACCCTGGAGGATGCGCGAGGCGACCAGCGCGGTCAGCGAGCCCAACAGCGTGCAGGCCAGGGAGCCCAGCGCGAACACGGCCAGACCTGAGACGAAGACGCGCCGGTAGCCGCGCAACTCGCCGAGCGAGGCGAACGGCAACAACGAGATCGTCACGGCGAGCTGATAGGCGTTGACCACCCAGACGACAGTCGCCGGGTCCGTACGAAGCTCTTGGGCGATGGTCGGCAGCGCGATGTTGGCGATCGCGCCGTCGAGCACCGACATCGAAAGGCCGGCCAAGACCACGAGCATCGCCCGCCGCCGTTGCGGCTGCGGCAGGCCCTCTCGCGCCCGTGGCCGGTTCATGTTGCTTGGCGCCTCCAAAACGGGCGGTGCGTCACATCAGAAGGCCGTGCGATTTAAGCAGCCTCAGCGCCTTCGCGGCCCATTCGCGAGCCTCCGCCATCTTTCCTCTATGCGTGGTCGGTTACCATGCCCCGGCCGGGCGCCATCCGGTCGTGCCTCGCGGCCCGTGCTACTCAGCGGGTCCGGAGTTGTCGAGGGAATAAACCTGCATATTTTGACCGTATACGGCTCGTGGCGTTCACCACTCTTCGGCTCGAAGGGCGAACATGGATACCGTCAGGAAAATCTTGCTGCATTTGCGTTTTTGGATAACCGCTCTCGCCGCCGCTGCCGTCGGCATCGGCTGTTGGTCGATTGCGCCGGCGCCTGCCAATGCCGGCGTCGTCATCGGCGTCGGCATCCCCTTTCCAGGCTTATATGCCCAATACCCGTATTACCCCTATCCGCCGGGCTACTATCCGTACTATCCGCCGCCGGCGCCAGCCTACTCGCCGGCCCCCAGCTATGCACCTCAACCGAGTTATGCGCCACCGGCGGGCCGGTCGAGCGGCAACATCGCCCGCCAATTGAACCAACAGGAGCTGAACCGCTTGCAAGCTGCGCCAGTCTATCCGCCGCCGCGCCCCTATTATCCGCCGCCACCACGCTACTGATGGACGTGAGAGGCCCGCGCAGATCCTCTCCGGTGAGCCGGCTGTCAATGTCGCGTCGCGGAAGGCGAAGGGTTGTTGTTCAAAGGGCTTGGTGGTCATGGCGGCTGCCGGCGTCTAGGGCGGCGAACCATCCGGTCTGACAGGAGCCGACCCTGAACTAAACTTCAGCCAGTTCAGCCATTTTCTGATACTTGGTTTCATTCACAAGCTCGTGGATGCTCAGATCCACAGCCAGAGGGTCCCGATCAGCAGGGTCAGCAGCGTTAGCGGCACGCCGACCCGGCAGTAGTCCCACAACCCGATCACCACGCCGCTCGCGGCCGCGCGCTGCACCACGATCAAGTTCGCGATCGATCCGAGCACCGTCAGATTGCCGGCTAAGGTCGAGGCCATAGCTACCGTCAGCCAAGCTTGTTGCGGGTCGCACAAGCTCTCGACGAAGGGTCGCAGCACTACCACCGCCGGCACGTTACTGATCAGATTGGATAGGAGTGCGGTCAAAGCGCTCAGCACCGGCAAGCGATCGAGCTGCAGGCGGCCCGCCGCTGATATGACTTCGCCGCTGAGCAGACTGCGCTCGGCGCCGGCGACAATGATGAACAGGCCGGCGAACATCAACAGCAACGACCAGTCGATTTGGGCGTAGACCCGCTCGCTCCTCACTCGGCGTGTCAGCAACAGCAGCCCGCCAACGATGATCGCCACCTTCGCCGGCGGCTGCCCGGCGAAGAACAGGACCACGACCAGCAGGGTTCCCGCCAGCGCCCGCAACATCAGGAAGCGATGGAACCGGGTTCGTGTCGGCGCGGCCGTCAGCTGTCCGCCATTGGCGAATTCGCGGCGGTGAAACAGCGCGATCAGAATAATCGTAAGCGCTAACCCGGAGAGCGCCACCGGCGCCAGCGCCGCCGCGAAATTCACGTAAGAAATGCGCGACAAGCTGCCGATCATCATGTTCTGCGGATTGCCGGTGATCGTCGCGGTCGAGCCGATGTTCGAGGCCATCGCCACCGCCAACAGGTAGGGCACCGGGTTGCGCCGCAATGTCAGCGTCAGCTCTATAACCAAGGGTGCGAGCACCAGGCATACCGCGTCGTTGACCAGGAAGGCAGAAAACACCCCGGCGACTACTGTGATCGCGACGAGCAAGGTGAGCGGCCGATGAGCCCGCTGCATGACCCAGCCGCCGGCCAACGTGAAAAAGCCGGAGAGGCGCAGATTGGCGACGAGGATCATCATGCCGAGCAGCAAAGTCAGGGTGTCGAGATCGACCGCCGTGTAGGCTTCGTCGAGCGGTAGCGCTCCGCAGGCGACCATTCGGTTCCTGGCGGCTGACGGCGCGGCCTAATAAGCTATCGAACACAACCAGCGGAGTTGTGCCATGTCAGAACTTGATATCCGTCAGAAAGCCGAGGGCATTGCGCGGCTGTTCCACGAGCGGCGACCGATCAACATTCTGCCGCCGGAACTGATGCCTGGTACTCTCGAGGAGGCCTACAGAGTTCGGCAAATCTTCGAAGAGATCGAGACGGAAGCCCGTGGCTCAGTCGCTGGCTACAAGATCGGACTAACGACGTCGATCATGCAACAGCTGTGCGGTGTCGACGAACCGGTTTACGGCGCAATATTCGGAAAGGAGGTCCACCATCGCCACGTTGAGCTCGCCGCCCGAAATTATTGCCGGCTCGGCATCGAGACCGAGATCGCGTTGTGCCTCGGTGAAGACTTGCCGCTGGGTGGGACCAGCCGATCTTGGCGCGATCGGGTGGCCGGCGCGGTTGAAAGCTGTATGGCGGCGATTGAACTACTCGAGGATTTACACCACGATTACAAACGGTTGAGCGCGGTGGCGATGGTCGCCGGCAATGTGTGGAATGCCGGGATCGTTATTGGAGCACCGGTCAGCGATTGGCGCCGGCTCGACCTTGCGCAACTGACCGCGCGGCTGTCGATCAATGGCCGTGAAATCGGCAATGGCAAGGGCGGCGATGTCATGGGCAACCCATTGAACGCGCTCGCTTGGCTCGCCGAAGCCAGGGCCACGGCGGGAACGCCGCTCAAACGCGGCGCGATCGTGATGACGGGCAGCATGGTGCCGATTCAATTTCCTTCCGCCGGCGACCGCGCCCGCGTCGAAGTCGAAGGCCTCGGCACCGCTGAACTCGTGGTGACCTGATTAGCCGCTGCTGCAGGCTTTGGCGATCGCATTGTTGCATGCATATGCATGCGCCGTATCCGGCACACGCTCGCGTGATCCGTCGGCCATCAGCTGAGCCAGCCGGTCGCCACGCCGGCGAGCAGCACAGCGCCGATCAGCGCCCGATAGACGGCAAAGGGCCCGGCCGAGAATCGCTCGAGGATGCGCAGCAGGCCCCAGATCGCGACAAAGGCCGAAAGGCTAGCGATGATGAGGCCGACAGCAAGCACCGCCCAGCCATGCCCGTCGAGGCCGGCATGCCTCAGCTCCGCGAGCTCCTTCAAGCCGGCGAGCGCAATCGCCGGCAGCCCGAGGAGGAAAGACAGCCGCGCCGCCTCCTCGCGCTTGAAGCCGAGAAAGAGGGCCGCCGTCAGGGTCGAGCCTGATCGCGACACACCCGGGATCAGCGCGCCGACCTGCGCGATACCGACCCAGAGACAGTCGAGCAAGCCGACCCGATCAAACGACCGTTGATGCCGCGCAACGAGCTCGGCAAGACCGAGCAGCAATGCCATGACGATGCACGCAACCCCCACCACCCAGAGTTCGCGGAGCGGAGAGCCACAGGTGTTGAGCGTCTTGGCGAGGGCAAGTCCGGCGATGCCGATCGGTATCGTGCCTATCACGATCCCGAAGGCGAAGCGGAGCGCGTGGTCGGAGAAGTCTCGCTGCACCAGCGCGGACAGCGAGCCGAAGATAATGTCCTTCACGTCGCGCCAAAAATACCCGACGACCGCGGCCAGCGCCGCGAGCTGCATCGCGGCCGAAAAGGCCGAACCCGGGTCCTGCCAGCCCAGGAGTGCCGGCACGATGCGCATATGCGCCGTCGAGGAGATCGGCATCAGCTCGGTGATGCCCTGAACGATGCCGAGCACGACCACCTTCCCATAGCCGAGTGCCACAAACCCGGTGTCGATGCCGCTGGTGCAGGCGCTGGCCATTAATTTTTCCGTCCGTTTTCCCTACCCGACCGGCTTCTATCACGCGCGGTGAAGCGGTCAACGCCGCCTTTCGTTGCGGCGGCCGGCTTTGATCGATTACGTTGGTCGCGGCGACATTTCGGGAGGGTCGCCGGTGACCAAGCTGACCTTTCATGCGGCAATCGCCGGTATCCTCTTCGGTATCGCGGACTGCGTCAGCCCGCAGCAGCAAGTCGCGCAGAAGGAGGACCTGCTCGCCGCCGCCTGATTTCAGGTGAAAATCGCCGACACGCCGCAGCGTCTTGCCGCGATGAAGCGCCTGCCACCGAACAAATTTGTCACTCGCGTGGTGAATGGGGAGCCGGTGTACCTCTATGCCGATCCGCTCGTCTGCAGGTGCGTCTACTTCGGCAGCCAGCAGAATTGGGCGGCTTACCGGCGGGAGGTTCTCGCCCGGCAACTTGCCAACGAGGCGCAAATGACGGCCATCCTCAATCAGGAGGCCTGGGACTGGGGCCCTAGGGCTGGCCCTGATCGATCCGAAAAGCCAAGCGGAGCCCGCAGGGCATCAAGACTTCGTCGAGGCGATTTCACGATCGCTTAGAGTTTTCGCGATAGACCTGCGGTTCGGGGGTCGTGATGCAGGGTTGAGCGATGTCAGCCTCTTGGTTCGGTCGGTTGTCCCGCCGCACACCAGTCAACGACATAAAGCCTGGCAACCGTTACCGCCGTCAGCTCGGCAGTCGTCTCGCCGCCACCGCAACGGTGCTCGAGTTGCGTCCGGACCTCGTCGGCATTCCGCATGTCCAGTTTGCCGTCGCCGTCGACGGGTCGATGGCAAGGCTGTCGGACGGTGACACACGGGTCTTGGCCGTCCAATCCTTCCTCGATACCTATCGCGAGCCTATCGTTCAGGAAGCTCGACCCGATCCGAGCTGCGTCGACGGCGCGACAGTGGTCCGATTATTGCCGAGACCGTTGCCGACCTGATCGCCGTCAATTCGGCACCCCATGGAGACCGGCGAGGTCGGCTTCCCCCTGACAAGCGTAGCGGCCCGCGGCCGAGCGGCCATATGACCCGTTCCCCTTGAGGTAATACATCGCGCTCTGGGGGTCGATCCAAACGACGGTGTCTTTCGGGCAATGCGCCTGCGCCTGCTCCTCCGTCCGGAAGGCCACTAGGACGCTGGGGGAAGATTGCCCGCAGGCTGCGCAGGACAAAGCGAGAGCCAACAGGACCAGCTCCAATGGCCGGCGCCGGCCGCCCTTGCCAGCGGGGCCGTATTGAGCCAGTCTCGAACCCTGGTCTCTGCCGATCGAGGCTCGCTTCGAAAGTCGGGAACGGTGGTGAGACATCTGGATGAGCCGAGGGGTCGAAAGGGATGGATGGGTTTGAAGACGCTACCGTGACAGCCGTCGACGAGCTGGCGACACTTTACGCGCGACCTTTGGAACGCGTCCTGAAAAAAGAGATCGATCACGTCGATGCGACAGGACGCGCCTTCATCGCGGTTTCGCCCTTTCTCGTCCTCGCAACGGGCAGCAGTAAAGGGCTCGACTGCTCCCCCAAGGGTGACAAGCCGGGTTTCGTCCAAGTCGAGGATGACGGCCGCACATTGCTGATCCCCGACCGGCGCGGCAACAATCGGATCGACAGCCTCAAGAACCTGGTGGAGGACCCTCGCATCGGGCTGATCTTTTTGGTTCCCGGCGCGAATGAGACCTATCGGGTCAACGGCCGAGCCCGGGTCAGCGCCGATCCAGACCTCAGGCGGCGTTTTGCTGTCGACGGCAAAGTACCCGCGACGGTGATCGTGGTAGCGGTCGAGCAGGCGTTTCAGCATTGCCCCAAGGCGCTCGTCCGCTCCGACCTATGGAGAGCGGGTAGCGCCGGCCGACCCAATGGCGTCCCGACTTTGGGAGACTTTGCCGCGGCGCGCACGCCCGGCACGGACAGCGCCGCCTACGACGCCGACTATGCCCGCCGCATGCCAGGCGAGCTTTACTGATCATTCCTTGCCGTATCCGGCGGTTGCGGGAAGGCGGAAGGAGCTAATACGAGCCGTAAACCTTAACCGCGCCTAAGCGCCGGAAGTGAGCTGCATTCTTTTTGAACGCCTCAAGAGCCCACCTCCGGGCCGGCGCATTTAGCCGGTCAGCATGGGGTAAACGTCTCGAAGGCCCAGCACACGTTAAAATTGGGCACCGAGGCCAGGGACGGGTTCGCCCATTGGCCCCACGGATCCGCCATTTGAATGGCATTCGCCGAGGATACCGGCGGGAGTGAGCCATTGGCCATGTCGGGGCCCGAGAAGGACGCAACCCGAAAATCGGCAAGCGGCAGAATACCCCCCTCATACGGAGCCTCTTCGATCCATTCCGCCGAAAGAAGTGAGGAGCCGTACGAAAGCCGCTTCGACCAACTCCATCCCGGCTGGCCCGGCGCGGCAGGTTCGTCTTGCATGGATAAAGTCCAGGTCTGCTTTCTACTCGAGCAGGGCTGATTGCAGCTAAGCGACGCGGTGATGGTATCGCCCGGATGCACCGGATAACCCGGCCCCAGCGGGGTCTCGGCCTGCGGCAGGACCTCGTACCATGCATAATAATTGGCGACACCGGAGGGCGAGACATCCTGCTCGGTACCGAGCTGGATCAGCGTGTTGTCGCCGCGCGTGCACAGCGTGTTCTCGCAGAACCCGCCGATACCGACCCAATTCGCAGAGTATTCGGTGGACGACGTCGTATCGTTAGAGGTGCCGTAGGTGACCGTCGGGACGACCCAGGTCATTTGGGCCGAGGTGTATTTGCGCCCGGTCTGGTAGTTTGCGACGACATAGCCCGACCAGTTCGAGCTGATAAACTGATTGTGCATGCCGCGTTCCGGGCTGCCATCCGGATTTCGGTGGACATGGACCGGCGCGTGCTTAAGCCGCGGCGGCGCGGTTTGCTGTTCCGCCGCCGCGGAAAGGGCGGTCATACCGATGCTAACGGCAAGCGACAGACCGACGGCGCATGCAACGCGCGACTGGATGTGCATCTTTTCCCACTCAACATTTAACTATGATTAACTAATTCAATAATACGACAAATCGATCTTGAGTAGTAGGATAAATATAGTTAAAAAATCAATACGTTTTACTTAATTAATCTTAAAACTTGCCGAACCGCGCTCCTTGACTACGGATGGCAGGCCTTCTGCGGGGATCGAGCCGGTCGTCGAACAGAGCAGCGGAAGCACCGCTCCCCTTTTTCCCGCTTATTCGATCACCCTGTCGGCGAGCAACAGGAGGGTCGCAGGGATGGTGATGCCGAGGGCCTTGGCGGTCTTCAGGTTGACCACCAGCTCGAACTTCACGGGCTGTTCCACCGGCAGATCCCCTGGCTTGGCGCCTTTCAGGATGCGGTCCACGTAGTAGGCTGCGCGCCTGTACGAATCCGTCGCACTCGGTCCGTAGTACATCAGTCCGCCTTCGGCCACGGATCCGCTGCTTGAGAACATGGTCGGAAGCCGATGCTGTATCGCGAAATCGAGGACCTCTCTCGTATACCTGCTGGTCAGCACATCAGTGATCATGAAGAGCGCGTCGGGGCGCTTCTCCGTCATCGTCTCGATAGCGCTGTCGATATCCTTGGCCTCCTGCACCCCCAGGGGTTGCAGGGTTACGCCTAGCACCGGGGCCGCGGTCTGAATCTCGCTGAAGATGTTGGTCATGACCGCATCGCGCGCGTTCCACAGCACAGCCACACGCCCCAGGTTGCCGGTCGCCTCCTTCAACAGCTGTAGTCGTTTTCCGGCTAACTCCGCGCTCATCAGGGAGAGCCCGGTCATGTTTCCGCCCGGTCGCGCGAGGCTGGCGACGAGGCCGATTGCGACGGGATCTGCCCCGGACACCATGACTATCGGGACCGTCGTGGTCGCGTCTTTAGCTGCCTCGGCAACCTGGCCGGATTGCGCGAAGATAACGTCCACCGGAAGCTGGGCCAGTTCGCCAGCAAGGGCGGGAAGCCGCTCGGGCTTGCCCTCGGCGGAACGGTCCACAATCGTGATGGTCTTGCCCTCGACATAGCCGAGGTCCCGCAGTCCCTGGCGGAAAGCCTCGGCCAACTGAACGCCGCCAGGAGAACCCCCAGCGATGGAGAGATACCCAATCGTGGGGACTTTGGCTGACGATTGGGCATCGACCTCGCGCGGCGCTGCGAGCAAGCTGAGGGTGAGCGCCACGATGCACCCGATGGCGCTATGCCACATCGCCGCGCCTCTCGGGCATTGGCTACTGGGTGTCAATTGTCGGGTCAGCTTGCCTTGCTGAATCCCTTGGCAAGCATGCAGTTGTTGAGGACTCGGTCGGCATAGCCGGTGGCCTGCGCGCGCATCGATTGGTTCTCGATCGCCGATGTGCCGCTGAACTGCCAATTTCCGCCGAGTGTCGCGTTGATGTCTTGGTTGATCCCGCGCTCACTGGCTAATGCCGCATCGGCTTGCGCATTGCAGTCGTTCAACTCGCGCTCAATGGCCGCATCGTCGGCACCCGTCTTGACCCACCGGACCGTTGTTGCGCTGGGGGCTGCGCAGACAGCAAGCAGCAAGGGACCGAAGAGCGCCATGGCCCGCAGACCTCGATCGCCGATCATCCATATCCCCCTTCTAGGCGTGAGTTGTCTTACGACCCTTTCGCCGGCTCGAGCATATCAGCCAATTTCGTCTTCAGTTGGGCCGCCTTGTATGACGGAATCGCATAAATCGAGTGCTCCGCCTTGTGGTTGATCGCTTTTGCCTCGCCCTCTGTCGCACCAGAGCCGGACGCCGACAAAGCGACCCAGTGCGCGTCGTCTTTGTCGAGTAGCCTGACATCGACGGTCAGCCCGTCGAAAGTCGTGAATGACCCGGTGACGACGTCCTTGTCGGGCACCGGCATTTCAGCAGCCGGCTTCACGTCATCGAGGTCGAGGGTCTCGAGCGCCATCGCCGGCTCGCCGGTCACCGTCTCGCTTTTGAATTTTGCATCGGGAGGCGCGTCCTCGATCGTGAATTTATCTTCGGGCTTGGCGCGGGTGATCACGAGCTTTGTGCCGTCGGGCTGAGTCAACGTCGCTTTGGCGATCCGCTTCTCGGGGATGTCGAGGACGCGCCGGTCGAGCCAGCTCGAAAGCTGCTCTGAAAATTCAAGCGAGCCGCGGGCGAGCCATGCCTGGCTGTCGCCCGGCTTGCGGACATAGACGCCATCGGTACCGGTGCCGAGCCGGTCGTAGCGGCGCTTGCCGATGATCATCTCGGCGAGCGTCGCGCCGGATTTGTCCTTCAGGGTCACGAGGGTCGATTTGCCGTTACCTGGGTCCTCGACATCGAGCCGCGGATAGAATTCGGCTTGTTGCGTCTTCGGCTCGACGAGCAACAAATCGGCCATCGCCAGCACAATCTGGCGCACCTTGCCAGCGGCGGCCGGATAATTCCCCTTCTCGGCGACGAGCCAGTTGTCGCCGTCGCGCACGAATGTCAGCGAGAGGGCGTTGCGCTTGATCGCGACCGAGCCGACATCGCCGAGCCTTGTCGCCAGACCCGGGAGGGCGCGCTCTCCAGGTACGGCGCGACTGACACCGCGATCCCCGGTGGCGATGGCGACCACCGCCAGCACCACAAGAGCCAATGTCGCGGCGGCGAGAAGGATCAAGCCTCGTTTTTGCATTTCAAGCTCTTGCAGTTTTTTGAAGGCGATCACGCCTCTGCGGCGCGTCGGCTACGCCGTTTCAGACGCACAACACCCAGGATGACGGCAACTGCCGCGACGATGATCGGGATCAGCGCGATATCAAGAAATTCGAGCACGGCCTTCAGCCGCCCGATATCGCTGCGCAACGCCGACTGCACGTCGCGCAGCTGGCGGCGGGTTTGCAGCATATCGCCGCGAAATTCTTCGATCGTCTTTGCCTGTTCGGCGGAGAGGGTCGGCGGCGCGTTTGTCTGATCCTTTCCGGTAAGATCAGCCAGTTTTGCCTGGGTGTCCTTGAGCTTTTGCTGCAGTGCGCGCTCTTCGGCGCTGTAGCGTTCCTGCGCGTCGCGTTCGATGCGGTTGACGACCTGAAAGGGACGGGCCGAGGTGCCGCGGCTGCGCAGACCGACCAAATCATTGCCGCCGGCGAGCACCTCGACCGCATTGGCCACAAAGTCACCGTTGTTGGCGGTAGGGACGGCCACCTTTTGCCCGAAGAAATCCTGGGTCTGCAGCCAAAATCGATCGTCGAGCATGTCGGTGTCGGCAACAACGACGACGTTGATCGGCTGCACCGAAGTTTTGAGCCAATCGACCGCGGGAATCTCGGCGGCCTTCGTCGGCGCCGGAGTTGTCTCGGCGGCTTTGTTTGCGGCCGTTTCGCCTTCGGGCGGATCGCTCGCGCCGGGTTTCGCCGCAGCCTCGGGCTTGGCCGGCTGGGGTGGCTTTGGTGGACCGTCGGGAAAGGCGGTGTCGACCATGCCGGTCACATGCGCGGCGAGGACGTAGCGTTTGTTGTCCGACTTGAACTGGGCGAGGAGGCCGGCAACATCGGGCAACCCGATAAGTTTCTCGGCCGGGATCTTGGTCGAGTCGGGCGAGGTTGTGATCAGAGGCTCGATCGTCGTCTTGGCGCCCTCGAACGGCTCGATAATGCCGGACGAGGCCATCATGATGTGGCTCAGATCGGCGGTGATCATGTCGTCGCGATTGAGGTTGGCGGCCTGCAGATTGATCCAGGCGATGTAATCGAGCGCCCGCGAGCCGCGTCCGGGAACCGGCACCCCAACCCGTTGGGCATTGCGACGGTCGCCGACAACCGTATTCGACGGCACCTCGAACCCCCAGGACTTGAACAACCGTTCGAGATTGCTGGAGTTGGGTGAGCCGGGCGGGTTGAGCTGGCTCGGGTGCGAGGCCTGAAGCTCGGAAAGCGGATCGACAAAGACCAGCGCCTTGCCTCCCTTCAGGACGAACTGGTCGATCGCGAACAGCGTCTTGTCGGGCAAGCTCTGCGGGTGCACCAGCATCAGGACATCGATATCTGCCGGGATCGCGTCGATGTCGGAGGCGAGCGGCTTTACCCGGTCGAGCTGCTGCAATTGCTCGATCACGGCCATCGGCTCGCTCGGCCGGCCGCGCATCATCGCCACCATGTCGCCCTCGAGCGGCAAGGTCGTTATCAAGCCGACGACGGTCTTTTTTGGAAAGGCTAGGCTGTGGATGAGCTTGGTCAGATCGTATTCGAGAAAGCGTTCGCGCTCCGGTGCAAAGAAAGCGATGACCTGCTGATCATCGGTCGAATTGGTGGCGACGAGACCGAAATAGACCTGCTCCCCCTGCACATCGAGCGGCACACCCTTGAGCCCGAAGGCAACGGCGCGGTCCTCGACATCCGAAAAGGCCTGCGGGTTATAGACTTCCAGGCGGACCTTGCCGTGCGCCGCTGCGACATACTGGTCGAGCAGTTCGCGAACGCGCTGGGCGTAAACGCTGTAAGAGGGGACTTCGTCGCCGAGACGGGTCGAATAGTAAAAACGCAGGGTGATCGGCTCGTCTATCTTCGCCAGCGTATTCCGCGTGCCTTGCGACAGCGTATACAGGTGCTCCGCGGTTAGATCGAGCCGCGACCCGAGGAAGCGGGCGGCCACGATGTTCGCCGAGGCGACCATCAATACGATCAGAACGAGCGCTGCGACGGCGACGCCGCGGCGTGACGCGAGAAAGGCTTGAAAGTGCTGAGAGAGGTCCATCTCATTCGGCCTTTTCGAGGTCGACCAGGATGGCGTTGGCGGCAAGAAAGGCGATGATGATCGACACGAAGTAAAACACGTCGCGCAAATCTATGACCCCTCGAGTGATGGCGCCGAAATGGCCGAGGAAGCTCATTTGTGCGACGGCGCGAATCAGCCATTCTGGTGCCCAACCCTGAAGCATGCCGAGCACGATCGACGAGCCCGCGGCGGTGAACACAAAGGCAAACGCGGCAGTCACTACGAAGGCGATGACCTGGTTTTTGGTCGTTGCCGAGACGCAGGCGCCGACAGCCAGCAATGCACCCGCCATAAGCCAGCTGCCGATATAGCTCGCGAGGATCACCCCATTGTCCGGCCGGCCGAGAAAGTTGACGGTGATCCAGAATGGGAAAGTCA
>Ga0310910_10001510_pt1 | contig 12785 bp, 10 predicted proteins | sample GREbulkMGHF172_FD_203448 | JGI IMG/M metagenome (GOLD analysis project Ga0310910, IMG submission 203448) | Lab enrichment of tropical soil microbial communities from Luquillo Experimental Forest, Puerto Rico - GRE.bulkMG.HF172 | ecosystem: Environmental > Terrestrial > Soil > Tropical forest >... | reverse complement strand
ACCCCGGCCGCCTCAACGATCTGCGCCACATCGTCTACAAACCGGCCGATGCGCCCTGGCGGCGCGCCCGGCGTAGCCTCGGGCTGATGCTGCGCGAGGGCATCCTCAAAGAAAATATCGATGGCGAAGCGCTGATCTGGGCGCATGACCGCCTGCGCGCCCGCTCCGAGCAGCGCCGCATCATGATGGTGATCTCCGATGGCGCGCCGGTCGACGACTCGACCCTCTCAGTCAACCCCGGCAACTACCTCGAAAAGCACCTGCGCGAGGTGATCCACGACATCGAGCGCTTGGGCGAGGTCGAACTGACTGCGATCGGCATCGGCCATGACGTGACCCGCTACTACCGCCGCGCCGTCACGATCGTCGACGCCGAGCAATTAGGCGGCGTCATGCTCGAGCGCCTCGCCGAGCTCTTCGACGAGGACCGCGGCGCCAATACCCGCGTCCGCAGCCGCCGCGCTGCCTAACCCGGGCCCTGACCGGTAGAGGTCAGAATCGTCCGATCTCCTCTTCGTCGGCTTCCTGCTCACGCTCGTCCCGCGACCGGATGCCGTGCACCCGCCGCGGCCGAGGCGTGTACGAGGCAACGAGACGCGACACGACAACGGCAATGTAGAAGATGCCGGTCATGCTCTCTAATCCTGCAACGATTCGTACAAAGCGGTTTGCCGGCACGATATCGCCGTAGCCGACACACGTCAGCGTGACCATGCTGAAATACAATAGGCTGCTGGTGTCAGCATCCGAGGTCGGCGGTGTGAATGCACCGGGGAGGAACCTGTCAACAATGCGGTATAGCTGCGCATAGGCGATCGCAATCACGAGATAGCTGATAAACGCCTCCGATATGATCGCACTGGTGACCCGCGACGTCGTCCCGAAGCGGTGGAGGAGGCTCCATAATATTGCGCAGGAGAGCGCCAAACCCGCCATCGGCGCGACGTTCAGGTCCACCTGCCACAGGGTCGCTATCGCATCCGTCGCCCGCGCAACCAACCAGAGCGCGGCAAGCGGCAAAACAACGCTCCGGATGATCCGGGGGGTTCCCGTGTAACTGGCGCCGGTCAAAATGACGAGCAGCGCCAATATGTCGACCACTGCGCCGATCAACGGATGCTCGTCAGCCAGCGGCGAGGCGACAATGAGCGCCACCAACAAGCACATCAGCAGTGGAGACCGCCGGCGAAGGATCCAGAGGAGCACCCGTGAGCGCTTACGCATGGCCGCCAACAATTACCTCGGTTTAGTGCTTCTCTGACAGCATTCCGGTCCTTAAAGGGAGAAAATCGGCAAGGTCGAGCCACCCGTGACTGGCATCGGCCACTACCTGCGCGGTTACCACAGGAACGCCGCCACTATCGTCCGCACCGAGCTAGCGGCCGTTGTGATGCCCGGAAAACCCGCGAAATGTTTCGCAGGGACCGCGGCTCCAATACCCGCGTCCCCAGCCGCGGCGCTGCGTGACTAGCCTTTCTGATCACTCCCGCAGTACTGTCGCGACGAAATAGCTCCGAAGCCCACCATCTCGTTCACCAACCGGTATCGGTGTGTCCCTATCGGCTGCCGGACAAAGCTGCCGGCTGGTTTTGCATCCTCGCAAGACACGGGGGAGTTGCGTATGATAGGTTCGGACCGTTGAGCAACGGGGATTAATTAAAATTTCCCGCCAGTGGCTAATACCTGGTGTTTATTCGGTTAAGATGCACCGTTTTCAATCCTTGGCCGTTCTCTCGCTCGCGCTCTTACTCGTACTCGCGCTGGTGCCGTCATCTGCGTGGGCTGGCAATACGTCCGGCCCTACGCGGACGCAGACCTACCAGCCAGGCGAGCCGTTCACCGGCCTTCCCGGCGGAGCCCCCGGCCGCGGCTACGGATCGGGTCCGCCCGGGCTGCCCTCCGTGTACTGCCAGAACTGGCCAGGCCACTCGCTCTATCCGCAATACCCCGGCACCGGCCCCAACACGCCCTGTGGCCCCAATTTCCAACCGCCGCCACCGCCCCCATCGCAGCCGCAACCGAGCGAACCCATGAGCTGCTCAATCGGGCCGATGGGATCGCTCGATGTACCGCAGGTGGAACAAGGGGGTATCCTATTGGCGGGATACGACCAATCCGGAGCGCCAAGCAATTGGAATCAATGGCTGAGTGAGCTACAGAACCAAATCTGGAAGGCGCAGCATAACGAAATCGTAAAGCCCTTCTACGGCACAAATAAACCCCTCTTTCCTGGTGGGCAACCGTTGCCGGTGGGATGAATTGGAAGCAATGGTGGTCCACGCACAACGTCTGCGTATCGGTAGTATTAAGGTGCTTTGGTACAAAACACTCAAGTCGATCAGGTCTATTATACGGTAGCCTCGGACTATGGAAATCAACTTGCAAGGTCTGGCAGCAACCGCAGCCAGATCAAAATTCACAGGATTATGCCGCGAACTACTATTTCTGGCTTTTCCTCAAAGACAAGGTTCTACCTGAGGTGCTTTCGGACGACAATATCGTTCCGCCCTGGCCCCAAGATCAGAGCGGGCAACCATGTCCTAAGAGCAACATGCAGTACGTGAATGGAAACCCTGCCTATTTCGACCTACCCTACACCTTCACAGAGACAGTCAAGCCAACCTCCAGAGCCCCTTACCGAGGATCGCAGCCAAGGGGCTCCGGATCAGACCAGTGTCAGTAGCCGGGCACCGAAAGCGGGCCCGGAGCGAGGGGCACCGCGTGAACCGTGATGCCCTTACATCTCGGCGTAGGTGCCAGCCTTCCAGATGTAGAAGAGGGATTTGGCATGGGCGGCCCCTGCGGCGGGCACATGGCGGTGGTCAGACTGAAAGGTTATCAAGGTTCCCTCGCCCGCCGGTCCGCGATCTGCCAGTATTATTCAGTGACGAACGTATCCGGCCGGTAAACTCACCGGTCACGGCTTGATTAACGATAAGCAAACCTATCTCGTTGTAAGCTGGTCGTTCCTGGTCATGTCGGGCGCCAGCATGTTCCAGCTCTTATTCTTGCGTATTCTCTGCCTCGCGTTGCTCCTCGGTTCGCCGCTCGTGACCTGGCCGGTGCTCGCCGGCAACACGACAGGCACCACTCGCACGCAGACTTATCAACCCGGCGAACCCTACACCGGCCTGCCTGGCGGAGCTCCGGGCCGAGGCACGGGCCCTACTGGGCGCAATCAGCCGGAGAATTTGCCGCCGGCGCCGATATTTGCGCAGCCGCCGCCTGCGCCGCCCCCGCCTGCCTTCGGCTTCGGACGTGGCGGACAATGTCAGATGGTCAACCTCCAGCTCGGCGACGGCGCCGCCGCCCAACGCGAGGCACAAATGATCCTCCGCGGAATCGGAGGGTTTGAGAGGCCGGGCTCGCTCAGCGCGACAGCGCCCGTTTTGCGGTTGCGCGACCTTCAAGACAGCGCTCGCCTCACCTTTACCGGCTTCGCGACCGCGCCCGCTCTGCCGATTTTCATTTCGCATATGGAAAGTGCGGGGCAAGGTAGCGCTAACAACTTCCTCGTCACGCTTGCCGGACTCGATCTTTCGGAGGCGCGTGACACCAACGGCGTGGTCTCTGCTGCACTCTTTACTGCCGGGGTTTGGGACGCGTACCTGGTCTCGGTGGTGCGCGCGATGTACGAATTCGGAATCCCGCCTCGGTCGGTTGTTACAGTTTTAGGCTACAGCCTCGGCGGCATGGTCCTGCAGACACTGATGGTTGACCGAGACAACCGGTTCCTCGGACGATGGACCCCGGGCGCACTCATAACCTTTGGCGCGCCAGTGCTCTACGCGGCATCGATCCCGGTTCGGATGCACCGCTACATGGTGATCGGCGACCCGGTATGGACCGCGTTTCACGGTGAAGGCTTGGGTCACGTCTTCGACATTCTCCGCGTCTTGGTCACGGGCGGCACCGTCGCCCCGGAAACAACGGCGCACGAGCTGACACGCTTTATCGACGCAGGCAATCGGCCGTTCGATCCGCACGGCGCATACCCTTTCAGCCGCGATCTCGTGAGCGGTAACGCGCTCGGTCTCGACCAGCGTCAGCAGATGCGCTGCTCGGCAGATCCGGCCTACACCGGCCCTGGGGCCGCCTTTAACGATGCAGAAATTCGGCTCCGCGCCTTCGGCCGATCCGCCGGAATTTCCGATATCGAGAATTTCACCAGGACCGTGGTCGCATTGCGCCAGACCGGGCAGCTGCCGCCAGGGCTCTACTTGACGCAAGCCGAGGCGCGAGCGCGCGGATGGCAAGACGGAGAAGACGTTTGCGCTGTGCCGGGCCTTGGCAATATGCGGATCGGCGGCGGTGTCTATGAGAACCGGGAACGCGACCCGGACACAACCCGCCTCTTCAATCGGCCAGGTCGCAATTGGCGCGAGGCGGACATCGACTATCGCTGTGGTCGGCGGGACGCCGTCAGGCTCCTCTATTCGGAGGATAGACCCGTGGAGATGTACCTCTCCATTCAGCACTATCAGGAACGCAACGGGCTCTTCCAGATACCCTACTGAGGGGTCTCGCGATCAAACGGTATAAATCAGCCACAAAAGCGCCCGCGGCCAAACCGAGCAAAGCAGCGAGCTGCGATGCGTTGTCCAGGATCACCCGCCGACGTTGCCAAGAAGTGACTAGCGTTTACATCTCGGCGTAGGTGCCGTTCTTCCAGATGTAGAAGACGTATTTCGGATCGGTGACATCGCCTTTCTTGTCCCAGGTCAAGGGGCCGACCACCGTCTCAATGGTCATCGAGTGCAAGGCCTTTGACAAATCGTCGAGTTTCACGGATTTAGCCTTGTCGGCGGCGGCGGCGAAGGCCTGGATCGCCGCGTAGGTGTACAGAGTATAGCCCTCTGGATTGTAGGGCGGCTTTTCGGCCATGAATTTGTCGACGACGGTTTTGGCGGCGGGAACCTTGCGCGGGTCGGGCGGGAAGGTCATCAGGGTTCCTTCGCCTGGAGGTCCGGTGATCTTCCAGAACTCCTCGGTCACCAGCGCGTCGGCGCCGATGAACTGGGCCTTGAAGCCCTGATCGCGCGCCTGGCGGACAATCAGCCCGCCCTCCGTCTGGTAGCCGCCGAAATAGATCACATCGATATTCTCTTGCTTCATCTTGCTGATCAGCGCGGTGAAGTCTTTGTCTCCTTGCGTGATCGCTTCGTACATCGTCTCCCTGAGACCCGCCTTGTTCATCGCCTTCATCGTCTCGTCGGCGATGCCTTTGCCATAGGCGGTCTTGTCGTGGACGACCGCCACCTTCTTTCCTTTGTAGTGATCGGCCAGATACTTGCCGGCGACCGCGCCCTGCGCATCGTCGCGGCCGCAGGAGCGGAAGACATTGATCCACCCCTTCTTTGCCGCATCGTCGGTCAAGGCCGGGTTGGTCGAGGCCGGGGTCATCTGCAGCACTCCCGCCTCGTTGTAGACCGCGGAAGCCGGGATCGACGAAGAGGAGCAGTAATGCCCGGCGACAAAGACGACCTTCTTGTCGATGACTTGGTTGGCCGCCGCCACCGCTTGCTTCGGGTCGCAAGCATCGTCGGCAATGATCAGATCGAGCTTCTTGCCGAGCACGCCGCCTTTGGCGTTGATATCGGCGACCGCCATCTCGGCACCCCTCTTCATCTGCTCGCCGAGCGCGGCATTTGAGCCGGTGATCGGCCCAACGACGGCGATGGGGGTGTTTTGAGCGTCTGCAAGACCGGCGCCGAGGGCGAGTGTCGCCGCCACAACGGCGGTTCCGATGAAGCGTTTCATGAAACCCCCTTATCCCGATAGGTTACGCAATTATACCACGGTCGCGGGCGCGGCGTTAACCGTGCCCTCCTTCGAGATAGGCGGCGCGCACTTCGGGATTGGCAAGGAGCTCGGCTCCCGTGCCGCTCAGCGTGATCCGCCCGGTCTGCATGACATAACCGCGATGGGCGAGCCGCAGTGCCTGGTGTGCATTCTGCTCGACGAGGAACACGGTCATCTTCTGCCGCTCGTTGATCCGGCGAATCACCTCCAGGATCTGCTTGACGATCAGCGGAGCTAGCCCGAGCGACGGCTCGTCGAGCAGTAAGAGACGTGGACGGCTCATCAGCGCGCGGGCGATCGCCAGCATCTGCTGCTCGCCACCTGACAAAGTTCCACCACGCTGCGCCTGCCGCTGTTTGAGGATCGGGAACAGCTCGAACACAAGCCCAAGGTCCTCCGCGAACCGGGTGCGATCGGCGACGGTTGCACCGATCTGCAGATTCTCGAGCACCGTCATCCGCGGGAAGATCCGGCGGCCCTCCGGCACATGCGCAATCCCGAGCCGCGCGATTTCAAAGGTGTCGAGACGCGTAATGTCGTGCCCGTCGAACAAGATCCGGCCACGCGCGACCCTCGGGTGCCCGCAGATCGTCATCAGCAACGTCGATTTGCCGGCTCCGTTGGCGCCGATGAGTGTCACGATCTCGCCGGCACTGACCTCCAGATCGACCCCTCTCAGCGCCTCGATATTGCCGTAGGCGGCATGGACGCCGGAAATCGCGAGCATCAACCAACCGCACATCCTCCCTCTCTGCCCTTGGGGGCGGAGAGGGTCGGGGTGAGGTGGGGGATCCCAGAGCGGTGGCCGCCCACCTCACCCTCCCGCGCCGTCGGCGCGGGCGCCTCCCTCTCCTCCCGCAAGCGGGCGGAGAGGGGCTGGCCCGGGCGCATCGTGGAGTTCATCTTCGCCGAGATAGGCTTTGATGACATTGGGATCGGCGCGTACCTCGGCGGGTGTTCCGTCGGCGATCTTGCGTCCGTAATCGAGAACGATGACGTGGTCAGAGATCCCCATCACCACACTCATGTCGTGTTCGATCAGCAGGATCCCGATCCCTTCTTCGGCGCGGATGGCGAGCAGAAGATTGTTGAGCTCGGCGGATTCGCGCGGATTGAGACCGGCGGCAGGCTCGTCGAGGCACAGCAATGCCGGGCCGGTGCACAGTGCGCGGGCGATCTCGAGGCGCCGCTGCGCACCATAGGGCAGCACCCCCGCCATCCGATCGGCATGCTCGGTCAGTGCGAGCTTGTCGAGCCAATATCGGGCGCGATCGATCGCGGCGCGCTCCGCCGCCCGGAAACGCGGCAGGCCGAACAGCCCGCCAACCGAAAAGGCGCTTGCCGCCATCAATGGGTTGTGTTGGGCGACGATCAGATTCTCGAGAACGCTCATTCCGGCGAAGAGACGGACATTCTGAAATGTCCGAGCGATCCGGGCCCGCCGCGCAATCCTGAACCCTTGGAGGCGCTCGAGCCGCAAGGTTTCGCCGTTGAGGTTCATCGCGAGCCGGCCTGCGCTCGGCCTGTAAAAGCCGGTCAGACAATTGAAGACGGTGGTCTTGCCCGCACCATTTGGCCCGATGACCGCGGTGATCTCGTCCCGATAGGCGGTAAAGGAAAGATTGTCGACCGCCGTCAATCCGCCAAAGCGCATCGTCAGATGTTCGACGGCGAGCAGCGGCACCCTGCCCTCGCCCGCCTCGATCACTGTCCGGCATCCCCCGCCGGCGCCGCGCCGAGCCGCAACGTCGGCTCACGATGCGAAATCAGCCCGCGCGGCCGCCATACCATGACCGCGACCATTGCGGCGCCAAAGATCAGCATGCGGAACTCGGCAAAGGCGCGGCCGAATTCCGGGAGGGTGACCAGCAGGATCGCGGCGAGCACGACCCCCATCTGGCTTCCCATACCGCCGAGCACGACGATCGCAAGGATCGTCGCCGATTCGATAAAAGTGAAGCTCTCGGGACTGATGAAACCCTGGCGGGTCGCAAAAAAGCACCCGGCGAGACCGCCGAACATTGCGCCGATCGCAAAGGCGGAGAGCTTGACATTGGTCGGATTGATGCCCAGCGCGCGGCAGGCGACCTCGTCCTCGCGCAGCGCTTCCCAGGCCCGCCCCAGCGGCAGCCGGCGAATGCGCAGGGTGAAGAGGTTGGTGACCAGCGCCATGCCGAGGATGACGAAATAAAGAAAAATGACGCGGTGGTCGGGTGAGAATTCGAGCCCAAAGAATTGATGGAAGGTGGCGACGCCCTCGGGCGCCGAGCGAGCAAAAGGCAACCCGAAGAACGAGGGCCGCGGGATTCCTCCAATGCCGTTCGGCCCGCCGGTAACCGGAGCCCAGTTCAACAGCACGATCCGGATGATCTCGCCAAAGCCGAGCGTGACGATCGCGAGATAGTCGCCGCGCAGCCGCAATACCGGAAACCCGAGGATAATCCCGAAGCTCGCCGCCACCAGTCCGGAAAACGGCAACGCTTCCCAGAAGGTAAAGTCGAGGTCATGTGCGAGCAGACCAAACGTATAAGCGCCGACCGCGTAAAAGGCGACATAGCCCAGATCGAGCAGACCGGCGAGCCCGACTACGACGTTGAGACCCCAGCCGAGCATCACATAAATCAGCACGGTGGTGCCAAGATCGATCACGTAGCGCGACGAAAACGGCAGGAGCGGCAAGGCGACAGCAAAGGCGATGCCCGCCAACGTGATCGGCAGCGTCTGACGACTGGCCCAAGTGGCAAGGTGGCTGAGCGGCGTCTCTCGGCTGATCCCTCTGAAACCGCGGAGCTGCGGCGAGAGACGCAGCACAAGGCGACCGGCGAAGACTGCCGCGGCGCCAATGGCAACCCAATCGAAATGCGTGCGAATGCCGAGCGCGCCGCCGCCGATGTCATAGGTCTGCAGGCCGACCAACGGCAGGGCGAGGAGGGCGGCGACCAGCGCCGCAAGCAGAGCATCCTTAAGAAGCGACGCCCACAGAACCGGTGGGCGAGCGGCTTGATCGACGGCGAGCCCGGAGGCAGCCGTCATTAGACCTTTTCCACATCGGGCCGGCCGAGGAGGCCGGTCGGACGTAAGACAAGAACCAGAATCAAGACGACGAAGACCGACACGTCCTTGTACTCGACCGAAAAATACCCAGACCAGAACGCCTCGATGAGGCCGATCAGGATGCCGCCCAGCATCGCCCCCGGTAGTGAGCCGATGCCGCCGAGGACCGCGGCGGTGAATGCTTTAATCCCGGCAAGAAAGCCGATGAAGAAATCGACGACCCCGTAGTAGAGCGTGACCATCAATCCGGCAACGGCGGCGAGCGCCGCCCCCATGACGAAGGTCAGCGAGATCACCCGGTCGACATCGATCCCGAGCAGCGAGGCCATTCTCATGTCCTGCTCGCAGGCCCGCTGGGCGCGGCCGAGCGGCGTTGCCGCGATCAGTGTCGTGAAACCGGCCATCAGCATAAAGGTCAACAAAATGATGAAGAGCTGCAGGTAACTGAGCCGGACGGCAAAACCGCCGCTCTCCAGGATCGTGAACCCGCCCTGGACGAGCGGCGGCATCGGTTTGACCCGCGCCCCCTGAAAGATCTGCACGTAATTCTGCAGAAAGATCGACATGCCAATCGCCGAGATCAGCGGGGCGAGCCGGAAAGATCCACGCAAGGGACGGTAGGCAACTCCCTCGACTGTCCAGCCATAGATCGATGTGAAGACCATCGTCGTCAGCAAGACGACCGCCAGGGCTAAGGGAACGTAAGTAACGCCGGCGAGGCCGAGCACCAGAAACGCGATGATCGAAATAAAGGCGCCGATCATATAAATCTCGCCATGGGCGAAATTGATCATGCCGATGATGCCGTACACCATGGTGTAGCCGATGGCGATCAGCCCATAGATCGACCCCAAGGTCAGGCCGTTGATCAGCTGCTGCAGAAAATATGCCATCCACGCCCGATGAGGCCGCTACCCGCTCCCATTTCCGGATTCCTGTATAATACGAGCTGCGAGGAAACAATGGCCGACACCCCAAGTGAAGACGCGATCTTGAGCCGCTTTCGCTCGGCGCTTGGCAAAGCTTACGGCGAGGGCTCGAGCGGGTGGTGCTGTACGGCTCACGGGCGCGAGGCGATCACCGGATTCCGATTACGATATTGCCGTCTTCATCAAAGATCCTGGCTCTCTCGGCGAGGAGATTCGCCGCCTGGCCAGGGTAGAGACCGATATTCTTTGGGATACCGGCGCCGTAATTAACGCATTGCCATTTCCAGCCGTCGCTTATCGGGAGCGAACGGGCTTCATGCACGAGCTGCGGCGGGACGGGCGTGACCTATGAATTCGGAAGCGGCCGATTATCTCTGTAAGGCACGTCACTGTCTTGCCGACGCTAGGAGGATTGCCGCCGCTGAAGTTCCTGATGTTGCGGCGCGTGAAGCGTATCTTGCCGCTTCCATGCAGCCGAGGCGTACATTTTCGAGCGAACCGGCAAAGCGGTCAAAACGCATCGTGGCATCAGGAGCCAGCTCAACCGATTGGCGAACAAGAGCCCCGTATCGGCAGCGAGCTCCTCACCTTCCTCGCCGAAGGCTACAAATTCAAAACCATTGCCGATTAGGCATAGGCTCCGCGATCGGCACGATTTCCGCCCATTACGCGACTACCGCCATCGACACCGCCGAGCGCTTCATCGACACCATCGTCCAATTGCTGGCAGCCTAGATGTTATGTCCACCTCAAAATTGTGTATCAACCATCCAATCAGGCATTCCCCTTAGTATTGTTATTCGGCCGGCCCCAAACCACGGGAAGCGCATTTGCAAAATGCCGAAAGCCAACACGATAGTCTAAAGAAGCGAAATTCAAATTTAGCCTGCAAACGGCGCCCCATAGGCACATAAGATACCGCGGGCGATATGTGGATTTCGCGGGAGGAAGCGATATGGCAGACAAGATTCGGCTGGGACTGATCGGCGCCAGCGTCACGGGTACCTGGTCGGCCCGTTCCCACCTGCCGGCGTTACAGGCCAGTGCGGAGGTCGAGTTGACGGCGGTCTGCACCACCAGGGCCGATAGTGCCGAGGCGGCGCGCCAGGCTTGGGGCGCCCGGTTGGCCTTCGACGACTACCGCAAGATGGTCGCCTCGCCGGAGATCGACGCGGTTGCCGTCGTCGTTCGCGTGCCATCGCACTACGTGCCGACCAAGGCGGCCCTGGAGGCAGGCAAGCACGTCTATTGCGAATGGCCGCTCGGGCGGACGACAGCGGAGGCCGTGGAACTGGCGGCGCTCGCCAAGGCCAAGGGGCTCGTCACCGCGGTCGGCCTGCAGGCCCGCGTCAATCCTGCCGTGATGCACATGAAGGAACAGGTCGAGGCCGGCTTCGTCGGCGAGGTGATGGCCGTCCATGTCAGCCTGATGCGCGAGGGCGTCTTGTCCCGGCCGTCCCACCGCACCTGGCAGCGCGACGCCGATCTCGGCGCCAACACCTTGACCATTGCCAACGGCCATACAGTGGACGCAATGCGCTTGGTCGCTGGCGACTTCTCTCGGCTGTCCGCCGTGGTGGCGACCCAGGCGAAGCAATGGCTCGACACCGGCACCAAGACATGGTTGGACGTCACCTCGCCCGACAACGTGCTGATCAGCGGCCGGCTGGCGAATGGCGCCGTCGCATCGGTCCATATCGGCGCCATTCCGTTCGCCGGCAGCGGCTATCGCATGGAAATCTACGGCCGCAACGGAACCTTGGTCGCAACCGGCAAGGATTCGCCGCAGCTGAGCGAAGTCTTCCTGCATGGGGCGAAGGGCAACGACACGCTGGCACCAATGCCCGTACCGGAACGCTTCACCCTGGCTTCGCCCGCTACGCCGTCCGGCGAAGCAGTCAACGTCGGTCAAATGTACACTCTGTTCGCCCAAGCTATTCGAGAGAGGGCGATCCGCGACGGCAAAAGCCGCCACCCGACCTTCGACACCGCAGTCGACCTGCACCGCCTGGTCGATGCCATCAAGCAGGCGTCCGACAACGGTCGCGAGGCGACGTTCGCGTAGTGGTCCGGCAGCGCTCGGGTTGCTGTTGATAGGCGGGCATCAGCCGTCTTCAGTAGATTTGATGAGGCGTATGACAACTTATTGAATACTTAAAACCGCTTTCCAGAATGCACATTATGCGGCGGCGCTTCACGGCCTCGCTTGCTTGCGCTATGCTACCCGGGGGCAGTTAAAAGTTAGGTGAGTGATCCGGGACGGTCGCCTCGTAATCGGGGCGGGTCTTGCAGGCGGTCGATGATCTCGGTTGCCGCGATCTACTGGCCTGAGACCGGCCCGACGCTCGCCTTCCACTTATGGTGCGCCTTCGGTGCTACTTGCCAAGCGGCAGCTGACCCACCAGATGGTCATGAACATAACATAAACACGCAAATTCTTCCATGATGCGAGCAACCAACTGCGTACCCGATTATTTCCCGGTTCCGCCGATTTCTTTCCCGGTTCGAGAAGGCTGTGAGCGAGGACGAGCGGACGGTGTGCGAACCGTACCGCCGTCTCGCCGGAAGGGACAGTGTAGCCGGATTGCTTATCGAGAGCTGGGATAACGCGTTCTCGGCTGACGGAGACGGCGTCGCGCTATGGAGCGCAGCTTTGGAATGGGCTGTTCGGGCAAGCCTCCGTCAGCGACCATACAAAATCGCGCCGGATCCATGCCTTCGACGGCAGCGGCTTCGGCAGCCCAACCGGGTTCGACGTGAGCAGAGTGATGCCGTCAGTGCCATCGCTCTTCACCGATGACACGGAGTGGCAAGTTATGCACGACGATTGTGTCAGGGGAATACCGGCATTTTCCGCCTCGACGATAGAGTTTTCCAGCAACTTGGGTTTGAAAAAGTCCGTCTGCACCCCGTCGAGCCGATAATTGTACCATTCGGGCGCTAAATCAGCCGCGGCCATCAGTGCCGCCAGCTGCGGGGTTAATTTGGTATCTGCGCCGT
>Ga0310910_10001507_pt1 | contig 12801 bp, 11 predicted proteins | sample GREbulkMGHF172_FD_203448 | JGI IMG/M metagenome (GOLD analysis project Ga0310910, IMG submission 203448) | Lab enrichment of tropical soil microbial communities from Luquillo Experimental Forest, Puerto Rico - GRE.bulkMG.HF172 | ecosystem: Environmental > Terrestrial > Soil > Tropical forest >... | reverse complement strand
GTCGGCCCTCGATTGAAGCCTGGAATTGACACCTGGCCCTGTGGCGATTGCGGCGTGGTTTACGACCGCGACACCGCTGCGGCACGGGTGATCCTTCGGGATGCGACGGTGGTGAGAGTTGCCGGGGTAGCGCCAGTGAGACGCGAACCTGTCCGCGCGTTCGGACGAAAGCGAGGCCCTGTCGCTCGTGGCGGGGGTCGGGCTCCTGCTGGGCCTAGTCACGACGAGTCACCTGCGAATGTTGAGGAGGTCTCGTCATGAGCCACGTCAATAGTCACGTTAGAAAGGCTTCTCGGGCTGGGCGAGGTTCTGAGGACCGGCTTTGCGCACGCGCGGGGGCAGCACGGGAATGTCCTCGGGCTCGGGAGGGGCTCCCCCCGTCGTCTCGATGTGGTTGGTGATCGGGTTGAGCCACTGGACGCCGTCCACGAGCTTGACGTCGTACGCCTCCATCTCGATTTGGGAGTTCCTCGCCCCGAAACACTTTTCGACCGGCTCACGCCCGTAGATGAGCGTGAGCCGCTCGCGTTCGTCACGCTGGCCCTGGTCGATTCTGGCGATCGGCTTGATCTCGGTGATCGCGTCCTCGCCGTGGACGAAGCGCAGGACCTCGACTTCCGGCCACGACACCGGGCTCATGGCGTTGCGGTGGACGACCTGCTGGATGTCGCCGGAGATTGCGACCTGGACCGTGCAGAAGTGCATTGACTACTCCTCGATGCCTTTTTTTCGCCTATTGGCGGAAACACTAAGATATTGAAGATTCCACGGAACATGCAGCCCGCAGGCGATATGTTCCCTACCAACCATGACACGCAGGGGGTGAATATGATCGACCTCCTGCCCCTCTGGACATGCACGATAAACGGCGGCGATCTCCTCCCAATAATATTGAGCCAGTTTGCTTTTGCCAGACCGCTCATGCGCGCGGTTAAGTCGAACACGGAGTTTATCCTTCGCATGCCACTCCGGATCTAGGCGCAGAAGTCGACTCTTCCACCGTAAAAGAACCTTACGCACTTCATGGTTACGGTAATAACATTCGCGGTCGATCTCACGCGCCCGCTCCCGGTTCCGTGCTCTCCATTCCCGCGCCTGCGCCGCGCGCCGCGCACGATACTCGGCGTCAATTACCACCATCCTCTTTTACCGCTGTAGTAGGCCGATTTAACCGACAAAACCTACCACAGCGGCTACTGGATCTCAACCCGACAGTATAAGTGTCTCTACTTTATGGCTATTTTATGTCAATGACCAAGGATGACGAGAATTGCCGTCCAACCATTTGACAAGTCGTAGTTAAACTGCGATACATGACGAATTGACCGGGCGGACGGGCGGGAGTGTGCTGATGCATCCATTCATCCTCCATCGCTTCTACAAAGATATTACTTGTATCCAGCCAATACGCCCGCTTGGCCTTGCCTAGGTCGTCCAAGGTCGGATCGTATTGAACGCTCTGCCCGCCGAACACCATGCTGCCTATCGCGCCGTCCTGCTGGCCGGTGAATCCGGTGTTGGAATACTGGCCGTTGGCGCGCAACTCGGTCTCCATTGCGTCAATGAAGGACGAGCCCGCCACGAACAGGTCGGGCTTGCCGCCGTAGCGGATGAGCTGGCGGCGCTCGTACTGAAGCACTTGAAGGAGCGCGCCGCCGTTCGTCGGGCTGGACGTGACCGCGTCGCCGCCCCACTTGGCGAGCGCGGGCGTGCCGGTGATCTTCGCCTGGAACGCCGCGGTGCGCGCCCGATTGCGCCACCAGGTGAAGGAGGCGTTGGACCTGTCGATGCCGCCGACGGTTCCGACCGAAGGATCGTCCGCCACCAGCAGGGCCAGACCCGCCATCGCTTTCGGGTCGGCGGTGCCGTCGCCATAGGCGAGGAGGTTCATGCCCCGGGCGTATTGCTCGCCAAGATCAAACAGCTTGTCTTGAAGCAACCCGACCAGCACCGTCATGTCACGCTGGGAATGGTTGGACGTGGACGTCCCGCTGGACATCTCGTCGGTGACGGAGATCCCGTCGATCTTGAGTTCGGTGTGGGTGAGCGTCAACCCAAGATGGTGCTCGCGCCACGGGTAGTTGGCGCGCTTGATGTTGGCGGGAGTGTAGAAAACGACGGTGTCGTTGTGGGTGTAGCCCTTCACGACGTCGTTGCCCGACCCGTCGCCGAACGCCCCGCTGACGGCGAGGGAAATGCTGCCCTTGCCGCCGGGGAAGGTCTTCTTGCTTTTGCTCATGTCGTCCCACAGGGGACGGTCCTGCAAGGTCTGATGAAACTCCTCGCCTTGCGAGAGGTAGTAGTCCAACGCCGCATTCGCGATGTTGGTGATTTCGCCTGCTGTGAATGCCATTTGCGGGAGCCCGAAGGATTAGCCCGCGCTGCGCCTTGCGTTCTCCAGCCCTTGAAGGGCTGCTTCCATGAGGTTTCGCGGAGCGGCTCGCGCGTTGGGTTGCTGCGAATTGCCGTTCGGGTGAGGACTGGTCGCGCGCACCGCCGGCTGGAAGCGCCGGAACTGGGCGGTCACTTCCTGGTGAGCGCTGGCCACGATGTCCAGCGCCTCCTGAACAGAAGCGATCCTGCCCCCGCGCTCGTGCAGGAGGGCTTGCGCCGTCCGCCGAATGGCGTCGGCCTTGGCGCGATAGTCGGGATCGTTCGCGGCGATCCTCTCCTCGAAGGTGGTGACGGCCCGCTGCACGTCGGCCTGGACATATTGCAGGTTCTGGGCGCTTGAACGCGCCGCGTTGGTCCTGGCCTCCTGCTCGGCGCGCTCCTGGTTGAAGCGCGTGATCGCGAGTTCTCGCGCCGCCGTCTCGGTGATCGCGCCGCCTTGGACGCGCTGTCCGAGATCGTCGGGCAATACGAGGCCCAGCACTTCCTGCGCCTTCCGCACGAAGGGAGCGACCTGCCGGTAAAACCCGGCGTAATCACCGCGCCGGAGCGCGGCCATCGTGTTCATCCCCATGACGACGTCGTCGGGGGAAAGGTCGTTGTCCCGGGCGAAAGCGGTCAGCCGGTTGCCGACATTCGCGTCGGGCTGAAGCTGTGCAACCTCGCTGCGCAGCCGCCGCCGTTCGCGGAGCAGCTTGTCGACCTTCTTCCTGATCTTTTCCGACGCTTCGTCGGGAAGAGGCAGGTCGTCGGTCGCCGGTTCGTCCTGTTCTCCTTCGGGTTGAGTCTTGCCAGCCTGATCCTCGGCTGTCGTCTGCCCCGGCGGTTGGGGAGGACCGCCTTGTCCCTCCGGCTGCCTGCCCAGGACGTCGCGCTCGGGCGTGACTTTCGTCACCTTGAGCGCGGCTTCCATGAGGCCGGCCCGGGTGGGCTTCCCCTTCCCAGGCGCTTGCGGGGCGCCCGCCTGGGGTGTAGCGCCCGGCGGACTCGAAGAGGGCGTGGACGGCGTGGACGCCGGAGGCGGGCTGGACGGAGTTGAACCCGGTCCGGGACTTGGAGCGCCGGAAGCATTCCCTCCCGCGCCAAGGCCTGCTGCGCCGCCGTCCTCTGCCATTTCGAGTCGCGCTTCTCGCCGGCCTACAGGCCGACGAAGGACTTATACGACACAAACAAAAGATTGTGCAAACGACTCAGTGCGGGAGAGACGGCGGGGCGTTCGCCGCCGCATTCATCGGAGAGGGCGCGCTCGACTGGGGACTGGGCGGGCCGGGCTGGTTGGCTTGCCCCTGTGGTCCCTGCGCGGCGGGGTTTTGAGCCCCAGGCGGGCCTTGAGAGGCGCCCGGCTGGACGCCGTTCATCGCCAGGATGGACGGCTGTCCGTCGGCGATCGCGTCCTCGAGATCGATGTCGTCGTCCAGGCGCGAAATCGCCTCCTTCGCGAGGAAGTTGGGGGAGACGCCGGGAATCTGCATGAGGATGGGCGCGAGACGTTCGAAGTTTTGCAATTCCTGCGCCTGGTTCGGCCGCCCGGAAGAACCCGCCTCGACGTCGAGGTAGAGCTGCTGAGCGACATCGCCCTTGGTGAGCTGGGGCCAGATAGCGCCGGGACCGACGATCTTCTGGACGGTTTCCTGCGAGACATTCAGGAGAAGGATCTGCCCCGCGCTCTGGGCGAGCGCGGACAGCGTGTCGTCGATGTCGTCGATCTCGGAGCCGGTGGACGTGGCGCGGGCCTGGGCGGCGATGTTCGATTCGGTCGCGGTCGCGCCGGACGTAGGGCCGAGATCGGCCTGCTGGTCGCCGGCGACGCGCAGCATGTCCTGAAAAATCTCGTTGGTCTCGTAAAGGTTGGGGTCGATGGGAACGCCCTTGATGGCCTGAAGAAGATCGTCCACCTTCTGGCCGGGCTGAAGGCCAGCGAGCGCGATCACCGCATTCATGGGAGGATTCTTGAGCGCGTCGATGTCCTCGCTGGAGAGCACGCCCTCGGCATAGCCGATCTTGGGGCGGTTGGCGAAACGGTGCTCGCGCAGACCCTGGCGGGAGCGATTGAGCTCGAGCTGCATGGGACGGATCAGCGAGACGTCGGATTGCGGCCACACGTCGCCGTCGTTCTCGTTGAACGCGACCAGAAACCACGGCCAGAAATTATCGGTATAGAACTCGGGCTCGGCCGGCTCGCGCAGAAAGTCCTTGTAACCGTCGCACACGACATAGACGAGCCCGTCGTCCTTGTTGAAGATCTCCCACACGAGCCCATAGGCGCTGTCGCCCACGGTCCCGGTCGTATCGCTGGGATTGCGCGGCCGGTAGGACATCCAATCGAGACCGGCGTCGTTGCGGTTGTAGGACGTGAACTGCTTGCCCACGTCCACGCCGTAAGTCTCCTGAATCTCCCCAGGGGTCAAGCAGTATTCCTCCGCGACCCACTGGCAGCCGAGAAAGTTGCGCAAGCTCACGCAGTTCTCATCGGGAATGATCGCAGTCGACTTCGGCCAGGAGAACGTGAGCCCTTCCCGCACGACGATTTCCTGCGCCTGGCCCAGCGACTGGACGACGAGGCGCATCTGTTCGGCTTCGGGCGAGTCTTTCGTGATCTTGCCGTCGGCCAGGTCGGCGCTTACGCGCTGAATGAATTCAAGCTGGGTGCGCGAATCGCCGAGCTGGGAATCCTGGTCGGGGTTGGGGGCCATGACGCGCTGGAAGCCGACACGAATCCATCCGACGCCGGACGTGGCGGCGCGGCGCGTCGCCATCTTCATGCGGGTCTTGAAGGACTGCTGCTGCTGGCTGATCTCGTATTGGAAGAGGATCTGGAGAGTCTTGGCGATCCGCTGGAGCTGCTGGAACTGATTCTTGACGTTCTGCGCGTCCGCGATGACGGCCTGAGCTTGAGTCAATTCGTCCGGGGGCGGCCCTTGAGGCGGCGGAAAGATCGGCGGCTGTCCAGGCGGGGGCTGAAGCATGGACATGAGGCTCGCGGCGGGATTGGGAGCGCCGGGAGCGCCCGGAGGGGTCCCCGCGCTGGGATTTTGCCAGGAAAACTCGGGTTTGCCGGCCAGAGTCGCCAACGCGCCGCCTGGACCGCCCGGAGCGCCTGGCGGACCCGGCGGGCCTCCTCCGCCGGGGGGTCCGGCAGGAGCGCCGCCAAGCGGAATCCCCATTCTCGCCGCCGTGATCCCGAGACCGACGCCCAACGCGAGCTTCTGCTGCGCTTCTTGGGCCTGCTGGGCTTGCTGGACGGTTTGCTGCGCCTCCTGAAGGCCCTGCATCGTGCCGTCCCACACGGTCGCGAGCAACCGGGGCCGGACTTTCGCGACGATCTTCGGATTCTTGGCGTAAACCGCGGCGACGCGCTGCTTGACGTGACGAAGCGTGATGTTGGCGATGTAGCGATCGTTGAAAGCGTCGTTGAACGTCTCGGACTTGGTTTCCTCGGGCCATTGCGCGCCGCCGCAGAACTTCTGGTCGCGCACCATCTTCTTGAAGGCCGAATCCCACTTCTTTTTGGCGCAGCGGACCCTCGAAGCCCACTTTTCAACGAGCTGCTTGCGCGCGGGGTCGGGATCGGGCGGATTTCGGGGTACGACGTCTGGATTTTCGTCCTGTCCAGCCGGCAGAGGCGGCTCCTGGCCTTCGGAAGCCTGGTCGGGGTTGCCTGCCAGATGGATCTGGGGCGGCGGACCGGGGCTCATGGGCGGCCCGGGGCTCTGAGGCGGAAAAGTCGTCACGGCCCGGGAAAAGTAGACCGGCTAGCCGCCTGAAATCAAGATCACCACCCCGTCGTGCGGGACGCGTTGGCCCGCTTGCCCTCGGATTTGATCCACGCCAGCGTCATCTGACGCGGCGCCTGAGGCTTGGGCGGCGCCGGGCGGTTGGGAATCTGAATCGCGAGGCCCATGCCGATCCAGGCGAGCATGTCCACAAAATCGTCGTGGACGCCGTAGGGAAACTTGAGGATCTCGTCGCGCGCCTCGGCCCACCACGGCGCGAAGCTCGGAAAATAGACCCGGCACATGGAAATTCTTCCATGGATCGCCTGGGCGCGGGTCTTCTTGTCCTGGACGGGCGTGACCTCGAAGATCGACGCCCACACATTGCGCTCCGCCATGCGCTTTCTGAGGAAAGGGCCGATCGATTTCGAGATGTGACCACGCTCCGCCCACCAGTGAATCGGCTTATAGAGCGCCATGAGGTCGATCATGCGCTCGACCACCCGGTCGACGGGATAACGCCCCCACAGGAGATCGGGCATGATCCAAAGATTGCTGTCCTTGTCGATGCCGACGATCCCGCAGCACGTCTTGTCGCGGTCCTGCTTGGTCGAGACCGCGTGATCGCTCGCGGCGTAGAAACGCAGCTCGTCCTTCTTGGGCATTTCGTCGCGCTTGTAGGTGCGCAGGCAATCGCTGTCGAAAAAGTTGCCTTTCTCGGGCGTGGGCGAGCCCTGGTAGAGCGCCTGAAAGCCCCGTGGGTCGCCCTCGCGCAAGTCTTCGAGATAGTGGGCGGGAAAGCGCTGAGGCCACAGCGCCTCGCCGGGCTTGCGGCCCAGCGGGTCGTCGAGGCGGGCGAGCGCGGGGAGGTCGACGACACGCCATTTCTTGGCTTCGGTCGCGGAATAGTTGGGGTTGGTCGGGTCGACGATCCGGCCGACGAGGTCATCTTCATGCCAACGTGTTTGGATCAACAGAATCCAGCCCCGATATGTTAAAAGGCGCGTGCGCAGCACCTGGACGTACCACGTCCACACTTTTTCGCGCAGGGTAGGCGAATCGGCCTCGACCCTGTCCTTGATCGGGTCGTCCAGGACAAGCCCGATGGCGCCGCGGCCAGTGATCGTGCCGCCCCGGCCGGTGAAGAACAGCTTTGATCCCGATTCGGTCGCGATCCGGTCCACGCTCGCGGTCGCGATCCGCACGTCGGGGAAAACCTGCCGGTAGATGTCGTCCTCGATAAGCGTCTTGGCCTCGCGACCGAAATCCCAGGAAAACTTCTCGTTGTAAGAGGCGCAGATGATCGACGCGCCGGGATGTTTTCCGATGAACCAGGGCGGAAACAGGCGGCTGGCAAGCTCGGACTTCCCATGACGGGGCGGACAATTGATGATCAGGCGGCGATTCTTGCCATTTTCGATCTCTTCGAGGGCGTCGGCGATGAAACTGTGATGCCTGGCCGGCTGGTAGGCGGACGCGGCGGGGTTCTCGGCGTCGTTGGGATCGGGCTTCATCAGGCGCGCGAACGGAATCAAACGTTGGCGCGCGTCCAGGATCGCCTTTTGACGCTTGAGCGCACGCTCGTAGCGCAATTCGTCGTTCACTTGCTCCCGTTTCCCCCGCAGACCAGCACGCACGGCGTCGAGTTGCCCATGGTTCCGCGCAGTTGCTCGCGCACGGCGTCGCAGTCCTCACGGACGGCGATTATTTTACCATTGGAGATTCCAAGCAGGCAGTGGGTTCCCTTGGCGATGTGGGCGTGGCTGACCTCCTGCGGGTCGCGCACGCTGGTGACTTGACTCGGATTGACGTCGATACGCTGTCCGGTCGGGCCGCTAAAGCTGACAAGCAGGATGGCGACACTAGTAAGCATCGGCGGCGCCATCGACGCCCCGGGCCGTGAGAAATCTGGCGATTCCCCGGCGAATCAAGGTGACGGTCTTAGGTCCGACGCCGGGGACGTGCAGAAGCCTGGCGTCGGTCATGTCGACCACCTCGCCGACGGTCTCGATGCCGTAAGCCTGGAAATACTTATCCACCATCCGCATGGGAAACACTTCCTTGAGGCTCGTCAGCCGCCAAAGAGAGGCTCCGCAACTGGGACAGACGCGGATCATCCGTTGACGAGCACGATCACGTTCGCCCCCGCCCGGACGCTGACCACCGCCGGCTTGTCGGCGGCGACCACGAGGTCGAGGACGACGGCGTCCGGCGGCATGGACGGCTTGGACGCCGCCGCGGTCAGCGCCGCAAAAAACTTCCCGTGGTATTCCTCGACCAGCCGCCCGATCGGCCGGCCGTCCGACCAGCCGGGGACCACGTCCTTGTCGCCGTTGACGATGTCGCGGCTGTTGTAGGGGTCGTCGGCGGTTTCGCTGAAATACTCGGCGAAACAATGCGGTTGGCGGAACCACGCCTCCATCATTCCCCGGTAGCCGGTGCGCGCGGAGATCGCCGGATCGAGCTGCTGGTCGGCGTGCGCGACGCACGACGCGTCGCCGGCCAGGTGCAGCTCGACGTCGGCGCGCTGGTAGTTGTCCTTCCAGGTGAGCTGCACAAAACCGCGCCCGTAATAGGTCTGCCCGGTGATTGGATCGGGAACGCCATACGGCTGGCCGGACCCTTTGCCGTGCTCTTCGATCGGCCACATCTCTTGCGACGTCTCGTGGTAGACCTGCGCAAGGAAGTTGGCGAGCCAGCGCACGTCGTGGTCCGGGACGTATTTCTCCCACGCGTCCAGGATGAAATTTTGCCCGTCCACCTGCCGCGACGTGAGCGAGCCGGCGAACAGGCTCGCACGCACGCCGTCGAAGTAGGTTTTGCGTAAAAAAGTTGTCACGCCAAGCCGAACGCCGTCACTCGGCCTTGACCCCCAGGGCCTTGTCGCGCGCTTCGTAAACCTTCTTGCCCGCTTCGAACTTCCTCCTCGCCTCGTCCTCGGTCGCACGCAGCTCCGCGTCGTCGACGGGCTGACCGGCGACATAGCCGGGCGGCGGAGTCGTCCCCGGGGGCGTCAGCTTGAAGTCCTTGGGCGGGTCGAAATTGGCCGGCGGAGCGGCCGGCGTGTCCACGGGATGCTTCTCGGGCGCAGGAGGCGGGTCGTTGCGGTGGGCAGGCATAGGCTTTCTCCTCTGGTTGAAGACCGTTCAATACGCCGAGACATAGGCGGTGACGCCGGAAGCGCCGCTCGCCATAGCCCAAACATGCGACGACGTCTCGACCCGGAAAGCCTCGCCGCGAACCACGGTGAAGCCTTCGCTGATCGGAATAACCGGGGTCACGTCGCCGATCGCGAACACGCCGGCGCCCGTGAAACCCAGCAGCAGCGGCCCGGCGCCGAGATCGGTCCACCCGGAGTTGGTCAAGGAGAACTTGGTTGTCGTCGTCGCCATTATTTTCTCCTATGCCGGCGGCGCTCGCGGTTCCGAGCTTGTCAAAGAAGGCTTCTTCATGGCGTCGTTTCTCGAAATCGCCAACAATACAGTCCGCTCGCGCCGTCGCCGGTATAAGGGGAAAGAAGGCTGGACGAGGTCGCCACATTCGACAGGGCAAATATTCCAAAGGAAAATCCGGTTGATGTCGTTGTCATAGACAACGTACATTTGAAAAACCCATTAGCCGCCGGCTGGCATACAGCATTCGTTATCGTATAATTTGCCTGAGTAAACGCTGTGTTTACAATTCCATTAGCCACGTTAAAATATGCCGACCCACCACCGAAACTCGCGTTTTCAAGTGACAAAACGACATATCTTGTTGACCCGGACCCGAACGGTTTAACGTAGGCAGATATTGTTGCTGTCGTAGGCGCACCAGTAAAGTTTGTATATACGTAATGATTGGCCGTGGCTGACGTATCTTCGGTAAGCGCCACGACAGCGCCCGTCGTTCCATCAGGCGCGACAATACTTGGCGCCGCAGGCGTAGTCGCCGCAGATGGAATCAGACTCAACCCGAGATTGATCCCGTCGCTTTCCGCCCCGGTCAACAATGGCGGCGCAACGAACTGCGGTGGGAAACCGCCCTTGTACGGATGCCCCGCAGGCAATAGCGACTGAAGCCCCCACTTCCACGCGAGGTAGCCTTCAAGCGACTGCCGGTCGGCGGTCGCCATCTGGCGGCAAGCGACCGCTTCAGCGATTGGCCCCTTGATGTATTGAACAGGCAAATCTTGACGATTGCCAATGAAAAGGGTCGTCGCATTGTCGGCGTAGGCGCCTGCTGAATAGACTGACGACGTACAGTCCGAAGTCGCATTAACCCAATCGTAGCCGATCCTTGCTGAATTATCACAATACACTTCCCACAAAGTCGGCGTCGTCATCGCGCCAGTGCTAATCGTTGGCGCCGGCGCCAGGCCGGTGTTGGTTGTTCCGTTGCCAATTAAAAACTGAGTTCCTTGCCGATCTAATCCGGCTGAGATTGAGCCTGTCGCGCGTGGCATTGGCCCGTGGCTGACAAGGCTCGTGTAAAAGACAATCGCTTCGAAAATACCATTGGGAAACGCCCCCGCGGGAACTGGCGCGCTCAAATAATTGCTTGCGCCATTGAACGACAAGGCGGGTTTGCCATTGAAACCCACGGCGCTGTACGTCGGCTGATTGGCGGCGGTTCCCTGCACGGCATTGTATGCATTCGGGCTCTGATCGTTCCATTGGCTGACCGTCGCGCCGTTGAGGATGATGGAACTGGCCTTCTGCCCGTCATACCAGGCGACGAGGCCCGGCAGCTTGGCGGGCGTCCACGCCGAAACCGGGACGATCGGCGCGACGTAGGCGTCGACGCCGGCGGCGCCGGAGGCCGACGCCCACACGTGGGAGGTCGTGGTGAGCCGGATGGCGCCGCCCCGGCTGCGGGAAAACCCCTCGGCAAGCCAGGCCGGCGCGGCGTCGCCGACCGCATAGACCCCGACGCCGCGGAACGTCAGCAACATCGGTCCGGCGCCGAGGTCGGTCCACCCGGCGTTGGTCAAGGAGAACTTAGCCGTCGCGACAGCCATCGAAAACCTTAGAGCCCCGTGTCCGCGGACCAAGCGGCCTGCAACTGGCGCCCTGCCGCCGCTACACCAGGACACTGAAGCGCAAACCCGCCTAGGCCGACATTGACCGCCGTCGCCCCGGCGACGTCGGCGTTGCTATTGTTTGTATCCGTGCAAGCCCCGATCGTGCCATTCTGCGTAGAGTAGAGCGTCACCGTAGGCGGCACGATCATCGGCGGGAAATTCACATCTATTTGTGTTGGCGCGGAAACGACTGGATTGAGCATCGTCCCCGCGCCTGGAGTGGCGGTCGCCCCGGCTTGCCCAACTTTCACCCCAGGGGAATAGCTCTTCTGAAAAAAGCGGCGCGCTTTAATAAACTCGTCGTCCGCCGTGCGCGGCTGGTAAAGATAAGGCTGAAACGGCACGGGATACAAATGCACAGCAGTAATGCTGATATACGCACCGTTGGTTACAGCAAGCTGCTTGTCGCCCGCAATCTCATGATATTCGCCACTGAGCCATTGGTCGGCGGTCGTCGTTTGATAATTCGTCCCCGCGCCGAAATCGAATCCCAGCGTCAACGCCACTGTCCCCGCGTCAGAATAAAGAAAGCTCGTCGGAGGTTGATTGATGTCGGTCGCATAACACGCCCAGCCGGTCGTCAACGCCATCCGATGAACGTAGCTCAACGTCTTAGCGGTATTCATCAAAAATAAATCATAGTTTCCGGCAGTGAGAGCCCAAGCGCAAAAATCTAGCTCCAGTTGATTGGCCGAATACTGTCCGAACATCGCGCTCGCAGTCCACTGCCCACCTTCGATGTTCTGATAGAGATATGCGCTCTGCGCCGCGCCAACCGTGCCTGCCGCATTCGATGTTACTCTTATATAATAACGGGATTGAGAGCCGTTATTGCCGTTGGCAGGCCCACCGCTCAATCGCTGCGAGGTCAAGCTTTCCCCGGAAATATTCTCGCTCATCCGCCAGCGATCCATGCGCAGCACAGACCCATCCGGCGCGGTCAGACCCTCGTAAGGCTGGTCGAGCGTGAAATCGCCGTTGACGACGAGCGACCCTAACCCCTTCCATCCCATCTGGGGCGACACCGGCGGGGTTGCGGACGGCGCTACGCGCATCGTGTAGGCAATCGCATTCGACAACCCGGGCGATCCTTCCGAAACCAGGTCGGTGATCAGCCACTGCCCGCTGTTCGCGCCGATCTCGATGCGCGGCGGCCACCCGACCTGGCCCCCGCTGACATGCAATCCCGTAATATTGCCCCACGACCCTGGGCCAGTGACAATCCCGTATGCGCCGCCCCCGCCAGGGTACCCACTGCCGCTCGAAGCGCCTAGATCGACCAAATTCACCCCGCCCTGCCCTGCGCCGGAAGAGCAAGTGCTATTGTTGTTAAGCAGATAAGAAATGCCGTTGCCCTCGAACTGGTTCTCAAAGAACGCCGCGCTGCCCATGCAGTTCTCCAAATCAAGCCCGACGCCGAGAATGTTCCAATCCCCACCAAAATTCTCCCCGCCGATGTGAACGAACTTCATGAAACCAACGTTGGACACTTTCACGTCCGTCTGATTGCCCTCGTATTCGACATCCGTGACGAGACACCCGTCACAACGGTCGTGGATGTAAAGCCCAATTCCCGGCCGATATTGAGGACCGACGACCGAAACGATAGCCTGCGCGCCGGTCCCCGTCCCACCT
>Ga0310910_10001506_pt1 | contig 12812 bp, 11 predicted proteins | sample GREbulkMGHF172_FD_203448 | JGI IMG/M metagenome (GOLD analysis project Ga0310910, IMG submission 203448) | Lab enrichment of tropical soil microbial communities from Luquillo Experimental Forest, Puerto Rico - GRE.bulkMG.HF172 | ecosystem: Environmental > Terrestrial > Soil > Tropical forest >... | reverse complement strand
CGATGTCGAGGCAGAGATCCTGCCGCTTTGCAAGAAGCTCGGCATTGGCTTTGTCGCCTACAGTCCCCTCGGCCGCGGCATCCTAACCGGTAACGTCGCCGAGATCGCGACGCTGCGTGCGGGCGATGTACGACGCAACATGCCGCGCTTTCAGGGCGACAATCTGCGCCGCAACCTCGAGCTAGTCGAGGAGCTGAAGAAGCATGCTGCGGCCGAGAATTGCACCCCGGCCCAGCTGGCGCTTGCCTGGGTTTTGTCCCGGGCGGACTACATCGTGCCGATTCCCGGCACCAGCCATCGACACCGGCTCGAGGAAAACGCCGCTGCCTTGTCGCTTAAAATTTCGCCCGATACCCAAGAAGCGCTGCTCAAGCTTTTCGCGCCAGGTGCGGCGAGCGGCTTGCGATACCCGGAACACCACCTCGTTCGTCTGGGGATCTGACGCCGCTGTGCCTCAGCGATTAAGCCGGCTTCATCGGCGGCAGGACATGCGCGGGGTCGATGCCCAACTCGTAGAGGCCCATGTTGTAAAGGCAGAAATCCGAAGGCGGCGGATGTAGCGGCCCGAGCGCGCCATCACGGAACAGCTGCTCGAGCCGCGAGGTCTTGAAGATCCCATGCGCCCCGCCGAGCGTCAGGGCCATGCGGGTAATCCGGCTTACGGCCTCACCGACCATGTATTTAGCGCGGTAAAGGCAGCAGTGGTTTCAGCGGTGGGCCCTTGCTTGTCGCTCAGCCAGGCCGAGCGGTAGGTGATCAGCCGCGCTGCCTCGAGATCGGCGCTCATCTCGGCGACATGCCGGCGCACATCGGGGTGATAGGCGAGCGATTGCACATAACCTTCCGGTTGCCGGGTGTGGACGACCCTGCGCAATTCGTCAAACGCCGCCTGCGCAACGCCAAGATAGACGGGGGTATAGGAGCCCCAGAACCAGTTCAGAAAGCTCTGGCGGAAGGGCCGCATCTCGTCCGAGCGAAAGACAGCAGCGCTTTCCGGAAGCCAGCATTCGTCGAGGATCAACGAGTCGCTACGGGTAGCGCGCATGCCGAGCACGTCCCAATTCGGATCGACAATCCGCCCGTCGGCCTCGCGGGGCAGCATCAGGATGATTCCCGCCGACGGGTTCGTCGCGCCCTCAGGGTAGGCCATCACCAAGACAAAATCGGCAGCCTGGAGCATCGAGGCGAACATTTTGCGACCGGTGACGCGATATCCGCCTTCCACTCGTCGCGCCCGCGCCTTCAGCGGCCGCTCGCCGATCAGCGACGTCGTGACCGGTTCGGAAAAGTTGCCGGCGATCAACTTGCGGTCGCGCACGACAAGCTCAGCAAGGCGTTGCTTGGTTTCGGTTGAAACCTCAGTACTTTCGAGTAGCGGCATGACAACCGAGGCATGCATGTTGAAGGCGAGAGCCGTCGACGGACACCCCTGGGCGAGCACCTCATAGGCGAGCGTGTGATCAAGGAAGCTTGCGCCGGGCCCGCCCCATTCCTTGCCAACCGTCAGAGCCAGGAACCCCTCCTCGCGCAAGCGCTGGTAATTCTCGACCGGATGGCTCGCATCGCGGTCGTGCGCCGCGGCGCGAGTAGCGAAATCAGCCGCTAGCTCTCGGCATTTGCTCCGCAAGCGTTCCTGTTCGGAGGTGAGCTGAAAATCCAAGCCTCAGACCTCCTTAGCCAACAGTGCCCAATCTTACATGATGCTGGAGCAAGCGAATGTGCCTTACTTGACGAACACGGTAGGGTCGGTCCGACTTAAACTGGCCACGCGGTCGTGCGTCAATACGGAGCGCAGTTTTGGTGCAACTCCAGCCGAGCTGCTAACTTGCGGGAGAAACGAGGACGGTATCAGGTCCGGTCGGCGTAGGCGGCTTCGAAGAAGACAGTTCGAGGGCGACAGCCCGACGAAAGAAGTTGCGGCACAGATCCGCCTGTGCCGGGCCGACCCGGTCCAACTCCGCGCGTAGGAAATCGACGAAGCCGTGAAAATTCGGGTTGTCGTGCAGCGTGATCCACTCGGCGTGCACGAAGTTGTCCGGCAGCGGCTTTGGTGCGCGCGACGCCCAGTCGAGATAGAGCCACTCGGCCACGACGAGGACTGAAAGCATGGCGGCATAGCTACGCGTCTCCGCCGCCTCGCGCATGATCGCCTTGAAGCCGGCGGTTGGCTGCGCATCGGGATCGGCCGCGCGCCTAGTTTCGGTGACGCCGAGCGCCTGGAACGCGCGGAGGAAATAGGTGTTCTCCTCGCTCGACACCATCCGACGAAGCGACCGAAGCGAAGTCTTGCCTCGAACGTGTCGGCGCTGGCGAGCACCGCGCCGAGCAGCGTCAAGAAGCTGTCGAGGAAGCGGTGATCTTGGATGAGATACCGCGCCATCACCGCATCGGGCATGGCTCCGGTGAACAGCTCTTTGACAAAACGATGTCCCACGGCATCCGACCAGCCAGGCTCGCTCGCTGCGCGCAGGGTCTCGGTGAAGCGTTCAGGCATGATGTGGGTTCCCGCCGAGGATACGATCATCAGGATAGCGGCTCGATGAAAGCAAAGGGACTCCGCTAGTGCGCGAAGACTGGCGGGGAATTAGATACGGCCGGGCGGCTGCGGCTCGGAGATGGTGCCGACCGAACAGACTAAGCCTGACCCAAAGTCTGTTGGCCTGTACCGGAGCGCGTGATTCAAGCCCTGGCACATTGAGCCTAGCTAGCTAGCGGCGCGGCTCCCGATCGACAGAGGCAGCTATGGGGCATCCTGCGGCGGTGCCGGGTCTTCCCAGATTGACCCAGAGCGGTCGTCCGATTATCAAGGGTTCGATCCGATGGTCATCGACGCACTGTGCGTTTACCCCGCATAGCGCGGAGGTGCTGCGAAGCCGCCGAACTCCCGCTCCAGAAGTTCAGCAAAGGCGATCGTCGTACGATCTTCGAGATAAGGTCCGACGATCTGTACTCCGATTGGAAGAGAGGCCTCCGAACGATCGATGGGTACCACGGTGGATGGAAGGCCGGAAGCCGTTGCAAGGCCGGACCACACCAATTGTGCGTCGCGGTACGGGTACCCCTTGCCGTCAATCTCAATGTTACGCGCCTCAAGTGGAAGCGAATGGTCGTGCAGAAAGGCGGGCGTCGCGATCACCGGGCAGAGCACTACGTCCCATTCGCGAAACAGCATGCTCCACTGCTGCCGCAGCTGGGCACGGGCCGTATCAGCTGCGAACCAATCGCGATGTGTCATGACAGCAGCGCGTGTGCGCTCGGCTCGGAGGCTGTTATCCTTCGGTGACAGAACGTCGGCCGTGAGTCGCATCTCATCATAAAGGTTGGGCGGCGCAACCGCTCCTCGAAAGCAAGAATATAATTTCACGTAAAATCTAGTTGAGTTTGCAAGATCCGGAAGCAAGGGACTGGCGTGCGCGACTTTGGCGCCGGACCGTGCGAGCCGCTCCGACAATTGCCCCAGCGCTGTGCGCACGGCTAGTCCCGCTGGGACGAGCGGATGATTTTCGATGACGAGGACGGAGTAGCTCTTGAGATCATCATGTCGAGCGGGGCGCAACTCCAATCGAAACCCAATGCCAGCACGTTCCTCATCTGGGCCTGCGATCACATCCAACGCCAGCGCGAGATCGGCGGCGGTCCTGGACATTGGGCCAACGACAGCAAGATCGCTATCGCATGGCACTGCCGGGACTGCTGGCGGCGTGTGGCCACGATCGGGCACAAGACCCAGGCTCGGCTTGTGAGCAAAAATACCGCAAAAATGCGCTGGCACCCGTAACGATCCACCTAGATCCGAACCAAGCGACAGTTGGCCAAAACCGGCAGCGAGCGCCGCTGCAGACCCACCCGATGAGCCTCCTGGCGTGCGATCGAGGTCCCAGGGATTATTGGTCGTGCCGTAGATGTCGTTGTAGCTTTGGATGTCGGCAAGGTGCAGTGGCACATTGGTCTTGCCAAGGACGATTGCACCCGCGCTCTTCACGCGGGAGACAATCACAGCGTCTTCTTGCGGAACAAAGTCCTTAAACCGTGGGTTACCCCAGGTCGTCGGCAGCCCTGCGACGTTGAAGGCCTCCTTGACGGTCATCGGAATGCCGAGTAGCGGTCGCCGCTCGCCGCGGGCTAGCGCGGCATCAGCCGCCTTGGCCGCCTCTCGCGCCCGTTCGAAGTCGCGAACGATGACGGCATTAAGGTTGTGATCAAACGCCTCAATTCGAGCGATCGAGTGCTCGACGAGCTCCAATGAAGAAATCTTTCGCGCTTGCAATGCCTGAACAAGTTCATTGGTCGTGCGGTAATCCCATTCGGATGCCGGTATCGAAATACTCTTCTGCGCCATGCCCCACCTGTCCACGCACTTGTCGCCACCCACCGGTATGCAACGGTCACAAAATCGTGTCGAGCTGGTCGGTCTGACCTGCCCCTGTTTTTCATGATCGTCCTGCCGCGCGCGAGAGTCACGTCCCCGTCGCTGCACTATTGATGCTCTTGTAGGCCGTCCTGGCGCCTCTGACAGGAGACCCCTGCGCCCTTCCAAGTCTGCTCAGCGTCGATTTTCCCGGCTGCGTCGCGATCTCGCAACGACCGCCTTCGGCGCTACCTTAGACCTAGTGGACCGGGCGGGCGGGGTCTTGTTGGCGAGTTGGGTCACGGCGACCATAATCCGGCGCCAGGTCGCGGCCCCGTCGTCATCGCCGGCAAGCCTAGCTCGTCAGCTCGAACAGCGCTTTCCTCGAGCGCTCACGCGCCGTAGCGCTGAGCATCAACTGTGCCGCGCGCCAAATATCGATCTCGGATACCAAGGCGCGAGGCCCATGAAATCACCCCCCCGGACCGCCGATGACGCTCGGCAACGCGGCGAAAGCTAAGGTGCGATTGATCTTGTGGTGCGAGGCATGCGCCCGGCAGGTGGAGCCCGACCCCGGCGAGATGGCTGCCCGCTACGGCGCCGACACGTCCGTCCTTGAGTGGCGCCAACGGCTGGTCTGTTCAGCCCTGCGGAAGCCGAAAGGTAGATGTAGTTCTCAGCGGTGCTGAGCCCTAAAGGTCGGAGCTGGCGACCCCTAACGACAGCCCCATAGCCGCCGTTCCTCTTCCGCCGGAAGATCGGCGGGGTCGCGTGGAATGGAGCCATTCCGTTCCGTGCTGCGGCTTACCTAAGCCCACAGCGAAAGCGGGCCTGCGCGGAGGCGTAAATCCCTTGCTGTGGCGTCGGCTCACTGTTTCCAGAAGAGCGGCGCATTGAAACCATGCTCGACTGCCCGGCGCAGGTTTCCCGCAACCTCGAAGCAGTAATGGCGTGAAGCGCCTTGTGCAAGATCCGCTGCCCGTCGTTCGAGAGGATGTAAAGGCGACCGCCTCTGCCGCCCAGCTATTTGCGTGCATGAAAGATCCCGCGCTGCGGGTACACGGGGTGGGGCGAGAAATGTACATCGGCAAAACCGGCGCTTAGCAATAAAGCTTCCACGCACTTTTGGTTCGGCCCCCACCAATTGGTAGGATCGTCGGCCAGCTCGCGCCCAGGATAGTAACGCATTCCTGGATATGACAAGTAATCCAGATCCAAATGCATCTCCAGAACCAGCCAAGATCGGGTGATCTCAGCCACGTTCATCAGTGCTGACAATGGATTTTGCAAATGGTAAAACACCCCAAGAAACAAAACGATGTCGAATTGTCCTACTGTCTCATTGCTAGTTTCATCGATATCCAGCAAGCGATATTCTATATTCAGGCTCTTATCCTTGCGGACGTAGAGAAATCGTTCAAGACCTCTAAACTGAGGGCTCGCCCAGGTGTACGTATCAACGGCGAGGACACGCGCCGCCCCAAGCCGCTTCGCCTCGAAGGAAAAGGCGCCGTTCCAGGCTCCGATATCGAGTACGCTACGTCCCTGGATCTGTAGTGGCTCGAAGACTGCCTTATATTCGGCGTTGAGCACATCGAGTGATTTTCCCCCTTCAACCACGGTTCCGTCCGATAGCTGAAAGGTGTGGAACCACGCTTCGCGACCGAGACTCGCCAATGCTTCTGCGGGTGTATTGAGGCTGGCAACGAGCGCTTCTTTTTCTTTGACGAAGCTGCCACGCTGGATAAGCTCCTGGACCTTGGTCTGCAGCTCGGGCTTCTTTACGCTAAATTCTGCACTACGCAGACATATCATTCCAAGTTGATGTGCCGTCAAACCCCGGCGACGAACTTCCTCTAAACAGTGTTTCATCGTCGCCCGATCCGGTTTGCGGTCGAGGATAATCCTGAACGCATGCCGAATATCGCGCCTGGAAGCGCGCCGATTCGCCCGATCTGGAAGGAGCCGCATTGGCGTCGACGATGAACTGGAAGCGTCCGGCGTCAACTATCACTCTCGATCAAGCAGAATCAATTAAAACGCGCTGTTAGAGCGCCCTAGCGGTTGCCGCGGCGATCCCTCCGGCTCGGTCTCGAACGCCATGTAGCTCTCAAACGTGTAGGGCGCGAGGTTAGGGAAGCTGCCGTCGATTCCCGAGGTGACCTCACTGAGGAGCGGAAATATCCTATTAGCTGCGTTATGCGCACGTCTGTCTCTTCCCCTGGGCGGTTCGCGCCGCCAACGATCATCGCCGGCTCTGGGTGCTCGCACCCCACCGATTTACACCTAGTCGCGAACGACCGCTATCGTGAAGGGTTTCGGATGCCGGCCCAGCGCGAGCGATCGACCCGGTGATAGGGGCCGGCGTCGGAAAGCCCCCGAAGAAGGAACCCGCGGGATAGCGGTGAGCGGTTGGCCTATGGGGACTTTGCGTGGCAGCGGCTTTGGCGAGGGATGGTCTTCCCAAGATCGGCGAGAGGTGAAAGCCGCTGATGATTGCGCACTGGCCGCTGCTGCCGCGCTCGACGGTGTGATTGAGGACCAGTCCGTGATGCCCTGCCGGCGCTGGCAGGCGCCGGGATGAAACCGGCGTGGCGCCGGGAATGAGATGATCCGGCGAATGGAGGCTGCCACGAGCGGGCAAGGATAGTCATCGCATCAAATCCTAATCCCGGCGCCGGAAGACGGGGGACCGCGCGGTGAGCCGCCGCGGGCAAAGACCTCGACAATGAGCATGCGGCCGCCGCAGCACGGGCACGGCGGGTGATGATCGGGTGGAGCGACCGGATCGTCTGTGTTGTGCGCGGCCGGTGGATCGAGCCCCGGCATTGGGGCGGCCATCAGTTCCCTGGCGCGCGCGATGTTGGCCTTGCAGCCGGCGCTGGCCAGCAGCCCGTAATGGCGGATGCGATGAAACCCCTTCGGTAGAACGTGGAGCAGGAAGCGCCTGATGAACTCGTCAGCGCTGAGCGTTATGGTGCGGTACCGCGCTTGCCCGCTGCGGCGGTAATCCTTGTAGCGGAAGGTCACGCGGCGCTCGTCGAGAGCAATGAGCCGACTGTTCGAGATGGCGACGCGATGGGTGTAGCTGGCGAGATAGGCAAGCACTGCTTCCGGCCCGGCGAAGGGCGGCTTGGTGTAGACGAACCATCTCTTCCGCTTGAGCGGTGCGAGACGTGCGGCGAAGGCCTCGCGGCGATGCAAGTCCTGGATCTTGCCAAAGAACGCGAGCCGGCCTACCGCGTGGGCGTCGGCGAGCGCCGCCAGGAACAGCCGCCGGAACAGGCGGGACAGCACTCGCGCCGGCAGGAGAAAGCCGGGCTTGCAGCGCACCCAGCGCGTCCCGTCGAGCGATATCCCACCGCCCGGCACAATCATATGGATGTGCGGATGGTGGCACCCACCCCCACAATACCCTGAGCGCAGCTAATACGGCCGTTCAGGTCTTCTACCCCTTCCACCCGCTTCATGGTGCTACCCTCCAGATCCTTCGCAGACCGAAGCGGGGTGATGGGGCGGTCTGTGTCATGGATCCAGCCGGGAGGCGACTGAAGATTCCCGTCTGGATGCTGTCCCCGGAGTGCGCCGAGATCAAGATCTCGCAACAACCGCACTTGGGTAAGCAGGCCCTCCTGTCTCTCGCTACATTGATCACCTCACAACTCGACTTCAAAGACCGTGTTCACGATAACCTTCTGCCAACGCGCGTTAGCGGATGCGAGGGAGGTCGTCGTGGTGCAACTTCAACTTCTGGACCTGATGATCCCAAAGGAATGCGGTGCCGTGTCAATGGACGCAGCGACGCGCGCCGATCTGATCGATCTCATGGCCCGCGTTCTAGTAGCGGTCTTTCACGAGGAGGGGGGAAGAGCCAATGACAGAGGTCTTGTACAATCCCAAAATCAAACCGGAGCACTTGGCCCGCAAAGCGATTGTCTACCTTCGGCAGTCCAGCGAAAAACAAGTACGACAGAATAAGGAGAGTCAACTCCTCCAGTATGCGGTGGCCGAACGGGTGCGTGCGCTGGGCTGGAAGCAGGTCGAAATCATCAATAGTGACCTGGGATCGAGCGCGGGCCTTGCCTCCGCCCAGCGGGAAGGCTTCGAGCGTGTCCTCAGCTTGGTGGCACTGGGAGAGGTCGGCCTCGTCGGCAGCCGAGAGGTATCGCGGCTATCCCGCACGGACAAAGACTGGTGTCGGCTGCTGGAGGTTTGTCAGATCTTTGGAACGCTTATCGCTGACGAGCAACAGGTCTACGATTTGAATTATCTCGACGATCAATTGGTGCTGGGCATCAAAGGAACGCTCAGCGTCGTGGAACTCAAGGTCATACGCCAACGATTGCTGGCGGGGCAGGAGTCTAAAGCGCGCCGCGGCGAACTGTTCAAAAGACTTCCGATTGGGTATGCCCGAGACGCCGTGGGTAAGATTGCGTTTCATCCCGACCGACGGGTCTGCGAAGCGATTCGACTCGTGTTCGCGAAGTTTCGAGAACTGTGGAGCGTGCGTCAGACATTCCAATGGTTCTGTGATCACGACGTCGAGCTGCCGGCCAACCCCATTCAGGGAACGCGGCTGGTGTGGAAGATTCCGTCGCAGAGCCTGATCCGCGATATTTTACGCAATCCCTTCTATGCTGGCGCCTACGTTTGGGGACGGCGTCCGGTAACGACCTTGTTGGTGGACGGCCGTCTTGAGAAACGTCAGAGCGCGATGCGCCCGGCCGAAGAGTGCCGCGTCTTCATCCGCGATCATCATGTAGGTTATATTGACTGGGTCACATACGAAGAGAACCGACAAATGATGCGGCGTAATTCCGTGAACTCGGAGGGGGACGAATCGATGGCGGCGATTCGCGCCGGCCAGGGTCTTCTGGTCGGGCTCCTCCGCTGCGGACATTGTGGGCGCAAGCTGCATGTACGGTATTGGGGTGGGCGCGGCACCAATGCACGCTACCTTTGTAAGGGCGACTATGATGGTGGCGGGCAGTATTGCATCGGCTTTGGCGGCAGCTCGGTAGACCGCCGGGTAGGACAAGAACTCCTAAAGGTAATCGCGCCTTTGGGGGTGGAAGCCAGTCTGCGAGCGCTGGAAGAACTGAGCGCCGGCGGCGCCGCTCAAGGTGCCGCCCTGTCCCGCAAGCTCGAGCAACTGGTGTATGAGGCAAAGAAAGCCTTCGAACAGTACGACGCGGTGGATGCCCGGAATCGACTTGCAGCCAGCGAGTTGGAACGGCGGTGGAACGAAAAGCTGGAAGAAATCGAGGCAGTCAAGCAACGGCTTTCCAGTCTCGATGCCCAGCGCTACTCGTTATCGCCTGAAGAGGAAATCAGAATACGTTCGATAGGCGATCACTTTGCCGGAGTCTGGCAGAGTGACCACTGTCCACCGACACTCAAGAAGATGATCTTCCGCACAGCCATCGAAGACATCATCGTGCGCACTGACCCGGACAAAAAGACCCTTGAGTTGGTAATTCACTGGAGGGGAGGTGCGCATACGCAACTCGCCATGGGGCGGCCGCGTTCCGCAGCGGAAACTGGCACGCCTACGGAGGCGCTGGAGATCATTCGTCGCATGGCTGTTCGCTACGGTGATGACCAGATTGCTTCTGTGTTGAACCGACGCGGCTATTCTACGGGCAAAGGGAAGCGATGGGATCAGACTCGCGTGGCGACAGCCAGGCGCAACCATTCGATTGCCGGTCAAAGACGAGCTCTGCCTGATCCGGAGAGAGTTAGTTTGAGCCAAGCTGCGCGAATATCTGGCGTCAGTCACCGCACGATCGAACGGCTGGTCGAGGCCGGTCTGTTAAAGTGCGAACAAGTAACTCCTCGTGCACCTTGGGAAATTCGCCACAGTGATTTGGATGCCGAGCCCATTCGCAGGATTATTGACCGCCTTCACCGCACTGGCAAGCTAATCTTGCAGTGGGGTTGCGCGGAGGAACAGCTGGCCTTGTTCACTGAAAATCAAGGAGATGATAATGCCAGGCATCATGAGTGAGGGTTCTGGGTCATTGTCGAGCCCCAGCTGTGGAGCACAGCGGTGGCGCCGATGCGAGCGCCGAGGTGTTTGGGATCGGCGGCGATCGTGAGCAGCGTCTCTGCGGCCGCGCGGAACAGCAGGTCGTAGACCACTGCCTTGTTCTGGTAGGCGATCGGGGCGATTTCGGCCGGCAGGGTGAAGACCACGTGGAAATAGCCGACCGGTAGCAGATCGGCCTTGCGCGCTGACAGCCAATCCTTTGCCGCAGCGCCCTGACACTTGGGGCAATGGCGGTTGCGACACGAGTTGTAGGCGATGCGGCTGTGGCCGCAATCCTCGCAGCGCTCGACATGCCCGCCGAGTGCGGCCGAGCGGCACTGCTCGATCGCCGACATGACCTGGAGCTGATCGAGGCTCACATGCCCGGCATTGGCTCGGCGCCAGGCGGCTCCATGGCGATGAAAGACGTCTGCGACCTCCAGCCTCGGGCGGCGCACGGCCGCCCGGCTAGGCCTCGGGTCGCGGCCTGCCCTGGATCAATAGTGCCAGCCGGTCGAGTGGGCTGGTTACGGTCCGGATCGTCGTATTGGCGACGCGGGTGTAAAGCGCCGTGGTGTCGAGCTTGGCGTGACCTAGAAGTGTTTGAATCACACGAATATCGACATCTTGTTCGAGCAAATGCGTGGCGAAGCTGTGCCGCAGCGTATGTGGTGAGACGCGCTTCTTGATCCCCGCGGCTTGGGCGGCGGCGTGGACGGCACGACAGAACTGGCGGGCGGACAGCGGCTCGACCGGGTTGCAGCCGGGAAACAGCCAGCCTCCCGGCAGCAGCAGGCTGCGCCGCCGTCCCTCCCGCCACCAGGCGCGCAGTAGTTCGAGCAGCTGTGGCGACAGCATTGCATGGCGGTCCTTGCCGCCCTTGCCGCGCTCGACGCGTAGCAGCATGCGCCTGGAATCGATATCGCCGGCCTTGAGCGCGACAACCTCCGAAGCGCGCAGCCCCGCGCCGTAGGCGGTCGCGAACGCCGCCTTGTACTTCGGCGCTGTTGCCGCGCGCAGCAGCAGGGTCACTTCCTCGACGCTGAGCACCGCCGGTATCCGCCGCGGGTACGGCACGACGGTGAGCCGGCGCGCCAGGTCCGACCGGTCCAGCGTCACGGTGAAAAAGAAGCGCAGGGCCGAGACCGCGCTGTTGATGCTCGGCGGCTGCATGCCGATCCGCGTCTGGTGCAGTTGGAACAGACGCAGGTCCTCCGCCGTCGCCGTGTTGGGCGACCGGCCGATAAAGGCTGCGAATGACCGCACGTGGCGGACATAATCGCGGCGCGTATCCTCCTTGAAGCCGCGCACGGTCATGTCTTCGATCATGCGTGCCCGCAGTGGGCTGATGGGCCGAGGTGAAGTATCGCAGGTCATCGGGGTTCCTCTCCCGAGCTGAAGGTTGCTGGACCTTCAATGCTCGGGATCGGATGCCCCGACCGTCACGCCCTACCGCGCATCACGTTGTCGAAAATGCGCCGACCGAGACGCGCGCTCCCTCCCGCGCGAGCGGGTTCGTTCATCGGCGCAACTTCGTCGTTCGGGCACGGCTAGGCGAACGACGGCTCACCGACCCAAAGCGGATATTTTGGGCCGGTCGGTCACGAGTTCACCGTCCGGTCCCTGGATGATCGGCGACAGCGGATCGCCGGTCTGCGCGATGAGCCAAGTCGCGACGAGGCTGGCGCGAGACCACCGAGGATCTACAGCGCCGTGCCGAAGCTCAAAGACACGCCGATCGCTGGACTTCGACCGGGAACTTATTGGGCAGCAGTCACGGCAGCACGCCGTTGTGGCCAGCCTCGATTCTGTCGCCAAAACTCGAGGGAGAAAATGACTACCCGACACCTTTGTTGTCATTCCCGCGAAAGCGGCCCCCCGGTTACACTATCTTCAGACAGTCGCAAGCAAAGCCCGGGGGCAGCAATCTCCGAGGCTTATGGATTCCGGCTCTGCCCCCGCCTTCGCGGGGGTGCGGCCGGAATGACGGTTTTGCTAGCACGCGGCTTTTTTCAGCGGCCTGTTAACCGCCCGAGAAACGAGAAGATTTCAATAGTTTCCTTCGAGCCGCCCCGTATAAAAATCTGCCAGCACTGGCGCTTTCGTTTTGATCAGAGGACCCCATCTGGGCTACCGAGCGTGACACCGGTTCGCCGAACTGTCATCGAATGGCGATAGGCTCCGTCCTCTACCGTGGAGCAACCTCGAGGCCATGACCCGAAAGGACATCGAATTCGATCTCGAGCTCAGCCGTCGCAAGCTGCTTGCGGCTGCCGGTATCGCAGGAGGGGCCGCGGTTGCGGCTTCCCTCATCGGAACCGGAGTCGCTCTCGCCGCACCCGCCGCAGCCCTGTCGCCTGATCCACCGAACCCCGCTCCGGTCACAGGACTGCATCTGCAGTTCGGCGCGGACGCAGCGTCGGAGATCGTGGTGTC
>Ga0310910_10001505_pt1 | contig 12818 bp, 9 predicted proteins | sample GREbulkMGHF172_FD_203448 | JGI IMG/M metagenome (GOLD analysis project Ga0310910, IMG submission 203448) | Lab enrichment of tropical soil microbial communities from Luquillo Experimental Forest, Puerto Rico - GRE.bulkMG.HF172 | ecosystem: Environmental > Terrestrial > Soil > Tropical forest >... | reverse complement strand
AGAGAGAGCTGACCGTCGCGGGCGAACAGGATTGTCCTTCCGTCGGGCGACCAGCGTGTGAACCCAGGGACGACGCCGTTGTCACCAAACGTCAGCTGCAGGGGCCCGCCGCCGCCAATCTCCTGGCGCCAGATCTGCCAAACCGGCCGGCCGGCCTTCCAGTCAGCGTGGCTGAGGGCGTACAAGACGTAGCGGCCGTCAGGAGAAAGCTGGGGGTCGAGGGCACGCGGGAGTTCCGCGATGTCCATGAGAGACATCGCGCGCCGCGATTGGCCTTGTGCCAAGAGGGTTGCCGGGGAGGCTCGAAGCCTCGCGGCTGGCTCGAGCCCCCACGCGCCTGCGGTCGCTGCCAAAATGACGATCGTCGAAGCATGCCGCCATGCGCGGGCCGGCGACTGGGCGTTGCGAAAAGGCCGCATACAAACGATATTACCCTTGTCAGCCGCGCCGCTCGAGACTCGGGGGCTCGTCGGCCAGGATTCATGTGAGGATGAGGGGTCTGCCAGCATCATGAGCGATCGGAAATATCGGCAGCGCGGGTATCAGGACGACCCTCGCGAGCGGCAACCGCGCGGCCACCCCGCGCCACCCAAAGAGCGGGCGCCCGGGCGTGTCTTGCAGGACGAGAGAGGTCCGAAAACGCCGAATCTGATGGCCGCCCACGAAGTGTTCCGGTGCGCGCGGTGCGGCAACCTGTTGTCGGTCCCCGTCGGGCTGCTGGACACGTGCGGGCGGTGCGGCGTCGATTTGCACAGCTGCATCCAATGCGTGTCGTTCGATACGAGCGCGCGGTGGGAGTGCGCGCAGAGCGACAAGATCTCCGCGCGCGTGTCGCCGAAAGACGCGCGCAATGCCTGTGCGGCGATGACGCCGCGGACGACCGTCGAGCGGCAGACCAGCACGGCACCCTCGTCGTCGGGATCGACGAGCGGCACGGCAGATCCGTCGTCGAGTGACGCGCGGAAAGCGTTCGACGATCTGTTCAAGTAGCTCGCGGCTCGTGGCTCGCCGCTCGTGCGCATCACGCAGGCGCGCGTCAATCCCCGGCGGGCACCGCGTGACATAATTGCCACATGTCCTTGCTCTCGGCGGCCGACCAGCAGAAACTTCGCGAAGCATTCGATCGGATGACCCGTTCGGTCCGTCTGCTGTTCTTTTCCCAGGCGATCGGGTGCGAAACGTGCGGCGAGACGCGACAGATTCTCGACGAGCTCCGCGGTCTTTCCGACAGGATTTCCGTAGAGGAGATCAACCTCGTGCTCGAGGGGGACAAGGCAAAGCAGTACGGCGTCGACCGAACGCCAGCCATCGCGATTGCGTACGGGAGTGGGTCGAGTGAGTCGGGTAGGTCGCGTGAGTCGGGTGGGTCGAGTGAGGCGAGCTCGACAGGTGACGGCCGGATGTCGGACACGATGAAGGATTCGCGGATCAGGTTCCTGGGCGCTCCATCCGGTTGGGAGTTCGTCTCGCTCGTGCAGGCGGTCCTGCTTGCGGGCGGACGGGAGTCCGCGCTTTCGGCCGCGAGCCTCGATCGGCTGCGGGCGGTCGACAGGCCGATTACGATGCAGGTGTTTACCACACCGACTTGACCGCACTGTCCGCGGGCGGTCAGCCTCGCGCACGAGATGGCGTTCGCAAGTCCTCACATCACCGCGACCGCAGTAGAAGCGACGGAGTTCCCCGACCTCGCGCGGAAGTATCAGGTGAGCGGCGTGCCGAAGACCGTGGTGAACGAGGAAGTCGAGATCCTTGGCGCGCTCCCCGAGGCGGCCTTCATCGAACAGGCACTCAGCTCACCGCGCCAGTGAGGGTCTCAGCCGCCAGAACACGAAGCCAGCGCCGCTCCATGCGGCGAACGCCATCCACTCAGCCCGCGTAAAGCTACCGGGAATGGCCGGAATGACTTTCATCAGGACGATTGCGAGGCTGACGGCGGCGCCGAGCCACGCCGCATAGGTCGGGTGGGTCAGGTGGGTCGCGTGAGATGCGTGGGACATGTCAGTGCCGGCCGCGTGGACGCGCGCCCGCAGGATGAACGCGGCACATGCTGAAAGCCAGCCAATGCCAACCGTCAGCGACCCGACTTCGGTGATCGGCACCAGAATCGCGTCGCCCATCATGGCGCAAGCAATTGTGAGCGCGGCGAGGAGCGAGATGGCGACGGCTGGGGTTCCATAGGTGGGGTGGACGAAGCCAAGCGAGCGGTGAACCACGCCGCGTTTTCCCATGGCGTACATCATTCGCGTGCCAGCGACAAAATTGCCGTTGAAGATCTTGAGCAACGAGAGAAACGCGCCGAAGAGGATCAACTGAGCGATGGCATGCGACCCGAACGTCCGCTCGAAGGCGACCTCGGTGCGCACGTGGCCGGAGACAATTTCCTGCCAGGGATACACCCAGGTGACGACCGCGATGACGATCACGTAGAAAAGAAACCCGGCGACGAGAGCCGCGTAGATGGCCTTCGCGAAGTTGCGCGGATCGAATCCTTCATGCGCCTCCTCGGAGCCTTTCGCGACCGATTCGAAGCCCGTCATGAAATACGGGACGATCTGAAGGACGAGAAAAATCGAAAGCCAGGCGCCCGCAGCTCCCGCATGCGAGAAGAGCGGCTGCAGATTTGATGGAGACCCGCGGGCAAAGCCGAGGAGCGTGAAGATGGCAAATGTGAACAGCAGGCCGAACGTCATCACGTTCTGAAAAATGCCGCTCGGTTTGATGCCGCGGTAGTTGACGATCGCGACGACGGCCGTGAGCCCGACACCGACGGCGACACGTGGCGCGAAGATCGGCGTTCCGCCAATCGCGTACAGCTCGTGCGTGTTAAGAGCCGGAATGACGCGCGCGAGCAGATTTCCCGTCGCGACCGCTTCCCACGGGCACACGATGGCGTATGACAGGACCATGGTCCAACCGGCCGCGAAGCTGACAAACGGCGGCATCACGCCTTCGGTGTACGCAATCTCGGCCCCTGCGTCCGGGATCTGCTGCACCAACCGGCCGTAGGTGCGCGCAATCGGGAACAAGAGGAGGCCGCCGAGGAGGAACCCGAGCATGCCGCCCGCCGGGCCGCCGCGCGTGAGCCAGTCGTCCATCAGGACGAGCCAGCCGACGCCGATCATGGTCCCGAAGCCAAACGTGAAGTACTCGAGAGAGCTGAGGCCGCGATGAAGGCGGCCGAAGTTGCCAGAACCAGTGAAGCCGTCTTGCGGGCGCCGAGACTGAAGACGCGTCATGAGCGAGGAAACTATACGTGTATTACTCGGGGGCCCCAACTCCGGGGCCCAACGGCCCCGAGCGCCAGGACTACAATTTCGGGATGCCGCACCAACCGCGCGCCTCTTTCAAATCGCCCCGCTTCGCGCAACCAGCGACCTTCATGCGGCTGCCTCATGTCGAAGATCCGCGCGGCCTCGACGTCGCCATCGTCGGCGTCCCGTTCGACGGCGGCACGTCGTATCGGCCGGGCGCCCGGCTCGGGCCTCGCGAGATCCGCACCCAGTCGTCGCTCATCCGTCAGTACAACTACTTTCAAGGCGTTGCGCCCTTCGATCGGTTGAACGTGGCCGACGTGGGAGACATCGACGCGCCGCCAATTAATATCGAGAAATGCTTCGATGTCGTGAAGTCACAGGTGGGCGCCATCGCAGAAGCCGGGGCGCGCCCGATCGTGATCGGCGGCGATCACTCCGTTTCACTGCCGATTCTTCGCGCGCTGGCGGGGCGTCACGGCCCGCTCGCGCTCGTGCAGTTCGACGCGCACATCGACACATGGGACGAGTATTTTGGCAGTAAGTATTTTCACGGCACGCCTTTCCGACGCGCGATCGAGGAAGGGCTCGTGGACGGCAAGCGGTTCGTTCAGGTTGGCATTCGCGGGCCGATGTACGGCGAGGATGACTTCGACTTCCACCGGCAGCATGGCATCACGGTGGTCGATATCGATCAAGTGAAGGACAAGGGCGTCGCGTGGACGGTCGACCGCATCCACGCGGTCGCGTCGGGGCCGGCTTACGTCACTTTCGACATCGACGCCGTCGATCCCGCGTTTGCGCCCGGCACGGGAACGCCGGAAGTGGGCGGTCTCTCGAGCCACGAGGCTCAGCGCCTGGTGCGCGGCCTGGCGGGTCTCTCGCTCGTGGGCGGCGATATCGTCGAGGTCGCGCCGCCGTTCGACGGGCCGGGTCAGATCACCGCGCTCCTGGCCGCGAACATCATGTTCGAGCTGCTGTGCGTGATGGCTGGTGGAGCTGCCAGGACGTGATTCGGAATTAGGGATTCGCATGAAGCGATTGACGATTGGCCTACTGTTTCTCGCGATTCTGGGACCGTTCGTTGCTGCGGCGACCCTCCCCCGGATCATTACTCGTGGGGCGCCCGTCGCGAGCCTGCTTGCGGCGTCACCGGTCCGGTATCGCGTGAGCTTTCCCGAGCCGCAACACCGATGGATGCAAATCGAAGCGACGTTCCCGGATGTGGAGACCGAGACGCTCGAGCTGCGGATGAGCCGCTCGTCGCCGGGGCGCTACTCGCTGCACGACTTTGCGAAGAATGTGTACGACGTGCATGTTTTTGGGTCGGATCTGCGCGAGCTGCCGGCGACGCGGCCGGACCCATCCGGGTGGAACGTCCGCGCCCACGGCGGCAGAGTGACGGTCAAGTACAAGATTTACGGTGATCGTGTGGACGGCACATACCTGGCGGTCGATTCGACCCACGCGCACATCAACATTCCCGCGGCGATGATGTGGGCGCATGGTTTCGACGATCGTCCCATCACGATTGCCTTCGATCAGCCTGACGGGCTGACGTGGCGAGTCGCGACGCAGCTCCATGCCGGAGCCTCGCCGCTCGAGTTCACCGCTGCCAACCTTCAGTACTTCATGGACAGCCCCGTTGAGTTCGGTCAGATTGCGCTACGGGAGTTCACCGCCGACGGGCGGCGCTTCCGGGTCGCCCTGCACCACACGGGCACCGACGCCGATCTGGACCGCTTTGTGAAAGACGTGGAGCGGATCGTTCGCGAAGAAGAAACGATTTATGGAGAGTTCCCGGAATACGAGCCAGGAGCATACACCTTTCTCGCCGACTATGTGCCGTGGGCGGAGTTCGACGGGATGGAACATCGCAACAGCACAGTGATCACCGGGCGCTCATCGCTCGCGCGCGACAGCCGCGACGTGCTGGACACCGTGGCGCACGAATTCTTCCATTGCTGGAATGTCGAGCGGATTCGCCCGAAGGGCCTTGAACCGTTCGATTTCGATCGCGCGAACCTGTCGGGCGAGCTGTGGCTGGCGGAGGGGTTCACGCAGTACTACGGTCCGCTTGTGCTCCAGCGATCCGGTTTCGCCGACCTGCCCGCGACGACGAACGTGCTCAATAGCCTGGTCGACGGCGTGACGCTCGAAGCAGGGCGGTCGGTCAGATCGGCGAAAGAGATGAGTCAGATGGCGCCGTTCATCGACGGCGGGCGCCCCGTGGACCGCACGAATTGGTCGAATACGGTTATCTCGTACTACCCGTTTGGTGCCGCGATCGCGCTCGCGATGGATCTCTCGCTGCGCGAGCGCGGGAACGGGAGCGTGTCGCTCGATGACTTCATGCGGGCAATGTGGCGCAAGTACGGACGGCCCGGCGGCAGCCGCGAAGGCTACGTGGATCGGCCGTACACCATCGAGGACGCCGAGACGACGCTGGCCGAAGTAAGCGGCGACCGGGCGTTTGCTCGCGATTTCTTCGCCAGGTACATCCAGGGGCACGAGGTGGCTGATTATGCGCGGCTCCTCGCGCGTGCGGGGTTCGCGATCCGCCGGCCAAACCAGGGTCGCGCATGGCTCGGGGATGTGCGACTCGATTTTCGTGACGGCACGAACGCTCCAGGGACGAGGGGCGGCAGTGCCGGGGCCTCCTCCGGCCAACGCGCCCGGATAGCATCGCTCGTGTCGCCTACCTGGCCCCTCTATGCATCAGGCCTCGACCAGGATGATCAGCTCGACCGGATCGATGGGCAGCAGATCCATGCTGACACGGATGTCGCTGCCGTGCTCGCCCGACACAAACCAGGAGACTCCGTGACGATTGCGTTCGTCGATCGGAGCGGGAGCGCGAAAACGGCATCGATCACGCTGGCGAGCAATCCGCATGTCGAGGTCGTGCCCGCGGAGGCGGCGGGTGGCCTCACGGCGGAGCAGCGAGGGTTCCGCGATCGCTGGCTGAAGTCGCGCGTGGCGCTCGTTGCTCGATAATTAGGTCTATGGCGATTCCGTGGCTCCGCATCCTCGACGCGGCTCTCGGCATTCACGATCTCGTTCGAGTCCGGAGGGACCCGGCGGTTGCCGCAGGCGGCCTTGAGTCGCAGTCGCTCGCCCGCGAAAGCGGGGCGGTCGGCGGCCTCGAGGCCCGTCTCGCGGGAGTGATCGTCGCTTCGCTGAAGGAGGCATTCGCTCGCGATACGAGGCGCCTGGAGCTCGAGCGCCAGCAGATCGAGGCGGAGCGGCGCCGCATGGAGCGCGCGCTGCAGCTCGAGCTGTTGCGTCAGGCCGGCGATCGCGAGATCGGGCGGCTGCGGCTCGTGACCGGGCTCGCGGCCGCGAGTTTTCTTGGCACGCTGCTGTTCGCCCCCCGCTTCATGAGCGCCGGAAGTTGGTGGGGGACCAAGCTGATGCTCGCTGGAGGATGGGCGCTTCTGTTGGGCGCGATCGCACAGTCGTTCGCCGCGCAGTCGGCGGTCGCGCGCGCGTTGCAACGTTCACTGCAGGGCCCTGTGCTGCCAGGAGAATCGGCGGAGGATTTCGACGCATTAGGGGCTGCCGCGCACTTTCCCCGGACGAGTGACGTGGCCCCGTGGCTAATCGTCGCGGGCCTGGCCCTGGTCGGGATGTCACTGATTCTGTCGTAGCTCGCGGTGTGGGCTGGCGGCTCATCATCCGCCGTTTGCCGCTCGAAATATCACGCCGGGGGCGAGCTTGAAGTCGGGGTCCAGCGCCCGCTTGACGGCACGCATGGCTTCGATACCGTCGGGGCCATAAAGCTCGCGGAGGAGCTCATGCTTGATCGGATTCCGGCCGACGCCATGCTCCGCAAGCGGAGATCCACCAAGCCGGATCGCTTCCTGACCCACTCGCCGGATCGCTTCTTTTCCTGACTCCACGTCGGCACGCGACCTCGGGATCACGTTGGGGTGCAGGTTGCCGTCCGAGATGTGTCCCCAGACGGCGCCGTCGAGCCGCCGTGTCGTGAACTCTTCGTCACAGAGAGCGAGCAGCTGGCCGATCCGGTCGAACGGGACGACCACGTCAGCAGCGGTCTTTGCGATGCTGTCGTCGACCGTCGACTTGGCGCGTCCGACGCGCAGGTTGACGGCGGCGGGCACGGCCTCGCGAAGCCCGACGAGTTGTGCGGCGCGCCGTTCGTCCCCTGGCACGGCGATCTCGACGCGCTCCAGCACGGCGCACTCGTCCAGGGCACGACAGAAACGGGCGAGAGGCGTGTCGATCTCACGGAAACGGCCGATCTCATCGAACGCCTGCGCATCTGTCGTGCCCGAGGGCAGCTCGAGCGTGACCAGGAGGACCATGTCAGCCCGAGGGATCGCCACACCAAACGAGCGGTCCGCCCCGTCTTCCCGCAGCAGCGCCAGGCATCGCGCGTCCATGTGCTCGATGGCGGCGATGTCCATCCCACGCGGATCGCCCGAGCGCCGGGTCTCGATCGCGGCGCGCCTGATCGCGTCAACAAACGCGATCGCGTCCCGCCGCACATCGAACGGCACGAGCGCCAGACAGGGCGCCGGGCGGTCGGGCAGGATGCGAAGCGCCACGTCGGTGATGACGCCGAGCGTGCCCTCGGAGCCGACAAACAGGTCGACGAGATCCATTTCCGGCTCGGCGAAATAGCCGGCCGATAGTTTTGGGACGGCAGGCATGCGGTAGCGCGGGATCGGAACTCGCGCGACCCGATCCGACAGCTCGATGTCGAAATAGCCGTCTGGGTGAGCGCGCGTCTCACCGCGCTCGAGATCCAGCACGTCGCCGTTTGCCAGCACCACGGTCAGCCCGCGCACCCAGGCACGCGTGGTCCCGTACTTGAACGTCGCGGCGCCGGCAGCGTTGGTCGCGGCAATACCGCCGACGCAGGCGCCCATGAAGGTCGGCACCGGCGGGTAGTGCCTCCCGTTTTGCCGCAGGGCGGCGTCGAGATCGGTCAGCGTGACGCCGGCCTGCGCGCGAACGTGGTCGCGGTCGATTCGCACGATCCGATTCATGCGCGACGTCGCGATGACCACGTCGCCCATCGGCGTTGCGCCTCCCGTCAACGACGATTGCGCCCCGACAGCGAGCACGGAGCTCGATGCGCGAAGGATCCGCGCAACGCCGGCCTCCGTCGCGGGCGTTGCGATGGCTTGCGGATGGCCGCCTGGAAAATGTGCGGCGTCTTCCTTGAACGCTGCTAGGACATCCGGATCGGTTCGCAGCGTGACCAGTTCGGCATCTTCAAATCCGTCGGCTTCTCTCCGAGGTCCTCGAGGTGACCGCGCGCGGATGGAATGTGTCGACATCTGCGCACGTTATAGTACCGGTCTTGTCATTGAAGCGACTCTGCCACGATCTTCAGGAGCCAGCGCGGCATGAGCGGCGTGGAGCAGACTATTCTCTACTGCGTCATCACGCGACTGGAGATCGGCGGAGTCAAGGCCGTCGTGCCGCGGCCTCCATTGAAACCAGCGCGGTCTCCGTGTAATCTGCCGCCAGCATCGTCAAATCCGGCTCAATACCAGGATCATTCCGGGAGTTGCTTCATGAGGCTGGTTCGATTCGTCTTCCTTGTGGCCGTGCTTGTTGCCGTCATCGGGGGACCGACGGCTGTCGGTCGCGTGGACCAGGCGCTCTCGTCTCCGTCGAGCGCGCCGGGCAAGAGTCCATTCGACGCGCTGCATTTTCGTCCGATCGGGCCCGCATCCATGTCAGGGCGCATCGCCGATCTGGCGGTGTACGAGGCCAATCCGGCGATCTACTACGTCGGCGCGGCCCACGGGGGCGTCTGGAAGACCACGAATGCGGGCACGACATTCGAGCCCGTCTTCGAGCAGGTCGGCATGATGTCGATTGGGGACGTGACCGTCTCGCAGAGCAACCCGGATCTCGTCTGGGTCGGGACGGGCGAGTCGAACAACCGTCAAAGCACCGGTTGGGGCGACGGCGTCTACAAGTCAACGGATGGCGGCAAGACGTTCACCAACATGGGGCTGCGGACGTCGCGCGCCATCAACCGCATCGTGATCGACCCGCGTGACAACGACGTGGTGTTCGTGGCCGCGACCGGAAGCCTGTGGGGCCCCGGAGGCGAGCGTGGCGTCTACAAATCGACCGACGCCGGCCGGACCTGGAAGCCCGTTCTCAAGGTGGACGACGACACCGGCGCCAACGATCTCGTGATGGATGCGACCAATAACCAGATCCTCTATGCGTCGATGTACCAACGTCGCCGAAGCGCGTGTTGCATGAACGGAGGCGGGCCCGGCAGCGGGTTGTGGAAATCGACCGACGGCGGCGAGCACTGGACTCAGATTAAGGGCAGCGGCTTTCCGGATGGTCCCCTCGGCCGAATCGGCGTCGATGTCTATCGGAAGCGGGGCAACATTCTCTACGTGCTCGTTGAAGGCCCTGCGCCGGCGCCGACCGGAGGCCGCGGCGGCCGCGGTGGCGCACCGGAACCCGACGAGGCGCCGCCGCCACCTCCCGGGCGGAGCAATTTCTCGACGGCGGTCACCAACATCGCGAGCGGCCTGTATCGATCGGATGATGGGGGAGCGACCTGGAAGAAGGTGAATGACGAGAACCCTCGTCCGATGTACTTCAGCCAGGTCAGGGTGGACCCGACCGATGCCGATGTCGTGATCTATGCCGGCGTCAAGCTCCATCTCACGACCGACGGTGGAAAGCGTGTCAATAACAACGCCACGACCTCGATCCATGACGATGTGCATGCGATCTGGATCGATCCGATGAACCCCCAACATGTGATCATCGGCACCGATGGCGGCGTGGCCGTCAGCTGGGATCAGACCAGGACGTGGAACTTCGTGCACAATCTGCCAGTCGGGCTCTTCTATCACGTCAGCGTGGACAACGCGACACCGTACAACATCTGCGGAGGCATGCAGGACAACTACGCCTGGTGCGGTCCGAGCGCCGTCCGCGGCGCCGCGGGCATCGCCGGCTTCCATTGGTACACCGTGCAGGGCGGCGATGGTTTCGTCGCGCTACAGGATCCGACCGATTTCCGGGTTGCCTACAGCGAGTCGCAGGATGGCAACATGGTACGGCTCGATCGCGTCACCGGGGAATCCATCTCGATGCGGCCGCAGGCGCCGGCGGGCGAGCCGCCGCTCAGGTGGAACTGGGACACGCCGCTCGTGATGTCGCCGCACAATCCGAGCATCATTTACGCCGCGGCCAACAAGGTATACCGGTCTTCGAATCGCGGGCTGACGTGGGAGGTCATCGGCACCGACATCACGACCAACGCCAACCGCGACGACATCGTCACGATGGGCGTCAAGGGAAGCGACGTCGCGATCGCGAAAAACGACGGCATTCAAGCGTGGCCGACCATCGTCTCACTCGCGGAATCGCCGAAACGTGCCGGCCTGCTCTATGCCGGAACCGACGATGGGAACGTGCAGGTGTCACGGGAAGGCGGGCGGTCGTGGACGAATGTCACCGGGAATATTCCGAATCTGCCAAAGGGCATCTGGGTGTCGGAAGTCGCGCCCTCCCGCTTCGATGAGGCGACTGTCTATGCGACGTTCGACGGTCATCGGCAGAATGATTTCGAGACGTATGTCTATGTGAGTCATGACTACGGGCAGTCGTGGCAGTCGACGGCGGGGAATCTCAAAGGTGAGGTGGTCAAAACGCTCACCGAGGACCAGAGGAACGCCGATGTGCTGTATATCGGCGCGGAGACCGGCCTGTTCGTGTCGATCGACCGCGGCAGGAGCTGGGCGCGCGTCAAGGCCAATCTCCCGATGGTGCGGATCGATGAAATCACCATTCAGCCGCGGGACAACGCGATGGTGCTGGCGACGCATGGGCGCGCCTTGTGGATTCTGGACCACCTCGAACCGATCCAGGAGTACGCCGCAGCTCAGGGCGTTGGTGGGGACGCGAAGCTGTTTTCCCCACCCCCGTACGCGATGTATCGACGGCCGGCGCGCGATCGTAACTACGAGTTCTGGGGCGATCAGATTTTCTACGGCGAGAACCCGCCGCAAGCCGCCGTGCTCTCATGGATCAACAAGAAACCCGTTGAGGACGTCAAGCTGAGAGTCACAGATGCAGCCGGCCGCCAGGTTCGTGAGATTTCGCGCCCCGTGCTCGCCAACAGCAACAAGCCGGGCATTCAGACCGCGTGCTGGGATCTGCGCGTGCCGCCGGCGCCTCCCGCTCCGCCCGGCCGCGGCCAGGCCGCGGGCGAGACAGGAGGGCCAGGAAGGGCAGGAGGAGCAGGAAGAGCAGGAGGGGAAAGACAGGAGGCACAGGGGACGGGGGGGCCTGGCGGGCAGGGCCCGAATCAGGAGACTAGCCCGTTTGGCGCGGGTTGCCCGGCCGTGCCGACCGGCGGTGGCGGGGGCGGCTTTGGCTTTGGCGGAGCCGGAACATTGGGTCCGCTAGTGCTTGCAGGCGTCTACAAGATTGAGCTCGTCGTAGACGGCAAGGTCGCCGACAGCAAGACCCTGCGCGTGAACGACGATCCGGAAGTCGTTCTCACGTCCGCCGAGCGCAAGCGCCAGTACGACGCGGCGATGGAGCTGCACGCGTTGCAGGGACGTGTCACGGACGCGTCGGCCGCTCATGCGTCGCTGACGCGTCAGCTCAATCAACTGGCCACCGATCTGGCCGGCCGTACCGACATCCCGGCCGATGTGAAGGCCTCGTTCGACGCGGTCAAGAAAGACATCGATGCCCTTGCGCCGAAACTGACGCAGCCGGCAGGCCGGGGCGGAGGCGGCGGTGGACGCGGCAACACGGAGAGCCTTCCCGCGAAGATCGGTCAGGCCAAGGGCGCGCTGATGGGCGGAATGGTTGTCGGCGAGCAGACGACCAACACAGCCAGCGAGGCGAGGGCACAGGCGCCGAAGGCAATCGCCGATCTCAACGCAGTCATCGCGAAGGCGTCCTCGCTCAGCACGTCGCTGGCGCGCTACAACCTGACGCTCACCGTGCCTCAGCCGGTCAAGGCTCCGGACATTGCGCCGGCGCGGAAAACCACGAGCGGGGGGCGGTAACCTGGCGTGATCAGTGCCTCACCGAGTGCTCGTCCTGTCCAGGCATGCGGGTGAGTATTGCCGTCTGATCGAGGCGGCCTGCCTGCCGGATCTCGACGTCGTCTCGGCCACGGATCCGTCGGGGCTGCCGGCCTCGGCGAGCACATGCGATATCGTATTCGGGGAGCCGTCGCTCGTGGCGAAGGCGCTTCCGGTCCTGCCAGCGGTGCGCTGGGTGCAGGCGACCTGGGCCGGCGTCGAGCCGCTTCTCGATCCGGCGCTCCGCCGCCGGGCTGGTCAGGATTACATCCTGACGAATGCGCGAGGAGTGTTCGGCGCGTTGATGTCCGAATACGTGTTCGGCTACATGCTGGCGCACGAGCGGCGCATCTTGGAAAAGTATGACGCGCAGAAGGAGAGGCGCTGGGACTCCAGACCGCCGGGCACGTTGCGGGGCAAGCGTCTCGGGCTGCTGGGCGTCGGGACGATCGGCGCCGCCCTTGCGCGGACGGCCAAACACTTCGGGATGGCGGTGAGAGGGTACACG
>Ga0310910_10001501_pt1 | contig 12828 bp, 13 predicted proteins | sample GREbulkMGHF172_FD_203448 | JGI IMG/M metagenome (GOLD analysis project Ga0310910, IMG submission 203448) | Lab enrichment of tropical soil microbial communities from Luquillo Experimental Forest, Puerto Rico - GRE.bulkMG.HF172 | ecosystem: Environmental > Terrestrial > Soil > Tropical forest >... | reverse complement strand
GCATTGGCGCGGTGCTGGTTCCGTTGAGCACACTGTTGCGGGCCGGCGAGCTTGTCGCCCAGCTGCGGACCGCGTCGGTGCAATTTCTGGTCAGCGTCGAGGAGTTTCGTGGCCACCGCTATCTGGACGACGTGCGGACAGCGCGGCAGTCGGAACTTCCTGCTCTGCGGCAGGTTTGGACGGTTGACCGGCTGGCCAACGCCGTCGCGGACGAGCGAGTCCGAGGCATCGTCGACGCGATGACCGAGACGGTCGCCGCCGCCGACCCGATGGTCGTCATGTTCACGTCGGGCAGCAGCGGAGCGCCCAAGGGCGTGGTGCACTCCCACGGCAACGCTTTGGGCGCCGTGCGGTCGGGCCTTGCGGCGCGCTGTATCACGGTCGACACCCGCCTGTATCTGCCGATGCCATTCTTCTGGGTTGGGGGCTTCGGCAGTGGAATACTGTCCACGCTGTTGGCCGGCGCCACCCTGGTGACCGAGGAAGTTCCGCGGCCCGAAACCACCTTGCGTCTGCTGGAAAGCGAGCGGGTCACGCTGTTTCGCGGCTGGCCCGATCAGGCCGAAGCATTGGCCCGGCACGCGGACACGGTCGGTGCCGATCTTTCGGCGTTGCGGCCGAGCAGCCTCGAAGCTCTGCTTCCGCCCGAGCAGCGGGCCCAACCCGGCGCGCGGGCCAAGCTGTTCGGCATGACCGAAGCGTTCGGGCCGTACTGCGGCTATCCCGCCGACACCGACATGCCGCCGGCAGCGTGGGGCAGCTGCGGAAAGCCGTTCCCCGGCACGGAGGTCCGCATCGTCAACACCGACAACGGCGAGCCCGTTCCGGCGGGATCCGTTGGCACGATCCAGATCCGCGGACCACACATGCTGCGGGGCATCTGCGGTCGCAGCCGCGAGGAGCTGTTTACCCGCGACGGCTTCTACCCCACCGGCGACCTCGGCCACCTCGACGAGGACGGGTTCCTTTTCTACCACGGCCGATCCGACGACATGTTCAAGGTCAGTGGCGCGACCGTCTACCCCAGCGAGGTCGAGCGGGCGTTGCGGACCATCGACGGCGTCCAGAACGCCTATGTCACCAATGTGTCTGGCACCGCGAGCGAACGGGTGGGTGCGGCCGTGGTGTGCGGGGCCCATGCGCTAACCGCCGAGCAACTGAATGGTTCCGCCCGCAAGATACTGAGCGCGTTCAAAGTTCCGACGGTGTGGCTATTGCTGGATTCCGACGACGACGTTCCGCGGGGCGCCACCGGTAAGGTCGACGTTCAGCGGTTGCGCGAGATGTTGATAGAAGCGAGCAATCCTTATGGGACCCGCGTCCAGGGTTGACAGTTCTGCGACTCGAAGGCCTTAATCGTTGTGTTGATATTCGCGAACATCGGACCGACAGACATATTCGTCTGGACTACATGGTCCTTGTTCGCATCAGGCGTGCTGTACGTGAACCATGCACACATTGAGCCCTGGGTCGGCACATTGTTTATCCAAACTCCGAAGGCAGACGCCGACCCGGCAGTGCGGTAAAGGCCGGGCGCTATGTCGGGTCCCACCACGAAGACACCGTTGCCGGGGATCGGGTCGAGCGGGTCGGCAAAAACTGGCGGAGCGAGCGCGGCGGCCGTCACGCAGGCGACGAATACGGCCGATGCGCGGGATGCGAGCGTTCGGGACATTTGACTCTCCCTATGATGTTGCCCACCCTAAGTGCAGCGTAGGCGCTACCCCGCCGAGGTGCCAGACGCTTCAGCAACCACCCCTCGCGCAATGAGGTGGTCGATCAAGGGGACCGCGCCGGCGGCGAGATGTTCCGACATTGCGGCCCGGGCGAGCTTGTCGTCGTGCTTTTTGAGCGCCGACAAGATCCGCCGATGGTCCCTCATTGACTGGCTCGGCCAGCCTTCGATCGTGGGGAACACCGATTCGGGCGCATAGCGGGTGATTTGCAACATCACCTGGGCGAGCTTCGGCGATTCCGCGGCGACGTTGATGGCCCGGTGAAACTCATGGTTCAGCCGAACGGTCCGCTCGTGGTCATCACCCGCGTACGCCTCCTCCAGCTGGGCCTGGATCTCCTTGAGTTCGCGCAGTTGGTCGTCGGTGATGTTGAGCGCTGCCCGCGCGGCCAGCTCCCCGCCGACATGAGCCTGCACGTTCGCGACGTCGGTGACGTCCCGCCCGGTTACCGGCAACACAACGAAGCCGCGGTGGGGCTGCTGCGCGATCAAGCCTTCGGCGCGCAGCGCGAACAGCGCTTCACGCACCGGCGTGACACTGATCCCCAACTCGGCAGCCAATTGATCGAGACGAACGTAAGATCCCGCGACGTAGGTGCCATCGAAGATCCTCTTGCGGATCAAACGCGCGACATCGTCGGAAAGTTGTGGGCGCGCAGCGAAATCCGGAACAGTCATCACGTCACACCTGATACTCCGCGAGCAACCGCTTGCTGATGATGGACTTCTGGATTTCGCTGGTTCCCTCGCCGATGAGTAGGAACGGCGCGTCGCGCATAAGCCGCTCGATCTCGTATTCCTTGGAGTAGCCGTAGCCGCCATGGATCCGGAAGCTCTGCTGGGTGACCTCCGAACAGTATTCGCTGGCAAGGTATTTAGCCATGCCGGCAGCAACGTCATTGCGCTCCCCGGAATCCTTCAGCCGCGCGGCGTTGACCATCATCAGGTGTGCCGCTTCGACTTTGGTCGCCATCTCCGCCAACTGGAAGGCGATGGCCTGGTGCTCGGCGATCGGCTTGCCGAAGGTCTGCCGCTGCTGGGCATAACGCACCGCGAGCTCGAAGGCACGAATGCCGACACCACACGCTCGCGCCGACACGTTGACCCGACCGACTTCGATGCCGTCCATCATCTGGAAGAAGCCCCGCCCGGGTGCGCCGCCGAGAACGTCGTCGGCGCTTGCCTGGTAGCCGTCGAAGATGAGCTCGGTGGTGTCGATGCCTTTGTAGCCCAGCTTGTCGATCTTGCCGGGTATCGTCAGGCCCGGCACGACTTCGCCGAAGCCCGTTGGCTTTTCGACGAGGAATGCGGTCAGGTTGCGGTGCGGCTTGTCTGCGCCTTCGTCGGTGCGTACCAGCACAGCTATCAACGTCGAACTGCCGCCGTTGGTCAGCCACATCTTCTGCCCGTTGATGGTGTAGCCGCCGTCCGAGTTGCGTTGCGCGCGGGTCCGGATCGCGGCGACGTCGGAACCCAGCTCCGGCTCCGACATCGAAAACGCGCCCCGGCACTCGCCGGTCGCCATGCGCGGCAGAAAACGCTGCTTCTGCGCGTCGGTGCCGTGCTGCCGCAGCATGTACGCCACGATGAAGTGGGTGTTGAGCACTCCCGACACGCTCATCCAGCCACGCGCGAGTTCCTCGACACACAGCGCGTAGGTCAGCAGCGACTCCCCCAGACCGCCGTACTCCTGCGGAATCATCAGCCCGAACAGACCCATGTCTCGCATCTGATCGACGATGTGCTGGGGGTAGGTGTCCTCGCGTTCGAGTTCGGGCGCGTTGGGAATCACTTCCTTATCGACGAATTGCCTTACCGTGGCTAGGATCTCGGTCTGGAACTCGGTCAGGCCGAGGGTTTGGGCGAGTTTGGTCATGCGCTTTCTTTCCCTTCCGGCCGTTCAGCAGGCGATCGTTTTGGCGCTCGCCAGGCGCGCGATGTCATCGGTCGTCAAGCCCAGGTGCCGGGCGAGCACGTCGGCGGTGTTCTCCCCCAGCGCGGGCGCCGGTCCGCCGGCGGGATGGGTGCCGTCGAACGCCGCCGGCATACCCGGGGCGAAATAGTCTCCGACGCCCGGTTGGTGCAAGCGGGCAAAAAGTGGATTGCCCGTTACCTTCGGGCCTGCCGCGACGTCCGCAAAAGTGCGGTACCGCTCAAACAACACCGTGGTGTCCGACAGCGCGGTGGTGATCTCGTCGGCCATGCGATCCGCGAACCATGTGGCAAACAGACCGGATAGCGCGTCGCGGTAGCGATAGCGATCGCCTTCGGCGTTGAAATCCACGCCCAGCGCCCCTGCCAGCGCCGACACCGCGGCACCCGTGCCCGTCACCTCGACGAGGTCGCGAAAGTGCCTGCCAGTCAAGGTGACAACCATGAACGCGACCCCATCGCTACTCGTGAAGTCCTGTCCATACTGACCGTAGATGGCGTTGCCCAGCCGTTGGCGCTGGGTCCCATTGACCTGAGGTTCGGTCAACAGCCCAAGGTTTCCCGCCGTCGCCAGCGCGACATCCTCCAGCGCCAGGCTGATGCGCGCACCCACCCCGGCCTGGTCGCGGTGGCGGACGGCGGAGACGACGGCGAGCGCGGCGTACAGGCCGCAGCACACATCCCAGGCGGGCAGCACGTGGTTGATCGGACCGGCGTGATCGGCCGGACCGGTGACGAGCGGGAACCCGATGCCCGCGTTGACGGTGTAATCCACCCCGGTCGAACCGTCGCCGCGCCCAAGCAGCTGAACGTGAATGACGTCGGAACGACTTGCGGCCAGGCGCTCATGGCTCAGCCAGGACAGGCCGGCGGCGTTGGTGACGACGATGCCGTCGCCCTCGACGATAAGCCGCGTAACCAGCTCCTGGCCCTCGGGCGAGCGCAGATCGATGGTGGCCGAACGCTTTCCCTTGTTCAGTCCGGTCCAATAGATCGACGTGCCGTCCGCGGCCAGCGGCCACCGCTGTACGTCGGAGGCACCCCCAATCGGGTCGATGCGGATCACCTGCGCGCCAAGCTGACCCAGCGTCATGCCGCACAGAGGCGCGGCGACGAAACTGGACACCTCCACGACGGTGATGCCGTTCAGCGGACCGTTCATGCCGGGGCGACCCGCTCGAAGACCGCGGCGAGCCCCTGGCCGCCGCCAATGCACATGGTTTCCAACCCATACCGGCCCTGGCGGCGATTGAGTTCGCGCGCCAAGGTGGCCAGCATCCTGCCGCCGGTCGCGCCGACCGGATGGCCCAGTGAGATCCCCGAGCCGTGCACGTTCGTCCGGTCATGGTCGGAGGCGCCGAAACTCCACTCACACATCACCGCAAGCGCTTGTGCGGCAAAGGCTTCATTGAGTTCGATGAGGTCGATGTCGCGCAGTCGCAGGCCCGCCTTGGCGAGCGCGACCTCGGTCGCGGGCACCGGGCCGATGCCCATGACGTTGGGCGCCACACCCGCCGACCCCCACGAGACCATGCGGACCAATGGCGTCAAACCGTATTCGTCCGCCTTCTCGCGCGTGGTCACCACGCACATCGATGCCGCGTCGTTTTGCCCGCTGGCGTTACCGGCCGTGACGGTCGCCTCCGGATCATCGCCCAGCAGAACGGGTTTGAGCTTGCTCAACGACTCGATGGACGTGTCGGCACGCGGATGCTCGTCGGTGTCGATCAGTTCCTCGCCTTGGCGCGTGCCGACCGGGACAGCGATGATCTCCTGAGCCAGGATGCCGTCCTTCTGCGCGGCCACCGCACGCTGGTGTGAGCGCACCGCGAGTTCGTCTTGCTCCAGGCGCGAAATGCCGTACTGGCGGCGCAAGTTCTCCGCGGTCTCCAGCATGCCGCCCGGCACCGGGTAGTGCCGGCCGCCCGCGGTGGTGCGTCCCCGCGCCAGCCCGTCGTGCACCCGGACGCCGCTGCGGGCACCGCCCCAACGCATGTCGGTGGAGTAAAAGGCGACGTTGCTCATGCTTTCGCAGCCGCCGGCGATGACGAGGTCGTGGTCGCCGGTGCCGACTTGAAGAGACGCTTGGATCACCGCCTGCAGGCCCGACCCGCAGCGTCGGTCGACCTGCATCCCGGGAACGGTCACCGGCAGGCCGGAATCCAGCGCGACGACGCGCCCGATCGCGGGTGCTTCACTGCTGGGGTAGCAGTGCCCGAGGATGACGTCCTGCACCACCTCGGCCGGGATTCCGGTCCGCTCGAGTAGTCCCTTGAGCACCGCGACGCCCAGGTCGACGGCGGTCAGCGACTTGAACATTCCACCGTAACGGCCGATCGGCGTGCGTACGGGTTCACAGATGACGGCTTCGCGCATTTCCCACTGCTCCGCTCAGATGTGCCGGCCGCCGGTGACTTCCATAACGGTGCCCGTCATGTACGAGGACAGATCGGAAGCCAAGAACAAGGCGACGCCGGCGACTTCGCTGGGCTCGCCGGCGCGGCCCATGGGAATCTCGGCCACCTTTTGGTCCCAAATGCGTTGCGGCATAGCCTCCGTCATGGCCGAGCGAATCAGGCCGGGAGCGATCGCGTTGACCCGGACCCCCAGGTACGCAAGCTCTTTGGCCGCCGCTTTCGTCATCCCGACGATCCCGGCCTTGGCCGCCGAATAATTGGTCTGGCCGACCATACCGACCTTGCCCGACACCGACGACATGTTCACAATGGCGCCGCGCTTGTTCTCCCGCATGATCGCCGCCGCCAGCCGGATGCCGTTCCAGGTACCTTTCAGATGCACGTCGATGACCTGATCGAACTGCTCTTCGGTCATCTTCCGGATCGTCGCATCGCGGGTGATGCCGGCGTTGTTGACCATGATGTCCAGGCCGCCGAAACGCTCGACGGCGGTCGAGATGAGAGCCTCGACGTCGGCGGATCTTGTGACGTCGCACTGCACCGCCAACGCGACATCGCTGCCGCCCAACTGTTTGGCCGCGACTTCTGTCGCCTCCAGGTTCAGGTCGCCGAGCACAACCCGCGCGCCCTCGGCGATGAATCGCTCCGCAATGGCGAAGCCCAGACCCTGTGCACCACCCGTAACGACCGCAGTCTGACCGTCCAGCAACGACACCTGAATCCCGCCTCCCTTATTTGTCCCGCCGTCGGGTACCCCGTCGGTCGAATATCATATTTCATATAGGATCGTACGCGACGCCCGGCTCCCCGCACCGGGCCGGTCCGTCAAAGAGGAGCGTCTGCCCATGACCACGGCTGAAGTACACGAGGTGTCCGACGAAGACTTCCAGGAGATCCTTTCCCAGACCCGCCACTTCGTTCGCAACGCCGTGGTCCCGCGCGAGCAGGAGATCCTGACCGACGACCGGGTGCCCGAGGATCTTCGCGACCAGGCCAAAAAGATGGGTCTGTTCGGATACGCGATTCCCGAGGAGTGGGGCGGCCTCGGCCTGAACCTTGTGCAAGATGTCGAGTTGGCAATGGAATTGGGCTACACCTCTCTGGCGCTGCGGTCGATGTTCGGCACCAACAACGGCATCGCCGGACAGGTTCTCGTCGGCTTCGGCACCGACGAACAGAAGGGCCGCTGGCTGGAGTCGATGGCGTCCGGCGAGGTCGTCGCCTCCTTTGCCTTGACCGAACCGGGCGCCGGATCCAACCCGGCAGGCCTGCGGACCAAAGCCGTTCACGACGGTGGCGAGTGGGTTATCTCCGGTCAGAAGCGGTTCATCACCAATGCGCCCGTCGCCAATCTATTCGTGGTGTTCGCGCGCACCCGGCCGGCTGACGACCAGGGCCCGGGGATCGCCGTCTTCCTGGTTCCGGCGGATGCCGCAGGCGTTGAGGTGGGCGCCAAGGACGCCAAGATGGGCCAGGAAGGCGCGTGGACGGCCGACGTCAACTTCAGCGACGTTCGAGTAGGCGATGATGCGCTGATCGGCGGCAGCGTCGACATCGGCTATCGGGCGGCGATGACGTCCTTGGCGCGCGGCCGGGTCCACATCGCCTCGCTGGCGGTGGGCGCGGCCCAACGCGCACTCGACGAATCCGTGGCCTATGCCGCCACTGCGACCCAGGGCGGGACGCCGATCGGCAGCTTTCAGTTGGTGCAGGCGATGCTCGCCGACCAGCAGACCGGGGTGCTGGCCGGCCGCGCGCTTGTCCGCGATGCCGCACGGATGTGGGTCACCAATCAAGACCGCAGGATCGCGCCGTCGGCGGCCAAGCTGTTCTGCACCGAAATGGCCGGGAAGGTGGCAGATCTCGCGGTGCAGATCCACGGCGGTAGCGGCTACATGCATGGTGTTCCCGTCGAACGCATCTACCGCGACGTTCGCCTGCTGCGGCTCTACGAGGGCACCAGCGAGATCCAGCGTCTGATCATCGGATCAAACCTTGTCAAGGCCGCACAGCGATGAGCGGCCCCGGCCCGCGCCGGGAATAGAAGTTCGCGATCGGCGTTTTCAGGCCACATGAAAGCTTTCACCGAGACCGAACGTCAGGAGTTCCTCGCCGCCAAGCACGTCGCCGTGCTGTCCGTCGCGGCCGACGGTCGCCCGCCGGCCAGTGTCCCGATCTGGTACGACTACACGCCGGGCGGGAACATCCGGATCAACACCGGGTCCTCAAGTCGCAAGGCCAGGCTCATCCAGCAGGCAGGTGCGGTGACGTTGGTGGCCCAGCGTGAGGACTTGCCGTATCAGTACGTGGTCGTTGAGGGCACCGTCATCGAAACGACCACGCCCGCCCCGGCCGATGTGCAGGAGGCCATCGCCATCCGTTACCTCGGCGAGGAAGGTGGGCGCGCCTTCCTCAGGAGCATGGAGGGTGTTGAGGAGGTGCTGTTCACCATCCGCCCCGACCGGTGGCTCAGCGCCGATTTCACTGGCGATCTCTAACCGATCAACGCGAGCGTCTCCAGATCGCGGATGGCCTGGCAGCCTCGCCGCAGCATGGTCAGCACCATGTCGTCACCGCGCTCGGTGGCGGTGGCAAAGGCAAAGCCCAGAGCCGAGATCAGCAGGGCGTGAATCATCCCGAGTCGGTAATCACGCCAACATGTGTCACGGTCATACCCGGTGACTCCGTAGCCGACTAACGCGCGGTAATAGTCGTCGACAAGCTCGTTCTCGATAGTCAGGCGAAGCTCTGAATTCAGGCTGGTCGCCGTGAAATAGGCGAGGTCCCTTGCCGGAAGCCCAACCCCGAGCGTCTGCCAGTCAACCACGCTCACCCGGCTCCGGTCTGGATCGAACAGCAAGTTGTCGAGCCGATAGTCGCCATGCAGCAGGGCGAACCGGTCCCGTTCGGCGAAGAGCCAGGGTGTCACCAACCCCATTGCCTTAGAGAAGGTTTCGCGGTCTTCGGCGCTCATTCGGTCGCCGAGCTTCTCGCACGTGATGTCGGCGCTCATCTTCGCCACATCGCCAAGGCCCTTGGCGGCAGCCTCATCCGGGCGGGGGAAGGCGAGCCCGGGTAGCTCCAGCCAGTACGGATCGCACCAGCTGGGCCCGTGCAGTCCGGCCAGCGCGATCACCGTCAGCCGCGCCTCCTGCTCGCCGCAGCCGGCGATCTGATCCCCCTGCACCGCGGGTGCTTGATCGGCGAGGAGCAGTGCGTAATTCAGGGCGTCGTCGGTGATGTCGCAATAGAAGCACCGCGGCGTCGGGACCCGCACCCGGTCAGCCACGGATGAATAGAACGCGCACTCGCTGCGATAGCCGATGGCGACCCGGTCGCGCACGGTGTCGTCCCCGGCGGGCAATTTGATCACGAACGTTTGCGGCAGATCGCCGGGATCCGTCGCATACCTGGCCGTCACCCGGTACGTCGCGCCGGTCTGCCCGGTGCCGATGGCCACGACGTCCACTCCGGAAACCTCGACACCCGTGCGGTGTCCACTGAGCGCGGCCGACAACCATTCGGGCGTTACGTCGCCGGAGTATCGCGGAATGGACACCACAGCACTCCTACTCGGACCTTCGCCACTGACCGATCAACTGTAAGGCATACGGCAAGAGTCGCGGTCAACCACGGTGACCTATTCGGCGAAGACGCGCCATTCGTCGAGCAGCGTTAGCGTCGGGCTCGTCACCGCGGCGGGTGCCCATCGCTCGCCCGGCGCTCCAGTAGGCCTGGGCGTGTATCTCGGACTTCGGAAACCCGCACTCGTCACGCAGCCGCCTTCGGACGTGCTTGAGGGTCGCCGCCTCGGGCGTCGCCCACGCGTACCAGCCAGACCAGTCCCGGCCTTCGATCGCCTCGGCCAACGACTTCTCGTCGCGGCGCGCGATCCAATGCGCCTGCAGCCGGGGATGTTTCGCGAGCGGGATCAACGTGTCGTTGTCATCGTGCTGCTCGACATACATCTCGATCGGGACATCGTCGGGGACTGTTCCGACAATCCCGTTCATACCCGGGATCGACGCCGAGTCACCGATCAGAAGATAACCGGCCGGCTGCTCGTCGGGCACGTCGAAACGCGCCGAACTTATCAGTGACGTGACCGCGATCGTCCTGCCGAGTTCCACGGTGCGCGCCCACAACGACGCCGGGCCCATCGGCTCGTGCGGCACGACGTCCACCGCGAAGCGACCGGCGGGAACGTCCGCCTCCGAGATCGTGTACGCGCGCTGGAACTCGGTGTTGGACCCGTTTGGGTCGGGAAACCAGAACCGCAGCCACGCTGCCGGTTCGACCTTGACGTCGTCGAACAACGTCGGCGACACCATGCACACCCGCACGAAGTGTGGCGCGATCCGGACTGTTTCGACCACCGTCGCGGTGTGGTGGCGCGCGCCCAAACCCCGCAGGATTACGCCCTGGATCCCGCGCGCCATCAGCGATCCCTCCGACTAGCTGAGTCACCCCCACGAACTTAGGGTTACCTTACCTTACCGTCGGTCAACCTCGGGATGGGCAGCAAGCGCCTCGCCCAGCCTTGACCCAACTAGGATTACCTCCCGAGGTCGCGGCCGCGCGAGCTTCAACGACTGCGATGTGAAATCCGTTGAGACAGAGGCGCTTTCATGACTGAGTCACCTACCTACCTCATCACGGGCGCCGGTGGCGGCGTGGCCGGCATCAGCCCGCGGGTGGTGGCCCGATTGCTCAGCCGTGGCGAGACCGTTCGCGCCATGGTGCACCACGACGATTCTCGCGCCGACGCGCTGCGCGCCCAAGGTGCCGAGGTGATCACCGGCGATCTGACGAACCCGGTCGACGTATTCGCGGCGATGTCCGGCATTACCCGAATGTTCTTCAACATGAGCGTGTCACCGGATTACCTGCAGGCCACGACCGTGGTGTGCGTGGCCGCGGAGGAGCTCGGCAACCTCGAGGTGTTGGTCAACATGTCGCAGATGACGGTCTCGCAGATGACCGCCACCAGCACGGAGGAATCGAAGCAACAACGCCTCCATTGGCTCGCCGAACACGTGATCAACTGGTCGGGCGTCCCTGCCGTGCACATCCGCCCGACCGTCCTGCTCGAGAACCCGCTCTTCGAGATGTTGGCCGCGCGCTCGATCCGGGAGAGCGGCCGCCTTTCGCTGCCGTTCAGGAACGGGCGCACGTCGCCCGTCGCCGCCAGTGACGTCGCCGACGTCGTCACGGCGGTGCTTTGCGCGCCGCGGGACCACCTGGGTGCGGTCTACGAATTGACCGGCCCGGCAACGCTTTCCGTCGACGAGCTCGTCGACCAGTACGCCCAAGCCCTCGGCCGAACCATCACCGCGGTTCGACCGTCCTACGACGAATGGCTGCACGATCTCGACGAGATAGGACTGCCTCCGCACGTCCAGCAGCACATCGCCACGATGGCCCGGCTGCACGGCGAAGACCGCTACAACCGGTCAACCCGCACCGTTGAGGACATCACCGGCCACCCAGCGCAGACCGTGCGGCAATACGTCGAAGAGCACCGGGACCTTTTCAGCTGAAGTCGATGTCACTCGGCTCTAGGGCCGCGCCACGTCGCGCCGTTCCCCTCGAGGCGATCCTCAACCACGGATACGAGCCACCAGTCCGTGGCCACGATGGCTAGCACCACGGCCAATCGGGTCAAACCGCCACCGAGAGCGCCCAGTGCCACGATGCCCGCGAGGGTCCAGACCGCGGCGACCATCCACACCGCGGCGGAGACTGCGTGATGGGTCGACCCATTGCGCTCGCTGATCGTGGTGTGCTGCATGCCTGCTGAAACACCTGAGCGATGGGAGTGCTGCCCCTTCTGGGGTGATGGTGACGCATTTCACAGGGCGGATCATCTAATGAGACGGCGGCGCAGCTGGGGTGGCGGAGGGACTCGAATCCTCCTAGCGCCCGAGGTCAGACGACCGAAACGGCTCTGACCTGCAGAATGGCATGTCGCGTGATTCGTTGGCATTGCGTGGTTTTGCGCCCATCTGTGCCCATTTTGTGCCCGCCGCAGGCTGGACATACGCTGCCGCAACGGTCGCCGAATTGCCGAACTAGATTCATCGGAATGACGACCTGGCTAACCGCTCAAGCCGCTGCCGACTAAGCCGCCATCAGCCCGGACATGATCCGTGCCGCGGTCAAGGCGGGCGACCTCAAGGCATACGCCATCAGCCCGGCTTTCGGCGGCGTCGAAAGGAAAGTGGAAGTGATACCGCCACACAACGACTCCATCTGGCCCGACGACACCAAACGCGCCGCCGTAACACTCGCACTTGCTGCGGCCACCAACAGCCAGATGCAGTTCGATGACGTGATCGACGTGATCAAGGACGCACTGAACAGCGGACGCCCCCTACAGTTCGTGATGGAGTTGATCCGGTTGCTTACCGCCGAGTTGGGCGAGCAGTTCAGCAATTCCGACACCGCCGCGGCTTACCGGCAGCTGGCGGCGCAATGCCAATCGGCCCAGGACGATATGCGTTCACGGGGAGAATGGCGGAACGATGACCGGGGTCACGGAACCAAATCGTCGTGATCCGCGTCCCAAAAGTTAATCGGGCCGCCCCTGCTCGCACGAACGCTTCGAATCCCATGGAAGATGATTCAAAGTGTGCCGAATCCGTGCCCAAAGCTCGCCCAATTGCTGCGCCGGGGGCGTGAAATACGCCCTTCACCTGCAGTGACGGGCGTAGAACTTTGGTGCGGGCGGAGGGATTCGAACCC
>Ga0310910_10001492_pt1 | contig 12847 bp, 15 predicted proteins | sample GREbulkMGHF172_FD_203448 | JGI IMG/M metagenome (GOLD analysis project Ga0310910, IMG submission 203448) | Lab enrichment of tropical soil microbial communities from Luquillo Experimental Forest, Puerto Rico - GRE.bulkMG.HF172 | ecosystem: Environmental > Terrestrial > Soil > Tropical forest >... | reverse complement strand
AGCTTGAAGCATGATGATGCCGAGCGCTCGGTGCATTCCCTCGCCCCGCGGCAGCGGGGAGAGGGTGGCTCGAGCCTTAAGCGCGTTAACGCGCGTCTTCAACGCGCTATGGCGAGGGCCGGGTGAGGGGCAGCGCACGCCGCAAATCCTCTGTCGCCCCTCACCCGGCTCGCGCCTTCAGCGCTCGCCACCCTCTCCCCGCAAACTGCGGGGAGAGGGAACAGAGCGAGCTTGCCGCTCGTGCTGATTCCGTTTCATGCGAATCGGCTTAGCCGAAGCTGCTCGCATCGATCCGCCGTCGGGATCGCCGGGTTGCGGCGACGCTTCACACCACGTGATCGGGCGCGAGGTGGCAGGCGGTTTCCTCGCTGATTTCGATCTGCAAGGTCGTATGCCCGATGCCGAAGCGCTGCCGCAGCTCGCTCGCCGCTACAGCCAAGAATTCGTCCCCGGGATGGCCGCCGGGGAAGACGAGATGCGCGGTCAGGGCGTTTTCCGTCGTGCTCAACGGCCAGATGTGCAGATCGTGCACGGCGGCAACGCCGGCGCAGGAGCAAAGATAGCTGCGCACCGCCTGGGGATCGATCGACGCCGGCACCGCGGCGACCGACATGGCAAGCGAGTCCCGCAGCAAGCTCCACGTCGTCCACACGATCACGCCCACGATCACCAGACTGGTGAGCGGATCGAGCCAGAACCAGCCGGTGTAAAGGATGACCAGGCCGGCCATGACCACGCCTGCCGACACGGCGGCGTCCGCGACCATGTGCAGGAATGCCCCGCGGATGTTGAGGTCGCCCTTGCGGCCGGACGCGAACAGGGCGGCGGTCACGCCGTTGACGGCGATGCCGACGGCCGCGACGATCATGACGGTGCCACTCGCCACCGGTTCGGGATGAAAGAGCCGCAGCACCGCCTCCCAGCCGATCGCACCGACCGCGAGCAGCAGCAGCACGGCGTTGAACAGCGCCGCGAGAATCGAAGAGCCGCCGAGGCCATAGGTGTAGCGCGACGAAGGCGCGCGCCGGGTCAGCACGCTTGCAATCCAGGCAATGGCGAGCCCGAGAACGTCGGAGAGGTTGTGCCCGGCGTCGGCCATCAGCGCCACGGAATTGGCGAGCACGCCGTAAGTGAACTCGACCGCGACGAAGGTCAGGTTGAGGCCGATGCCGACGGCGAAGGCCATGCCGAAGCTGGCGGGAGCGTGGCCATGGCCGCGTCCGCGATGGTCGTGATCAGCGTGTTCATGCACGCGAGTGTGGCCGAAGGGGCGATGTGGGCTCATGGGGAAGATTAAGATCGATGCAACGCCGCAGGATATATGCACTCGCGCCGGCTGCACCAAGGAGAAAGCGTCAGCGGGTCCGTCTGGACGGGATAGCTGCCTGACGATTGGCGACACCGACCGTAAATTCAATGGGTCGCGCTCCCGGCCATGTCCGCTCCGCTCCGCTTAATCTCGGCAACGCGGCGAATGGACGCTATGAAGCAATCGTGCTCCCTTACGCACACACTTTGTCCTTAGGGTCTGGTGCTTCGGAGAAATGAAATGGCCGAGATGTCACTCTTCAACTCGATCGGTATCGCCGCAATAGGAGTCCTGTACGTGCTTCAGGCACAGCCGGCTGCCAGCCAGGAAAGGCGCGGTGTGATACCCCACGCGCCTCTGCTCAAGACCGTAGTGCCCGATACCGCAAACTTCGAGGTCGCTGTCTACGAAACGGAATATGCTCCGGGCGGGATCAACCCCCGACACTTACATCCAGCGGCGATCACTTTTTACGTCGTGTCCGGTTCAGGCATTTGGCAAGAGGAAGGTAAGGCGCCGGTGACACTCAAGGCTGGGGACAGCTTGTTCGTTCCAGCCGGGACAATTCACTCTCATTGGAACCCCAGCACAACCGACCGACTCCGTTTCCTGGAATTTATCGTGGCTGAAAAAGACAAGGGACGATCTATCCCCCAACCCCCGAAAGACTAGATCGCGATCCCGAACACGTCCGCTCGGCTGCTGCAGAATAAAGGTCTCATTGGAAGACAGGATCGAGTTGCTCCGAGTTGCTCCGCTGAGCCTAGGCGAGGGAGTTCAGGCCGCAATGATGCGAATGACAATTGGCGTCGTCTTTGCCGCAGCATTCACCATTTCAGGCGCTGCGCAGGATGTCATCGCGCAATCGGGCGTGCCGGCGGTCGCCTTTCCGAAACCCGATCGCCCGGTCGCGGACATCGTTAGCCCGATCTGGCACGATGAAAAGGAGCGCGACGATGCCGGCGAACCGGGCCAGCTCGTGCGCCTGCTCGGCATCAAATCCGGGATGGCCGTCGCGGACATCGGCGCCGGTAGCGGCTACTACGTCGTACGGCTGTCGCCGATTGTCGGATCCAAGGGCCGCATCATCGCAGAAGACATCGTCCCCAAGTATTTGCAAAGCTTGCGCACGCGGGTGCGCAAGCTCGGATTGCAGAATGTTGTGATCAGCCTCGGCGAGCCCCACGATCCGAAGCTGCCGGCTGACTCGGTGGATATTGCGATTCTGGTTCACATGTATCACGAGATCGAACAACCTTACGCGCTGCTCTACAATCTCGTCCCCGCGCTCAGGCCGCAAGCGCGCGTCGGCATTGTCGACGCCTTCGCACCGACGTCCAAGCACGGTACCCCGCCAAATCTGCTGCGGTGCGAGCTCGCGGCCGTCGGGTATCGCGAGATCAGTTTCGATCGGCTCATCGGCAGCGATGCCTATCTCGCGATCTTTGCGCCACCGTCCATTGCAAGCCGCACGCGGCCGGAAGCGGTCGTCGCGTGCAAGGCGCAGTAGCAGATTGCATCATGACAGCAGCGGGGAAACGCCGCTAACGCATCGGCATTTGTGCGCTAACGATTAGTCGAGTGTAATGCCGACTGACTTGATGAGTGCGCTCCATCGGGCGATTTCCGACCTGAGCAGCTTGCCCAGCTCCTCGGGCGAAGAACCCGCGGCCACGTAGCCCATTTCCGCCAGCTTGGCTCTGATCGCCGGCTCGGCCACCACTGTGTTGGTATCGGCGCTGATCTTGCCGACGATCTCGCGTGGCGTCTTGGCCGGAGCGAACAGCGATTGCGTCGACACGACTTCGTAGCCCAGGACATATTCGGCGATGACGGGCACGTCCGGAGTTGCCGCGTTTCGCGTCGGTCCGGTGCTCGCGAGCACGCGAACCTGCCCCGATCGCGCGTATGAAAGCAACGTGCCGCTGCCGAAGTAGCAATCGACGCGACCGGGGATGAGGTCCGAGAAAGCAGGCGCTGCGCCCCGATAGGGCACGTGCGTCATCTTCATGTCGGCCATTTGCAGGAACAGCATCTCGGCCAGGTACGGCGCACTGCCAGTGCCTGGCGATGCCATCGTGAGTTGACCCGGTCGGGATCTGACATACTCGACGAACTCTTTAACGGAATGGGCCGGCGAGGAATTCGGCACGAACATGAAAAAGTCCACCCGCGTGACAAGCGATACCGGCGCGAAATCCGCAATCGCGTCGTAGCTCAGCTTGCGATAGAGGCTGGTGTTCGCCGCAATGGCGCCGGGGTCGAACAAGACGGTGTATCCGTCGGGATCGGACCTTGCCACGTATTCGGAGCCGATATTGTTGCCGGCGCCAGGCTTATTCTCGATGAACACCTGCTGGCCCCACATCGCTGAAAGCTTGTCTGCGAGCATGCGCGCGACAATATCCGTCGGACCTCCCGCGGCGACCGGCACAATGATGCGCACGGGTTTGGTTGGGTAGCCGGCCTTCGGCGTCTGCGCGCGCGCCACGCGCGGCCATGCAGCCGCCGCGCCGCCGAGAAGCGAGATGAAATCGCGCCGCCTCATGGGGCTTACCCCAGGGCCAAGATCAAGGACCAACTATAGCAGGTCCTGGACTGGATCGGTGATGTGCGTCGCAACAAAAAGCGGCGCTTCATGTCCGGTTAGGTCAATAATGGTGCCACAGGTTAGCTCGATCGCCCGAACGACAGTCCTCAGGTTCACTTTGCGCTGTCTCTTTCAATTTTCTTTGACGCATTTGCCCGGTAGATTCGGCAACTTGTCGGTCTTGCCAAGCGGCACTCGAGTGAATGAATGACGGACATGAGGTGTCCTGGGTGCGGCGCTGAGATGCACCTGATCGAGGTGGCGCCGGACAAAACCAAGATGGTTCCCGGTTACGAGCAGCACACGTTCGAGTGTTCGAGCTGCCACGATCATGTACAGCAGCTTGTGTTCATCCCTCGCGCGATTGAACCACTCAGTAGCGAAGAAACGCGGCTCTCTGCGGCATGGCTCGAGACTCTGAATAAAGACATGTCGCCTAAAGGCGACGACTTGGCACGCGCTGTCCAAGCCGTGTCGCCTAAAGGCGACGACGTGGCACCTGCTGTCCGAGCCGTGTCGCCAATCAAGGCCATGTACGTCGTCGGGATGCTAATTATCATTGCGGTAGCGGGCTCACTGATCATCTGGGGCCAAAGTTCGAAAGGACCAATGGGCGATCAAGGACCGCCGGGGCCCAAAGGTCCACAAGGCGATGCAGGCCCACCGAGCACAACATCCGGCATTCGGATCGTTCGCTCAAACTGCGATGAGACGAGCTGCCGCGTGCAATGCGGTGAGAACGAGATGCTTTTAACCGCCTATTGCGGCCCCAATCGAAACCTCGCGATCATCCCAACCGAGCGATCCGCGACCTGCCGCAATCCAATGCCGGTGAACAGCCCTCTCGTTGCGGTGTGCGCGCTGATGGCGTCTCCATAGCATCGGCAGCGCAACTCACCCGGCATCGACGCTCGGCATTTGGCTTTTGGGGAGGGACTGGTCGAGACACATTCACCTGTCCCGATGCGAGCATCGTCTGTGGCCGGGCCGCAACAGTGCCAGAGAGAAACGCACCACCCGGGTTCCGCTATAGGGGCCAAGGTGCCAAGCTTGACCGGCATATCCAGGTCAACAGGTGGCCATTGACGTCGTTGCAGACGAAGCGCCGCTTCGGCCCGTGGCTGCTCGGGCTGTTTTTGATCGCCCAGCTCGCCGGCGTCGTGCCGGTGATGTTCGACCACGCCGTGCACGTGTTCGAAAGCCAGCCGGCGGTCGCGAGCGCCCACGACCACGGCGCGCCCGGCCGTCACGGCGACCATCGACATGGCATCGCCGACGTCAAGGATGAATGCTGCTCGCTGCATCATCATTTGGCGGGGGTGCTTCCCTTCACGGTGCGCGCGGTTTCCATCAGCTTCGCCGCGGTGCTGATGGTGGCTCCTCCCGCTCGCGCCCTCGCGAGCGCTGATCCGGTCTTGCTCGAACGCCCGCCGAAGTCCTCGTCGCTGATCTGAACCGTCCTGCGCGCGGCCGTCATGGCCGCGGGCATGCGTTTGGATTTCGACAGGATGGCGCACGATGTTCTTCCACGGCTGGTCGGTGCGCGCCTTACCGTTTCGGAAGGCGCCGCTTGGCTCTTTGCTCGCGACGATGCTCTTGCTTGTGCTGGCGGTGCTTGGCGCGGCCGGCCCCGCCCACGGCGACCCCGGCAAACATGCGCACAAGACGGGCGAGGTCGACACCGAACATATGTTCGGCTTCACCGAAGGCAGCGACACCGGGGAAGCGGGAGAAAAGGAGCTCGAAACCGATTCGACCGGCCGTTTCGGCAAGCCCGGCGGCGCCTATAACAACGTCGCAACGGCGCTCGAGGCCAAATACAGTTTCTCCGACCGGTTCCGTCTCTCCGCCGTGGCGACGGTCGCCTATTACGACATCACAGGGGTGGACGGGATTGATGATCGCCGCCAAGGGGCGCTGCAGTCCGTCTCGTTCGATGCGAGATTCCGCCTGCTCGACCGCGAGCACGCGCCGTTCGGGCTGACGCTGAGCGCCGAACCCCGCCGGGGTTTCACGGACGAGATGAGCGGGGCGCCTGGCGACCAGTACGGTGCCGATTTTCGCGTGCTTGCCGATCGCGAATTGATACCCGGCCGTGTATTCGCCGCGTTCAATGTCCGCTACGAGCCGGCACAGACGCGGCTGCGCGCCTCCGGAGAGACTTTGCGCGAATCGACGCTCGGGATTGGAGCGGCGCTCGCAATGCAGGTGATGCCGAACGTCTTTGTCGGCGCGGAAGCGCGCAGCCTTCGTCACTACGAGGGGCTCGGCCTCAACGATTTCGCGGGACAGGCGCTCTATATCGGCCCGACCCTCTACGCGACCTTCGGCGAACGATACTTTATCTCGGCGGCGTGGAACGTGCAGGTCTGGGGCGCGGTCGCCGGAAGCTCGGGCGCGCTCGATCTCGTCAATTTCGAGCGGCACCTCCTGAAGCTGCGCGCCGGCGTTCGCTTTTGAACCGCAGGCGCCAGGCGACGTCGATTCCGCGGAAGATAGTGGCGTAGCGGACTGCTTTTCGTCATCGGCATCTCAGTATGGCGATCTCTTTCTGGCGAGGCGCACCGCTGGACGTGCGGTTGCGGCCGGCAAGGCGCGACCGCGTTCCACCAATTTCGGACACTGGAAGTCTAGCGTCTCGGACAGCAATTTTCGGATCGTTCGGGCCTGCACAACGAATGCGTCGACTTGGGCGACTTTGTCGGCGGCGAGCTTGCGCCAGCGCTCGGGCGGGGGGCGGCCGTCGACCCCGCGTAAGAGCACCTTAATTTCGGCGATGCTGAAACCCACGTGCTTGGCGAATCGCACCATCGCCAGCCGCTCCAGCACGCGCTCGTCGTACCGTCGGCGCCCGCTCAGCCGCGGTGCTTTCGGGATCAGGCCGAGCCTTTCATAGTAACGAATAGCCGAGGATCGCAGCCCCATCTTGCGGGCCACTTCCCCGATACTCATTTCGGCCATCGAAAATCTCCTTGACTTGAAGTTTGGTTCAACTCGTACGGTCAGCCGGCGCGAACGTCAAACGACGGTCGCCGAGCAACAGGACGCGCCATGAAACGTGCGCTCACAAACCTTTGGCTCTCTGCCGCCTGCCTACTCCTGGCCTTCGGATCCGATCCCGGCTGGGCACAACACTCCGGTGCGCACTCAACGCCGTCCCACAGTGCCGCGATCCCTCAGGCCGGCCCTGCCAATGCCGTGGTCGAATTTGAGAACGAGTCCATGGTCGTCGTTCGCATCCGAATGGCGCCAGGCGAGAAGACGCCGATGCACGACATTACCAGCGCAAGGCTGGTGGTGTGGCTCACCGACGTGCACTTGCGCGACACGCATCCCGACGGCAGCACGAATGAGACGCATCGCCGCGCGGGGGAAATCGACTGGGTCGGCGTGCAACGGCACGCGGGCGAGAATCTCGCGCACGAGCCGCTGGAATTTCTGGCCATCGTGCCCAAGGCAGTGCCGAAATAGCTTGCGTGCGGCTAACCGCCTGAGCGGGGGTGGGCTTCGCAGTTGGGGACCCGCTCAGACGCTCCGTTCGCCGATAAAGCTCACGTACGTCCGCCGCCCATCTGGCCCAAACAGAACCACATCGTATTTTTCGGGCTTGCCGCCCTCCATCCCGGGCGAGCCGACCGGCATGCCGGGAACGGCAAGGCCGGTTGCATTCGGCTTCTCGGCAAGGAAGAGCTTCAGCGCGGCGGCGGGGACGTGCCCTTCGATGACATAACCCGCGACCTCGGCGGTGTGGCAGGCGGCGAGATCGTCTGGAATGCCGAGCCGTTTCTTCACCGCATCGATGTCCGTGGTGTCGAATACCTTGGTGACGAAACCCGCCTTCTGGAGATGCTGGACCCAACCCGAGCAACAACCGCAGCTCGGATCCTTGTGAACCGTGATTAATGGTTCCTGGGCGGCAAAGGCGATGCGGGCTTGCACCAGGGACGCCATAGCAACGAGCGCCGACCGGCGTGTGAGCCTGAGATCAAAATCGGCCATCGCGGAACCTCCTTGCTCGTGCCTTGAACGATAACTGATGCCGATTTGGCGGGCCGTCAAGCGAGCTGGAAGCGGCTCGCGAAATCGTCACTTGACCGCGGGCGCGAGCAGCCTGCTATTTTCACGCAAGCCCGGCCATGAGCATCGCTCGCACCATTGTAGCGCTTCTGATCGCCCTGTCGGTAGCGATGCTGCCGGCAGCCGCTAGTGCTGGCGTGAGCGTGAAATCGCCGGAGGCGGCAGGCATCTCCATGACAGAGGACATGCCCGACTGCTGTCCGCACAAGGCCAATCCATGCGAGAAGGCCATGGACGATTGCGGAGCCATGGCAACCTGCGCGCTCAAGTGCTTCAGCTTTCTGGGCACATCTGCGGTCATCGTATTTCCTTCGGCCTTTGCGACGATGACGGCGTCGTTTGCCGCCAATCCATTCTCTTCGCAGGCGGGCAGCCCGCCCTTCCGACCTCCTCGGGCCTGACGTCTCCCTGAAGATGTGATGTGGCGCGTGAGCCCAAAGCTCGCGTGCACGGCGCTCGGCCGTGAGTGCGCGTCCGTTTTTGGACGAGCAGCCGAGAAATCGATGGAGACCGACGATGAACCGCATCCCGTCCCTTGCAATTGCAATGCTCTTGCTGACCGGCGTCCGAGCGATGGCCGAGCCCGGCGATGCCGCTCGCGGCGAACGCATGTATCGCGCTTGCGTCGCCTGTCACTCGCTCGAGCCCAATCGCAACATGACCGGCCCAAGCCTCGCGGAGATCTGGAACCGCAAGGCTGGCTCGCTGGCGAGCTTCCCGCGCTACTCGTCCGCGCTCAGGTCGTCCGGCATCATCTGGACCGACGATACGCTCGATGAATGGATCAAGGACCCGCAGCACTTCATTCCGGGAAACACGATGACGTTTCCGGGCATGAAGGACGCGCGCCAGCGCGCCGATCTGCTCGCATTCCTCAAGGACGCAACGCAGCCCGGCCGCGCGCCCAAGACCGCGCAAGGCGGCAATCAGATGGGCGGCATGATGATGGGCGGCGGCGCGGTGCCCAATCTCAAGAGGCTCGATCCGCAAGAGCGCGTGCGCTCGATCAACCATTGCGGCGACACCTACAAGGTCACCACCGCTGACGGAAAGACGCGCGATTTCTGGGAACGGAATTTGCGCTTCAAGACCGACGTCAGCGACGATGGCCCGCAAGAGGGCGCGCCGGCCCTCGTGGGAGCCGGTATGATGGGCGACCGAGCCGACGTGATTTTTGCCGGGCCAGAGGAGATCAGCGGCTTTATCTCGCGGCAATGTTAAGTGCAGGCCATATAGTCGCCCAAGAATCGTTGCAAAGAAGCGTCAACATTCTATGCTCCGAGGCCTGGACCCCTGCGGATTGAGTGCTCGCGACCCGAGATGCTGTCGGTCCTGACCAAAACGTTTCGCGCCAAGGCGGCGACCGTCGTTGCCGCGCTCTACGCGCTTTGCGTTCTCGCGCCGGCGGTCGCCTTTGCGCTTTCCGACAATCCCGCCGTCGCCCATTGCCTGACCGAAGGTCACGTCGGCGTTCACGATCACGGCGGCAAGCACGACCATGGCGGCAAGCTTCACGTCCATGCTGACGGCACCGCCCATCAGCATCACGATGATGGCGCGGCGCCGCAGCCTTCCGGCAACGATGGCAAGGCGGCAATGGCGACGTGTTGCGGCCTGTTCTCCGTCGTTGCAATTCCCGGCGAGCCGGTCCCCAGCTTCGGATTCGACAGCCTCGCTTCCGTGGTCTTGCCGGTTCTCGGTGAGGCCCTGACCGGGCGCGGTCCCGAGCGCATCAATCGGCCTCCCATCGTCTGACTGTCGATAGTTGGAGTTGGCGCGCGCGGCTGAAGGTCTTGCGCGTCCGACGGCAATCGACAGTCGAGGAGTCCATGTCCTTACATGTTTGGACGTCCGATGCCGCCCGCGGACCGGCGGTCACGCGGGCATTCCGGTTCGAGTTCGGCATCGTCGCCATTCTGGCAGGCCTCGCCCCGGTGATGCTGCTGTCCGGCTGCACCTGGTTTGCGCCGGATGCGGGCATGGGCGTCGTCACGACCATCGCGCAGCAGGAGCTCAACAAGGACGCGGCTGCGATCCGCTCGCCCGAGGAGGCCGAAGCCGCGAGCGCCAGGGTCCGCCGCCTTCTCGGGCGTCCGCTCACGGCCGACGCGGCGGTTCAGATCGCGTTGCTCAACAACCGCGGCCTGCAGGCGGCATACGACGAGCTCGCCATCGCTGATGCCGAACGGGTCGGACAAAGCCTTCCGCCGAACCCGACATATTCGTGGCGACGCATCCAGGCGGGGCCGGCACTCGAAAGCGAAATGCAACTCGTCACCAATATCGTCGCGCTTGCGACGCTACCGGCGCGGTCCGAGATTGGCGCGGAACGTTTCCATCAAGCACAGCTGCGCGCTGCCGAAGAGACGCTCCGTGTCGCACACGAAGCGCGGCGCGCCTACTATCGCGCCGTTGCCGCGCGCGAGCTCATTCACTTCCTGACGGAATCGCAATCGGCGGCCGAAGCCGCGACCAAGTTGGCCGCGCAACTCGGCGAAACCGGAGCGATGAACAAGCTCGATCAGGCGCGCGAGCAGGTCTTCTATGCCGATTTGACCGCGCAACTGGCCACCGCGCGCCAGCGCGAGGGAAGCGAACGCGAGGCGCTTATTCGCGCGATGGGCCTTTGGGGCGCAAGTCTCGACTTCAAGCCTCCCAATGCGCTGCCGGCAGTGCCGCGTCGTGTTCAGACATGGGCAGGCATCGAGGTGGACGCGGTTGCCCGGCGCGTCGATCTGCAGATCGCCCGTATCGAGCTCGAGGTGCTTGCGAAGTCCTACGGACTCACCCAAGCCAGCCGCTTCATCAACATCTTGGACGCCGGCTACGCCGACAAGCTCGAAAAGCGACCCGACGAACGCTTTCTCATGCGCGGGTTCGATATCCGATTGCAGATCCCCATCTTCGACTTCGGCGAGGTCCGCGTCCGCCAGGCCGAGGCCACTTATATGCAGTCGGTCAATCGGCTTCTCGAAATGTCGGTCAATGCGCGCTCCGAGGCGCGCGATGCCTACCGCGTCTACCGCTCGACCTACGACATCGCGGGCCATTATCAGCGCGAGGTCTTGCCGCTGCGCAAGATCATCTCGGACGAAACGCTGCTTCGCTACAACGCGATGCTGATCGACGTGTTCTCGCTGCTGGCGGAGGCGCGCCAGCGCATTGCGGCGACCATCACGGCGATCGAAGCGAAGCGCGACTTCTGGCTGGCAACCGTGGACCTCAAGGCGGCGGTCGCCGGCGGCGGCAGGTCAAGCAATAAGCAGGAACGAGCAAACCCCATGGCGGTATCCGCCGGCGACGCCGGCGCACGTTAAGGAGACGATCATGATTTCGCGCAGAGGCTTTCTCGGCACCGCCGCGGTGCTGGCAAGCGCCACCGCGGTCAGCGGACGCGTGCAGGCGGCAAACATCCCGGAAGCGCCGAGCACCAAGACAAGCAGCATGCAGCCGCCGATCTTTCCGGCGAGCGGCCCCGACTATCAGCCGGTCGTCACCCTCAACGGCTGGACGTTGCCCTGGCGCATGAACAGCGACTGGAAGGAGTTCCACCTGGTCGCCGAGCCGGTGGTTCGCGAGTTCGCGCCTGGCATGAAGGTGAACTTGTGGGGCTACAACGGCCAGGCGCCGGGACCCACGATCGAGGCGGTCGAAGGCGACAAGGTGCGCATCTTCGTCACCAACAAGCTGCCCGAGCACACGACGGTCCACTGGCACGGCATGCTGCTGCCGAATGGAATGGATGGGGTCGGCGGCGTGACGCAGCCGCACATCAAGCCGGGACAGACCTTCGTCTACGAGTTCGAGATCAGGCACAGCGGGACGTTCATGTATCACCCGCATTCGGACGAAATGGTGCAGATGGCGATGGGCATGATGGGCATGTTCGTCGTGCATCCGCGCGATCCGAAGTTTCGCCGCGTCGACCGCGACTTCGTCTTCATCATGAGCGCCTACTTGGTCGACCCTGGCACCTCTCTGCCGAAGGTCGCGGAGATGACCGATTTCAACATGTGGACGTTTAACAGCCGCGTGTTCCCCGGCATCGATCCCATGGCGGTGCGGCTTGGCGACCGTGTGCGGGTGCGCATGGGCAACCTCACCATGACCAACCATCCGATCCACGTGCACGGCCACCGTTTTGCCGTGAGCTGCACGGACGGCGGTTGGGTGCCCGAGAGCGCGCAGTGGCCGGAGAGCACGATCGACGTGCCGGTCGGCACGATCAGGGCCTTCGACATGGTTGCCGATAATCCCGGCGACTGGGCATTCCACTGCCACAAGACCCATCACGCCATGAACGCGATGGGGCACGACATCAAGAACTTCATCGGTGTGGACAAGCGCGATTTGGCGCGCCAGGTCCGCAAGCTCGTACCCGATTACATGCCGATGGGGAGCACGGGCATGGCTGAGATGGGTGGAATGGAAATGCCGCTGCCCGAGAACACCTTGCCGATGATGACGGGCTTCGGCCAATTCGGGCCGATCGAGATGGGCGGCATGTTCACGCTGATGAAGATCCGCGAAGAGTTGGCAGCGAACGATTACAAGGACCCGGGCGACTACAAGCACCCGCAGGGCACGGTCGCGTACGAAGTCGCGAACTCATCCGCGCCATCGCCCCGCCGAAACGGCCCCGCCGCTCAGCCCAATGCCGGGCCCAAGGCCGTCAAGCCCGGAAGCAATCACAAGGGACATTGAAGAAATCGCCATGCCGAAACTTACCGGTCTCGTCGCCGCCGTTGGCCTCGTGCTGACGTCGACTACAGCAATCCTGGCGATGCACATCGCAATGCCGCGTCCTGCGTCCGCCCACGAGGATCACGGACATTTCTCGGCGGGCGAGCCAGGTGACCCTAAGAAGCCCA
>Ga0310910_10001478_pt1 | contig 12886 bp, 10 predicted proteins | sample GREbulkMGHF172_FD_203448 | JGI IMG/M metagenome (GOLD analysis project Ga0310910, IMG submission 203448) | Lab enrichment of tropical soil microbial communities from Luquillo Experimental Forest, Puerto Rico - GRE.bulkMG.HF172 | ecosystem: Environmental > Terrestrial > Soil > Tropical forest >... | reverse complement strand
CCGACGCCGAGGGCAGCGTCGAATGAGATGGAGCCGGTAGAGATGACGGAGATGGGAACCACAGCTTCTTTGGTTCCCAGCTTCATGATGGAGCCTTTGCCGAACTGCTTTTCAATCTGCGAAATGGCGGTATCGACTGCGCGGTTTCTTTCGGTTCTTTCATCGGCCATGAATGGCACTCCTGGCTGCCTTGACGGGGGAGGAGAATCCGCACCAGAAAGGCTTTTTACCTGTATGAATTGCTTTGGAACCAAGTCGGCGGACGCCATCCGCGAAGTGCTTGGCCGGTGTCCGTTGATGGCGTAGTATACACGTTTCGGAAGACGAAGAAAAAGCGAAAAGTGGAGGTGTCTCCTTCCAAAAGTAACCAACTTGGTTTCATTTTGGGAAAAATTGCAGGGGCATCCGCCACTGAGACTCTGGGCACAGAGAAAACAAATCGGAAATTCGCTAGGGATTCTTGGGCGTGTTACCGGTCACCTCTTCAGCACATCGACGGGCTGGCGCACGTCGGTAACGCGGAAATACTTCGCCAGATCCGGGTAACTCCGGACGACCGCTTCGTACATCGCATAAGCGACGTTGCGATAGGAGAAGTGTCCGGCAGGGCCGGTGCGGAGCTCGCTGATGTACAAAGCTTCGGCGAAGTCCATCTTGAAGAGCGCGCGTTTACGAAAGGCAAGCGGGATGACGTACTGTGACTGCTCGATGGCTTCGACGGTTTCGGCAACCGGGCGAGTTGAAAGTCTGGTTGCGATATGGCGTGCCCGGTCCATGGCGGCATCGTAGCGCGCGGCGAGGCCGGCACTGGCGATGTCATCGGGACGCTCGCAGCCGTGGAGCGCAGTATAGTCCTGCAAGATCTGCACGCAGCGGCGGTGGCGGTGCATATCGCGAAAGCCGCCTATGTCCATGAGGATGTCGAAGCGAAATTTCTGGCCGGAGCAGTAGGCGCGGGTGACTTCGTCGTGGCGTCCGCGATGGCGCAGGCCGAGATCAATGAGCTCTGCACGCTGCGCCGCGCTCACACCCTCAACCACGCCGCGAATCTGGCGATAGGAATGATGCGAGTGCTGGTAGAGGAGCGTGGTCGCCAGTTCGATTTCGAGCGGCTCGTCTTCCAGCAGATCGACGAGCGGAGCGGGATCCATGGGCAGCGAACCAAGCAGTTCGGCAGCGGCCCCGCTTAGCTTTTGGCGGCTTTGCTGTTCGTAAGGACTCGCCTCGGCATACTTCACCAGCGTAGGAGCGGCATGGACTTCGCGCAAGGTAACCTGGCGGACACGCTCGGCCAATTCGGAGGAATGCTGCTGTACCTCGTCGAGCGCGCGCTCGGCAGCCGCGTAGTTCACGTTGTATGCGGCTTCGCGCGCCGCTTTCTTCAGTAACTCTCCCAATTTACGAACTTCGGCGTGAGGATCGGATAAGAGCCGCGAGACCTGGCTCTCCAGAGTGCGCGCGCTGACGATTTGACCCAGCGAGGTATTGGTCGCCAGGGGCAACAAGTAGCGCGAGAGATCGAAGGCCCGCGCTTTCAACGTGCGCTCGTACGCCTCTTGCTTCATCTCCGCAGGCTTGGGTGTGCGCTCAAGGAGATACGCGAACATCGCTTCGGAAAAGTACTGATACTCAGCGAACAGGAAATCGACGGTATCGCGGTAGAGCTGGTGTGCGGTGGTATCGCCGTCGAAGTCGGGCACGTAATAACCGCTCTTCTGGAAGTCCTGGTAGCGGGTGGAACGTTCCTGGCCGTCCCAACGCGGCTCGTCGACGAGGATGGTGGCGGCGAGGATGGAGAGCTTCTCGATCGCCAGCGCAATGTGTGCGAGGTCGGCGATGCTGCGATGGCCGTACTGGAAATAAAACGTGTTGAGGAATTTCTCTGCTTTCTGCTCGTTCAGCTCGGCCAGCGACTCGCGCAAAGAGAGCGCGGAGCGCGAGTATTTGGCCATGCCGTAGGCCAGGACTTCGGGATCGGCACCGTGAACGGCATAAACGTCGGTGGAGGAGGTGGTTTCGCGATGGTTGCCGTTCGGGGCAACCAGGGAATCGGTATGGTTCGGCATTGAGATGAATGATAGGTGCGATTGGTGCAACAGGGCAATGCACGGACGGGTGCGGAGTTGAGGAAAAGTCGGGCCGCCCGTCAAAGTTTAGTGCGCGTAAATCGCGGTAAAATCGGCGCAATGGGTTGCTGAGTCGTCTTTAGTACCGCTCAGGCAACGGCGCGAGTGGACATGTGCCCTGACACGAACACGATCGCCAGGCCGATTGTCAGCAATCCGAGAAGCCGTGTCTGAACACCCTACTGCGACTTTCGCCACTGAAGACGAGCAAGGCACCCGCTGGATAGGGTCCGATTCCATACTGTTCGCTACGCAAAACCGACCTTGGCCTCCGCCGATGACTCCATGGGTCATGAGGCAGCGCTGGAACGATCTGCTGTTCTTGCACTACGAGGTTGCGCCGGAAAAGCTTCGGACGCTGGTGCCACCCGCCCTGACATTGGACACCTATGAACAGCGGGCGTGGCTATCGATTACGCCCTTCTGGATGGATCATCTGCGGCCGCCAGGGGTTCCATCGTTGCCGTGGGTATCGCGCTTCTTGGAACTGAACGTGCGGACGTACGTCAGCTACCAGGGAAAGCCCGGGGTGTACTTCTTTAGCCTGGATGCGAGTCATTTGACGGCGGTGTGGGGCGCGCGGATCCTTTACCGGCTGCCTTACTGGCACGCCGCGATGAAGGTACAAGGTCGGGGAAAAGCGAGGATCCAATATCAAAGCAAGCGCTCGCACGGGCCGAAGCCGGCGGAGCTAAAGATGTCGTACGGGCCGACGGGTCCCGAGTTTCATGCACGGCCCGGTTCGTTGGAACATTTCTTGTGTGAGCGCTACTGCCTGTACTCGGCAACGCCCAAGCGACTCTACCGCGCTGAGATTCATCACCTGCCATGGGCTTTGCAGCCGGCCGCAGCTCAGACGGAAGAGAACTCGATGACGAAGACTCTGGGGTTACAGCTGCCGGCCGAGGCGGACGCGATGCAGTTCTCGCGGTCGCTGAAAGTGCTGGTGTGGGCCCCGGAGCGGCTGATCTAAGACCGTGCGCAAGTGCCTGCGTTTATCGTGGGGTTTATAATCTTGCGTTTGCAACCGCACACTTACAGTCATAGGGTGAGATAGACATGGCACAAGTATCCATGGCGGCGATTCCCGCCTTGAAAGAGAGCTTTGCACAACTGAAAACCAGAATGGACAAGGCGGTGGAGGACTTCCGCCGCGAAATGACGGCGACCCGCACAGGCCGCGCATCGGTCCACATGCTTGACGGAATTACGGTGGATGCCTACGGGTCACAGATGCCGCTGAACCAGCTGGCTAATGTGAGCGCTCCTGAGCCGCAATTGATTACGGTGCAGCCGTGGGACGTGAGCCAGATTGGGGCAATCGAGAAGGCCGTTCGCAGCAGCGATCTCGGTTTGAACCCGATGAATGATGGCAAGCTAGTGCGCGTTCCGGTGCCCGCGCTCACCGAAGAGCGACGTAAGGAGATGGTGAAGCACCTGCATAAGGTGCTGGAGGAGCACCGGACGGCCGTGCGGAACATCCGACGCGATGGTAATGACGCCATCAAGAGGGCGATGAAGGACAAGAAGATCACGGAAGACGAAGAGCGTGGCGCCATGGAACAGTTGCAAAAACTGACGGATGACGAGATTAAAAAGATGGAAGAAATGGCCAAGGGGAAAGAGAAGGAAGTCATGTCGGTATAATTCCTGGCCATTGTTTCTGGTGGGGACGGAGCGGCGAGTGCCGCTCCATTTTGTTTTGGCGATAACATGGGGCCATGCTGCTCGAGCTGGGCGACCTAAAAGTGCGCTCGTGGCGTAAGGACGACCTGAAGGCGCTGGTACATCATGCCAACAATGCGAAGATCGCGGCGAATCTGCGGGACCAGTTTCCCCATCCGTACACGCGGCGGGACGGCATCGATTTTCTGGAGTACGCCCACACCCAGGAGCCAGAGGTTTCGTTCGCGATTGAGGTCGCTGGTGAAGCAGTGGGCGGAGTCGGTTTCTTGCTTGGAAGAGACATTGCTCGGATGAGCGCGGAGATGGGTTATTGGCTGAGCGAACAGTTCTGGGGACGGGGGATTGTAACGAGGGCCGTCACAGCTATGTCCGATTGGGCTTTCGACAATTACCGTCTCACGCGCGTCTTTGCTATGGCATTTGCGCATAATGTGGCATCAATTCGCGTGCTCGAGAAGTCTGGGTTCGAGCGCGAAGGAGTGATGCGCCGCAGCGCGATCAAGAACGGAGTGGTGCTGGACCAGATCTTGTTTGCGAAGGTGCGATAACCGGCCTTAACGGCAAAGAGAGGGCACAAAAGTTTTGACAAGCTCAGCCATCGGATTCTGGGCACCCTGCCAATCTAGGACATCCGCTTTTGGCGTGGAATACCGTTCGCTGATAGGGGTATCGCACTGTTGGCGAGGCTTACTATTATTTCTGGTTAGTTAGGCGACTGCTTACTGCATCTGCCTCCCGGGCTAAAGCCGGCTCGGAAGAAAAGGAAGTAAAAACGACTTCTCGGTACGACTAAAGTCGTGCCCTGACTCATTGCTGTCGCAGAAATGAAGTTGCGGCCCGCTGCGGCGCATGAATTCATGCCTTGGCTCATGGTTGTCGCTCAAGCAAAGTTTTAAGCGGTTTCCGAACGGAGTGCCCTAACTCGTCCTCACCGGGCCAGCGAGTTCTGCCTGCGTGTTACGCTACCGGTGTTCCTTTCCTTCCAGTGTTCCTTTCCTTCCAGCCGCCTCCACCGAAGTCGTGGGATCGGCTCCCTCCCAGGTCTCGTCCGAGGTTGGTCCGTACACAGACGGCACGGGCTTGTTCAGCAACCGGAGATAAACGGTGAGCTGAGTGCGGTGATGACAGGTGTGCAGCACGCGCCGCCAGAAGATCCAGATGCGCTCGCGCGGTTCGCCAAAAAAAGAAACTTCTTCCATCCACCATTTGGCGGTCTGTCCGGCGAAGAAGTGCAATCGCGGACGTGCCAAGTCAACCAGTCGCTGAATGCAGGGGGCGAGTTCGAGAGTAGGCGGGAGAACCTGCGCCGCAGGGGGCTCGGGCGTGCCGACGAATTCCCCGAAGAAGCGGCGCTCGGATAGTAATTGATGCTTCAGGATGTCACGCACAGTGGAAGATTTTTCATGTGGATGGTAGACCATATCCTCGGGTGCGAAGCAGCGCCACACCGCAACGACCTTGTTAGTCTCGCTGGCATAGGTATCGAGCAGGTGCTGAAACACCGGGTTGGCTGCGCGGGGGACTTCGGACGGGACGATGGCGACGTGGGGATATCGCATGGAGACCATCCTCGGGAGGCGAAATGATTGTACTCCCAGCAAAAGAGAAAGGGCGCGATTGACGCGCCCTGGTCGAAAGATGTTTCGAGCTAGTTCTCAGAACACATCGACTGCTCTTCCACGAAGCGCACGAGCTTGCCCTGCTTCTCAAGCGAGAGCAGGTTGTCGAGCACCGGATACTGTGCGGACGGGTCGAACTTTTGAATCGCCTTGTAGGCGCGCAGCGCGCCCGCGATTCCTGCGGCCTGCTTCTCTGCCTCACTCTTCACCTGCGGATGCTGCAGGATGAAAGCAGCCTGCGAGTAGATGGCCTGCATGCGCAACTGGTTGGAGTAGGTGTCATTAACCTTATCGAGCGACTCGAACGCCTTGCAGCATAGCTTCACAGTGAAGTCGGGGATCTGCACGATCCACTCGGTCAACCAGATGCGTTTTCCCAGGCTGTCTTTTGCCAGCGGATTCTGCTCCAGGCTCTGGATATAATCGAGAGCACGCGCCCGCTCCTGCGGCGTGGAAGGCCCGCGCGTTTTCGACTCGGCGGGAATTGCCGACGCCAGCACGGTCACGGCGAGCAAGACGAAAAGTTTTCGACCCATGGTGACATCTCCGTGGGGATTTGGCCTTAGGCCCTAGTGATTGAAAGATGATACTCCAGCGGTCGCGAGGCTGTGTAGCTGGGAACAGCAAACGTCAACGCTGATTTCTGCGGTTCGTAGCGCTTTTTAGGGGGTTCGTCCCAGCAGGAATCTGAGGTGCAACAGGAGTGCCTCGACTGGGGTAGGAAGAGGCACCGCGCTCGGCTAGGCTTTACTACCCAGGTTTGCGCCAAACCAGGGGGTGAACCGGGGGCACTGCGTGGGATAATCAAGCAGGGTGGAATCTGATGAAGCGAGTCGTCCATGCCGCCTGCCCGCACGATTGCCCCGATGCTTGCGCAACGCTGATCACCGTCGAGGATGGTCGCGCGACCCGCATCCAGGGAGATCCGGCACATCCGATCACGCAGGGGTTTCTTTGTGCCAAAGTTGCGAAATACCTTGACCGTGTGTATTCGCCTGACCGTGTGCTGTATCCGATGCGGAGAATTGCAGCGAAAGGTACCGAGGGACCGCAGGCGTTTCACCGCGTCGGGTGGGATGAAGCCCTGAACGAAGTTACGGAGAAGTTAAACAAGATCAGCTCCGAGTTCGGTTCAGAAGCAATTTTGCCTTATTCCTACGGCGGCAATCTGGGCGCACTCAACGGTGGATCGATGGACATGCGTTTCTTTCACCGCTTGGGAGCGTCGCAGCTACTGCGAACGATTTGCGCGATCACGGGTGGGGATGCCATCGCATCCATCTACGGGAACCGGCTGGGGACCGAGCCGGAGCAGTTCCGCCACTCCAAGTACATCATTGCTTGGGCTGCAAACATCCACGGCAACAACATTCACCTTTGGCCGTTCGTGGAAGAGGCGCGGCGCAATGGCGCGAAGCTGGTCGTTATCGATCCCTATAAGACGCGCACCGCGCGAGTGGCCGACTGGCATATCGCTATCAATCCTGGAACGGATGTCGCGCTGGCCCTGGGCATGTTGCACATCATTGTGCGTGACGGCCTCCACGACGCTGACTACATAGCGAAATACACCGATGGGTTCGACGAACTTCAGAAACGTTTGCCAAAGTACAGGCCGCAACAGGTGTCGCGCTGGACTGGCATTTCGGTCGACGACATCGAGAAACTTGCGCACGAATATGGCAGCGCGCGCCCGGCTGTCATCCGGCTGAACTACGGCATTCAACGCACACAGAACGGCGGTGCCGCGGTGCGCGCCGTATGCATGTTGCCTGTGATTACCGGATCGTTCAAGGAAGTTGGCGGCGGCCTGCAGCTCTCGATGAGCGGCAGCTACGGATTGGATACCCCGAAATTGCAGCGGCCAGACCTGATGTACAAGAGCGGGCTCGGCCGCGAAGCACGCAGCATCAACATGGTTGAACTGGGAAAGACACTTACGGAAGTGAACGATCCGCCGGTGAAAGCGCTGTTCGTGTACAACTGCAATCCCGCGGCGGTGTGCCCGGAGCACAACCTAGTGGTGCGCGGGCTCCAACGCGACGACCTGTTTACGGTAGTTCACGAGCAGTTCTTTACAGACACAACCGATTACGCTGACATCCTGCTGCCGGCAACGACTTTCTTTGAGCAAAAAGATTTGGTCAAATCGTACGGACACATCTTTCTCCAGGTCTCGCAGCAAGCCATCGAGCCGCTGGGTGACTGTAAGTCCAATGTCGATCTATTCCGCGAGTTGGCACTGCGCATGGGCTTCGACGAGCCCTGCTTCCGCGAGACCGTGGACGAGATGATCGATGGCGCGCTCACATCGGGGGCTCCACAGTTGAAGGGCATCACGCGCGAGCGACTGGAGCAGGAGTCCCAGGTGAGACTGAACGTACATGGCGACGAGAGCGAGCAGCCCTGGTTGCCCTTTGCGCACGGCTTCGCCACTCCGAACGGCAAGGCGCGAATCTACGACGCCAGCCTGATCGCACAGGGAATGGATCCGGTGGCCGAGTTTGTTCCGCCGGAAGAATCGCGTCACACAGCAAATGCGAAGCGTTATCCGCTCGAGCTTCTGGCGCGGAAGGCAGACAATTTCCTCAACTCCTCGTTTGTGAATTTGCCAAGCTTGCAAAAGATGGAGAGGCAACACGAATTGGAGATGAGCCGGCATGATGCCGAGGCTCGCGGCATTCGCGACGGCGAACGCGTGCGCGTGTTCAATGAGCGGGGAGAGATTTTTCTGACAGCGAAGGTGGATGGAGCCGTTGCGCCAGGAGTTGTGGGTGCGAAACTCGGCTGGGCGAAACTGTCCGAAGGCGGCATAAACATCAACGTGCTGACTTCAGCGCGACTGGCCGATCTCGGCGGCGGCGCAACCTTCTACGCGACCCTGGTGGAGGTAGAGCAAGCGGCAGAAACTTCGGACATGTGAATGGGTTAGCTTCTTCGTGACTCACTAATTGCGGGCAATGGATGCTTTAAGACGCCTTTACCCGTACCGTATAATTGCCGTTTGATTTAAACCCGTTTGAGGTCGTTCCTATTTCTTTCCATAGCCAGGTGAGTCCTGCGGAGTCCTTCCGCCGCGGGCGGCGCTTTTGTGCCAAAGCGTTAAGCTTCCTGATTGCAATCGTGTGCCTTGCCCCAGCAGCACTTTGGGCGCAGCAAGGAGTGATTGAGGAAATCAGCATCCATGGCAATCGGCGCATCCCCGCAGACACCATTCGGGCTCGCATGTTTACCCGCCCCGGCGATGTCTATGACCAGGGGGCATTGGAACGCGATTTCAACTCCCTCTGGAACACCGGCTACTTCGATGACCTGCGCATCGAGCGCGAGCAGTCACCCAAAGGGTGGCGAATTCACGTCTACGTGAAAGAAAAGCCAACCATTCGCGAAATTAAGTATGTCGGCTTGAGTTCAGTTTCGCAGAGTGATGTGCTTGACAAATTCAAAGAGCGCAAGGTCGGACTGACGCAGGAAAGCCAATACGATCCGACCAAAGTGAAGCGCGCTGAAGTTGTTATTAAGGAATTACTTGCCGCGCACGGACGCCAGTTTGCCACTGTTACGTCGGAAGTGCGGCCGATTCCTCCGGCGGCCGTCGGACTCACGTTCGTGGTGAAGGAGGGCCCGAAGGTGAAGGTAGGCAAGATCACCTTTGAGGGCAACAAGGCGGTCAAGTCGCGCGAATTACAGAGCGCGATGAAGAATCTCAAGCCAATCGGCATTCCGCACTCCATCTTCCTGGAGAACCTGTTTCCACGGACTTATGATTCCACCAAGCTGAATGAAGATGCCGAGCGCGTCCGTTACTACTACCAGACCAAGGGCTATTACAAGGCGCTGGTCGCCGATCCTCAAACCAAGATTCGCGACACTCCTCCAGCCTGGTACTGGCCGTTCAGCAAACAGCCAGGGAAGGCAGTGGACATCAAGATACCGGTGGAAGAAGGCGAGCGCTATCGCCTGAAGGAAATCACCTTTTCGGGCAACAAGGCCGTTGCCGACACCCGTGCACTGCGCGCCCAGTTCAAGATCAAAGATGGAGATGTGTTCGATGCCGAGGCTATCCGCAAGGGCCTGGACAATTTGCGCAAGGCCTACGCAGCGCTGGGTTACATCAATTTCACTCCCGTGCCCAACACTGATCCGGACGACGAAAACAAAACCATCACGCTGAAGATCGATCTCGACGAAGGCAAGCAGTTTTATGTGCGCCGCATCGAGTTTCAAGGCAACACCACCACGCGCGACAAGGTTATCCGTCGCGAGCTGGCGCTGGAAGAAGGCAACGTCTACAACGGCAATCTGTGGGACCTCAGCCTGCTGCGGCTGAATCAATTGCAATATTTCGAGCCACTGAAGCCGGAACAAGATTCTGAGATCAAGCAGAATCCGCAGGACGCGACGGTAGACATCCTGCTGAAGGTCAGGGAGAAGGGCAAGAATAGTATCGGTCTGACCGGGGGTGTAAGCGGCCTCTATGGTGGTTTCATCGGCGTGAACTACACCACCAACAACTTGTTCGGAAAAGGCGAGTCGCTGACCGTCGCGATTTCGGTGGGACAATATCAGAAGAACTACACTCAGCCGTACCTGATGGACCGCCCGCTGCAATTCAGCTGGACTGTTTATCACAACAGCTACAACTACAATCAGCAGCAGCAACTGAGTGTCCAGGCGGGACAGAACATCAATCTACCCGCCAGTTACCAGGCGCTTCTACAGAACTACACGCAGACGAGCACGGGCTTCTCCACCTCCCTCAGCTATCCCATCAAGCGGTCGTTCAAGCGGGTCGGTCTTACGTATTCGTTCGATGACACGACCTTGCAGACCTACAGCGCGGCCTCGACCCTGTATTTCCAAAGTCTGGCATTTCGAGGGCTTTCCGGACCAAGCGCGCTCACAGGTATCCAAACCAGCAAGGTTGTTCCCAATTTCTCTTACAACCGCATCGACAATCCGCAGCGGCCGCACACTGGACAGAGCCTCTTTGTAGCTACGGAAGTTGCGGGACTGGGTGGCAACACACACTACTTCAAGCCGGTTGTCGAATGGAAGAGATTCCGACCGATGAACAAGAACCGAAACACTCTGGGTTTCCGTGTGCTTGGTTCATGGATCAGTGGCTATGCGGGAGACGTGGCGCCTCCGTTCGACCGTTTCTATATGGGCGGCGATCAGGACTTGCGCGGCTTCGACATTCGCTCGGTTTCGCCGGTTGTATTTTTCCCCACGGCTATCACGATTCCGCTGCAGAACCCCGACGGAACAAGCGTTCCTCTCGATCCGGCGAACCCGCGACGCGGCACGTGGAACGTGACCATTCCGGTGAATCAGATCATCTTCCCTGGCGGCGACTCGCAATGGGTGGCCAACCTGGAATATCGTGTGCCGATTGTGGGCCCGGTTACGCTGGCGCCGTTCGTGGACACCGGCATGGACTTCATCACCAACGATTCCCAATTGCGTATTGCCAATCAACAGGTGATCACGCTGAATGCAACGAACTACGGCTGTCCGTACCTGAACTTGGACTTCTCTTGCGCCGGGACTGTGCGGATTCCGACGGGTGCGAACCTCACCCCGATTTCCGGCACGAACTATCAGCCGCGCATGTCCACCGGTCTCGAACTGCAGGTGGTACTACCCATAGTTAATGCGCCATTCCGCATTTACTACGCTTACAATCCCCTGCGACTTGATCAAGTTGTCGCCCCCGCGTCGCCGATCACGCGTTCGATGTTTCCTGCCGGGGCCGCCGGCGACTACACCTATGAGAACGCAGCTGCCTTGTACAACCCGGGATACCTGATTCGCGAACCGCGCAAAACCTTCCGGTTCACGGTGGCGACCACGTTCTAGAGATCGCGTCAAGGAAGCTGCATCATGAAAATCGGTTCCATCGTGATCCGATGCTACGAATTCGAAAAGATGATGCGCTTCTGGCAGGAGGCGCTCCACTATGAGCCGCGCGAGCCGGCCCGTCAAGGTTGGGTCGTCTTGCGCGATCCCACCGGCCAAGGCCCGAATTTGTCTTTGGACAGATACGCGGAAAGGCGCACCGGAAAACGAAGCCGGCTGCACGTGGATCTCTACACCAACGATTGCGATGGCGAGGTGGAGCGGTTGATTGGTCTGGGGGCAACTCGATACCCTTGGCGGTATCGGCCTCACGACGATTTCGTGGTGCTGGAGGATCCTGACGGCAACTTGTTCTGCGTTGTCCAGAAAGCAGAAATTTGAGCTTTTGCTACCCGTCGGCATACCTACAAAGTAGGAGCCTCTCTATTTGACGGTGCTCGCGTGCATTGCCTATAATTTTTGCATCCGCACCGCCGAATCTTCCGGCCGGAAACTGTTGGCGCAGGCATAGTCTGCGCAGGTTGTCCGGGCCAGCACCGATCAGTGCATCGCGTGCCGTTGGAACACCTGAGGAATTCCCGGAGCACTCCAAGGAGTTACACCGAAACTCATGAAGCGTACGTTCGTAAGCCTCGTCCTGCTCGTGCTCATCGCGATGGCCGCACCGGCCCAGTCGAGCCCGGCTGCTGCCCCCGCAACCAGTACTTCGCCCGCGAATCCGCTGGCCAACGCCACGGGTACGAAAGTGGCCGTAATCGCCATGCAGGACGCCATCGCCGCCACCAACGAAGGCCAGCGTGACCTGGAGGCTCTAGCCAAGAAGTTCGAACCTCGCCGCGTGGAGCTGCAGAAGCTCAACACCGAAATTGAAGATTCCAAGAAGCAGTTGAATGTACAGGGCGACAAGATGAGTCCCGACGCACACGAGGCGCTGGTGAAGTCGATCGAAGCCAAGCAGAAGACGCTGCAACGAAATGCCGAAGACGCGCAGAATGAGTTCCAGCAGCAGCAGAACGAGATCGCGTCGCGCATCCTGCAAAAGATGGCTCCTGTGATCACCAAGTACGTTGCCGATAACGGCTATGGCTTGCTGGTCGACAGCTCTTCTCCCTGGCCGCAGGGCCCCGTAGTGCTCTTCACTCCGCCCATGGACATCACGAAGCAGGTAGTGGACGCTTACAATGCAGTGTCCGGTGTACCGGCACCTGCGCGCAGCGGTGCTTCTTCAACCGGAGCCGCCTCGAAGCCGGCAGGAACGGCGATGACACCTGCTGCCAAGCCCGCGACCGCGGCTCCAGCAACCACTACGCCGAAGCCGACGACAACGACTCCGCCGAAGCAGTAACGGCGAGCTTTGGCGAATTGAGACGGCCACCCTGAGGGGTGGTCCTTTGTATTGGATGCCTTGCAGAGGCGCGACTACGCAGAGTGACCTGGGATGTGACTGACCGCTTTCTCTGCCACGATGCAAATGCCGGCAGCATCGGCGGCTGCGATTACAGCAGGCTTGTCGAACATCAGACAGCGCCCCGCATCGAGCGCAAGACAGGTTGCCCCAGCCTGCTTCATCACCTGGACGGTTCGAACTCCAAT
>Ga0310910_10001476_pt1 | contig 12897 bp, 10 predicted proteins | sample GREbulkMGHF172_FD_203448 | JGI IMG/M metagenome (GOLD analysis project Ga0310910, IMG submission 203448) | Lab enrichment of tropical soil microbial communities from Luquillo Experimental Forest, Puerto Rico - GRE.bulkMG.HF172 | ecosystem: Environmental > Terrestrial > Soil > Tropical forest >... | reverse complement strand
GGATCGTGGCCGCCACCGCCGCCGCCGCCAGCGGGTTCCCACCGTAGGTGGAGGAGTGCAGCAGCGGATCGGCATCGAGCGGGGCGAAGACCTCGGAGGTGGCAATCACTGCCCCGACCGGGATGACGCCGCCGGACAGCACCTTGCCCGAGAGCAGGATGTCGGGGCGAACGCCTTCGGCATCGGCGCCCCACCACGTGCCGAGGCGCCCCAGGCCGGTCTGGATCTCGTCGAGCACCAAAAGAGCTCCCGCGGCCGTGCACAACCTGCGAACCTCGGACAAGTAGCGCGCAGGGGGGATGACGACGCCGCCCTCGCCCTGGACCGGCTCGAGGATCACGGCGGTGCCGGAGCCGTCGCATGCGAGCGCCGCGGCGAGCGCCTCGGCGTCGCCGAACGGGACGAACTCCACTCCCGGCAGCAGCGGCTGGAACGGTGCCCGGTATGCCTCGCGCCCGGTGACCGAGAGCGCGCCGAGCGTCTTCCCGTGGAAGCCGCCCGTCGTCGCCACGACTCGCGTGCGCCCGGCGAGCCGAGCCAGCTTGAGCCCGAGCTCGGTGGCCTCCGCGCCGGAATTGGTCAGGACCACATGGTCGAGTCCCGGCGGTGCGATCGACGCGAGGGTTTGGGCGGCGTCCGCGAGCTGCGGGGTTAGGAAGAGCTTCGTCGCGAGGGTGTGCGTGTCGAGCTGGCGCCGCACCACATCGATGACGGCCGGGTGCCGGTGCCCGAGAAGGAACACGCCGTACCCCCCGCAGTCCAGGTATGGGGTGTCGTGTTCGTCGTACACGCGCGTGCCCAGGGAACGGACTTCGAGGGGCGCGCCGAGGATCTCGGCGATCGTGGCCAGCGACGTGCTGACGTGCGCTCGGTACCGGGCGAGGACCGTCGCCCGGTCAGCCGTCTCGCCGATGCGCGGCGCCACGGCCGCGTCCTTGCTCATGCCACTGCCCGCGTAGCGCGGGTCTGCTCGCGAGCGGCGTACCAGTGGTGGAGGCTGCGCCTGAGGCTCTCGGCCAGGTCGGGCAGGAACGCGACTCCTTGTTCTTCGAGCGCAGGGAGCGACGACGGCATTGGCTCGTCCATCTCGAGGTACACGGCGAAGAAGTCGAGCAGCCGGGTGATGGTGTTGCGCATGGTCGCAGGCAGCGCCGGCAGGAACACGGGGGCGATTAGCCGGTCGAACTGCTCCGGAGAGACAAAACGCGGTGTGTCGACCTCGATGCCCAGCTGGAGTCCGGTCCCGACGACGACGTCCACGGCCTGAGCGAGCGTCAGCGCTTGTCGTCCCGCGGTGACCCACAGCTCCTCGCCGATGCGCTCGTGCTCCACGACGCCCGCGACCGTGTCGGCGACGACGTCCTGGGGGATGAAGTCGAGCGGCCAGGACGCGCCGAACGGGAGGATCGGGGCGATGCCTGACAGCACAGCACCGGCCGCGCGGTGCAGCCCCTGGGCGGAGGACATGGCGCCGGTACGTGAGTCACCGATGACGATCGACGGGCGCACGATGCTGTGCCCCACGCCGCTGGCCTTGACGACAGCTTCCGCCGCGCGTTTGGAGGCGGCGTATCGCGCCGCGATGTGTCCGCGCTGACCTTCTCCCCGCGCATGCAGGTACGCGGTGCTGACGTGCACGAAATGCGCCCCCGCGGCGTCGGCCATGGCGAGCGCGTGCTCGGTGCCGTCGACGTTGATGCGTTGCAGCGTCTCGTCGGGGCCGGCGAAGTCTGTCAGTGCCGCGGCATGCACGACCGAGTCGATGCGGGCGGCCAATTCGCGGTACTCCCGCGCACCGAGTCCCAGATCCGGCCGTGCCACGTCGCCCTGGACCGTGCTGAGGTTGCCGGCGTGGCGCTGCCGGGAGCGTGCGCCGATGACCGAGCGGTGCGTGAGGCAGACGACGTCCGATGCTCCGTGGTCGAGAAGCCGCGGGATCAGGGCCTGCCCGACGACACCGGTAGCGCCGGTCACCATGATGGTTCGGCGCTCGCGGCCGAATCTCGGCACCGGATCCGTCGTCCGACGGGACGTTGCGGTCATGAGAATCTCCTTGGGCTAGGGGACGAACCGTGATCGCCCGATGGGACGTCGCCGGACAGCTGGCCACGCGGAGCCGGGATGGGTTCGCCTGCTAGAGAGAGCATCGGGGAGCAGCCGGTGATACCTACGACTCGCGGCGGCCACCTCAACGGGCAGATCTCACGAGCGGACCAGGGCGAGGTATCCGGGCCGGCCACGCCGAGCGTGTCGTTCCACTGGCTGCATTGGCTCTCGTCCTCAGGCTGCCGGCGGTATCAGCGGTGGTCGCGTTCCACTCCTATCCAGCGTGACCAATTTCTGTCCCAGACGAGTTGATCTATCACCTTCTACACCCGTCCGTGATCGACGCGAGGCCGTGAGATGTTTAGCCGCCTAGGGGTTCTCATCCAGCGCCGGTACCGACTCGTGCTGGTGATCACGGGTCTGTTCATCGTCGCCGGCGGGATCTTCGGCAGCGGCGTCGGCGGCCATCTCGGTGTCGGCGGCTTCTACGCCGCCAGCAACGAATCGACGCAGGCAGACGAGGCCTTCGACAAGGTGCTGCCGGCCGGCCCGCACAACCTGGTGGTGGTTGCCACGAGCACCGCCGGGGGTGACGGATCGGGCGCCGCCGTCGATTCTGCGTCGGCGACGCGGTCGGGCACTGAACTCACCCGGTACCTGCAGAAGCAGGAGGGCATCACCACGGTCGTTTCGTATTGGGTGGGCCAGGACCCCAAATTGCGATCGACCGACGGTCACACCGCGCTGGTCCTGGCCCGGATCACGGGTGACGAGGACCGGCGCAAGGGGACACTGGCGCGGATCTTCCACCGGATTAGCGGTGAGCACGACGGTCTGACGCTCAAGCCCGGCGGGCAGCCCGCCGTCGAGCGCGAGGTGACCGTACGCAGTAAGGAAGACCTGAAGAAGATGGAGCTGCTTGCGGCTCCGGTGATCGCGTTGATCCTTTTGTTTGTTTTCGGCAGCATTGTGTCCAGCCTGCTGCCGCTGGTGATCGGATTGACCGCGTTCGTCGGAACGCTGGTCACCCTGCGCGTCCTAGCGATGTTCACCGACGTGTCGATGTATTCACTGAACATCGCCACGGCGTTGAGCCTGGGGCTGGCCATCGACTACGGGCTGTTCGTGGTCACCCGGTACCGCGAGGAACTGGACACTGGCGCGACTGTTCCGGCCGCCGTTTCGCGCACGATCCTCACTGCCGGGCGGACGGTGCTCTTCTCGGCGATCACCGTCGCCCTGTCGCTGGCGGCCCTGCTGGTGTTTCCGCTGTACTACCTGCGCTCCTTCGCGTACGCGGGCATCGCCGTCGTTGCCTTCGCCGGATCGAGTGCGGTCGTGGTCCTCCCGGCCGTCCTGATGCTCGTTGGTCGACGAGTCGACAGCTTGGACGTGGCAAAGGGTTTCGCCCGCTTCCGGAACGGCGAGGTGGTGCCAGCGCCTGGTGGACGGCTCAGCCGCTCGGGCACCGGGCGCTGGCACCGGCTCGCACTGTTCGTGATGCGGCATCCGGGGTCGCTCGCCCTGGCGGTGGTGACAGTGCTGATCGTCCTGGGCACACCGTTCCTGGGTGTTCGATTCGCCCTACCCGACGTGTCCAACCTCCCCGCCGACAGCGAGAGCAGTCAGGTCGTTGCGCAGTTGCGATCCGACTTCCCGCGGCTGAGCACAGATGCCATGTACATCGTGGCACCGGACAAGACCCTCACCCCGAAGCAGACCGCCGACTATGCGACGGCGCTGTCGGCCGTCCATGGCGTTGCTTCCGTGCAGTCCTCCGCCGGTACGTTCGTCCACGGTGTGCTGATTCTGCCGGCAACTCCTCAAGCGGCTGCGATTTTCGACGGGCCCTCGGCGTCCTGGCTGAGCGTGGGATTGGACGGGGATCCCCAGGGCGAGCAGGCCTCCACAACGGTCGCGGACGTCCGTACGGTGGCTGCGCCCACCGTTGTGCTCGTCGGCGGGGTCGCCGCGCATCTGCTGGACACCCAGGAGACGCTCGCCGGGGCGTTGCCCTACGCCTTGGCCATCGTGGCCGGATCCACCCTGGTGCTGCTGTTCCTGTTCACCGGCAGCGTGCTGATCCCGATCAAAGCGGTGGTACTCAACGTATTGAGCCTGACCGCGACGTTCGGCGCGGCAGTTTGGATCTTCCAGGAAGGCAACCTGAAGGGTCTCATCGGCGACTTTCAAACCAACGCCGTGGAGCTGACGACGCCGATCCTGCTGTTCGCGATTGCCTTCGGTCTGTCCATGGATTACGAACTGTTCCTGCTATCACGCATCAAGGAGGAGTATCAGCGCCTCGGCGACAACACCGCCGCGGTGGCGGTCGGCCTCGAGAAGACCGGCCGCCTGGTCACCTACGCGGCGCTGCTGTTCGTCATCGTGATGGTCGCCTTCGCCACATCCCAGCTCAGTGTGCTCAAGCTGGTCGGTGTCGGGCTGGGACTGGCGGTCGTGATGGACGCCACGCTGATCAGGGCGATCCTGGTCCCGGCGGTCATGCGGATCGCCGGGAAGGCCAACTGGTGGGCGCCGTCGCCGCTGCGGGCGGTGCACCGGCGGTTCGGCCTGCACGAGGGCGAACCCCCGGCACGACGGGGCCGAGACACGCTCACATCTCCCGCCCTGGCCAGACCTTCGCCGGCCACGAATTGACCCGAGCGTCATTGACAGCCGCCCTCGGCGCCACAATCTGAAAGGAAATCCAATGACAACGATCCGGTCCGTGCACGAACCTGTCTATACACCAAGCGGGCCAGACATCAGATCGGGCTCCGTACCCGGCTGGCGGCTGACTTTCATCGCAGGCTTCGTCCCGTTGGTAGCCGGACTCCTGGCCTTGCTGGTGACGTGGGTCGGGGTGGTACGCGCCGCGCCGACGTGGTGGGTCGCGATCGGAAGCTTGGACTTTTCGTATGCCAACCTGCCGAAGGCAGGTGCGGACGCGTCGGCTTGGGTGGACATGATCGGATCCGTCGGCGGCGTCAACATCGTCGCGGCAGCGGTGGCGGTCAGCGTCGTGTCGGTCGTTGGATTGCGAACCGGGCAGCGCTGGGCATGGTGGTTTCTCTTGTTCTGTCTGATATGGGTCGGTCTGCACGACGCGATCATGGCGACGCTATTTTCCGTCCACACTGGGCTACCGCTCATGCTGTTCCCCTACACCTACTGCATCTTGATGCTGACCGGATTGCTTCGATCACGGCGCTCCGTGCTTATCGCCGCGCGCCACGTCAATGTTCGGCTTCCGGCTTGACATGGCAAGCGACATCGCGGTATATGGCCAAACCCCTCCGGTCTCAACCTGTTTCGCGTGGAAGCTTGACGTGACGGTTCTTTACTCGAGGCCGGCGTGATCGAGTCGACCCAGACGCTGACAAGGAAACGAGTTCCGACGGCGATGGTCTTCAACGCGGCGGTCGACGCACCCCGGCGGCCGAAGTAACCCTAACAGCGAGGAACTCGGTTACAGCCTGTGCATTTCTCGTGCCATGGCGGCCTCCTCGAAAAAGGCCTCGCGCCGTAGGGGATAGTGACGCCGTGCAGGCGGTGCATCCTCAGATGAACTCAGGAACATCGCGCGCAAGGCGGCAATCAGCTTGTGACTGGGCTTCGCACGGGGCAACCGCACAACAGCAGCCGTGCTGAAAGCTACTGCTTGCTCTGTGATCAGAACCGGCTGACTCACGCATTCGATGACAGGCTCAGGAGCTTCGACGAGACGTTGCGGATCTTCTGGTGGGGAAATTAATGCAGACACTTCGGCCTTCTTCCGTTGACTGTATCGCCTAGTACAGTAAGTGTACTGTACGATACAGTCAACCCTTCTGATTAAGGTTGATGAGATGATTACCCGTCCGACGACCGATCGTGGACGCGCGACGGTCGCTCGCGTGCTCGATGCGGCCTGTGCCCTTTTCGCCGAAAAGGGTGTCCGTGCAACGACACTCGATGAAATCGGAGCTGCCGCGGGCGTGGGACGCGGGCAGCTTTACCATTTCTTCGCCGGCAAGGCAGATTTGGTGGCCGACGTGGTCGGGTTGCAGGTCGAGCGCATCGTCGACCCTATTCGGCCGGCTGTTGATGCGATGTCGACAGCCGACGATGTGCGCAACTTCTGCGAGGCCATCATTAGCTTGCACGACTCAAGCGAAAAGATCCGTTGCCCACTTGGCTCACTCGTTCCGCAGCTCGACGACGACAACACGGCGCGCGAGGTGTTGAAGGCCGGGTTCACCCAGTGGGAGGCGCTACTCGCAGATGGACTTCGGCGCGTCGCCGATAGCGGCGGCTTGATCTCGGGCGCCGATCCCGCAGTGGTGGCCGGCGGCCTGCTCGCGGCCTACCAGGGCGGCATGCTCCTTGCCGACGTCACCGGTGACGTCGAATCACTGCGGCGCGCCCTGAACACCGTCGTGACCGCGGTGCTGACCCCGGCGGTTTCGGCCTAACTCATCTTCGGCGGCAGCCGACAGATTCGGCACTGGCGCACCGACCGGCGCGCAGAGCGCAGGCAACGCGCTCGACGAGAAATGTTGGCGGGGTATGTCTTCCGTCGACATCCTCCGCGCCGACTTCGCGCTGCCGGACGACCGGCTTCTGCCGCGGGACAGCGTCAGTTATGCGGCCATCAGCCTTGCGGTGTCGGCTGCGTTGGGCGCGGACTGTGTCCGCTGCATGCCCGGGACGTCGAGCTGCCGCAAGATCCGGTCCAGTCTCCGGCGATACGACACGTGCTCCAGCTCGAGTGCGTGGCGTGGGGACCTCAGGTACTGCACACCTCCACCAAGGTGGGGAGCGGGACCCGCGGTCCGCGCGCGCAGTCGGGCGGCGCGGTCAGGTCGCTCTCGTTGGGCGCGCAGGTAGGCGGCGACCACCCTTGCCTGGTGGTCCACCAGCTGCCACTGACCCTGGGAGGGCTGCGTGAGCCCGAGGAAGAAGAGGTCGTCGTGCCGCGGGGAGAAGAGATTGAGGTAAAGCCGCGGCGCGTGGCCATTCCATTCGAGGTCGTGCGAAGCAAGGAACGGCAGCTCAATGCGGTAGCCCGACGCGAGCACAACGATGTCGGCGGTTACCCGCGAGCCGTCGGTGAAGACGACGTCCTGCCCCTCGAACCGCGCGATGTCGGGCTTCGGCGTGATTCTGCCGTGCGTCACGTGGTGAATCAGCTGGGTGTTGATGACCGGGTGGGTTTCCCACAGCCGGTGATCGGGCCGCGGGTACCCATATCGCCACAGCTCCTGGGACGACGCCTTCAGGACCATGCGGCCGACAGCGCGCCGCATGTTCAGGGGGACCCGGCGCCGCGCGAATCTCTCGGCCCACTGATCGATGGGCATGCCGAATACGTACTTGGGGATGACGTGGTAGCCGCGGCGCAAGCTGTGAACGGCCTGGGCGCCGACAGTCGCCGCATCGCACACGATGTCGCAGCCGGAGTTGCCGCCGCCGACGACGACGACGCGCTTGCCGCGAAGCATCTCCGCGTCGCGGTACTCCGCTGCGTGCAGCAAAACGCCGGCGAACTCGCCGGGGAAGTCGGGCCAGCGCGGGGACCAGTTGTGACCGTTGGCGACGATCACCGCGTGGTAGCGGCGGGTGGTGCCGTCATCGACGGTGACGTCCCATCCGCGGCCGTCCGTGGAACGCTCGACAGCGGTGACACTTGTGCCGAACTGAATGTGCTCCCAGATGCCGTAGTAACGCGCGTACAGACGGAGGTAGGCCTCCGCCTGGCCATGACTGGGGTAGTCCGGGTAGTCCGCGGGCATGGGAAAGTCGGGAAACTCGGTCATGCGCTTCGAGGTCACGAGATGCGTGGTGGCGAACACCCGACTGGCCGGCGATCCGAAGCTCCAGAGGCCGCCGACGTCATCGGTGCGTTCGATCACCTCCACCCGGAAACCCTGCTCCATCAACCGGTGGGCCCCTGCGAGCCCCGAGGAGCCGGCCCCGATGATGCACACCGTGTCCGAACGGTCTTCGGCGCCGGCGCCGGCCTTGAAACCGGCTGCCCGGCTGCGCGTGGTCTTCATGTGTGGCACCTCGAATCCCCTAGTTTGACGGAACTGTCTGTGGGAAGGAGGCTCGGACGTCGTGCTTTGATACATCCCAGGGCCCCGGTGGTCTCCCGGACGTGCTCAGGCCTCGGCAACTGCTGGAACGTAGTAGGTGCGTCGATCGCGAAACCATGGTCTTGGCCGAGATCCGTTGTCCGGCTTCCAGTTCAACGCCTCGTCATCCGCGCAAATCGCGGCGACGTCATACATGTTTCGCTTCGACCCGCCCCACGGACCGTGTGACCTCAAGCGCATCAACCGAGGGGCACTTCGCCGGCGGCTGCGGTGTCGATCGGCAACCACAGCGCCAGTGCGACCGGGCCGTTGTTCGTCAACGGATCTCGTGGCCGCACTGGCGCAAGGGCAACGACAGCGGCACGACTGCTGACATTTTGGCAGCAATTGCGCCCCAGCCGAATTCAGCTCGCAATAGCCAGCTCCGGCCCATCCTCTGAAAGGGCCTGGCGAAGCTTATCGAGCAGCCTGCCGCGCGTCGGACCGATGCTTCCGATCGGGACGGCCAGGCTTGCGCTTATCTCCGCATAGGAGGGAGCCGGGTCGGCGAAGAGCATTGTGAGCAGCTGACGATGCGACTCGGGGAGCTCCTTCAGGGCCGCGTGTAGCATCCGCCGTCGGTCCGCGCCCACGAGCCGTCGATCGAAATCGACGATGTGGACTGGCTCGTCGATGTCGGCGAAGTCTGCAACCGCTCGCTCGCGACTACGCACGCGGACGCGGGCCAGGCACTCTCTCCGCAGCGTCGTCACAAGCCAGCCCTGCACAGCTCCACCGTCCCTCAACGAGCCGATCTGCTCGACGAGTTTGAGCCAGGCCGTTGCCCTGGCATCGGCAGCCTCGGCTTCGCCTAGCCGATAGCTCGAGCTGACGTGACGCAGCAGAGGCTCTAACTCATTGATGAGCCGCCGCCACGCAAGTTCATCCCCTTCGGCGGCACGCTGCACCAGTTCCGCAGTCTCTTGCTCGGTCATCGCTGGTTCCTCATCATCTCTCCTGTGTGGTTACTGTGACGGTCAATGATCTTCCGACGCAACTATTTTCGACGGGCCGAGAGTCCGCGAACAGCCTGCGCATACCACCATCGGCGGTGGTGTCTACTTCCCCCGGAGGGCGACGGTGCACGCTGAAGTGTGATGGGTGATCATCACGTGGCCGTGTCGACATCAAACCTTGAACCGCAAGGGCAAGTTGGGAATACGGGGCAGCGGTCCGTTCCAACTCCGGTGCTGTGACGGGTACACAGGCTCAGACACAAACAATTAGCGACATTTCGCGTGACCTGCAACAACGGCGACCATAGAACGTGTCGCGCATTCAAATCGGCTTCTCGGGGATAACTTGCACCGACTGCACAGGTAGGCGCCACGTTCGACAGTGGTGCGCACACCCGGGGTGCACATGACCGCCAACTGTGGTGTGTGCTCTCTGGCCCACCGCCTTGCTATCCGACGACACTCGATGCCTATCAAAGCATGTCCACCCAGGGTGGCAAACCAACACGGCAAGGAGGCGAAATGTCTCAATCACCAACGGCATCCGAGGTGACACCCGATGTTGTCGGAGATGCTGAACCAACGTTGGTGAAGGACGGGACGTCTCATGCGCCCGATCTCATCACCCCCCAGCGGGTCGTGTTCAGCACCGCGGCGGCCGTGTCGTCGCGGCCGGCGTCGATCTCCCGCCGGTTGATCGAGGCGATCCGAGTTGTCGGCGCCGCAGCGCACCGGCCCCCCGCACGACGGCACTACCCGCAGCGCTTCAGTTTCTTCGAGGAGTCCCGCATGGCCCGCGAAATGGGCCGACTATGAGTACCCTCCTCGCCGTCGTGATAGCGGTGTCGCTGGCATTGTTTGCGCTCGGCGTGCACGATCTGCAGTTGTGGCTTGAGCGCTGGGACTACGGGCGCCATTTCAACGATTAGGCACTGGCCACGCTGATGAACCTAGTAGCAGCACAACGGGTTTCGGTCACCACAGCCGACGGGCTTGCCCTGGTGACGAGACAATTTGGCCCCGACATCGCGGGTTGTAAAGCATGACGACCTGTTGCCAACTGCCAGTGGCACCGCGGCTCAGGCCAACACGAAATATCGCAACCATAAATAGAGCGCCGACAGCGCGGCGGAGATCGCCGTGACGACCGCGCCCTTGCGGGTGAATTCCCAAAAGGAGATGGGACTGTCGGCGCGGCGGGCGATCCCGAGGATGACGACGTTGGCGCTCGCCCCGACGGCGGTCAGGTTGCCGCCGAGGTCGGTGCCGAGGACCAGGGCCCACCACAGTGCCTGCGGATTGACGTGGCCCGCGATTGACGGAACCAGTTGGGCGACGACCGGCGCCATCGTCGCGGCGTACGGAACGTTGTTGATGAAGCCGCTGAACACGAACGACACCCCGAGAATCAGCATCGTCGTCAACAGGGCGTGCCCGCCGGTCGCCGCGGTGGCCCACTTCGCCAGGTCGTTGACGACGCCGGTCTTGACCAGGCCCCCCACCATCACGAACAGTCCGGTGAAGAACAACAGCGTCTCCCACTCGACGCTGGCCAGATAGTCGGAATGGTCCAGCCCGGAAATCACGATGAGAATGCCCGCGCCCAGCAGCGCCGCGATGGACGGTGCCATGTGCAGCGGCGAGCGGAGGACGAACGCCGTCAGGACCGCTATCAGGACGACGCCGCATTTGATGAGCAGCCGGGGATCGCGGATGGCCTCGCGCTCTTCCAGCGACATGACGTCGGCGACGCGTTCGGGATCGACGGCGAATGCGCCCGGAAACAGCCGCGGCAACAACGCGACGAAGACCGCGGTGATGATGAGCACTATCGGGGTCAGGTGGATCAGAAAGTCGTTGAAGCTCAGGCCCGCCCGGCTCGCGATGATGATGCTGGGTGGGTCGCCGATCAGTGTCGCCGTGCCACCGATGTTCGACGCGAACGCCTCGGCCATCAAGAACGGTGCCGGACCGATCGCCAGCCGGTCGCACACCAGCAGCGTGACCGGGGCGATCAGCAACACCGTCGTCACGTTGTCCAACAGCGCCGACGCGAACGCGGTGACCAGCACCAGCAGGATCATGATGCGCAGCGGCGAACCGCGGGCGCGCTTGGCCGCCCAGATCGCGGTGTATTCGAAGACACCGGTCTGCCGGAGCACGCTGACGATGATCATCATGCCCAGCAGCAAAAACAGGACGTCCCAGTCGATTCCGGTTGCGCGGGAGTAGAACACGTCGTCGGAGTCGATCACCGGCAAGGCGACCATGATCGCCGCGCCCGTCAGCGCCACCAAGGTCTTGTTGACACGATCACTGGCGATCAGCGCATAGGCGACGACGAACACGACGACCGCCACGACGCTCATCGATTGTCCCGTCTGCTCAAGGCTTTGGGCAGTATCAGTGTTTCAAGGCCGCGGCCAATAGACGTGACGCGGTGATGACGCCGACCAGCGCCTTGTCTTTGACCACCGCGATCAGCGGGCTTCGCAAGCGCGCCATGACGGCGGCCACCTCGATGATCGTGTCATCCGCGTGTGCCCACGGCACATTGGTCAGGTGGTCGGGCAGCATGGCCCCGACCGTTTTGCCGCCCAACTTGTCGGCGGCGCGGTCGGCCATGGATTCGTTGAGCACGCCGGCCAGCGAGGGGTCGTCCTGCACATATTTCGGCACGATGAAGCGGACGACCTGGGAAGCCGGCAGCACCGCGAAGGGTTTTCCGGAGCTGTCGGTCACGACTATCCCGGGCAGGCGGTGCTCGGCGAGCAGGCGGGCAGCATCGAGCGCATCGGAGTCGACGCTGACGACCGGGAAGTCCTCGGCGAGTTCCGCGGCGCGCATGCTGGCAACAATACGTCTGCGTGTGCTCGAGCCCACGAGAACTAGTGATCCGCCGGTCGCTGCGTAGACTAGCGGGATGCTCGAACAGATCCGCGGGCCCGCTGATCTGCAGCACCTTTCCCAACAGCAGCTCCGCGAGCTGGCCGGCGAGATTCGCGAGTTCCTGATCCACAAGGTCGCTGCCACCGGGGGGCACCTGGGGCCCAACCTCGGCGTCGTCGAGCTGACGCTGGCGCTGCACCGGGTCTTCTACTCACCGCACGACCCGATCATCTTCGACACCGGTCACCAGGCTTACGTCCACAAGATGTTGACGGGACGCAGCCACGAGTTCGAGAGCCTGCGCAAGAAGGACGGGCTGTCGGGGTATCCGTCGCGCGCCGAGAGCGAACACGACTGGGTGGAGTCCAGCCACGCCAGCGCGGCGTTGTCCTACGCCGACGGCCTGGCCAAGGCGTTCGAGTTGACCGGTCACCGCAACCGGCATGTGGTGGCCGTGGTCGGTGACGGCGCGCTGACCGGCGGAATGTGCTGGGAGGCGCTGAACAATATCGCCGCCTCCCGTCGCCCGGTGATCATCGTGGTCAACGACAACGGCCGCAGCTACGCGCCGACGATCGGCGGTGTCGCCGACCACCTGGCCACGCTGCGGCTGCAGCCGGCCTACGAGCATGTGCTGGAAAAGGGTCGTGACGCGGTGCGTTCGCTGCCCCTCGTCGGCCAGATCGCCTACCGCTTCATGCACAGCGTCAAGGCCGGCATCAAGGACTCACTGTCACCGCAGCTGTTGTTCACCGACCTCGGCCTGAAGTACGTCGGCCCGGTCGACGGTCACGACGAACGAGCGGTCGAGGTCGCGCTGCGCCATGCCCGCGGCTTCGGGCGTCCGGTGATCGTGCACGTCGTTACCCGCAAGGGCATGGGTTACG
>Ga0310910_10001472_pt1 | contig 12913 bp, 14 predicted proteins | sample GREbulkMGHF172_FD_203448 | JGI IMG/M metagenome (GOLD analysis project Ga0310910, IMG submission 203448) | Lab enrichment of tropical soil microbial communities from Luquillo Experimental Forest, Puerto Rico - GRE.bulkMG.HF172 | ecosystem: Environmental > Terrestrial > Soil > Tropical forest >... | reverse complement strand
TCGAGCACCGCCTGGTCCGGCCCAAAATGCTTTTCCCGTGCGGCGACGACGGGAGCAAAAAGTCGGCGGTGATGCGCGGACGGTCCGAGCCGGGCGAGCGCTTCGAGATGCTCCGGGACCGCGTAGCCCTTGTGTTGCTCGAAGCCGTAGCCCGGACAATCCTGCGCCAGCGCGCTCATCAGGCGATCGCGCGTCACCTTTGCGACGATCGAGGCTGCCGCGATCGACATCACGAGCCCGTCGCCGCCGATCACCGCCTGGCACTCGCAGGGCAGCGCGAGGCGGTCGCGGCCATCGACGAACACGTGTTGCGGAGCTTCCGGCAACGCATGCACCGCGCGGGCCAGCGCCCAGAGCGAGGCCCGCAGGATATTGTCGCGATCGATCCGCGCGGGCGAAGCAAAGGCGACCGCAAAGGATGAGGTCGCGCATATCTTTTCGAACAGGTCCTCGCGCTCCTCGGGCGTCAGCCGCTTCGAATCGTCGATGCCCTTTGGAATCCGCTTGGGATCGAGCACGACGGCGGCCGCGACGACCGGTCCCGCCAATGGCCCGCGCCCGGCCTCGTCACAGCCGGCCACCGGCCAGACGCCCCGCTTGATCAGTGCGCGCTCGCGGCGAAAACTCGGCGGCGAAACCGCGATCACACCTTTCGGCAGCTTGCTCGCGCCGCTTTCGGACTTGTCCCGACTCATGCCGGGATCCTGCTTCAGGGCATGTCGACCGCGCAACCGGGAACCCGGCCGAATTCCCGCAATTCATCTTTCTTTGCTCTGAAATGAAAATTGACAGCCCCAGTGGATGGGTCCGGACCAGCATGATCCGGAAAAATGGGCACCGATTTTCGATTACGACAAACGCCGGACGCGTTTGCGCTGAGATCAGGCTCTAGAACAGGCTGAGTTGCTGGCCGTTGCCGCTCGGCCTTGCGAAGTGATCGGTGGTGAGCTTTGAGCGGCGCTTGTTCAGCCCAAGCTTTTCGCATGCGATTTCGAACCTGCGCCCGATCATCCAGGCCATCGGCCCAGTTCCCTTCATCCGCGTACCCCATTGCGAGTCGTAGTCGCGGCCGCCGCGCATGTCTCGGATCAGCGTGAAGACATGGCGATAGCGATCGGGGTAATTGGCCATCAGCCATTCGCGGAAAAGATCGCGCACCTCGAGCGGCAGGCGCAACAGCACGTAGCTCGCCTCCTTGACGCCGGCATGAGCCGCCGCGTCGAGAATACGCTCGATCTCGGCGTCGTTCAGGGCCGGGATCACCGGCGCCACCATGACCGTGGTGGGAATGCCTGCGTCGCACAACCGCTTGAGCGCCTCCAGGCGCCGCGTCGGTGTCGCCGCCCGCGGTTCCATGGTTCGCGCGAGTTTCGCATCGAGCGTCGTCACCGAAATCGCCACCTTGACGAGGTTGCGCCCGGCCATGCGCGACAGAATATCGGCGTCGCGGACCACCAGTGCCGACTTGGTGACGATGCCGACCGGATGGCCGGCTCGCTCCAGCACTTCGAGAATGCCGCGCATGATCTTCCGCTCGCGTTCGATCGGCTGATACGGATCGGTATTGGTTCCGATCGCGATCATCCGCGGCTCGTAGTTGGACGCCGCCAGTTCCTTCTCGAGAAGCGCCGGCGCATCCGGCTTGGCATAAAGGCGGGATTCGAAATCGAGACCCGGGGAAAGGCCGAGATAGGCATGCGTTGGCCGCGCAAAGCAGTAGACGCAACCATGCTCGCAGCCCCGATAAGGGTTGATCGAGCGGTCGAAGCCGATATCGGGGGAATCGTTGCGTGTAATGACCTTTCGCGCGGTGTCGAGCGACACCGTGGTCTTGAACGGGGGCAATTCTTCCAGGCTCTGCCAGCCGTCGTCGAAGGCGACCCGCGCTTCCGCCTCATAGCGCCCGCTCGCATTGGACTGTGCGCCGCGTCCCCGCCGCCGCTCGCGGTCGATAGCGGCCCCGATCTCGGAAAAAGATGAAGGCGCACCCGCCGGTTCGGAGGGCGCCGTGGCCGGCGGGTGCCTGAGGGCATGAGAGGATGCTCGACTCATGGGTTCACCTTAGCCATGCCTATAGAACAAAGCAAGAACAATGCTGAGGAACCGGCCGGCTTGGATCGTAGTTGCCTGCCTGAAAAAGGCGCATCGGACTGGCTGTTTTGATTGTGACAAGGTGATAACAGTCGGCGTTTTTCCCAATCTCGTGAGCCAACGAAGCCTCATCGATGCTGAGCGTCATCATTCCCACCGAAGGCGTCGAACAGCCGGCAGTCGCAACCCTTGCCGCGCTGGTGCCTGGAGCAGCCGCCGGTGTCATCCGCGAAGTGCTGCTGGTCGATAGTGCAGGCAACGGCGTGATCGAACGCGTCGCCGACGTTGCGGGCTGCCACTTTCTCCCCTTTTCGGGACCGCGCGCCGCGGCGCTTGCGGCCGGCGCCCGGCAGGCGCGCTCGCCCTGGCTGATGTTCCTGCGCGCCGGCGCCGTGCTGGACACCGGCTGGATCGAGGAAACCACGCAGTTCATCCAGAGCGTTGCATCGAGCGACCGTCCTCGCGCCGGCATTTTCCGCTACGCCCGCTCGCCCTATGCCGACGTGCGCTTGCGTGATCGCCTCAAATCGCTCGCGCGACTGGTCCGGCCGATGACGGACCAGGGACTTCTGATCGCGCGCGACCACTATTTCCGGCTCGGCGGCCACGCGGCCGATGGGCGCCGCTCGGAGGCCAAATTGCTTCGCCGGCTCGGCCGCTCATCGCGCACGCTTCTGCGCAGCCGGATCATCATCCTGTGATGGACGTGAAAGATACTTGCTAAAGTCAAGTTATTATTTGACAATGGCAAGTATCGAGGTGCGCCATGTCGTTAGGCGATTCCGAGGGCGAGATAGCCGCCGTCCGCGCGTTCAACCGCGCCTATACCAAGAAGCTCGGAGTGCTGGACCAGCATCTCCTGAAAAGCCCTTATTCGTTGTCCGAGGCGCGCGTGATGTACGAGCTTGCGCACCGCGACGAAATGACGGCAACGGAGATCGGCGGCGAGCTTGGCCTCGATCCAGGCTATCTCAGCCGCATCGTCCAGGGTTTTGAGGATGACGGGCTGATCAGCCGTGAGGCCCTTGCTTCCGACCGCAGACACTTCCGCCTCGCACTGACCACGAAGGGACGCCAGGCGTTTGCCCGGCTCGATCGCAGCTCCCATGACGAGGTCGCGGCGATGCTGTCGGAACTTACCGTCGCCGACCGCAAACGCCTGACGGAGGCGATGGAGACCATCGAGCGGCTGCTTGGTCTGTCGCGCGCGGTTCCGTCCCGCCCGGCGATCCTGCGCGATCCGCGCCCCGGCGACATGGGTTATGTGGTGCAAAGCCATGGCGCGCTCTATGCCGGCGAATACGGTTTCGACGCGACCTTCGAGGCGCTGGTGGCGGAGATCGTCGCGAAATTCATCACCTCGTTCGACGCCGCGCGCGAACGCTGCTGGATCGCCGATATCGACGGCGATGCGGTCGGCTCGGTGTTTCTGGTGCGGCACAGCGACGACGTCGCGAAACTGCGCCTGCTGCTGGTCGATCCCGCCGGCCGCGGACAGGGCATCGGCCAGCGACTGGTCGCCGAATGCATCAGCTTCGCCCGCGCCTGCGGCTACCGCAAGATCACGCTATGGACCCAGAGTATTTTGCTCGCCGCCCGCAAGATCTACCAGGACGCCGGTTTCAAGCTCGTGGCGAGCGAACCGCACCGCAGCTTTGGCCAGGACCTGATCGGGGAGACCTGGGAACGCGAGCTGTGATCTTCGCGGCTCTATTGCGCGCGACCGCGGCCAAGGCGATACGCGGGTTTTTCGGATTCGAGGTCTGCGTGTAGCGGGTTTCTGAACTGCTTCGCTCGCACTCGCAATGATCTTGGATTGCTGCGTCGCTCTTCTCCGCGCGATGACAACTTAAGCCGAAGCGCCCTTCGCCTTCGGCCGCCGCAGGTGCTCGTCGAGCCGCGGCATGATCTCCACGAAGTTGCAGGGCCGCGTGCGGTAATCGAGCTGCGCAGCCAGAATGCCGTCCCAACCGTCGCGGCAGGCGCCGGGCGAGCCGGGCAGGCAAAAGATGAAGGTCGCGTTCGCGACGCCGGCGGTGGCGCGGCTCTGGATCGTCGAGGTGCCGATCTTGGCGTGGCTCAGCATGTGAAACGCGATCGAAAAGCCGTCCATCCGTTTTTCGAACAGGGGCTCGATCGCTTCCGGCGTGACGTCGCGCCCCGTAAAGCCGGTGCCGCCGGTGGTGATGATGACATCAACGCCCGCATCCGCGATCCATTTTTTGACGACGCCACGGATCGCCTCGATGTCGTCGGACACAATCTCGCGCGCGGCGAGCTTGTGTCCGGCAGCGGTGAGCCGCTCGGCGAGCGTGGTGCCGGACTTGTCGTCGGCGAGCGAGCGCGTGTCCGAGACCGTCAGCACGGCGATGTTGAGCGGGATGAATTGTTTGGACTGATCGATGGAGGACATTCACTTCACCCTCGTGTCCCGGGCACGGGTGCAGCGTGACAGCGATGCACCGCAGAGCCGACACCCATTCAAAACACCATATCCGATGGTGGGTCCCCGATCAGCAGCGCAGCATTTCGTGCCGCGCTGCATCCGGGGCACGCTCCGTCGCTACAGCGCGCCCCTTTCGAACGTGTTGCAGGCTTCCACCGTGCCCTGCCGAACGCCGGTCGTGAACCATTGCTTGCGCTGGGCTGCGGAGCCGTGGGTAAAGGAATCCGGCACCACGCGTCCGGTCGCCTGCCGCTGCAGCGTGTCGTCGCCGATCGCCGACGCCGTCGTCAGTGCGGCGTCGATGTCGCCGGCCTCGAGGAAGTTCGGACGCTTCTTGGCCTCGCGGTTGACCCAGACGCCCGCAAGGCAGTCCGCCTGCAATTCCACCCTCACCTGCAGCGCATTGGCTTCCGCCTTGCTGCTCACCTGCTGCTGCAGTTGCGTCACGCGCGGGATCACGCCGAGCAGGTTTTGCACGTGATGCCCGGCTTCGTGTGCGATGATATAGGCGGCGGTGAACTTGCAGGCATTGCCCGAGCAGCCGCGGAAGCGCGTCTCGATTTCGCGGAAGAATCCGGTGTCGAGAAAGATTTTCTGGTCCGGCGGACAATAGAACGGCCCCATGGCCGACTGCGCCATGCCGCAGCGCCCGCCATTGGTGGCGTTGCGGAACAGCACGATCTTCGGTCCGACCCAGTCCTGGCCGCGACTTTGAAATTCCTCACTCCAGCGGTCGTCGATCTCGCCGAGGATGCCCGATATCATGCTGCCCATCTCGTCGGTCGGCGCGCCGGTCTTGCCGGAGCGGCGATCGGATTGATAGCTCGGCGCCTGGCTGCCGCCGGAGAGAATTTCCGCACCGCCGATCAGGAGGCGCGGATCGATGCCGAAGGCATAAGAGATCAGCCCGAGGACGATGATGGTGCCGATGCCGAGCCCGCCGCCGCCCATCGGCAGGCCGAAGCCGCCGCCACCGCCCATGCCTCCGCCGTCGTCGCGTCGATCTTCGATGTCGTCGCTGCGCCGAAAGTCATCGTAACGCATGGTCGTTTCCCTCAACTACACGTTCACTCTTCGCGAGCGAGCTTGTCAGTGCCGCACCGCGTGACACAAACGTAAAATTCGCAATCCATTAATCAATAACCCGCCCGGCAAAAATTGCCTAGTCGGCAATGATGACCGAGTGCACACGCGATAACCCGGTGTTTACCTCGGCACGTCAATGTGTCGGCAGTCGGTTTGTTGGTCCCGCGTCGCCGACAGCGTCGCCTGAGTCAGAGTTCTTGAGTCATGGTTGTGTCGCGTCGCGGGGCGTCTGTAAGGGCGCCCCGCACAAATTTTGAGTCCCCGGAGAATTTCCGCATCGTCGTCGGCGATTGCGTTGCCGAGATGGCCAAATTGCCGGCCTCCTCCGTCGACCTCGTGTTTGCGGATCCGCCTTACAACCTGCAGCTCAAGGGCGAGCTCAAGCGCCCCGACGAATCCCATGTCGATGCTGTCAACGACGACTGGGACAAGTTCTCCTCCTTCGCGGCCTATGACGATTTCACCCGCGCCTGGCTGCTCGCCTGCCGCCGCGTCATGAAGCCGTCGGCAACGATCTGGGTGATCGGATCCTATCACAACATCTTTCGCGTCGGCGCGATCATGCAGGACCTGGGCTTCTGGGTGCTCAACGACATCGTCTGGCGCAAAAGCAATCCGATGCCGAATTTCCGCGGCCGCAGGTTTACCAATGCGCACGAAACCATGATCTGGGCCGCGCGCGACGAGAAGGCGAAGGGCTATACGTTCAATTATGAAGCGCTGAAAGCGGCGAACGAGGACGTCCAGGCGCGTTCCGACTGGCTGATCCCGCTCTGCACCGGCGAGGAGCGGCTGAAGGACAAGAACGGCAAGAAGGTGCATCCGACGCAGAAGCCGGAAGGGCTGCTGGCGCGGGTACTGCTGGCGTCGTCGAAGGCCGGCGATCTCGTGATGGATCCCTTCAACGGCACCGGCACGACAGGCGCCGTGGCAAAGCGTCTCAGCCGTCGCTACGTCGGCTTCGAGCGCGACGAAGCGTATGCCAGGGCCGCCCTGGCGCGGATCGCCGCCGTCGAGCCGCTGCCGGAAGCAACGCTGGCGCCTTTCATGACTGCGCGCGAGGCGCCGCGGGTTGCGTTCTCCGAACTGATCGAGCGCGGCATGATCCTGCCCGGCACCAGGCTGGTCGATTCCAAAAAGCGCGTTGGCGCCCTGGTGCGCGCCGACGGCGCCATCATGCTCGGCGACAAGGTCGGCTCGATCCATCGCATCGGCGCAGTGGCGCAAGGCGCCGAAGCCTGCAACGGCTGGACCTTCTGGCACGTCGAGACCAAGCAGGGCCTCAAGCTGATCGACGAGCTGCGCGCCGAAATCCGCGCCGGGATGGCCGCAGGCTGAGCATTCAGGCTCCAATCCCAACAGGTCATTCCCGGAACGCATGTTGGTGCGAGCGCGGAATGACGAGTTGAGGCAATTGCACCCCTGACCTCACAAACTCGTCGGTTGCACTTTTCGATGAAATTTGCGCATGAAAACTTGCGGCAGCAAGTCGCATCCCGTCCCGGGACCCACAAGATCAAGGGAGATTTTGATGCTCAAATTCTACTTCAACGGCGCGCCGAACCCCAACAAGGTCGCGCTGTTCCTGGAAGAGTCCGGCCTGCCGTTCGAACTCGTGCCGGTCGATACCCGCAAGGGCGATCAGTTCAAACCGGAATTTCTGAAGGTGAACCCGAACAGCAAGGTGCCTGCGATCGACGATGACGGCGTGTTCATGTTCGACAGCAATGCGATCCTGCTCTATCTCGCCGAGAAAACCGGAAAATTCCTGCCCCCCAACACGCTGCAGAACCGCGCCCAGCTTTTGTCATGGCTGATGTTCATCGCAACCGGCCTTGGTCCCTATTCGGGACAGGCGGTGCATTTCAAGAATTTTGCGCCAAAGGACAAGGATCTCGACTACGCGCTCAACCGTTACCTCTTCGAGGCGCATCGCCACTACAAAATCCTCGACGATCATCTCGCCAAGAGCCGCTACATGGTCGGCGACACCTACACCATCGTCGACATGGCGTTCTGGGGCTGGGCGCGGCTCGGTCCCTTCGTCCTCGGCGAAGACGGCTTTGCCAAGTACAAGAACGTGAAGCGGCTGGTCGACGAGATTTCGGCACGCCCGGCGGCGGCGCGCGCGATCGCGCTGAAGGACAAGTTCACCTTCAAGGCCGAGATGGACGATGAGGCGCGCAACTTCATGTTCGGCCATCTCAAGACCAGGGCGGCTTAGATTTATTGTTTGAGCATGATCTTTTCGGAAAACCGGTACCCACTTTTCCGGATCATGCTCGAGTCGCACCGTTCACAGTTATTCCGGGACACGCGCTTGCGCGTGGACCCGGAACCCAGAAATTCCGGGTTTGAGGTTTCGCCTCGCCCCGGAATGATATTCAACCCGGATGACGGATCATGCGGCGCGGCCTTGTTGCGCGGGAAACTTCCCCAAGGCTTTCTCTGTCAGGACGGAATCGCAATATTCCCTGATTTCCTTGATCTTGCCGCCCTCGAGCCGGAACACCAGGCAATAGTCGTTGTCGTAACGCTCGCCTGTCGTGGTGAGATTGTCACCCTTCGCCTCGACCACGACGTGGTCGCCGTCCGCAATGAAACGATGCGCGACCGTTCGCGCCCGCCCGACCAGGAGCGAGCGGACATGGTTCGAGCAGATCGTTGAGGATCGCGTCCTTGCCGGCGAAGGTGCGCGACCATGAATATTGCCCCGTCACCGTCCAGGTTGCATCGTCCGCGAGGCTTGCAGTGAACAACGCACGATCGCGCGCCGCGGGATCGGGGTTTCCTGCCGCGGCATAAATCTCCTGGATCAGCTTCTTGTTCTCGATCGCGCTCATGGCGGCAGCTCCTTGAATGACGATCACCGACCTTCTCGCGTTTCGCGGCATTCTTACAATCGATAAGGTTGATGATATATATTCATTCAATGAATTTGAATTCGCTTGACCTCAATCTGCTGGTCGCGCTTGACGCGCTGCTGCGCGAAGCCAATGTCAGCCGCGCCGCGATGCGGATCGGGCTGTCGCAGCCGGCCACAAGCCATGCGCTGCAGCGGCTGCGTGAAGTGATCGGCGATCCGCTCCTGGTGCGCGCCGGCGCGCGAATGGAACTGACCCCGCGCGCGATGGCCCTGCGCGGGCCGCTGGCGCAGACACTGGAGCAGGTGCGCGGCCTGTTCGTGCCTGATGCGTTCGACGCGGCGCGCAGCGAACGCCAGTTTCGCCTCATGATGCCGGATCTCGCGGTGGAGCTGTTGATGCCGCCGCTGATGGAGAAGATCACGCAGGCCGCGCCCCAGCGAGATGGAACGCGAGCGGAGACGCGCCGCGTAGATCGACGGGCGCGCTGTCGCTTCGTCCGCGCTATTGTTTCGCCATCACCTTCCTGACGGCCGGGCGCTCCGACATCCGCTGCCGGTGCGCCATCACCTTCGGCAGAGTTTTGAGATCGACGCCGTCGCCATCGAGCCAGAGCGCGATCGTGTAGAGATAGGGATCGCAGACCGTGTACTGCTCGCCCATCACCCACGGTCCCTTCAGCATGCCGCGTTCGATCAAGGTGAAACAGGCGCCCATGCTCTCCGGCAGCTTGCGCTTCATGTCGGCGAAGGAGGAATCTTCGCTCGCCCAGCGATAGCCGCGCTGCTTGTGGGCGTGCGCGACATGCACGGTCGCACAGAGATAGTTGTTGAATGACTGCGCCTGCGCAAAGGCGAAGGGGTCATCAACCGGCGCGAGCTTCGACGTCGGAAAGCGTTGCGCAATATAGGCAAGGATCGCCGGCGTTTCCGTGAGCACGCCCTGATCGGCCACCAGCGCCGGCACCCGCCCCTTGGGATTGATCTTGAGATAGTCGGGGCTCTGCTGCTGGTTGGCTTTGAAATCGAGTCGTTCCGCGGTGTAGTCGGCACCGGCCTCCTCCAACGCAATGTGGGATGCGAGCGCGCAAGTGCCGGGGGCGTAATAGAGCTTGAACATGTGTGGTTCCCTTCCCGAAAACCGGGAAGGTTAGCGGCGCGCCGGTCGGTCGTCTAGGCGCCGAGGCCATGCGCAATTACCTTGCGCATGACGTTCGGCAGTGCCTCGTCCTTCAGGGTCGCAAGCGGCACGAAGTGCATGCCCCGCGGAGGACGCGTGCCTGCAGCAAGGCGTGCGGTATAGACCACAAGCTCGAGCGGAAAATGCGTGAAGACATGGGTCACGACGCCGGCCTTGCGTCGCCAGCGCACAGCGGCCTTGAGCGTAGGCGCCTGTTCGAGCGCGGTCGCGTCATCCTGCGCGGCGCGCCACTCGGACGTCGGCACTTCGGTCATGCCGCCGAGCAGGCCCTTTTCGGGGCGCCTGCGCACCAGGAGTTCATCGCCTCGCGTGACCACGAAGGCTGCGCCGCGGCGCAACGCACCCGATTTTTTCGGCGCCTTGCGCGGAAAGGTCTCCTGCGTGGAGAGCGCGCGTGCCGCGCAGTCGCCGGAGAGCGGGCACAGCACGCAAGCCGGCTTCTTCGGCGTGCAGATCGTTGCGCCGAGATCCATCAGCGCCTGCGCGCTGTCGCCGGCGCGTGACGTCACGTCGCCGACGCGGGCCGGTCCAATCAGCGTCGCGGCCAATTGCCGGATGCGCGACTTGGCCTGCGGCAGCGGCTCTTCCAGTGCGAACAGCCGCGACACCACCCGCTCGATATTGCCGTCGACCGGCATGGTGCGGCGGTCGAAGGCGATCGCGGCGATCGCGGCCGCCGTGTAGGGTCCGATCCCCGGCAGTCCACGCAGGCCCTCTTCGGTGTCGGGAAACACACCTCCATGGTCGCGCGTCACGGCGACCGCGCAAGCATGGAGATTGCGCGCGCGCGAGTAATAGCCGAGCCCGGCCCACATCCGTAAGACATCGTCAAGCGACGCGCGCGCCAGCGCCGAGATGTCGGGCCAACGCGTGACGAACTTTTCGAAATAGGGCCCGACCGCCTTCACGGTGGTCTGCTGCAACATGATCTCCGACAGCCAGACCCGATAAGGATCGGCGCGCGCGCCGGCCTCGGCCCGCCACGGCAGCTTCCGCCGATGCCGGTCGTACCAGGCGAGCAAAAGCACGGGCCGGTTGTTGGTCGCATCGTCGCGTCCGGACGAAGAGCTTTGCTTTTGCCGGATGGCTGCGCCTGCTAGACTCATGGGCCTATGTAGGCAGAGCGTCCGTCCATGAACAAGCCCGGCCGTAGCAGCGCAAAGCCGTTGTCCCTGTTACTCAGCGACGTCTTCTCCGAGGCCTATGCCAAGCAGGGATTCGCCGCGCGCGAGCTGGTGACACGCTGGGCGGAGATCGCCGGCGCGGATGTCGCGGCCCATTCCGAGCCGCTCAAATTGCAATGGCCGCGCCCGGTAGAGGGCCGGCCGCAGGAGCCGGCGACGCTGGTGCTGAGGGTCGAGGGTCCGATGGCGCTGGAGATTCAGCACAAGTCGGACGTCATCCTCGAACGCGTCAACCGTTTTCTCGGCTGGAGCGCGGTCGGCCGGCTGGCACTGCGGCAGGCGCCGCTGTCGCGTCGGGACCGCCCCAAGCCACCCTCCCCGCCGGATCCTGAGGCCGTGGCGAGGATCGCCGAAACCCTGGACGCGGTCGAAGATGAACAATTGCGCGCGGCACTGGCCCGTCTCGGGGCCGCAATCAAGCGAAATTGACGCCCTGGCCGCAACCGGCGGCGCGCGACCATTGCCTCCCCTGGGATTTCGAGCTAGCGAACGCACCGTATTTTGAAGATACGGGCGCAAGTCGCGCCAATCCGGGAGAGAGCCTTGATCATCACGCGCCGCGCCTTCACCGCCGCCCTGTCGTTCACCGGCCTTGCCGCGCTCGCCGGCTTCTCGCCGCTGCGGCTGATCACGGAAGCCGTGGCGCAAAACGCCACCGACGTGGCAAAGCCGGTGTCGCTACCGGACATGGCGCTCGGCCGGGCGGATGCCGCCGTGACCATCACCGAATACGCCTCGATGACCTGCCCGCATTGTGCAGCCTTCAACGCCGACGTGTTCCCGAAGATCAAGTCGGAATATATCGACACCGGCAAGATCCGTTACGTCTTCCGCGAGTTCCCGCTCGACATCAAGGCGGCCGCCGGCTCGGTGCTGTCGCGCTGCATAGCCAAGGACGACGCCAACAAATATTTTGCGGTGACGGATCTCCTGTTCAAGACGCAGGCCGACTGGGTGATGAAGAACACCACGGAATCGCTGATCCGGATCGGCAAGCAGGCGGGGCTCACTCAGGATCAGATCGAGGCCTGCCTGAGGGATCAGTCGCTGCTCGACAAGCTTGCCGCCGACCAGAAATATGCAGCCGAGGTGTTGAAGGTGGATTCGACCCCGACTTTCTTCATCAACGGCGAGAAGATCAAAGGCGAGACCTCGATCGAGGAATTCGAGAAGAAGATCAACCCGCTGCTGAAGAGCTGACCGACCGCGCCGGGCCGCGTTCGCGGGAAACATCGAGTCGCCGGACAGGTGCTGATTCTCCGGCCGCTTGCGGTCAAGATTCATCTGTGCTGATAACCCCAGCAAAAGGCTTGGGAAAAGACCGTTCGGCCCGTTGCCCTCAACGCGCGACGCAGCCATTGTCGCGCCCCATAAGCGGCTCATGACGCCTCTCCCCCCATACCGAGATTGCCTTCTATGGTATTGTCCCGGCAGGGAGATTCGCGCTGCCAACAGAGAAACTGCTTTATGAAGCTCACGCGTCTTCGCCTTCAAGGTTTCAAGTCGTTCGTCGAACCGACTGACTTTTTGATCGAGCCGGGACTGACCGGCGTCGTCGGTCCGAATGGCTGCGGCAAATCCAATCTGGTCGAGGCGCTGCGCTGGGCGATGGGCGAGACCTCGCACAAATCGCTACGTGCCGCCGACATGGACGCGGTGATCTTCTCGGGTTCCGGCAACCGCCCGGCGCGCAACAATGCCGAAGTGGTGATGACGATCGACAACTCCGATCGCACCGCGCCGGCTGCCGTCAACGACAGCCAGGTCCTCGAAATCTCCCGCCGTATCGAGCGGGAGGCCGGTTCGGTCTACCGCATCAACGGGCGCGACGTGCGCGCACGCGACGTGCAGCTTCTGTTTGCTGACGCCGCGACAGGTGCTCGCTCGCCGGCGCTGGTGCACCAGGGCAAGATCGGCGAGATCATCCAGGCCAAACCGGAACAGCGCCGCCGTGTGCTGGAGGATGCCGCCGGCGTCGCCGGCCTGCATGCCCGCCGCCACGAAGCGGAGCTCAGGTTGAAGGCGGCCGAGACCAATCTCAC
>Ga0310910_10001462_pt1 | contig 12944 bp, 16 predicted proteins | sample GREbulkMGHF172_FD_203448 | JGI IMG/M metagenome (GOLD analysis project Ga0310910, IMG submission 203448) | Lab enrichment of tropical soil microbial communities from Luquillo Experimental Forest, Puerto Rico - GRE.bulkMG.HF172 | ecosystem: Environmental > Terrestrial > Soil > Tropical forest >... | reverse complement strand
AACGATCGAGATCGTGCTCAACGCCGATGGCACCCTGTGGCAGGAAAAGCTGGGCGGCGAGATGGAAATCATCGGCGAAATGAGCGCCTCGCGCGCCGAAGCGGTGATGCGCACCATTGCGGCTTGTCTCAACACGGTCATCACCTGGGATCACCCAATGCTGGAGGGGGAACTCCCGCTCGATGCATCCAGGTTCGCAGGCCAGCTCCCGCCAATTGTCTCCGCGCCGACGTTCTCGATCCGCAAACGCGCCTCGAGCGTCTTCACTCTTGCTCAGTACGTGGAGCAGGGGATTATGACGCCAGAACAAAAACAAACGCTTTGTTCAGCGATTCTGGAGCACCAGAACATTCTGGTAATCGGTTCTACCGGCTCAGGAAAGACCACGCTGACCAACGGTCTCATCCATGAGATGACCTGCTTGTGCCCTCACGAGCGCATTATCATTATCGAGGACACCGGCGAAATCCAATGTGCAGCCCGTAACGCGGTGCTTTACCACACGACCGCCGAGGTGACGATGACCAAGCTCTTGCGCACCTCGTTGCGTATGCGACCCGACCGAATCCTGGTAGGCGAGGTGAGGGGACCTGAAGCTCTCGACCTGCTCATGGCCTGGAACACCGGCCACCCTGGCGGAATCGCAACCTTGCACGCTAACACCGCGAGCTCTGGCCTGAGCCGGCTCGCCAGTCTCATTTCTATGGCGCGGGATTACCCCAAGCCAATCGAACCGCTCATTGGCGAGGCGGTCGATTTCATCGTTCACATCGCCAAGGAAAACCACTCCAGAAAAATAAAAGAAATCCTCCGGGTTACATCCTACAACACGCAAACAAACAGTTACGACTTAAGCACTCTATGAAAGCAAAATGGCTCTTCTTATCGATCCTTCTTTTTCTGGCGTTGAGCCCTTGCTTGGCCTTGGCTGCCGGCACCGGCGGCGGCGGAGGGCTCCCTTGGGAAACCCCTATCCAGAATGTTTCCAACTCCCTCACCGGCCCCGTGGCCAAAGCAATCGCGCTGATCGGTATCATCGGCGCGGCCGGTGTGCTCATCTTCCAGCACGCCGAGATGAACATGTTTGTCCGGTTTGTGACGTGGATCGTCCTGGTCATTAGCTGTCTGGTCGGCGCCAATGCTTTCTTAAATAACGCTGGTGCCACTGCAGCGGAAATCACGAGCAACCCAAAACCTTTGCAGCACGAGGTCGGTGCGGCCTTTCCGCGGCTCTCGGAGCCGTGGCCCCATTGAAGAAAGAAAGATGCAAAGATGCGCCCGAGCGATCACAGTATCCCGATTCACCGCGCCGCTAACCGGCCCGTGCTGCTCCTGGGTTGTGACCGGGAGCTGATCGGTTTGGTGATTGCCGCATCGCTGGGCTTGATCTGGATCGGCCAGACTTGGACCAGCGTCGGTTACGGAGTCTTTCTCTTCCTGTTCAGCCTCGGGGTCTTGCGCCTGGCCGCTAAGTCCGATCCCTACATGCGCCAAGTCTATATGAGAAGCCGTCACTACAAGAGGACGTACCTAACCAGGAGTACACCGTTTGTGGATACGCCAAAAAGAAAGAATGGATCGCTGAGCCCCTACCGATCGCGGGATCCGGGCTTCTGCGACCTTCTCAATTGGGCCGCGGTGCCGGAAGACGGCATTGTCATTGGGAAAGACGGAAGCCTGATGGCCGCCTGGGTGTATGAGGGCGAAGATGAGGCAAGCCGCACCGATGAAGAGCAGGCGCTTGTGTCATTTCGAATCAACGAAGCGCTTAAACGACTCGGGAACGGATGGATGCTCCACGTCACTTCAACGCGGGCCGAGGCGGCTGGATATCCCGCGCGGAGCCTGTCGCATTTCCCGGATCCCGTGACGGCGGCGATCGATGAGGAACGCAGGCGTTACTTCGAAGCGCGCGGCCAAATGTATCAGAGCCGTTTCACTCTGGTCGTGACCTGGCTGCCCCCAGCGCTGACGCAAAAGAAGTTCACCGATCTGATGTTCGAGGATGATCGGCCGGCGGGGGACGCCCGCGAACAAACGCTCTCTATCCTTCAGCAGTTTAAGCGCGAGATTTCGGCACTTGAATCGCGCCTGGCGCCGCCATTCAAGCTGCGCCGGCTGCGCGGCCGCGCGGTGCAGCAGGAAGACGGTTCGTACCTCATCTTTGATGACCTGCTCGAGCACCTGAACTTGTGCGCGACGGGGAAAAATCACCCGGTGATCCGGCCCAGGAATCCGATCTATCTCGATGCGGTCATCGGAGGGCAAGACCTGGTCACCGGCGTGATTCCCCGAGTCGGACGCAAGTTCGTGCAGATCATTACGATCGACGGATTTCCTCATGAGTCAGCTCCGGGAATTCTCACCGTTCTCTCCGAGCTCCCGCTCGAGTACCGGTGGACGAGCCGCTATGTGTTCCTCGATCGGCATGAGGCCACCAGCCTCCTTAAAACGTACCGCAAGAAATGGCGGCAGAAGATGCGCGGCATCTTCAGCCAGATTTTCCCGAACCCTAACGCCTACGTCAACGCGGACGCCAAGATGATGAGCGAGGACGCCGAGGAAGCGCTCGTCGAGATCGAGAGCGGGGATACTGCCGGCGGTTATTACACTTCGACCGTCGTCGTCTTTGACGAAGACCGCGCCAAAGTCGAGGCGGCCGCCAAGCAGATCGAAAAGGCGATCAATAATGCGGGATTTACCGCGCGCGTCGAATCCTTGAATACGATGGACGCGCTGATTGGCAGCTTGCCTGGTCACGGCGTCCAGAACGTCCGTAGGCCTTATGTCTCGGTCTTTAATCTCGCGCACCTCATTCCTACGAGCTCGATCTGGACTGGGGAAGAAAAAGCGCCTTGCCCGATGTATCCGGCGCTTTCTCCGGCCCTGATGCAGTGCGTCACCAAAGGTCACACGCCGTTCCGGCTTAATCTCCACGTCCGCGACCTTGGACACACGATGATCTTCGGCCCGACCGGTGCCGGCAAAAGCACTTTCCTGGCGCTTATCATCGCCCAGCTCCGCCGATATCGCGACATCTCCATATTTGTCTTCGACAAGGGGATGAGCTTGTATCCCTTAACCGCCGCGGCGGGCGGCGCCCATTACACGATCGCCGGCGACGATGAGAGCCTTGCTTTCTGCCCGTTGCAGTTCCTGGAAACGCCGGCCGATAAAGCATGGGCCTTGGAATGGATCGAAATCATCTTGGCCCTTAACGGGAAAGAGATCACCCCAGGCGAACGCAACGAGATTGCGGGCGCGCTCGAGAGCCTGAGCCGAAGCCACGGCAATTCGCTCACCCATTTCCTTTCCACCGTTCAGGTGCGCGACGTCCAGGAAACCCTCAAACAGTACACGGTTGAGGGCAGCTTTGGGCACCTGCTCGATGCGGAGACTGATTCCCTCGCACTCGCGCGGTACACAACCTTTGAGATCGAGCACCTCATGAACCTCGGGGAAAAATACGCTCTACCCGTGCTGCTTTACCTGTTTCGTAGAATCGAGCGTCTGATCGGCTCACAACAGGGTAAACCCAGCGTTATCGTGCTCGATGAGGCCTGGCTGATGTTGGGGCACCCGGCTTTCCGCGACAAAATCCGAGAATGGTTGAAGGTGATGCGCAAGGCCAACTGTGCCGTCGTAATGGCCACCCAATCCCTTTCGGACGCCGGCCGCAGCGGGATCCTCGATGTGATCGCCGAGAGCACGCCCACCAAAATCTTCCTGCCAAATGTCTACGCGCGCGATGAAGTGTTTCAGGAGCTCTATGTCCGCCTGGGCCTCAACAAACGGCAGATTCAGCTGGTCACCGAAGCCACCCCAAAACGCGAGTACTACGTGACGAGCGAGAAAGGCCGACGGCTGTTCGAGCTGGCCCTCGGGCCGCTCGCCCTGGCCTTCTGCGGTGCCAGCGACAAAGACACGATCGCGAAAATCCAGGGCCTGGAAAAGAAATTCGGTCCTGAGTGGATCTACCCTTACCTAGCCTCACGAGGCTTGCGCCTGGCCGACTACACCACCACCAGCACGCCATGACAACAGCAGCACTGACTCCAGAAAAGAACATGGTCTCTTTGGGAACAGAAACTCCCGCGGACCAGCAAGCCAGTATGCTGGCAAGCCAGCAAGATGCTAATCCCTTTCTCGATACGCGCCGCGCCTGGAACGGCGTCTGGGAAGAGAGTTTGGCGAACGCGCGCCGTTGGCGAATGATTGCCTTCGTTCTGCTCGCGCTCTTGGGGATAGCCGTTTATGGGCTGATCAATCTCGGGAGCCAGCCCAAAGCGATTCCTTACATTGTCGAAGTAAACAAGTTGGGAGAAGTGGCTTACGCTGGGCGGCTAGAGCCGGCGCGCGCTGATAGCAATGTGATCAAAGCGTCAATTGCTTCCTTCATTGCCGATTTGCGCCTGGTCACGCCGGACGCTGGGCTCCAGGCTGAAGCTGTCAATCGAGTCTATGCGTACATCTCGAAAGGCGATCCCGCTCTGGGCAGGGTGAACTCTTTCTATGGCGCGACCAAAGAATCCAGTCCCTACGTACGCGCTCAGGATGAGATTGTCTCGGTCGCGATCGATGATGTGTTGCCTACCAGCCAGAACACTTGGCAGGTGGATTGGAGCGAGACCACGCGTGATCGCAAAGGCGAGAAGGCTGTAACTGCCAAATGGAGAGGCCTAGTCACAATCGTCCTTGTGCCACCCAGCGCATCGACCTCGGAAACGCAACTCCGCCGTAATCCTCTGGGCGTCTACGTTCAGGATGTGACTTGGAGCCGACTTAACTAACACTTATGAAGGCAAGGAACAAAGTTCTTTTTCTGGCGTTTCTCACCGCACGTTTCGCCGGCGCTGAACCGGCGCCACTTCCCGGCGCTCTCCCGAGCGCGGCCCCTGTTTGGACGCCGCCCGCCGCACCAACGCCAGAAAAGAAAATTGCTGGCAATGCAGCAAATCAGCGAGATGCGCAAGCAACACCTTCTCCGGTTGCCGCGGTTGCGCCGGCGGAGCGATGGGATCTTCTGTCAACCCTGGCCAACCGGCAGGATCAAACTGTCACCCTCTCGATCGATGAAGCGGCCGGCGTCGAGATGACGCGAGAGTGGCGCGAACGCGCGAAGAACTTCGAAACTCAGAACATGACTGATGGCGCAGTTCAGTTCACCTGGCCCGCGGAAATTCCTTCGATCGTCTGCGCTGTGCTCCAAGTAACCGATGTGGCCCTTGAACCCGGCGAAGCGATCACAAGCGTTTCGACCGGGGATAACTTGCGCTGGGGTGTCGAATCGGTGGTCTCTGGGGATGGAGCCACGCAACAGCCGCACCTTATTATCAAGCCGTTCGATCGCGGCCTGACCACCAGTGTGGTCGTGACTACCACGCGGCGAAGTTATCATCTTACCCTGCGTTCCACAGATCAGGCCTACATGCACGAGGTCTCATTCACTTACCCCGAAGAGCCGCAAAAACCCGCGGCGCCGGAGCAAAAGCCTAAGGCCAATGTGGCTTTGACCGAAGAAGTTGAGCCCTCGGCAAGCCAAGAAAAGAAGCCCGCGCGCAAACCAAGCGGGGAATTGCCGCGCGGATCTCGGGTCCGCCGCGACCCGCCTGGTCAACCGGAGTATACCCAGGATCCGGACAGTTATCGGATCAACGGCACCCCAAGGTGGCGACCGATCAACGTTTATAACGACGGCCGCAAAACCTACGTGGTCATGACCGAAGAGATGACTCGGACCGAGGCTCCGGCCATGCTTGTTCTTCGCAGGAACAATTATTTATTCGGTTACGATAAGGTGCTGGCGAATTATCGCCTCCAGCACAAGACCTATATCGTTGATACCGTCTTTGACCGCGCCATCCTGGTGAGCGGCAGCGATAAAGTCACTCTTACACGCGTGCCCGGCAAGGTGCGCGCGATCAGTACCTTGGAGGGAAGCGATGCCGGAAACCGAAAATAACCAGCCTCCAGAACAGCCACCCGCACCTGCAGGCAAACCCTACAGTGTCCGCCGTGTCAACAACGTGCCGCTCTTGATCGGTTTTATCCTGGTGGCAGCTTTTGTAGCCATCGTTTTTCTGGTGGTGCTGCCCAGCAATGACAACGCCAGAAAAGAAACCAAGACAAGAATCGTGAGCTCGGAGGGTGAAGCCGCGGCGATCAACGCCGGCGCGCCCAATGGATTTATCGCGGCGAGGACCGCGCAAACACCGGCAGCGCCGGCTCCTACCGCTGAGCCGGTTGCCTATCGGCTGCCAGCAGCCCCTCAAGCAACTCCGGACGATCGCCTGGCCACCCTGAAGGAGGCGCTCTCGTTCCGGACTCGCAGCGTCAACGTCGAGCACCCGGTGTTGTACCAGGCAACGCCGGCTCCCACACCACAGCCGGTTTCCGCGCCGGCGCCGGAAGATTACCGGACGCTAATGGAGAGGACTCGGGCGGTGAGGGAAGGCAATGGAACGCCAGAAGTAAAGAGGGAGGCGACAGCCCTAGGCAATGCTCTGGCAAGCGCCGATTACGGTGCCGATAATCCCGACCGATGGCATAGCCCCAACCAGGTCGAAAACCCGGTACGCTATCAGCTTCGCGCTGGCTTTGTGATTCCGGCAGTTTTACTTTCTGGCGTCAATTCTGAAGTGCCAGGCACCATCATTGCCCAGGTAGCTCAGGATGTTTTTGATAACGCCACCGGCACCGAGCTTCTGATCCCGCAAGGTGCGCGGCTCATTGGCTCGTACGCGTCTAACGTCCAGTACGGTCAATCGCGGCTGTTTGTCGTCTGGCAACGGATCGTTTTCCCAGACGGCCGCGCCCTGGATATCGGCGCCGAGCCTGGCACTGGTTCCGATGGATATGCTGGGTTCAAAGACAGGGTCGATTCTCACTGGGTTCGGATCTTCGGGAGTGCCGTTTTGATGTCGGCTATTTCCGCCGGCGTTGCTTATTCGCAGGATCGCAATGGCCAGGTTAGCGGCAATTATTCCGCGCCGAGCTTTGGGCAGGAACTCTCAGCGGCGACGGGGCAGCAGTTCGGCCAGGCGGCCGCCAAGCTCCTCGAGAAGAATCTCGACATCGCCCCGACCCTGAAGATAAGGCCTGGGTACCGCTTCTCAGTCCTGTTAATCAGGGATTTTGTGTTTCCCGGCGTCTACGAGGACTTCGCCTACCACCGCGGGAATCAGAACAGATGAAGACGCCAGAAAAAGAAAACTAGGAAGGAAAACCAATGCTTAGGAAAGTGTTAACTGGGATCGCACTTTGTGCCATTGCCACCGGGGTAGCGCCTTTGGCGCTGGGGACCGGTTTCGAGTTCGTTTACGATTCGGCTAACCACATGACTGCGCTGGCAGAGCTCCAGCAACAGGCTACGAGCGCAACGCAGAACGTTGCCTCGGTCCTGAAACAGGTCGATCAGTACGCCACGCAGCTTCGGCAGTATCAGACGCAGCTCATGCAATACGCTCAGCAGATCAAAGACGCGGCGCTGCCGGTCTCACAGATCTGGGGTCAGGCGCAAGGCACCATGCGCGATATGATGAGCCTGGTGAACCAGGCCCAGGGTGGTCAGATGCTCGCTTATCTCCAGCAATACAAGGATTTGAACGGCTGGCTGCAGAGCAACGGCTATTACAATCCGAATACGATCCAGCAGGGTTACGCCCTCCAGAAATCAACCAACGACACGGCCCTACAGATGGCCCAGGCACAGCGCGCGGCGCTTCTGAACGATGTTCAGCGCTTCGATGGGTTGCAGCAAGCGGCTTCGAGCGCGGACGGCGCGGACAAGCTACTGAGTGCGGCGAATCAGATCGCCGCGGAACAGACCAAGCAGCTCATGCAAATGCGGGCTCTATGCAACCAGTTGCTCGAAGAAGCCGCTGCCCGCGATGCGGCCCTCGCTAACCGCCAGGCTATGATGGATGCGGCTACGCAGAAGGCGCTGGCGAACGATAATGGCGGCTTTGAGAATACCAAGTTGCCTTTGAACTACTCGAACTTCAGCAAATGACTAGGCTCTTTACCAAGATTGTTCCGCGGACGCCGTCGTCAATTGGCATCTGGATTTTTGGACTGTGCTGCGTGTTTGCGGTTGCTGCCATGATAACGCATAACATCGCTCGTCTGTCTGACGAGGAAAAGCGTCATGAGGTCCAGACGAGGTTGGAACAAACGGCCCGCAAAATAGATGAAGACTGGAAGAACGGTAAAGGCGCTTTTTCTAATACTACTCTGCCGTTGAATTACGACCGCCTATCACCTCGGGAATCAAAGTGAAGTCAATTGCTTTGCTCGTCATCCTCCTATTTTCAGCCTGTCAGGAGTTCTACCCAAAAGCCAATCGGGCTTCTGCTACAAGCCAGGCTCTAAAAAGGGGAAGGGGAGGCTTCGAGGGAACAACCTTGCCTTTGGACTATGATAAAGTCGCTTCAGATCTAGAAAAACAACGACGATGAGAAAGCAGTTCCGAACAGTTTTCGCGTCAATCGCATTCTGCGGCTTTTTTGTTCAGACAGCGGCGGCCGGTGTGGGTACTGATGTGATTGATAACATCACTAACCGATACAGTAACAGCGCGGAATCCTGGATCTTGAGCATTCAGGGTCATGCTGAGGATTTGTTTTGGATACTTGCTGCCATCGCCGTCGTTTGGACATTCATCGTTTTAGTGCTGCGACAATCGGATTTGGCCGACTTTGTGGGGGCGGTAATTCGATTCATTTTGACTACGATGTTCTTCTACTGGCTCGTCGACCATGGTCCAACGCTAGCGGCGAAGATTCTTTCCTCGACAATGCAGCTTGCGGCGGACGCTACTAATGTGCAAGCCGTCACGATTGGAGACTTCATTGATCTGGGCATCAAGATCTTTATCGACGTGACAAATTCTGTTCAAGCTAGCTGGAATCCGATTCCTGCGGTTGCAGCCATTTTGTTGACGCTCATAATCATGCTTGCGCTGGCCGGTATCACGTTCGTTCTCATACTGGTGAACTGCCAGACATACGTGCTACTTGCGGCCGGCGTGATTTTTCTTGGATTTGGGGCTACCGAATGGACGCGCGACCTGTCAGTTTCATACTTTAAACACCTGCTTGGTATCGGCATTAAACAGTTCGTACTGCTGCTGCTGGCCAGCATCGCGCTGGACGTTTTGAAAACTATGGACGCGTCTCATACCAGCAGCGGATGGACGCCAGATCTCGCAGACCTCTGCCGCGCTGTGGCGGAGTCCGTCATTCTTTTGATGTTGATTGCAGTAGTACCAGGCAGTGTTGCCGGCATGTGTGGAGTCCCAGTTAGTACGGCAGGGGTAGGTACTTTATTCGCCGGCGCACAATACGGAGCGCAAGCGGCAGCACTTGCCTCAGGTATAGGCTCGACTGCTATGGCTGGGGGTCGAGCCTTCGGAAGTGCGGTCCGGAATGCCGTAAAACAAGGCCAGGCGCTATCCAGAGGGAAACCCTAACGTGTTACTAGGATGAGCCGGATAGTCGATGTTATGATTCGGAGTTACGCGAAAGGCTATCTTTTTGGTCAGATGGTCGTGGGATGTTTTTTCCTCTTGGTGTTTGGTAGTTTTGCCCTGTCGATTTGGTGGCTGTTAATAGATTCATATTTGAAGGAACATCACATCCACGATTTCTGGTCTTTCCTTCAGTGGGTTTGGCCTCATCTATGGTGACGTCAGCCAGGAGAAAAGCAGTGAAAAAGGGCAAATGGCTCGTGCTTCTTGTCCTCGCCTGGCTACCATCGCTGGTTAGCGCCGCTGGAACTCAGCCTTACAGCCTTTCGATTGAGATCTATGCGGGGCTGACCACTGCAGAACAATCGATGAGTCGGCCTTTTTTACAGGAATTGATGGCGTTCAAAGAAGGAACCGGCCCTCCACCTGGCCAGCTCGGCCGAATCCTGCACCTGGAGCATCCAGCGGCTCCTGACTTTGATTTGGTAGGGGAGGGGACAGCCGATGGCCAGACTCGCTCGGTGCGCGTCCGTGTCACTCAGAAGCCTGACGGGCGGCTGTTTCTGCAGTTCTCGGACCTGGGCGGACCCAGCCAATCGTTTTTCAGCCACAACCAGCTGTTGATCGGGCCTGGGGAACGCCAGTTCCTACGGTTTCAGGATACTCCTGGCTCTCCTGGCTCCGGTGGTAAAGTCTTAACCAGCGTCGTCTTAGTGACCACTTCAAAGCAGTAGAAACCCAGATCAGAAACGTATGAACCTAAAAGAAAAGATCGAAAGAGCCCGAGCTGAGGCGAAGGAAATAGAACGGAAACGGCCACCGGAACCGACCTTAAAGGTCAAGGGCTTCTGGCAAAAGAAGATCGGAGACAGAGACAATCACAGTTCGTTCGTCGCTAAAGTAACCGGCATCGGGTACGACGAGGAGCGCGATCGCGAGAACCTGACGTTGAATTTCGATGAAATCTATTCCGAAATTCAATGGACCACGAAGAAGGGATCCAATCCCGAAGGAATCAAGACCTGGTTTTTACCGGAGGGGATCTATAAAGCGCGGATCTTCTCTTCGAAAGCACAAGAAGAACCGGACTGGAAGCTGTTTGCCGTCGTGGACGGTAAAGAAGAACCGCTGACCGAATCGGAAGTTTTTCACATCTTCCAAGACGAGACTGTTGAAAGCTGACGGCTCTTCACCACGTTTAATCAAAACAACATAATTTTATGTCATTCGAGGAAAATGGCGATCGCCACTCTCGAAGCCGAAGTGGCTTTAAGAAAGTCGATCTTTCTTAAGGGATATGAACTGGGCGAGGGGCGCCCTTTGACCAATGAAGAGCAAAAACAGGTAGTTGATACCCTCTATCAGCAAGCGTACGACGATAGCCTGGAGAGGATACGGGAAGAAAGAGCTGACCTGGTGCAAAGCACGCGAGAGTTCAAAGATGGTTTACGGTAATCGCCGGGAGTTCCTTTTCTGGCGTTAGATTGCACCCCCCACTTAGCGGCCACGTATTTGCCGATGGAGATAGGTGAAACAGTCGTGTTCGTGAGCGACCTGGATGGAATGCCGGCGGGTAAAGAAGGCATGGTCATGAGGGTCCGCGACGACATGCTTTTGATCGGATTCCGATCGGCGGAGCGCCTGGAGTTTGTGTTAGCGCGATCTTGGGAAGTCCTGCCGGAGCGCAAATGGAGGCGGCTCAGAGAGAGATCGGTCAGCACAAGGAATAACGTGAATTCAAATGGCCCCTAACGGAGACGCGACTAAAGGAGTGTGACCATTGACGAGCGTGGAGCTCCTGGACGCAGCCGTCTGGCGAGAGCTCCGGACGCAGGACGCGCAACCGGCGTCCGCCTTTGTCGAGGCTCTCTCCCGCGTAGTCGCCCGCTGGCTTCTGGTGCGCTCGGAGACACCGGAGATGGATGCAATGACGTTGGTCTGCCGCGCGCGTGGCTACATCGCGCGCGCCAGGGATATGGAGGACGGATGGACTCCTTGACCTCGGTGTTACTCTTCCCTGAGCCACTAAAAGTCATTATGGCTCTGGGGGTTGTACTGGGAGCCTTTCTTTTGGTTGTACTGGGGGCCGCGCTGACGCCTTGGAGGCTGTTCCGTTGCCGGAGGTCTAAATTGTTTAGCGTCTATGGCCTATGAAAGATCGTTACCCGGGGTTGTTAAGGGGGTTGCCGAGTAGACTTGCTCGGGCGTCGGGCAAAAAATCGTGGGAGAACAGGGATCTCCCAAATTGGCGCGACCGAGTGGGGGACCTGTTAGAAGGAAAACAAATTTTTTGTAAAAGATTTGAGAGAGTTCAACGCGCTCTATGTCGCGGCCAGACGCAAAGGAGTGCAAATACTCCGCTTCAAGCTTTTTAATGCACGATTCGCTGTCGTTGCCGAAGGCATTTACGATCGCAAGATTGAATTTATCGCAGCTGGAAATGTTTATTATACGCGCCGAAAGGAATTGACTTGCCTTACTGAAGCAGCGGAAAAGGCGGGAATCTGTCTAGATCATTCCGCGATCAACAAGAGCGCAAACCCGCAAATCCTTAGAGTTTCTTCGGCAAATAAGGACAAATCAGGCGTTCAGAAATGAATCGAGAGACCTCACTCGCGCAGCGGATTTTATAACGATAAAGTCTCCCGGCTGTTCGTTACGCCAAAGCACACGAATGAATTTAAAGTAGATTTCGTTTCGTGTGGTGACCTCCAAAAGCTCGATAGACAAATTTCTAAGTCCGCCGATTACTCCGACGAAGGCTCGGGCCGTGAAAAGCTTTCCGATTGGTAAAGAATGGATGTACGAGCCGAAGTGGGACGGGTTTCGTTGTCTCGTTTTCCGGGATGAGGAAACCATCTCCTTGCAATCCAGAACGGGCAAAAGCCTTACTTCAGCTTTCCCGGAAATCGTCGCGGCTGTTCGAGCTCTTAGGCCGAAGAGGTTCGTTTTAGACGGCGAACTGGCTCTACCGACAGAAGATGGTTTCTCTTTTGATGGCTTAGTGAATCGGTTGCGTATAGGCAGTGCGCGCCTAGCGTCGGAGGTCAGGGATTCGCCGGCCATCTATATTGCCTTCGATATGCTGGCCGATTCAGAAAACCTGCTTGGTTCGCCTTTCCGCGCGCGCCGGAAAACTCTCGAACGATTCTTCGAGAATTGGGTTCCCCGGTCCGCGCCACTCTACCTATCGGCCAGCACGGCGGACTTGAGAGAAGTTGAGAAGTGGGTCGGGCATATCGGACAGCAACTCGACGGTATTATCGCCAAGCGCGCCGACGCGCCGTACCGACCAGGGGATGATCATTCGACGGTTAAAATCAAAAATTATCGGAGTGCGGATTGTGTCGTATGCGGTTTCCGGGATCACGCAATCGGGAGCGCTCGGAACGAACTTTTGCTTGGGCTCTACGATCAGGAGGGGCACCTTCAATACGTTAGTTCCGTCGGCATTGACGCAAAGCAAAGGCAGCAGGTT
>Ga0310910_10001438_pt1 | contig 13012 bp, 7 predicted proteins | sample GREbulkMGHF172_FD_203448 | JGI IMG/M metagenome (GOLD analysis project Ga0310910, IMG submission 203448) | Lab enrichment of tropical soil microbial communities from Luquillo Experimental Forest, Puerto Rico - GRE.bulkMG.HF172 | ecosystem: Environmental > Terrestrial > Soil > Tropical forest >... | reverse complement strand
GCGACTGCTTCGCAAGCGTCGCCCGCAGGTTCCATGGGGATGGCGCAGATCGGCGCGTAGCGTGTGGCCTGGCTACAACAATCGCCGATCGAACCGGAAGCCAATAGAGGCGGAAGGCGGCTCGGCATTCTGATCTACGCTCTAGTTGTTTCTGTTTCCGCGAGCCCCCGGCCGGGCGCGGTGAGGCCTATTGCACGCCCGGCAACATCAGTTCGGCTCGCAGGCCCCCGATCGGCGCGTTGCCGAGCGCGAGGCTACCGCCATAGAGCGCGGCAAGGTCGATCACGATCGACAGCCCCAGTCCTGAACCCGGCTTGGATTCGTCGAGCCTCTGGCCGCGGCGTGAGACCTGCGCGCGTTCCTCCGCCGACAACCCGCGGCCGTCGTCTTCGACGATGATCCGCAACATAGGGCCCTCACCGGGCTCGTGGGGCCGCTCCACCAGCACCTCGATGAAGACACGGGAGGATGCCCATTTGCACGCGTTGTCGACCAGGTTGCCGGCCATCTCCTCAAGGTCCTGCCGCTCGCCGCGGAATTTTGCCCGCGGGTCGGCCTTGACCTCGATGGCGATGGCACGGTCACGATGGATCTTCTCCATCGTTCGCTGCAAAGCTTCAATCGCGGGGGCAACTTCGGTAACGGTACCGACGACGCTGACGCGCGCGGCGATGCGTGCGCGTTCCAGGTGATGGGCAACCTGATCCCGCATCAGATCGGCCTGCTCCAGGACCTTGTGGGCGAAGGGGTCGGCGCCATGTGCGGAGGCCTCGTTGACGATCACCGACAACGGCGTCTTGATGGCGTGGGCGAGATTGCCGACGTGAGTGCGCGCGCGTTCAACGATCTCCCGGTTGGCATCGATCAGCGCGTTGGTCTCGCGGGCCAACGGATCGATCTCGACCGGAAATTCTCCCTCCAGCCTTTCGGCGCGACCGGAACGGATATCGGCGATCTCCTCGGAAATTCGCTTCAACGGAGCAAGTCCGAAGCGGACCTGGAAGATCGTGGTGAGCAGCAGCACGATGCCGAGCGCGGCGAAGGTACCGCCGAGATAGTAATCGAAGGTGCGCGTCTCGTCGGAAATCTCGGTCGCATCGCCTGCGACACTGATCAGAAACTTGCCGTCGGCGCCGAGATCGACCGGCCGCTCCACCATGCGCAGGCTCTGACCCTCCGGCCCGCCGACATAGGCAAGGCGGATGCCGGCTGCGGAAAGCTCGATGCCGCGATCATCGAGCTTCGGCAGTTTCTTGTCCCACAGCGAACGCGACGCGCGCACGTCGGGCTTTTCGGAATCGGTGCGGGTGATCTGCCAATACCAGCCCGAAAGCGGCAACTCGAACAGGGGCTCTCCAAGTGACTGGAATTGTCGATCGGGCGGCTCGTCGGGGGTTGCGACCTCGGCAATCAGCGTTCGCAGGTAAAGGTTCAGCCTGCGATCAAAGGCGCGCTCGGTCGCGTCCTTGTAGACGGATGACAGCACGAAACCGATGATCACGAGGATCACCACCAGCCATGCAGATGCAGACAGGAACAGCCGGGTGGCGAGCGAGTTGCGACGCATCAGCGCAAAATAGCCAAAAGCAGCTCCTTAGGCTATCGCGCGCGGCGCCCGAAGAAACGCCGGATCAAGCGGGAGTTTGCGGCGGCGCCAGCATATAACCCAATCCACGCACGGTCTGGATGATATCGACGTCGAGTTTCTTGCGGATGCGTCCGACAAAGACCTCGATCGTGTTGGAGTCGCGGTCAAAATCCTGATCGTAGAGATGCTCGACCAGCTCGGTTCGCGACACCACGCGCCCGGTGTGATGCATGAGATAGTCCAGCAGGTTGAACTCGTGCGAGGTCAGCCTGATGGGATTGCCATCGACGGTGACACGCTTGGTGCGCGTATTCAGCGAAACGGGCCCGCAGGTCAATTCGACCTGGGCGTGGCCGGCCGAACGGCGCAGCAGGGCGCGGATCCGAGCCAGGACTTCCTCCAGGTGGAAAGGCTTTGCGACGTAGTCGTCGGCGCCGGCATCAAAGCCCTGGACCTTGTCGCTCCAGCGATCGCGAGCCGTGAGGATCAATACCGGCATCGCGCGCCCTTTGCGACGCCAGGCTTCGAGCACCGAGATGCCGTCCATCTTCGGCAGGCCGATGTCGAGCACAACCGCATCGTAGGGTTCGTTGTCGCCGAGAAAGTGCCCCTCCTCGCCATCGAAGGCCCGATCTACCACATAGCCGGCATCGCTCAGGGCAGTGGTGAGTTGACGATTGAGATCCGGATCGTCCTCGACAACCAGCAGACGCACGTTTGCCTCCCAAGGGTGAACCGCCCGAATTGCACCGCTAACAGCGACTTGCCAGCGTCGGCGTGAACCATGCATGAACAGGGCCGGCATCGAAAGGTTACTTTCTCTTCACAATGACGTCAGGCGTATTGGCCTGCGTTCGGACGGCACCTGCTGGATCTGGCACTAGACAACGCCTGGTCGGCGCAGACGTTCACTTTCTACCCCAAGATCGCAAAAGCGGTTGCGCCAGGTCACCGCCTTTCCGGGAGGAGAAGGAACCAACCACAGTTAACGCCGTTTCGAGATTCCGAGGGCAAGCTTGCTTGAATCCGTGCCCTTAGATGTTATCCTTCGGGCTTTGGTTGTCCGTCGCGTTTGTGGAGTTTGCCATGGCCCCCCGCGCCAACTGGAAGGGCTTTTTGCGGCTGTCGCTGGTGACCTGTCCGGTCGCGCTTTATCCGGCCACCTCGGATACCGAGAAGGTTTCCTTCAACCAGATCAACCGCAAGACCGGCCATCGCATCAAATATACCAAGGTCGATGCCGAAACCGGCGATGAAGTCGCCAACGAGGACATCGTCAAGGGCTACAAAGTCGATACCGATACCTATGTCGAAGTGACCAAGGAAGAGCTCGACGACGTCGCGCTGGAATCGACGCACACCATCGAGATCGACGAGTTCGTGCCGAAGGACGAGATCGACAACCGCTATCTGATCCGCCCCTATTATCTTATCCCCGACGGCAAGGTCGGACACGACGCGTTCGCCGTGATCCGCGAGACCGTACGCAGCATGAACAAGGTCGCGATCGGGCGCGTGGTGCTTACCAACCGCGAGCACATCATCGCGTTGGAGCCGCTCGGCAAGGGATTGATGGGTACGCTGCTGCGCTACCCCTACGAGGTGCGCAGCGAAACGGAATATTTCGGCGACATCCAGGACGTCAAGATCACCAAGGACATGCTGGATCTCGCCAGACACATCGTCGAGCAGAAATCCGCCTCCTTCGATCCGGAGGAATTCGAGGACCACTACGAGGCCGCGCTGATCGACCTGATCAACAAGAAGCGGGCCGGCATCCGTATTACCGCCAAGGCGCCGGCAAAAACCGGCGACAATGTGATCAACCTGATGGATGCGCTCAAGCGCAGCCTCGCCAGCGAGAAACAGTCGGCGCCTGCTGCAAAGGCCAAGGGCAAGAAGCAGAAGCGGATCGAAGGCCAGCGTGAGATGCTGTTGCCGATATCAGGCAACGGCAAGCGCGCGGCAAAGGAGGAAGCGAAGAAACCTGCAAAGCCTGCGCGCGCTTCGGCCCGATCCAAGAAGGCGGGCTAGTGTCCCGAATCCGAAGTTCGCGGTGGAAATGAAGAGAACTTCCGAGCCAGCACCCCAGTTACTTGATCGAATTGTTCACCGAGGCGAAAGTGGCATTGAGCGTCGAGCCGATCCCATTGACGGCGGCGAGAATCACGATGCTGATGCCGACCGCGATCAGCAATATTCAATCGCGGTAGCGCCGGATTGATCCGCCAGAAAGTTCACTATCAGTCGACGCATTGATAACTCCTGTCCCGCGCCAGGGCTGAATTCTTTCGCAGTAACATCAACTCAGCAGTATTGGTGCTCAATCTACAGTTCGATAGGTTGCGGCAGGGTTGACGAACACTCTCAACGATCGGTTAAGCCAATTGATAAAGCTCAACCTTATCGTGCGCCGCTGTCGCAGGCGCGGGAGCGGCGTTGGACCGATGGGGCTGGAGGCGGGTGCCCGGAAAGCCGGGGGCTGCCGGGTGAAACGGTGTTTCAAGTTACCGCAACGCATAGCTGAACTTCACCTTCCGGCGCCGACCCCGCTTTACCGGCCCCGAGATTCCTGTTCCAAATAAAAGGCTTCGGGCCGAGCGGACAATCGGCTGGTTCTGTAGCGTTTTCGAGCGAAGCGTATGGCGGTCCGCGTAAAGAAAACGCGTCAAAACATCAGAATAGAGCCTCGGTTCTGATTCAATCAGAACCGGATAGGCTCGGGGGAGAGACGACATGAAGCTCGGCACCGCAATCGCGGAAATCCTCAAGCGCGAGGGTATCGAAATCCTGTGCGGCTACCCGGTCAATCACCTGATCGAGCATGCCGCAAACGCCAATATCCGCCCCATCATGGTCCGGCAGGAACGCATCGGCCTGCACATGGCGGACGCGATTTCCCGCATCACCTCCGGCCGTACCATCGGCGCCTTCTGTATGCAGCACGGTCCCGGCGCAGAAAACGCCATGGGTGGCGTCGCGCAATGCTTTGGGGAATCGGTTCCCGTGTTGGTGTTGCCGATGGGCTATGCCCGCAGGATCTCCAATATCGAGCCGAATTTCAATTCCAGCCAGGCGATGAAGGCGTTTTCGAAATCCTCGGAGCCGATCATTCTGGCGGCCGAGGTCGGCAACATCTTTCGCCGCGCTTTCACCAGATTGAAGAACGGCCGCGGCGGACCGGTGATCGTGGAAATCCCGGCCGACATGTGGAACGAGGAGGTGCCGGAGCCGCTCAACTACACGCCCGTGCTGCGAACCCGCTCCGGCGCCGACCCCGTACACATCAAAGAGGCCGCATCGCTCCTGATTGGCGCCAAGCGGGCGGTGATCTATGCCGGCCAGGGCATTCATTACGCCCGCGCATGGCCGCAATTGCGGCGGCTCGCCGAGCGCCTCGCCATCCCCGTCACCACGAGTCTCGGCGGCAAATCATCCTTTCCCGAAACGCATCCGCTGTCGCTCGGCTCGGGAGGCCTTGCGGTGCCGCGCGCGGTGCCGAAATTCCTGGGCGAGGCCGATGTGATCTTTGGCATCGGCTGCTCCTTCACCGAGACCTCGTTCGGCATCGCCATGCCCAGGGGCAAGACCGTCATCCACGCGACGCTTGATCCCAACCATCTCAACAAGGACGTCGAGGCCAGGATCGGCCTGGTCGGGGACGCTGGGCTCGTGCTCGACGCCCTGCTGGAGGAGATCGGCAAGACCGTGACGGCGGATCGCGATGCGCGCGCGGTTGCCGCGGAGATCGCAGCCTCGCACGAGGAATGGCTGGCAAAGTGGATGCCAAAGCTCTCCAGCAACACGGCGCCGCTTAATCCCTATCGCGTGCTGTGGGATCTGCAGCACACGGTCGACATCAAAAACACCATCATTACCCACGATGCCGGCAGCCCTCGCGATCAGCTTTCGCCGTTCTGGAGGCCGGTCGAGCCCCTCTCCTATCTCGGGTGGGGCAAGACCACGCAGCTCGGCTACGGGCTCGGGCTCGCGATGGGGGCCAAGCTCGCAAGGCCCGACAAGCTCTGCATCAATGTCTGGGGCGATGCCGCGATCGGTTTCACCGGCATGGATTTTGAGACCGCGGTACGCGAGCGTATTCCGATCATGTCGATCCTGCTCAACAATTTCTCGATGGCCATCGAGCTCAAGGTGATGCCGATCTCGACGGAAAAATATCGCTCGACCGACATCTCCGGCGACTATGCGGCGATGGCGCGGGCCTTCGGCGGCTACGGCGAGCGCATCACCGGGCCGGAAGAGATCGTGCCGGCAATCAGGCGCGGCATCCAGAAGACCCAGGAAGGCATTCCGGTGCTTTTGGAGTTCATCACCTCCAAGGAGACCGAGGTTTCCCGACCCGGCACCTGAGCGGCGTTAACGCCTGCCCTCGAAAAAAATGGCGTCGGCGCTGGCCTGTTCGCCGCTGGAATGGAATAATCGCGTCTGTAAAAGGGCTTATGGATACTTTTGCCCGGCGCGGTTGAAGCCACCGGGCAACATGGATTTCAAGGGGATGACCACGCTTCCTCAGGACGTGGAGGCCGACCTCAGGCGCCGGATTTTGGAGCTTGAGCAGCGGCTGGACTCGACCATCGCCCTGCGCGACGAGGCGGTCGAGCGGCAGACCGCGGCCGCGCTGGTCAACTTCCGCCTGCACAACGAGCTGCGCGCCAGCGGCGATCGCCACGACGCCAGCGCGGAAATCCTGCGTACCATCGCCAATACCTCCGGAGATGCAGCACACGCGCTGCAGCGGATCACCGACACGGCTGCGCGCTTCTTCAATGCCTCGAGCGTCACGATACGCATCACCGATGGCACGCAATGGACCCGGACGATTGCCGTCGGCGATAGTTCGGAACGTATCTTGGCCGCCATTCCGAACGACCAGCTCCCGATCGGCGGCAAGAATATGCCCGCCATGGTCTATCGCGAAAACCGGCAAATCCATATTCCCGACCTCGACAATGTCGATCCCGCGTTCGCCGACTTTCCGGGCATCCCGCCCGCGCGCGCCGGCGGCACCCGCACCATCTCCGGTACCCCGCTCCGCCGCGGCGACGGTGCGATCGGCGCTCTGATCATTCATCGCGACCGGCTCGCGCCTTTCACAGCAGAGGAACTGGCGCTGCAGCAAAGTTTTGCCGACCAGGCGGTGATTGCGATCGAGAACGCGCGGCTGTTCAACGAGACGAAGGAAGCGCTGGAGCGACAGACCGCGACGTCAGACATTCTGAAGGTGATCGCGAGTTCGCCATCCGACGTGCAGCCGGTGTTCGAAGCAATCGCCACCAGCGCCAACCGGTTGATCGGAGCATTTTCGACCGCGGTCCATCGTGTCATCGACGACGTTGTTCATCTTGCCGCCTTTACGCCGACCAATCCGGAATCCGATGCGGCCCTCAAAGCGGCGTTCCCCAAACATCGGAGCGAGGTGCCTGCCGCGGGCCTGGTTGAGAATGGCGAGCCTGCGCAGATCGCCGACGCCGAGTCGGCCGATCCGCACACCCGACGACTGGGCCGGGCCCGCGGCTGGCGCAGCGTCACGTTCACGCCCTTGATGAGCCAGGGCGAGTTCATCGGGTTCATCGCCTGTACAAGGCTCGAGACGGGTGTGCTCGCAAATCATCACGTTCAGTTACTGCGCACGTTCGCCGACCAGGCCGTGATCGCGATCGAGAACGCGCGGCTGTTCAACGAGACGCAGGAGGCGCTGGAGCGACAAACAGCGACCGCCGACATCCTGAAGGTGATCGCGAGCTCGCCATCCGACGTGCAGCCGGTGTTCCAGGCAATCGCGGAACGATCGAACCGGCTGCTCGGCGGCCTTTCGACCGCGGTCTACAGCCTGGTCGATGATGTCCAGCATTTGATGGCGTTCACGCCCACCAGCCCAGAGGCCGACGCTGCGCTGAAATCGGCGTTCCCGCGACCGCTGTCGGAGGTTCTCTGGGGCGAAGGCATCTTCAGGGGGGAAATCTTTCGAATTGCCGACGCCGAAGCCGAACTTGATGGGTTGCCGGCCATGCGCGAGGTCGCACGGTTGCGAGGCTGGCGCAGCGCGCTGCTCGTTCCGTTGTTGCGCGATGACAAATCGATCGGCCTGATCAGCGTCACGCGAGCAGAACCGGGTCCCTTTGCCAATCATCACGTGCAACTGCTCAAGACCTTCGCTGACCAGGCCGTGATCGCGATCGAGAACACGCGGCTGTTCAATGAGACCAAGGAAGCGCTCGAGCGGCAGACCGCAACCGCCGACATTCTGAAAGTGATCGCAAGCTCGCCGTCCGACGTGCAGCCGGTATTCGATGCGATCGTCGGCAGCGCCAAACGGCTGATGGGCGGCTTTTCAAGCACCGTCTTTCGCTTCATCGACGGCATCGCCTATCTGAAGGCGTTCACGCCGACGACAGCGAAAGCAGATGAAATCTTGCAGTCGACCTTCCCGCGTCCGGTTGCCGATTACCAGCCGTTTCAGACGACGCAGGCCGGCGACGTCACGCAAGTTCCCGACACCGAAGCCCCAAACTACGAGCTCAAAGACATTGCGCGGGCACGCGGATACCGCAGCATGGTGTTTGCTCCGCTGATGAACAAGGGCGAGTCGATCGGCATGATCGCGGTGACGCGCGTTCAGCCCGGCAATTTCACCGACCACCACGTGCAACTCCTGCAGACCTTTGCCGACCAGGCCGTGATCGCAATCGAGAACGCCCGCCTGTTCGATGAGGTGCAGGCCAGGACGCGCGAACTGCAGGAATCACTGGAGCGGCAGACCGCGACCGCCGCGATCCTGTCGGCCATCAACAATTCTGCCGGCAACCTCGCCCCCGTATTCGACTGCATCCTCGAAAACGCCCACCATCTCTGCGGGGCGCCATGCGGCAGCCTGCAGCTCTATCAGGACGACAGAGTCGTGCCTGTCGCGATCCGCGGCATGCCTCCCGCTTTTACCGAGTATCTTGGTCGCGGCTATCCGATCACCGCGGCGATCCGCGAGGGGGTGATGGCCGATAGCCCCGTTCAGCGGGCCGACCTGGCAGAGTTGGCGAGGCAACATCCCGACGAGCCTTCCTTTCGTGCGGCAGTCGAGCTTGGCGGCATTCGGACGATGGTGACAGTGCCGCTGTTGAAAGATGGTGTCGCCTTTGGGCGTATTGTCGCAGGCCGCCAGGAAGTTCGCCTGTTTGAGGACAAACAGATTGCTTTGCTGCAGGGATTTGCCGCGCAGGCCGTCATCGCCATCGAAAATGCGCGGTTGCTGAACGAGCTGCGGGAATCTCTGCAGCAGCAGACCGCGACCGCCGATGTATTGAAGGTGATCGCATCGTCGCCCTCGGACCTCCAGCCGGTGTTCGATGCGATCGCCGAGCGCTCGAACCAACTCGTCGGTGGGCATTCGACCACGGTGATCCGCTTTGTCGGCGACATGGTTGAGCTGGCGGCTTTCACGCCGGTCAGCCAGGAGGCCGACGCGGCGCTGCAGGCATTATTTCCGAGGCCGATCGCGGAGGGCGATCCGCAACTCGCACGGGTTCGCCGGGGGGAAATTACGGAGGTTACCGACACGGAGGCTGAGGGCACTTACGAGCTCACTCAAAATGTGGCGCGCACACGTGGCTGGCGCAGCAGGTTGATGGTGCCGCTCAGGAGCGATAACGAGGCCATCGGAGTGATCAGCATCACGCGCAAGGAGCCGGGCGAATTTGCCGCGCAGCATGTGGAGCTTTTGCGAACTTTTGCCGACCAAGCCGTGATCGCGATCCAGAACGTGAAGCTGTTCGACGAGGTGCAAGCAAGGACGCGCGATCTCGAGGAATCGCTGCAACAGCAGACCGCGACCGCCGACGTGCTGAAGGTCATCAGCCGCTCGACTTTCGACCTGAAAACCGTGCTGCAAACCCTTGTGGAATCGGCCGCTCGGCTGTGCGATGCCGACACCTCGCAAATCACCCGCCAGCAGGACGGTGTGTTCTTTCGTGCGGAGACCTATGGTTTTTCCGAGGAATTTATCAAATACACCACAACGATCCCGGTAGCGGCGGACCGAGGCTCGGCAATCGGACGCGCCTTGCTGGAAGGGAAAGCCGCCAACATCCCCGATGTGCTTGCCGATCCGGAATACACTTTCATGGAAGCTCGCCGATTTACCGATTATCGCACGGTGCTGGCCGTGCCGATGCTGCGCGAGAGCGCTCCGATCGGCGTTATCGTCATGACGCGGAAGGAGCCACGTCCGTTCACTGACAAGCAGATCGAATTGGCGACGACTTTCGCCGACCAGGCCGCGATTGCGATCGGCAATGTCCAGCTGTTCGACGAGGTGCAGGCCCGCACGCGCGAACTTGCGCAATCGCTCGAAGACCTGCGCGCCGCGCAGGACCGGCTGATCCAGACCGAAAAGCTCGCCTCCCTCGGCCAGCTCACCGCCGGTATCGCGCATGAGATCAAGAACCCGCTGAATTTCGTCAACAATTTCTCTGCACTTTCGGTGGAGCTGACCGACGAGCTCAGCGCTGCGCTGAAGCAGACAATGCTTGCCGACAGAATCCGCACCGAAGTCGATGAATTGACCGGCACGCTGAAGGACAACCTTGCCAAGGTCGTGCAGCACGGCAAGCGCGCCGACTCCATCGTCAAGAACATGCTCTTGCATTCGCGCGAGGGATCGGGTGAGCACCGGCCCGCGGACGTCAACGCGCTGGTCGATGAGAGCCTGAACCTCGCCTATCACGGCGCTCGCGCCGAGAAGCCCCATTTCAACGTCACGCTTGAGCGCGACTTCGATCCGGCGGCCGGCAGCGCGGACGTGTTCCCGCAGGAAATCACCCGCGTGCTGCTCAACCTGATCTCGAACGGCTTTTATGCCGTGACCAAGCGCAAGGCGGAAAACGGCGTCGCCGACTTCGAGCCGACGGTGCGCGCTACCACGCTTTCCCGCGGCGACCGTGTGGAAATTCGCATTCGCGACAACGGCACCGGCATTCCGGAGCATGTGAGGGACAAGATGTTCAACCCCTTCTTCACCACAAAGCCGGCTGGCGAAGGCACGGGGCTGGGGCTATCGATGAGCCACGACATCGTCGTCAAGCAGCACGGCGGCAGTATCGAGGTGGAGACCGAACCCGGCGCTTTCACGGAATTTCGGATTGTGCTGCCGCGCCTCAGCATCGTTTCCGGCAAGGCAGGAGGCACCGGATAAGCCGATGTCCGTCCCTAGGGAGCTTTTGTCGATCTGGCGGCGACCAAGGCCTATCTACGGCATGTCCCCATCACCGCCGCACTTGTCAAACCTGGCGCGGCGCAACCCTGCTCTGCAGGCCATTGCTCAACGATGGAACCATCGTTGGGATCATCAATCTTTACCGCGCGGACGTGAAGCCGTTCACAGACCGCCAGATCGGGCTCGTGCAAAACTTTGCCGTGGAGGCCGTGCTCGCGATGGAAAATGCCAGGCCGTTCAAAGAAACCAGGGAGGCATTGCAACAGCAGGTCGCGACCGCCGAGCCAGACATCATCGTGAACAACATGGCATGATCGAGGTCGATACCGCGCCCGGCGCATTTACCGAATTCACCATTCGATTGCCGCGTTTAAGCAAATTATCAATCAAGAGCAGAGGTTAGACGTGAACGTTCTCGTTCTTGTGGTGGATGACGAGCCCGATGTGGAAGCGCTATTCCGCCAGCAATTTCGCCGTGACCTGCGCGCGCAGCGTTTCGTGATGGATTTTGCCAATTCCGCAGCGGACGCGCTTGCACGCATCGCCTCGACCATCGGGCAAACGCTGATCCTGATCCTGTCTGATATCAACATGCCCGGGATGACGGGATTGGAAATGCTTCCCAAGGTCAAGGAAATCCGCCCCGAGGTTCCCGTGATCATGATCACCGCCTATGGCGATGCCGATACCAAGCGCAAGGCGTTGGAAGGCGGAGCGGAGGGACTTCTCACCAAGCCCATCGATTTCATCTTGCTCCGTGAGGAAATCGATTCCCGCCTGGCGCAGGCGAGCTGAACCGCCGCTCTCATCTTGTGTTTTGACGCTTTTTCTTCACGCGAACCGCGATACACTTCGCTCGAAAACGCTATGGGTCCCGCGACGCTCGTCTATTCCGCTGGTTTGGCGGGCCGCGGCGGTCCGGCGAGCGGTCGTTCCTCCATCGCAATCATGCAGAGCGCAGCGCAGGCCATCATGGCCGCGGCCGCGCCGAACACATAGCGGAAGGCCGTGATCATGTCGGCGACCGGAATCGAACTGACCGGGCCGCGATGCTCGCCGGCCAGCGAGATGTTCGCGCCCAGCGCCATCAGGAGGATTGCGGCAAAGGCGGCGACCGTGAACGACGCCATCAGCGCGCGAAAGAAATTCATCGCGCCGGTGACAGTACCGACCTGCGCGCGCGCCACCGCGTTCTGGATCGAAACCACGCTGATCGGGAATGTCGTGCCGAGCCCGAGCGAAAAAATCGACAGCAGGAGGAGCAAGCCCCACAGCGGCAAGCTCGTGAGCGCAAGCGCAACACCACACAGCGCGGCCAGCGACGTCCCGACGATGGCGACGCGCTTGTAGTAGCGGGCGCGTGCCATGGTGCGGCCGGCAATCGCGGCACCGCAGGTCGAGATGGCGGCCAGAGGAATCAGGGCTAGGCCGGTCTCGCTGGCGCCGAGGCGGTAGACCACCTCGTAGTAGAGCGGGAGATGGACCGTCAGCCCGGTCATCGCGCCGAGCGCGCATCCGCCGGCGGTGATCGCATAGGGCACAACGCTGCCGCGCAGCAGTGGCAACGGCAGGAATGGTTCATCCTCCCGGCCGGCATGCCAGACGAAGGTCAGCGCCAGCGCCAGCGACGCACAGAGCATCGCCAGGATCGTCGGAGACAGCCAGAGAAAGCGGTTGCCGCCCCAGCTCAGCACCAGCATCAACACGACCGCGGAGGCCATCAGCAGCACCCCACCGAGCCAGTCGACCTTGCGCCTGCGGTGAAAGGTCGGGATCTTTCTCATCCTCGGCAACAGCAGCGCCAGCGCTGCGAACGCAAGCGGCAGGTTGATCCAGAAAATCAACGACCAGTGCAGGTGCTCGGCAAACAAGCCGCCAAGCACCGGCCCACCGATACCAGCCGCAACCCACACGCCGCTGAAATAGGCCTGGTACTGGCCACGCTCGCGCGGGCTGACGATATCCGAGATCACGGTCTGCACGATCGGCAGAATGCCGCCACCGCCAAGCCCCTGCAGGCCGCGCGCCAGGATCAAGACGGGCATGTTCGGCGCCAGCGCGCACAGCACCGAACCGGCAATGAAGAGACTGAGCGCCGCGATGATCATGGCGCGGCGGCCATAGATGTCGCTCAGCGTGCCGAATACGGGGGCGACCGCGGTCGAGGCCAGCAGATATGCGGTGATGACCCAGGACAG
>Ga0310910_10001422_pt1 | contig 13064 bp, 10 predicted proteins | sample GREbulkMGHF172_FD_203448 | JGI IMG/M metagenome (GOLD analysis project Ga0310910, IMG submission 203448) | Lab enrichment of tropical soil microbial communities from Luquillo Experimental Forest, Puerto Rico - GRE.bulkMG.HF172 | ecosystem: Environmental > Terrestrial > Soil > Tropical forest >... | reverse complement strand
GAGGCGATCGGGTCGACGTTGATCAGCGCCAATGAGTGGTTGGCGCATCCGGGTTCGGTCGGCAAGCCCATGGCGTGCCAGATCCACATCGTCGGGGAGGACGGAACCGAGCTGCCGCCGGGTCAGCCCGGCGAGATCTACTTCGAGGGCGGGTACTCCTTCGAATACCTCAACGATCCGACGAAAACCGCTGCGTCGCGCGAGAAGCACGGCTGGGTGACGGTCGGCGACGTCGGTTACATCGACGAGGAGGGCTACCTGTACCTGACGGACCGTCGCCACCACATGATCATCTCCGGCGGGGTGAACATCTATCCGCAAGAAGCCGAGAACGTGCTGGTCACCCACCCAAAGGTGTTGGACGCGGCGGTGTTCGGCGTTCCCGACGACGAGATGGGCCAGCGCGTAGTGGCGGCCGTGCAGGCCGTCGACCCGGCCGATGCCACTGATCAGTTCGCCGACGAACTGACCGCGTGGCTGCGAGACCGGCTGGCGCACTACAAGTGTCCGCGGTCGGTCGCGTTCGAGGAGCAGCTGCCGCGCACGGACACCGGAAAGCTCTACAAGAACAGCCTGATCGAGAAGTATTCGGTGTGACCCATGCTCCGGGTGGTCGACCTTTCGCGTGCGTCCGATCATAGCGTCGGGTCACCGCCGGGCATCATCCTCGCCTTTGGGACGGCCGCGGACATCGCTGCATCCGAATATTGGCTTCAGACAGCGACTTTCACGCTCACCGAGGACGCGTGCGCTGACCGCAGGGTGGTCACCGTCGATTCGGTGCCCGAGGTTCTGGCCGAGCTGACACAGCGCTGTCAACGCTGGCCCCACGCCAGCAGCGTGTGCGGCGACGTGCTGCGCACGGTCGACCCCGACGGCCCGACGCTGGCCGGGGTGATCACCGAATCGTTGGCCTACTCGACCTTGCAGGCCGGCCCGGAGTTCGCGCGCTGGCTCGACGAGCGCGGCCCGGCTCGCATGCCCGACATCGCCGACCCGGTGCAGGCCCAGCGCGAGGGCGACACCCTGCGCATCAATTTCAACCGGCCGCAACGGCACAACGCATTTTCCACCGATGCGCGCGCCGCGCTGCTCGAGGCGCTGGCCGTCGCGCTACTGGACCCGTCGGTGACCGGGATCGTGTTGAGCGGCAACGGACCGTCGTTTTGCAGCGGCGGAGACCTCGCCGAGTTCGGCACCTTCGCCGATCCGGCGAGCGCGCACCTGGCCCGCACCCGACACAGCCCCGCCCTGGCGCTGGATGCGCTGACCGCCAGGCTTGGCCGGGCATGCCGCGCTGAGGTCCACGGCGCGGTGATGGGCAGCGGACTGGAGATGGCGGCGTTTTGCGGATGGGTTGCGGCGCACGACGATTCGGTATTCGGGCTACCCGAATTGGGTCTGGGCCTGATCCCCGGCGCCGGCGGTACCGTGAGTGTCACGCGCAGGATCGGCCGCTGGCGCACCGCCTATCTCGTGTTGTTCGGCCACACCATCGACGCCGGTACCGCTTTAGCCTGGGGGTTGGTGGACGCGACTTACGCTGGGAATCAAGGTGATTCTCAGTAGCCCGAATAGGTCGTGGTGGTAGTGGAGGGAAGGTGGTGCGAGACGGCGATCACGCCGATAACGACGTACAGGAGTACGAAGATCACCGCGGCGACGGCGCCCACGACGGCGCCGATGATGGCCCACTTCTTGGCATTGTCGGACGCCGTCTGGGCCTCGGCGTATCGCCCTTCGGCCCACAACCCGGAAACCCTGGTGGAGTAAACGATCGAGACGATCCCGAACGGGATGCAACACAGGACCGTGCACAGAATCGCCCAGACCAGGTAGTTGTCCGGCTCCCGCTGAGCCGGCCAGCCCGGCTGCTGCCCGGGCCAACCGGCCGGCTGCTGGCCCGGCCAACCCGGCGGCTGCTGGCCCTGCCAAGGCGGCTGTTGGCCCTGCCATTCCGGCGAACCTCCGTACGGCCCTGGGGGATAGCTCATGGGAACTGCCTTTCCGTGTGGTTCCCTCCGCGCCGCTATGCCGGTGTGAGAAGTCAGGCAAATATACAGCAAATGCCCACCTCAGTCAGAGAGATTTGGGTTCGTCCTCAGATCCCGCCCCGGGCGACCAGCTGCCCTGCGATCATGTTGCGCTGGATCTCGTTGGTGCCTTCGCCGACGATCATCAGCGGCGCGTCGCGAAAGTAGCGTTCGACGTCGTATTCGGTGGAGTAGCCATAGCCGCCGTGGATGCGCACGGCGTTCAGGGCAATCTCCATCGCGACCTCAGAGGCGAACAGCTTGGCCATCCCGGCCTCCATATCGCAGCGTTGGCCGCCGTCGTAGCGCTCGGCGGCATAGCGGGTCAGCTGGCGGGCGGCGGTGAGTTTGGTCGCCATGTCGGCCAGGTAGTTGCCGACGGACTGATGTTTCCAGATCGGCTGGCCGAAGCTTTCCCGGTGCTGGGCATAAGCAAGCGCATCCTCGAGCGCCGCAGTCGCCACGCCCAGGGCTCGGGCGGCCACCTGGATGCGGCCCGTCTCGAGCCCCTTCATCATTTGCGCGAAGCCCTCGCCCGTGCGGCCGCCCAGGACCGCCGACGCGGGCACGGCGAAGTCGTCGAACGTCAGCTCGCAGGTTTCGACGCCCTTGTAGCCCAGCTTGGGCAGGTCCCGCGACACCGTCAGACCGGGTCCGTGCTCGACGAGCACGATCGAGATGCCCTTGTGGCGCGGCGTGGCGTTGGGGTCGGTCTTGCACAGCAGCGCGATCAGGCCCGAGCGGCGCGCGTTGCTGATCCAGGTCTTGGAACCGTTGATCAGCAGGCCGTCGGGGGCGCCGCCGGAGCCGTCGGGCAGCGCGGTCGTAGACATGTTCTGCAGGTCCGAGCCGCCGCCCGGCTCGGTCAACGCCATGGTGGCCCGCAGCTCGCCGGTGGCCATCGGCGGCAGGTAGGCACGCTTCTGCTCCTCGGTGCCGAACAGCGTCAGCAGCTTGGCCACCACGGTGTGTCCGCCCATCGCGCCGGCGAGGCTCATCCAGCCGCGCGCCAGCTCCTGGGTGACCCGCACGTAACACGGCATCGACACCGGTGACCCGCCGAATTCCTCGGGAATGGCCAGGCCGTAGATGCCGATGCGCTTCATCTGCTCGATCCACGCCTCGGGGTAGGCGTTGGCGTGCTCGACCTCGCGGACGCTGGGTTTGACGTCGCGGTCGATGAACGCCCGCACCGTGGTGACCAGCATCTCTTCCTCGTCGTTCAGTTCACCGTCCACCTGTGACCACCCTCCGGCATTGACCCCCGATTCGACACCCTGCCAGCATGTGGCGTTGTGACTAGTAACGGGTATGCGGGTCAGCGGGAAGGCGGGCCCTACTTCGACGACCTCTCGGTGGGCCAGGTGTTCGACTGGGCGCCGGCGATGACGCTGTCATCGGGACTGGCCGCCGCCCATCAGGCGATCATCGGGGATCGCCTGCGCCTGGCGTGCGACGCGGTCCTCTGCACCGCGGTGACCGGCGTGCCGGGACCGCTGGCACATCCGGCGTTGGTTTGCGACGTCGCGATCGGGCAGTCGACGTTGGTCACCCAGCGGGTCAAGGCCAACTTGTTCTACCGCGGCCTGGTGTTTCACCGCTTCCCGGCGATCGGCGACACCATCTACACCCGAACCGAAGTGGTTGGACTGCGGCCGAATTCGGTCAAGCCGGGTAGGGCGCCGACGGGAATGGCGGCGCTCCGGATGATCACGATCGACCAGGCCGATCGATTGGTGCTCGACTTCTACCGGTGTGCCATGCTGCCGGCCAGCCCAGACTTCAATCCCGGCGAAGCGACCGCCGACGATCTGTCCGCCATCGGCGCCGACGTGCCCGGCCCGGCCGCCGATCCGACCGCGCACTGGGACGGCGACGTTTTCCGAAACAAGGTGCCCGGTCCGCATTTTGACCCCGGCCTGGCCGGTGCGGTGCTGCACAGCACGGGCGACGTGGTCAGCAGCGCACCCGAACTGGCCCGACTCACCCTGAACATCGCTGCCACCCACCATGATTCGCGAGTCGGCGGGCGGCGGCTGGTGTACGGCGGGCACACCATCGGGCTGGCGCTCGCGCAGGCGAGCAGGCTGCTGCCCAACCTGGTAACGGTTCTGGGATGGGCGTCCTGCGACCACACCGGCCCCGTCCACGAGGGCGATACCCTGTACAGCGAGCTGCACGTCGAGTCCGCCGAGCCGACCGAACACGGCGGGGTGCTGGGCCTACGGTCGCTGGTCTACGCCGTGGGCGAGTCCGCCGGCGAGCCCGACCGCCCAGTCCTGGACTGGCGGTTTGAGGCGCTGCATTTCTGAGTCGCGCCGGACCGCCACGCGCACAATGGTGGGCGTGAGTTCGGCTTGGTCGTGGGAGGCGCGGTGGGGAAGCAGCGGGCTGGCCTGCCTGACCGGCCTGTCCGACGGGCCGCCCGACTTCTCCCGCGCGAGCGTGCTGGCCCGCGCCGAACACGTGGCCGCGGCCGCCGGTCACCGGATGGGTATCGCCATCGAAGCGGCCTCCCTGCTGACCGGTCGGGCCGGCTTGCTCGGACTGACACGCGGCGGCCGGATTTCGGCCGGCGGGGCCACCCGGCTGCTGGCGGCTCGCGACGGCTGGTGTGCGATCACGCTGTCGCGGTCCGACGACGTCGCCGCCGTCCGCGCGCTGCTACGCGTCGACGAGGTCCCCGTCGACCCCTGGCCGGCGCTGGGGCGTTGGGCCGCAACCCATCCGGTGTCCGCGATCACCGAACGCACGGGTCTGCTCGACATTCCGGCGGCCGGCCTGGGCGAGGTCGCCGCCGCATCGCCGCGGATCCGCCGAATGGGGTCCCGAACGGACGGGCGGGAGTTGGCCGGCCTGCTGGTCGCCGACCTGTCGTCGATGTGGGCGGGCCCGCTGTGCGGGCAACTGCTGGCGCGCGCCGGGGCGACCGTCGTCAAAGTCGAAAGCCCGCGCCGCCCGGACGGCACCCGATACGGGAACCGGGCATTCTACGACTGGATCAACGGTGAAAAGCTCTCCTACTGCGTCGATTTCGACGCCCAACCCGATGAGCTGCGCGAGCTGCTCGCGGTCGCCGATATCGTGATCGAAGGCTCGCGCCCCGGGGGGCTGGCGCGTCGCGGGCTCGGGCCGGACCACGTCGCGGCGCGACCGGGCCGAATCTGGTTGCGCATCAACGGATATGACGACCCCAGGCCGGCATTCGGCGATGATGCCGCGGTGGCGGGCGGCCTCGTGGGTACCGCCGTCGATGCCGGTTTAAAAGGACCGGTGTTCTGCGGCGACGCCATCGCCGACCCGCTGGCGGGGCTGGACGCGACCTTGGCGGTGGCCGAATCGCTCGGCCGCGGCGGCGGCGAGTTGATCCATGTGTCCATGGCCGCCGTCGCCGCGACCTACGCGGCGCTGCCCACAGAGGAGTCGGACGCGGAATACCCGGCAACACCACCCCAGCCACCACCCGCATCGCGGCCGGCCGCCGAGCTGGGCGCCGACAACGCCGCCGTGCGCCGGCTCGTCGTCGAAAGGGGTTGCCCGCCATGCTGATTAAGCGAGCAACATTGCTCGACGGGACAGTGACCGACATCCGCGTCGGTGCGCAGATCGAGGAGCTGGGCCCACCTTCCCCGGGCCTGACTCCCAGGGCAGGGGAGGGCGTGCTCTACGCCGGCGGCGGAGCAGTCCTGCCCGGGCTGCACGACCACCACGTGCACTTACGCTCGGCTGCTTCCGCGTTGGACTCGTTTTTCGTCGGACCGCCCGGCGTCAGTACCAAAGCCCAACTGACACAACTGCTGTCGAACGCCACCCCCGGTCCCGACGGGTGGATTCGCGCCGTCGGCTACCACGAGTCGGTCGCAGGAGACTTAGACCGGTTCGCCCTCGACGCCGTGGTGCTCGACGTCCCGGTGCGCATCCAGCACCGCAGCGGTGCGCTGTGGATCCTCAACTCCGAGGCACTGGGCCGGGTCGGCCTGGGAGAACATCCCGACGGGCGCCTGCGCAGCGCCGACCGTGGCTGGTCGGACGCGCTGGCGCGGCGCGAGACCGACCTCGCCGAACTCGGCCGCCGAATCACCGCGACCGGCGTCACCGGCGTCACCGACGCCACCCCCGACCTCGACGCCGATGACATGGTGTCGCTGCTGGTGGCCAACCGTCGCGGCGAATTTCGGCCACGGCTGCATTTCCTGTCGCCCGGCAAGAAAATCCTGCACGACGATCGCCTCGACCCGGACGCCCTGACGCGCTGGATCGAAGATCACCACAGCGACGGCCGGCCGGTCGCCGTCCACTGCGTGACGGCGGCCCAGCTGGTGGTGACCATCGCGGCCCTGCGCGCCGCCGGTAGCCATCCGCTGGATCGCATCGAGCACGCCGCCGTCGTCCCCCGGGACAACCTGGCGGATCTGACCGACCTCGCCAAGCTGGGCCTCACGGTGGTGACGCAGCCCAACTTCGTCGCCGAGCGCGGCGATCAGTACCTCGCCGACGTCCCCGCCGCAGAGCACGATCAGCTGTGGCGCGTCGCATCGCTGGTGAACGCGCGGGTGCCGGTGGCCCTGTCGACCGACATGCCTTTCGGCCACGGCGACCCGTGGACGGTGATGCGCGCCGCCGTGTACCGCACCACACCCAGCGGCGCGGTCCTCAACGCCGGCGAATGTGTCTCGGCGCTAACGGCTTTGACGATGTTCCTGGGCCGGCCGGACGCGCCGGGCCGGGCGCGGACCGTCGAAACCGGACAGCCGGGGGACCTCTGTGTGCTGACCGAGCCACCGGCGACGGCGCTGGCCGAGCTGAACGCCGGCATGGTGGCGGCCACCATCATCGGCGGCGAGCTCGTCTACTTCGCAATGTGACCGGGCGATCATCCCGCCGGCGCGAGGGCAGCGCGCAGGCTGTCGCACTGGCTCTCGAAAAACCGCCGGGACACTTGGACTTTCGGCACCAAGAGGTCGAAGCCGTGGAAGGCGCCCGGAACGACTTCGACGTGGCATGGCACCCCGGCGCCGGTCAGTCGTGCGGCATAGGCCAGATCTTCGTCGTGGAACAGGTCGTGGGTGCCGACGCCGATCCACGCCGGCGGCAGCCCGCCCAGGTCGTCGCGGCGGGCGGGGACGGCGACCTGTGGGTCGGCGTTGCCGAGGTACGCCGCCCAGCCGAAGCGGTTACTGCGTGTGTTCCACAGCCGGTAGTTGGGGTTCTCGGCGGTCGCGGAACTCCGGTCGTCGAGCATCGGGTACACCAACACCTGGAACGCCGCCGTGATTTCGCCGCGGTCCCGCGCCAGTAGGGCCAGGGCCGCCGCGAGTCCGCCGCCGGCGCTGGCGCCGGCGATCGCCACCCGGTGCGGGTCCACCGCGGGCAGGGCGGCCAGCCACGTCAGCGCTGCGTAACAGTCTTCCAGCGGAATGGGATACGGATGTTCGGGCGCCAGCCGATAGTCCACCGATGCGACGGAAATGCCCAGTTTCCTGCTGAACGCGCGGCACAGCCGGTCGTCCTGCTTGGCGGTCCCGATGATATATCCACCGCCGTGGATCCAAAGCAGCGCCGGCGTGGGTCCGGTCGCGCCGGCGGGCCGGAACAGCCGAACGCCGGCTCCCGATGCCAGGGCGACCACTTCGACATCGTCGGATGGGCCGGGGCTGAGAATGCGCTCCGTCAGCCCGCCCAACGCCCGCATGATCGGCAGGCTCCGGGGACCGACAATTCGTCGCGGGGCGAAGCGGGCGATTCGGCGCAGGTCGGGGTGAACGTCGTCGTTCGACATCGGTCCAGTATCACCGACGGGAACGCATCGGCGCGGACAGGCCCGTGAGTTCGTGGTAGTCGTCCAGACAATCGGCGGAAATGCCTTGGAAACACAGGCGACGTAGCGTCAAGCGGTAAGAGGTCGATCGGGAGGCTCGGGAGGCTACGTGGGAGGTACATCCAGTAGAGCTTGCCCGGGCCGCGCCGGCTCATCGGCTAAACGGTGATCGCCGATGGCGCCGGCGCCGACGAAAACACACTGCCCGTACTGCTCGTTGCAATGCGGGATCACGCTGGACGTGTCGGGGGATGGCTCGAAAACGCCAGTGCTTGCGCCACAAAGCGATTTCCCGACCAATCGTGGCGGTCTGTGCGCGAAGGGCTGGGCCGCGGCAGACCTGCTGGCGCATCCGGAACGGCTGACGGGCCCGCTGGTGCGCGACGAGCGCGGTTCGTCGCTGCGCCCGGTCACCTGGAACGAGGCGCTGGAACGGATCGTCGCGTCTTTCCAGAAGACACAGGCTGATCACGGCCGGGACGCGGTCGGATGCTTCGGCGGCGGCGGTCTGACCAACGAAAAGGCATACCAGTTAGGGAAGTTCGCGCGAATCGCGCTGCGGACCTCGGCGATCGACTACAACGGCAGGTTTTGCATGTCATCAGCGGCCGCGGCGTCGAACCGCTCGTTTGGCATCGACCGCGGGTTGCCCTTTCCGCTGGCCGATATCGCTCAGGCCGATGTCGTCCTCATCGTCGGGGGTAACCCCGCCGACACCCTGCCTCCGGCGATGCAGTATTTCGACGAGGGCCGCGCCCGCGGCGCCAAGCACATCGTCGTCGATCCGCGGCGCACCGCGACCGCCGGCCGCGCCGACCTTCATCTGCAGCCCGTCCCAGGAACCGACCTGGCCCTGGCCAACGGCATGCTCAATGTTGTTACCCGCGAAGGCCTTATTGACCGGGAATATGTCACCGAGCGGACCACGGGATTCGAGGCGGTGCGCCGCGCCGTGCGGCTGTACTGGCCGGACCGGGTGGAACGGATCACCGGTGTGCCCGAGAACGACATCGTGGCCGCGGCTCGGATGCTGGCGACAGCAAAGCGGGCGATGATCCTCACCGCCCGCGGCGCCGAACAGCACAGCTCCGGCACCGACACGGCGCAGGCCTTCATCAACCTCGCCCTGGCACTGGGGCTGCCGGGCCGTCCGTATAGCGGCTTCGCCTCGATCACGGGCCAGGGCAACGGGCAGGGCGGGCGCGAGCACGGGCAGAAGTGCGACCAACTGCCCGGCTACCGCAAACTCGACGACCCCGCCGCGCGCGCCTATGTCGCACAGGTATGGGGTGTCAACCCGGCCGACCTGCCGTCGTCAGGGCAGTCGGCCTACGAAATGCTCAGCGGCATCGGCACTCCCGGCGGGGTGCGTGCGCTGTGGGTGATGGCCTCCAACATCGTCGTCTCGGCACCCAATTCGCTCCACGTCGCCGAGAAGATCAAACAGCTGGACTTCCTGGTGGTGTCCGACATCTTCCTCTCCGAGACCGCCGCGCTGGCCGACGTGGTGCTGCCGACGACGCAGTGGGCCGAGGAGTCGGGAACGATGACCAACCTGGAAGGCCGGGTGATCCTGCGGCGAGCCGCGGTCACGCCGCCCGGTGAGGTCCGCAGCGACCTCGACGTGACGGCCGATCTGGCAAAGCGTCTGGGGGCACATGGGTTTTCGGGCGACTCGCAGGAGGTCTTCGAGGAGCTGACCCGCGCGAGCCAAGGCGGCAAGGCCGATTACCGGGGAATCAGCTACGAACGGATCGCGGCCGACCACGGGGTGTTTTGGCCATGCCCGTCCGCCCTGTACCCCGACACCCCGCGACTGTTCGTCGAGGACTTCCCGACGCCGGACCGGCGAGCCCACTTCCATCCCGTCGAGCACCGGGGCGCCGCGGAGCTGCCGGACGACGAATTCCCGTACTACCTCACGACCGGCCGCCTGTTGCGGCAGTACCAATCCGGGACCCAAACGCGCAGGGTCGCCACGCTCACCGAGGCCGAGCCGGAGCCGGCGGTCGAGCTGCACCCGACGCTGGCGCAACGCCTCGGTGTCGGGAGCGGCGACAAGGTTCGGCTGAAGACCCGCCGCGGCGAAGTCGTGATGACGGCGCAAACGAACGGCGGTATCCGCCCCGACACCGTCTTCGCGCCGTTCCACTGGGGCGGCGCGGCGAGCATCAACCGGCTGACCAATCCGGCCCTGGACCCGCATTCTCGGATGCCGTCATTCAAGGCCTGCGCGGTTTCGGTATCCAAACTGGACGGACTGGAAGGACTGGAAGGACTGGAAGGAGATGTGACGCATGGGTGACCACAGCACGCCACGCTTTCTGCAGGGCCCGTTCACTTTTCACGGAAAGGGCTACGATTCGCCGTTCCTGCTCGATTCGTCCCTGCGCTATGCCGTGCCGGCCGGGGCGATCACCCAGCCCGTGTACTTTCGCGGCGGCAACAGCACCGACGAGCTGGTCACCGTCGTGCTGATGCGTGACGGTGCTCCGATGCGGTACTTCCCCATCGGTGCCAAGGACGCCGTGCACGTGCCGCTCCGAGTCGTCGAGGACCTGATCGCCGACACCGTCATCGAGGTGTTCGTCGCGGCCCCCGACGGGCTGAGCGGCACGGTGTTCGTCGACATCGGCCTGGTCGAAATCTGAGCTGGGTCAAGGTTATTCATGACGACACTGGCCAAACCCGAAACGAACGGTCACAGCCCGGCCGCCCTGGCCGCCTTGGTGGTGGTCGGCAACGGCATGGCGGGCGCACGCGCGTTGGAGGAGATCCTCGACCGCGGCGGCAATGCGCGGTTCGCCATCACCGTGTTCGGCGACGAACCCTACGGAAACTACAACCGGATCTTGCTGTCCAACGTGCTGGCCGGGTCCGACGACGCCGGCGAAATCTACCTCAATCCGGTTGACTGGTATGCCGAAAACGGCATCGACCTGCGCGCCGGCGTGCGCGTGGTGCGGATCGATCCATTCGCGCGTCTGGTACACGCCGACGACGGCACGACCGTTCGCTACGACAAGCTGATCCTGGCCACCGGCAGCAGGTCGTTCTTCCCGCCGGTCGACGGCATCTGGCAAGACAACCAGACCCTGGCGCCCGGCGTGTTCGGCTTCCGGACGATCGACGATTGCCAGGCGATGATCGACTTCGCCGAAGGGCGAGGCAAAGCCCTCGTGATCGGTGGCGGGCTGCTGGGGTTGGAAGCCGCCCGGGGCCTGCAGAACCGGGGGCTGAACGTCGGCGTCGTGCAGGGCGGCCCCACGCTGATGAACGCGCAACTCGACGAGCAGGGCAGCGCGATCCTGCGCCGGCTGGTCGAAACGCTGGGCATCGAGGTGCACACCGGCAAGCGGACTACCAGGATGCTCACCGAGGGCGGCCTCCCGTCGGCGCTCGAATTCGCCGACGGCAGCCGATTGCCGTGCGACATGGTGGTTTTGGCCGCCGGAATCCGGCCCAACGTCGGGCTGGCGGTGCGCGCCGGTCTGACCGTGGAGCGCGCGATCGTCACCGACGATCACATGCGGTCGATCGACGACGATGACATCTATGTGGTGGGCGAGTGCGCGCAGCACCGTGGGCAGGTCTACGGGCTCGTCGCGCCGCTGTGGGAGCAGGCGGGCGTGCTTGCCGACCACCTGACCGGCATCAATCCCCGTGCGGCATACCATGGTTCGCGCACCGCCACCAAGCTCAAGGTCGCCGGCGTCGACGTCGCGGCGATGGGGGTGAAGGCCCCGGAACGCGACGACGACGAATTCGTGCAGTACTCCGAGCCCAGGCGCGGCGTGTACAAGACCGTGGTGGTACGCGACGACAAGCTGATCGGCGCCACGCTGGTCGGCGACATCAGCAAGGTGGCGTTTCTGATGCAGGCGTTCGACCGTCGGCTTCCGCTGCCCCCCGAACGGGTGTCGTTGATGTTCGACCTCGGCACTCCAGATGCGGCCACCGGCGCGGCCGAGCTGGCCGACGACGCGCAGGTGTGCAACTGCAACGGGGTGAGCAAGGCCGCGATTGTCCGCTGCGTCAAGGACGGCCAGACCTCGGTCGAGGGCGTGATGTCGGCGACCCGGGCGGGCAAGGGTTGCGGCTCGTGCAAGGGACTGGTCGCCCAGGTCGTCGAATGGGCGGCTGACGGGGCGGTGTCCGAAGACGCCGCAGCCAGTTGGTACGTGCCGGGAATCCCCTATGAGAAGCCGGAATTGATGCGCAAGATCCGTGAGCTCGAATTGCACTCGGTATCGTCGGTGTTCGCCGCGCTGGCGCCCGAGGGCCGCGAAGACGCCCACTCCAAGATGGCGCTTTCGTCCCTGCTGCACATGATGTGGGGCGCCGAGTTCGTCGAAGAACGCGACGGCCGGTTCATCAACGATCGGGTGCACGCCAACATCCAGCGGGACGGAACGTTCTCGGTGGTTCCGCAGCTCAGGGGCGGGGTGACGAGCTCGGAGCAGCTGCGGAAGATCGCCGACGTGGCCGACAAATACCGGATCCCGATGATCAAGCTCACCGGCGGCCAACGCATCGACTTGCTGGGCGTGCGCAAGGAGGACCTGCCGTCGGTGTGGGCCGACCTCGGGATGCCGTCGGGCTACGCCTACGGCAAAAGCTTCCGGACCGTGAAAACCTGTGTGGGAAGCGACTTCTGCCGCTATGGGCTGGGAGACTCGACGGCGCTGGGCATCGCGATCGAGGAGCGCTTCCAGGGCATCCCCAGCCCGGGCAAGATGAAGCTGGCGGTGACCGGGTGCCCGCGCAACTGCGCCGAGGCCCTCTGCAAAGACGTCGGCGTCGTCGCGATCGAGGGTGGGCAATGGCAGATCTACGTCGGCGGGGCGGCCGGCTCACACGTCCGCAAGGGTGATCTGCTGGCGACCGTGGACACCGCCGAAGAGGTCATCGCGTTGACCGGCCGGTTCCTGCAGTACTACCGGGAGAACGCCAACTGGCTGGAACGCACCTACGACTTCGTGCCGCGGGTGGGCATCGACCGGGTCCGGGAGGTTGTGGTCGAGGACAGCGACGGCATCGGCGCCGACCTCGATGCGCGCATGCAAAAATCGGTCGATTCCTACCACGATCCATGGAGCGAAAGTCAAAACTCCCCGGCGCCCAACCACTTCCGTTCTTCCCTACCGCTGCTCCCGCTGCCGCAGGTGCCGGTGCGATGAGGGAGATCAGCCTGGGCTCGGTTGGCGACATCC
>Ga0310910_10001414_pt1 | contig 13094 bp, 18 predicted proteins | sample GREbulkMGHF172_FD_203448 | JGI IMG/M metagenome (GOLD analysis project Ga0310910, IMG submission 203448) | Lab enrichment of tropical soil microbial communities from Luquillo Experimental Forest, Puerto Rico - GRE.bulkMG.HF172 | ecosystem: Environmental > Terrestrial > Soil > Tropical forest >... | reverse complement strand
GGTGGTGCATCGGGATCGGTGCGGCAGACCACCGTCAGTAGGTCGGCCCCTTCCCCGTCCCAACCGGTGCCGCTGGAGACCCACTTCTTTGCGCCGGAAATTACCCAGTGATCGCCTTCCAGATGCGCCTGGGTGCGTACGCCTTCGGCCGGGGCAGGAGCGGCGAAGTTGGCACTGCCGCCCGGTTCGCTGAAGGCGAAGGCGGCAAGCGGGGCGCCTTGCTCAGCCGCGAACGGGGCGAAGAAGCGCGCCGCCTGTTCAGACGTGCCGGCCAGCAGCACCGGGAACAGGCCCAGCATGGTGCCGAGCAAGGTCAGCGAGATGTTGACATCGATGGCGTGGAATTCCTCAGCCAGCACCGCCATGTCCACAACGCCTGTGCCCTGACCGCCCAGCGGTATTGGAATCAGGCGGCGCAGGAAGCCCGCTGCGATGGTCTGTTCGTAAAACGGTCTGGTGGCGGCGAAGCGGGCGAGCGGCGTCGGCAGGTCTTTCGTGGCCGACCCCACCTTCGATAGCACATCGCGGGCGAAGGCGCGTGCGTCCGCGCGTAGACGCTGCTGCTCCGGTGTCAGCGTGAAATCGATCGGCATGGCGTTTGTCCCAATTCGCTCGGTCGCTTAGCCTGGTCGGTCCATCTTCGTTCTCCGAGACGAGGCTTCCCCGGCCAGGCGGTTGCCTGGGAGGGGAATGGCCGAGTTGAAGATGTTGTCAGGATCGTAATGCCGTTTGGCGGCGATCAGCCGGCTGGCATTGGGGCCATAGCTCTCCGCCACACGGTCCGCATCGTCCGCGAGAAGAAAGTTCGGATATCCACCCGGAAGCGCGATCGGATCGAAGGCTTGACGAGTGGTTCGAGCCCATTGGCGATGCCGTTGCTCCTCTTCCTTGTCCGACCGATCGACGAAGGTGGCGAGGATCTCGACCAGCACGTGGTCGCGGCGGAGACCAAAGGCTGTTGCCTCCACCGGTACGCGCTAGGCGGCGCCTTTGAACTCGTGGGTGAAGAGGGCGCACTGGGTCCGAGGCGGCGGTATCCATCGCTTCGACAAAAACTTCGATGGCGGCGCTGTCGAGCGCGGGTAGCCAACAGGTGTCCATGAACACACGCTGCCCATTCACGATATACGGGTCGTACAAGGTCAGCGAAGTTCCATAGGACATGGCGTCGAGGTTGCCGGCGAGCAGCGTTCCAAGTTTGAGAAAAGGCGCCACCGGAGCTTCGCCCTCGGCCGCTGGCCCGCACCAGGTCGGATGGACGATGATAACTGGTTTGCCGTCGGGGCCGCCGGTGCAGGCAAACTCGACCGTCAGGTCTTCGGGGCTCGAGGCGGCAATGTCGGCGCAACTTCGGAGAACGCCTCTTGCCTCTGCGAACGGGTAGACCAGCAGGCCCGTGCGGACGCTGCCAAGATCGTGCAGACGGTAGCGCATGGCGGTCACGACGCCGAAATTTCCGCCGCCGCCGCGCAACGCCCAGAACAGCTCCTCTTCACTGTTGCGGCTGGCGACAACGGTGCGTCCATCAGCGAGCACGACCTCAGCGGCCAGGAGGTTATCGAGTGCCAAGCCGAAGCGGCCGATCAATGGTCCGTAGCCGCCGCCCATGGTGAGCCCGGCCATGCCGACCGCGCTGCATGTGCCCGTTACGGCCGCGACGTGAAGTGGGTCCGTCACTGCAGCCACGTCGGCAGCGTGCGCACCTCCCAAAATTATTGCGCTACGCTGATCGGCTGCGACGGACACCCCGTTCATGCCGCTGAGATCGATGACAATGCCGGCGCACAGCGCGCGAGCCGCCCAGTGGTGCCCGCCGCCCCGCACCGACAGCGGCAGACCGCAGTCACGCGCAGCTCGAATGGGCAATTGGACGTCCTCGGTCGCCAGGCAATGAACGACGGCACGCGGCATGCCACCCACCGGCTTCGCCCAGATCGCGGTCGCGGCGGCGTAGCCGTCGTCACCCCGCAGTGAGACACGGCCGGGTAGTTGCGCTTCAAGCCGGCGGAGCGCTCGTTCGATGTGGTCAGGCATTTGCCGTTTCTCTGGGTTTCGCGGCACGGACTTGGTCGTCAGGGCTGCCTAGTGGCCGCTCCAGGTAGAGATCGTCGATTTCCGGCTGGACCGCAAACCGATCTAGTCGGTGATCGAGGATCACCCAGGGATGCCGCGTCGCCTCCCACACCGATAGCGTCGGCCAGGGCATCGACGGGTCAGCGAACGCGCCAAAGGCGACACCGATAAGGTCCGGGGCAAACTCACCGTACCAGAATACCGAGGAGCCGCAGTCGGGGCAGAAATGAATTTCGATCTTTCGCCCCGCGTCGCTGCCGCGCACATAGACCTTGCTCCGCCCCTCGGTGCGCACCTGCTCTTTCGCGAAATAGGTGCTGACGCCAAACGGCGAGCCAGTACGGCGTTGGCACTCCAGGCAATGACACGCCCCCACAAACACAGGCTCGCCGGTCGCCTCCGCGCGCAGCGAGCCGCAGCAGCAATGCGCGGTCCTGGTCATCGTCAACCTCCCATTTTGGTCTGTCGCCAGTCGATCGCGCTTTGCTGAGCGCATCGGTGAGTTCCAGTGCGGCGCGAGAAACCGTGAACCGCCCTTGCATCATTGCGTCACCCTCCGGGCGGTTGCCTACCACGCAGCAATATTCGAGCGAGATCCCGTTAGGATCTTTGAAGTAGATCGACCGCGCCCATCCGTGGTCGACAATTTCTGTCGTCTCGACACCTTTGGCTCGCAGCTCATCGCGCTTTTTGGTCAGCGCAGCCGCCGAGCCGGCCTCGAAAGCAAAATGATAGAAGCCGGCGGGAACGCCGAGCCCGCGGTTGATCCCGGCATCGTATTTTGCGGGAACATCGGGAACTCCATTCGGTTCCAGAAAGGCAATAAGCTGACCGCCGCCGACATCGAAAAACATATGCCGTAGGTGACCGCCTTCTTCGATCGTTATCGTGTCGCCGACAACCGGCTTGAAACCCAGCACGCCCTCGTAAAACGCGCGAGTCTTGTCGAGGTCGAGGTCGAGAGGCCGATATGCGAAAATCCTCTGTGTTTCATCTCAACTACTCCTGTTCAGGTTTTTGGCGAAAGTGAGAATATCGTCTCGGATCAGCACCGGGACTGTGGCGTCGTGAGGCTCAAAAGCTCTGCAGCACTGCGTATTCCACCCACCGCCAGTGGATGATCCAGGACGCCCAACTGAGACAGCACCGTCGCCTGATCCCAGTAAGCATGCTCGTGGGCGATTTTGCCGCCATCGAACTGGATGAAAACGGCGGCGATGAATTCGGCTTTCCGGCCGGCGGGCCGTACCCCTGGTAGGAGCCAATCCATATAGGTCGTATGAGTAACTCGTACCACCATCTCTTCAACGATGCGATCATCGCCGAAAGTCTGCGATACAGTGGTGATTTCGAAATCCGGCGGGATTTCGGGTAGAAATTTATTGGCGTAAAACTCACGCACGGCCGCTCGACCTACCCGCACGATCCCGGACGCCGTGAGGAGCACATAAGGGTTTTCGGTCATTGTCGCGAGCGCCGCGTCGGCATCTTTCAGCACGAATTCGGCATAGGTGAGCTGCTGCCAGGTAGCCAGCATTACCTGCTGGTCGGGCGTGACTTTTTTCACGTGAGGTTCTTTCTTTGACAGAAGGGATTGGTCAGCGTGCTTGACGGACCGGTCAGGCGGCGGCCTGCGTGACGACGGCTCTGGTGGCCGCCTCGATCCGTCGCATGATCTCTGGTTCCCGTAGCCGCTGCTGAGGCTGCAGCAGCTGGGCGACTTCCAACATCGCGCGATGAACGACCGGATCGGCGACGGCGGCACGGAAAAGGGCAGCTTCGAACTCTCGCGCTTCCGCGAAATTGTCGGGCCTTTTGCCGCGCGTCTGGGGGGAAAGCGAGGTCGGCGCTCGTCGACATAGTCCAAGGCGTCTCGAGGACCGAGGCGACTTCGGTCATGAACCCTGCCTGCAGGGCCGCGATGGGATCCGGGTCCTCCGCCGCTCGGTCCAGCACATCCTGCAGCAGGAGGGCCTGCTTTCCGGCGGACGACATACCCTGGCCATGGATCGGGTTGAAGCGGCAGAACGCGTCAGCGATCAGCAACACGCCGCGGGGCAGATGAGGCAGCCGTTCGAAATGCTTCCAGGTGCTGACAGGGAAGCGATAGTGGCGAATGCTTCCAGGCGGCTGAGCGTAACGGAGCGCGTTGTAGACCGTCGGGGTTATCAATGAGCGGGATGCCTCGAGAAAGGCCTCCCAGGTCTCGATCCGGGCGGTTGCGTTATGGTCGGCGATCGCGCTGATCCAGCGTCCGTCTTCCGTCGGCACTATTATCGCATGTAGCGCGACGTACGGCGGATCGGGCAGTGTCAGCACGGCCTTCCACTCGCTTGTCGCATGGGGAGGTATCTCGACCACAGCCGTCGCGTAGGTGATATCGACGCCAATCTCCGTCATCTGCGGCCGGTCCCAGCAGAGGGCATCGAGCAACGACAGGGTCGGCGCTCCGCGCCCGGAGGCGTCCACCACCAGATCGGCGTCGAGCGTCTCAAAACGTCCCGATCCGTTGACAAACTGGACGCCGCGCACGCCTGCGCCGCCGGCGGCTGGCACGATCCCGATCACCCGGCTGGCCGACCGCAGTGTGATGTTCGCTACCGCCTCGGCCCGTCGCCGCAGCACAAGTTCGATCAGCGGCCGCGTTGCGCAGAGCACCGAGATCCCGAAATCCCGCTTCGGCAGCACACCGACGTCCGGCCGCTCGAACTGGACATCTCGCGCGAACGTGACGGGGACAGCGCCGGCTGCGGCGAGATCATGCTTGAAACCGGAGAAAATCCGATCGAGCGCGCGAAGGCCGCCGGCGAGCAGGCCATGCGGGTGCCGATCCTGCGGCGTACCGGAGCGCGATCCGGCGGTCGCGGCCAGCCGGTCGCGCTCCAGGATCTCGACCCGCTCAAAGTATTTGGCCAAGGCGCCAGCGGCCGCCAGCCCACCCATTCCCGCGCCAATAACGATGGCCCGCCGACCCAGCTGACGCGAGCCGCGGCCATTCCCCGGTGTTGATGAACCTCCGGGTCTCTGCTCATCGAGCCACAGCCTGTGTTCGATCGGGTCACTCGTGAACTCGGCTACCATTTTTCCGCTCCTCTCGATGCAGACGCGCGAATCGCTTCGCGCAGTATGCATTCCCAGTTAGAGAGATGCCGACGCGAAGAAAGATGAGGATGTCTCGCTACGAAGTCATTTCAGTGCAGGCCAAACGGGTTACAGCTGTAACCTTCATTGATCTGTTCCGCCGGATCACTGCGAGAGGAGGCACCATCATGATGCACCGGTAACCGAGGGGATACCGGAAGCAGGCAACCCTTGTCTGGATAAACGCCGCCGCCGTGCAAAGCGGCTTGCGACGGCAGCCCGCCGTCCCCTCAGGTGCAGCGCTCCAAAACGTATCCCGGTCAATGCGCCAAGCTCCACCGGGCTTCTGGTCGCGTCATAGATAATCAGCGAGTCTGCCTTGGCAGGCCGGCGCGTCCAACGCTCCTCGCGACATCGGCAGCAACTGCTCGCGATATCGCGCCCGATGAAAACTCTGCGTTACAAACGTAACTGAATTCCCTGAGCCTGAAATTGTTGCGTAATCCGCGGTGCCTAAATTTGCAGCAGCGGTCAAGCAAAGAGCATCACAATGAGCGCCATTCAATCCCTTTACGCCCCTGTTTCACAACAGCCGAGACCGAACTCGGTGATCGAGGGAAAAGGTAGTGAACACAGTGCAATCGTATGGCGCCGGGGCATCCCTGACGGCTCGTTTTTCTGGGCAATGCAGCTTCTGTCGCGTCAGCGCCGTGAGGCCATCTATGGGCTTTATAATTTCTACCGCGAACTGGAAGACATCGCGGATGGCGCCGCATCGCGTTCGTTGAAGCAGACCTTTTATCGAACTGGCGCAGTGAAATCGCCCAGCTTTATGCCGGTCGTCCTCGGCACTCCGTGACCCTTGGTCTGAACGAAGCCATACAGCTTTATGGTCTGCGCTGTGAGGATTTCCTCACCATCATCGACGGCGTGGAAATGGATGGACGGGCCGACATTCGGGCGCCGAGCCTGGTGCAGCTCGATCATTATTGCGAGCGCCGCGCGGTTGCGGTCAGCCGGCTCTCAATGCGCATCTTCGGCGAGACACCGGCCGGAGAACGTGTAGCAGCAGAACTCGGCCGTGCTTTGCAGCTCACCTACATGCTGCACAATCTGGTGGAAGATGCGAAGCGACACCGGCTCTACCTGCCTCGCGAGCTGTTGCACGCGCACGGCATATTCGCGACCACGCCGAGCTGGGTATTGGCGCAGCCGGCGCTTCCCGAAGTCTGCCACGATCTGGCTTTGCTCGCTGAACGGCATTATGTGGCTGCGGCGGAGGCAATCGCCGCCTGCTCTCGACGGACGATGCGCCCGGCAGCCGTGCTGCACGGGCTTCACCGTGCCCTTCTCGAAGAGCTTGTCGCGCGCGGCTGGCGTCGGCTCGACGAGCCCGTGCGCATCCCCGACTGCCGCAAGCTGGCCCTCGTGATTCGTCACGGGCTGACCGGGCGTTGAACACTTCGGTCCTAGTCCCAGTGACCGGCGCGTCGCGAATCGAGAGAGTCGATGCAGTATCAAAGCCCGTTTGAGGATTGGTATACCTATAGTACCGTGCACAAGCCATTGCCGGATTTTACATGCGAAACCGGTCTGGTACTTTTTCCATCCGAACTCGTGCCGGGCATCGGTCATCCATTGGTCAAGAGACTGGGAAATCACGCTGCACAGCGTGTGACGATGCGTAAACTGGAGAGCTACAACGCCTTTACCGAAACCCTCGAATACCAAGCCGTAATGGGGGCCGCAATCAAGATCGCTCAGAATCCGGTGGCGTTTGGGTTGAGTGAACAGGCGGGGGAGGGAGGCGCGGCTGATCGTAACTGACGAAAGCCACCATGCCTACGTGGCTGCCGAACTAATGAAGCGGATTCCTGGATCTTCAGAATTGCCGCCGCTCACCACATCGCAACCGCCGTTCTTGAGAGGTTTAGAGGAGTTGGAGAGGAGTCTTCCGACGGAGTTCGCCGATGACCTCCTGATCGCGTTCGTCTCGATCTCAGAGACGCTGATAACGTCCATCCTGCGCGGGATTCCGCGTGACCCGCGCGTCGTCAGCGCCGTTCGCAATACTGTCCGCGACCATTCCATCGACGAGGCAAGACACCATTCTTATTTCGTCTATGTCGTTCACCAGCACTGGGCTTCGAGCCCGCCGGACCGGAGGGAGATACTCGGACCACTCTATGCAAACCTGATACGGCTTTTTCTGAACCCGGACCTCGATCTGTGCCGGGATTGGCTTATGGAAGCTGGGCTTGCCCCGCGGGATGCAGAGCTGGTTCTGCGGGATCACTACTCGCCAGAACGCATCGCAGCCGGCCTCCGCGCCGATGCGTTTCCGACTCTCAAACTCATGGGGAGGGTCGGTGTTTTGGATCATCCGGCGGCGCGTGCTGCATTCGTGGAGCAGAAGCTCATCGATTAGCCGGGTGGTGGGCGGCAGAAAGGGGCTCGAGCATGATCCGCATGGCGGTGTTACAACATGTCGAATTCGAAGGGCCGGCGGCTATCGCCGACTGGGCGGCGGCGCGCGGAGTTCCGGTCCGCGTGTGTCGCCTCGGCCGCAACGCCATCCTCCCGTCGATCGACGATCTCGACATGCTGACGGTCATGGGCGGACCGATGAGTGCGAATGACCAGGCTCAGTTCGACTGGCTCGGTCCCCAGATCGCGCTGGTTCGCGAGGCGATCGCCGCGGACAAGACCGTGTTCGGAGTTTGTCTGGGCGCCCAGATGATCGCCAAGGCTTTGGGTGCGCGGGTCTATCCCGGCAGTGCCAAAGAGATAGGCTGGTTTCCCGTCGAGCGGACGAGCGCACATCCTCTTTTCGATGACTTGCCCGACAGCTTTACACCCCTTCACTGGCATGGCGAGACATTCGATCTACCTCACGGAGCGAAGTTGCTTGCCAAGAGCAAGATTACGTTGAATCAGGCTTTTGCAGTGGGTCAGCGCGTGCTCGGGGTACAGTTTCACATGGAGCCGACCGAGGACAGCGTGCGTATGCTGGTGAAAGCCGCTGCCCGCGAAATCGGTTGCGGAACTTTCGAACAGCAGCCCGGGATAATTCTATCGAACCTCGGCCAATGCGCCGGACTGCGCCCTCTGCTAGAGACGGTGCTCGACCGCCTGACCGGGTTCGCGGCCAGAGCTGCCTGACGCGATCGCCTGAATCGACGTCTGAAGCTTCAACCTGAGAAATAATACATGAGCCACAAAGGTTTTCGCACATCGGGCCGCCCACCCTCGACCTCGACAAAACCCGCGAGTTTTATGAAATGGTACTCGTCGCCGACACGATAACGATCCAAGAAGGGGTCGGCTTTGGCACCTCTTCGTCGACGTCGGTCACGGGAGGCCATCCTGAGCTCTGCGGCCGCAGGCCAGCCGAATTTCGCGCCTCTCGTGCCAAATCATCATGAGCGCCGCGCTCGACGGGCTCATCGTCTCGATGCCGGAGCGCCAGCAATAGACTAGCAACCGCTGCGTAAATTGACGCATGTCTCTTCTCGGGATCCTCCTTCTCGCGGAAGCGACGATGAGCAGCAATAACCTCCGTCGTCCCCGCGAAAGCGACGCGAAAGCGGGACCCAGGGCGGCCGATCGGGCATGAATGACAAGCGTCCTTGCGTCGACATCCTCACCAGCACGCGCCATGGTACGCTTTACGTCGGTGTCGCAAGCGATATTGCGCGCTTGGGAGCACCGTTCGAATGCTGTCGGCAGAGTTGTTCGAGATTACGGCATGCAGAGGTTGGTGTTTGTCGAGTTTCACGAAACCACGGCCGATGCGGTCCTTCGCGAAAAGCGCATCAAGAAATGGCGGCGTGCGTGGAAATTGGAGTTGATCGAGCGCCGTAATCCACAACGGCGCGATCTTTGGGATGAGCTGGCGTAAGCGCCGCTCGCCTGTGTCCCCGCTTTTCGCGGGCCGACGAGAAGGATGGGGGTCCCATTCACTAATTTTCGCAACCAGGTACTAGTGGGCTATTGAATTCAAATGAGGTCGTCATGCCAGGCCTTGTGCCGGGCATCCACAAACGAGTGGACTGAATCGTCTAGCAGAGTGCGGAAAAACGCGGCTGTCGTTCCGGGACGACCCTTCAGGGTCGGGCCCGGAACCCAGTGTGCCGAGCATGTTCGACAGCTTGGGGGTGCAAGTCCTCTATCCAGCTTGATGGAGCGAAGGATTAGCGAAGCGCAAGGGCGTCGCCGCCGAGGCGGGGCCTGGAGGAAGCGTGGAGCAAAGCCGCGACCCGATGGACAAGAACCGGATAATGAGGCTGAGCCGGCCGGTAACCGCGAAGTCCATGCTATCAAGGGCCGGAGCAGTAAATTCGGCGGGTGTGCGGCGACGGCGGTCGAACTTACCTCGGGAGGTCTGCGGCGTGTCCCGCAATCGGGACTGATCGGTTCGCAAGGATCGATGACCGCGCCGCAGAAGTCAGCAGCGGGCATAGTAGTCGGCGTCAGCCGGCGAAGGCCCAAACGGTGGCAAGGAGCCTGCAAGACAGGCCTCTCCTGCGGTCCACGCGGCAGCAGATCCAACTGGAGTTGGCCTTGGAACCGATGGGGAGGGGTGAAGCCCCGAACCGCCGGATCGAAGAGGCCGAAGGCGGCATGGCGAGGCCTGGCGGAGAGGGCTCGGCAGCCACGCCGGGGTTCACCGGCGGGCTGATGGAGGTGATTGTCGCTCGCGACAATCTGAAGAAGGCCTTGGCGCAGGTGAAGCGCAACAAGGGGGCGCCGGGGGTCGACGGGATGACCGTGGCCGAACTGACGCCTTACTTGAAGGAGCACTGGCCGACGATCCGCGCCCAGCTGCTCGACGGCACCTACCGGCCGCAACCGGTGCGGCGGGCCGAGATCCCGAAGCCAGCCGGGGGCACACGTGCCCTCGGCATCCCGACGGTGCTCGACCGCTTTATCCAGCAGGCGGTGCTGCAGGTGCTGCAGGTGCTGCAGCGCCAATGGGACGCGACGTTCAGTCCGAGCAGCTATGGCTTTCGCCCGGGCCGCTCGGCGCATCAGGCGGTGACACGCGCGCAACAATATATTGCCACGGGCCGCCGCTGGGTGGTGGACGTCGACCTGGAGAAGTTTTTCGACCGGGTCAACCATGACCTGTTGATGGGGCTGGTGGCCAAGCGGGTTGCCGACCAGCGCGTGGGGCGGCTGATCGGCGGTTATCTGACCGCGGGGGTGCTGGCTGACGGGCTGGTCGGACCGACCGACGAGGGCACGCCGCAGGGCGGGCCGCTCTCGCCGCTGCTGTCCAACCTGATGCTGGATGTGCTGAACAAGGAATTTGGAGCGACGCGGCCACCGCTTTGTCCGCTACGCCGATGACTGCGATATCTATGTGCAGAGCCAGCGGGCGGGGGAGCGGGTCATGGCCAGCGCCAAGCAGTTCCTGACCCGCCGCCTGAAGCTGAAGGTCAACAGCGCGAAGAGCGCGGTCGCGCGCCCCAGTGCGCGCAAATTCCTCGGCTTCAGCTTCACCAGCGAGACGGCGTCGCATCGCGCCGCAGGCGCTGGCCCGGTACACCAGCCGGGTGCGGGCGCTGACCCGGCGCATGCCGGGCGTGAGCCCGGACCGAGCCATCGATCGGCTGTCGGTCTATCTGACGGGCTGGCGGGGCTATTTCGGGTTCTGTCAGACCGCCTCGGTCTTGCGCGACCTGGACGGATGGGTACGGCGGCGGTTGCGTTGTCTGGCCTGGGTGCAATGGCGCTCCGGGCGGCGGCGCTACCGCGCCTTGCGTCAACACGGGATCAGCATGCTGCTGGCGGCCACTACGGCGGCCGCAGCACGCGCCCATGGCCCATGGCGGCTCAGCCGGCACCCCGCTCTCCAGGCCGCCTTGCCAACCACCTTCTTCGCCGCCCATGGCCTGCCAACCCTGGCGCCGGCCGCCTCATGATGCCGCCACCGAACCGCCGTGTATGGACCCGTATGCACGGTCGTGGGAGGGGCGAGGCCGCGAGGCTCCCCCCTATCCCGATTGAACACCAGTGAAGCCATTGATTTCTCAAGTCTGTGTTCCTGGATCCCAGGCTCGCGGGCAAAGCCCGCGGCCCCGGAATGACGACGTTAAATCGTTTTCCGCGGCCTGCTAGACGAGGCAATCATTTTCGACATTCACCACCGATGCTTCTCGACCCCAACGAGCATGCGGATGAACGCATCAGATGGTCGTAGAGTTGATCGACCAACACGGCGCGCTGCACACGCCGATTCGGTTCAGCGTCTGGGGGATCGATCGGGCGCGCCGGGGTTGACCGGCGAACCGGCGGTGCCGACCGGGGTGGGAAGGCAACCGCGCGGGAGTAGCCAGTCTGCGGATCAGCGCCATACGCACTGAGGGATATCGCGCTAAGACCGGCAATAATGGCCGCCAAAGCACCCCGCCCGATTATTCTGCGGCGGACGGCTCTGCTCGTGATATGACGGGTGGCCGGGGAAACCTGTACAGTCATGTCAAGCCTCTTCGATGATTGACATGAAGAGGATGGGGGTATCGCGCTACGCCGCGATTTCAGAACGGAAGAAACGGATTACGTCTGTAATTCCTCGGCCGAAACCGGCGAAGCCGTCAGGCAGCGCGCCATAGCCGACGCGAGCTCGTCGGAGACGAGAGGCCGATGCACGATTTCAGCAATCCCGGCAGCCATCAAAGGATCGGCGCCAATCTGGTCGGCCGACGCTGTCGCCCACAGGATCGGCACGTCCGGCACGATCTCGTGCACTGCAGTAGCCAGGTCGAGTGCGGACCTGGGAGAGCCCAACCGGCCAACCAGCAACGCATCGAACCTCTTCGGATTGGCCCGGCATGCGGCCAGCGCGTCGTCCGAGCGCGTGAACCCAACCGGCTCATAGCCTAGCGCCGCCAGCATTTCCTCGTCGGCGAGCAGCCTCTCGCTCGTATCGTCGACGACCATTACCGTTTCGCCGCGCCCGAGGCGGAAGGTCGGCACCTCGTCACGAGGCGCGGACGCAGCTGCAGTAATGCAAGGCAACCAAACCTCAAAACGGTTGCCGACACCCGGCAGGCTCCAGACGTTGATCGCGCCGCCATGCTCGCGGACGATTTCGCGCACGGTTGCAAGCCCCAGGCCGGTGCCGGCGAGGCGCGTGGTGAAGAACGGTTCGAAAAGGTGCTCCAGGGTCGTCTCCTCGATGCCGCGCCCGGTGTCGCTGACGACAATGCGCACGTAGCGTCCCGGTGGAAGATCGCCATGGGTGAGCGATTGCGGCGTGGTGATCCGGTGCACCCCGGTTTCGATCTCAACCCTCCCCACTCCGTCGATCGCCTGTGCAGCGTTGTTGCAAAGATTGAGAAGCACCTGCTGCAGCTGCGCCGGCTGGCCGGATATGACGGCTGCGTCCGGCACCTCGCCAATAACCAGCTCGACCCGCGACGGCAGCGAGACCTGAAGCAGCGAACCCGTCTCGGCGACGAGGCCCTTCATACTTACGGGCTGTCGCCGCACATCCCGCCGCCGACCAAAAGCGAGCATCTGATCGACGAGATCACGCGCCCGCTCTCCCGCGCGGCGAATCTCTTCGAGGTTTCGGGCAGATGGGCCCTCGGACGCGAGATGTGCCTCGGCGATCTCTGCATGACCGAGGATCGCACCGACAATGTTGTTGAAATTGTGCGCGACACCGCTGGCGAGAGCACCGACGGTTTCCATGCGCCGGGCCTGCTGCAGGCTTCTCTCTAACCGGGCCCGCTCTTGTTCGAGATTTGCCCGCGCTATCGCGTTTCCGATTGCGTCGAGAGCCATGCGCAATAATCCCAGCTCAGGCGATTGGGTGATAACGCCCGGCTGCAATGCGTCGAAAGCCGAGGATAGCGAAGCCGCCGCACTGACCTAAGGAACGTCTGAACAAGGGGTTGGCGCATGGAGAAATGGAATAGAAATTTCGTCAG
>Ga0310910_10001401_pt1 | contig 13162 bp, 12 predicted proteins | sample GREbulkMGHF172_FD_203448 | JGI IMG/M metagenome (GOLD analysis project Ga0310910, IMG submission 203448) | Lab enrichment of tropical soil microbial communities from Luquillo Experimental Forest, Puerto Rico - GRE.bulkMG.HF172 | ecosystem: Environmental > Terrestrial > Soil > Tropical forest >... | reverse complement strand
CCAAGATCGTCAACGGGATCGACCGGAGGCAGCTGGAAGCCGCTTCCGATGCGCTCCTTGCCATGAAGCACAACCTTCTCGCCATGTCGGACGGCGCGCAGACCGACAGCGTTGCGGACGAGGAGGAGGATGTGCAGCGCTCCAAGGCCCGAAAGCGACGACGGGCGGCGTGAGGCTCCTCGCCAAGGTGCCTCAGGACGATCTGGCCGCAGAATGCGCTAGTCACAGGGTTCCGATTCGCCTGACGTCCGAACGAGCTCGACGCGATCGATCCCTGAAAAAAGCCCGTCGTCGATTTCAAGATCCGCCGCAAAGTGCATGGGATCGGCGTGACCGCAGATCACGTCCGGGAAATACCAGTTCGCTGTGCCCACGACCTTTTCCCCGGCAAGCGCTGCAATCTTCAATGGGTGCCTCGCTCCTACTCCGCGCGCGCTCTGATAGCCATCGGCGATGCAGTAGAGTTCAAGCCGCACCCTGTTCTCGGCCACACGCTGAATTGATAGCTCGATCTCGCAGAAGCCGAAGGCCGGATCATCCCTGGAGCCGTCTGCGTAGAAGTAGAAGGCGCCAATTTTTCCATGCGAACACGGACCGAGCTCGTAGTCCTTCGGCACCTGCGGATCCGGCCGGGCCGGCGTGCGTGGCGGCAATGGTCCGAGTGAACAGAATTGGCGATAGGAATAACAGCTTCCCATCAGTGCCTCCCTTTAGGCCTAACCAAGTCCGAGCAGCCGTCGTGCATTGGCAGAGAATGCGTTGCGTGCGAGGGGTAAGGCCTGCTTGGCGAATTGCGCCGGCCGGTCCTGCTTGATCGTGAACGGGTAGTCGGATCCCACAACGAGCTGATCCACTCCAACCTTCTCGGCCAGGTATTGCAGCGCTGACCGGTCATAGAGGATCGTGTCGTAATAGAAGGATTTGGCAATCTCCGCCGGATCCTTCGCAAAAAGCTTCTGCAACGGTGGTCCTAGCGCATAACTGTGCGCGAGGCGCGGCAGGATCCAGGGTAGCGCGCCGCCGCCGTGACTGAGCAATATCCGCAGCTTCGGAAAGCGTTCGAGCACGCCATGCGTCATCAGCGACGCCGCAGCGAAAGTTGTGTCGAGCGGAAATGCCGCGACCGCCGCAAGCTCCGGACGGCCGCCCAGGGCCAAGCCGAACGGCCGGCTTGAATTTCCCCGGCGGATCAAGCCCGGCTCCGAACTCGTCCGCGTCTGGAACAGGCGCACCTACCGCGTCGTGGTGCTGGAAAACGGCTTTTCCCATGAGGGACGGACCTACAAGAGCCTCTCCGAAATCGCTTTGGAGATCACGGGCACCAAATGGAACGGTCCCCGCTTCTTCGGTCTGAGGCGCTCTTCCGACAAAAAATCCGGAGGCGAGACCCATGCCGGCTGACTCAACAAAGGTGCTCCGCTGCGCCATTTACACGCGCAAGTCGACTGAGCATGGCTTGGATCAAGAATTCAACTCGCTCGATGCTCAACGCGAGGCCTGCGAGGCCTATATCAAAAGCCAGGCTTCGCAGGGTTGGAAGGTCCTGCCCCAGCACTATGACGATCCCGCGTATTCCGGCGGCGACCTCGACCGCCCTGCCCTGAAAAGGCTGCTGCGCGATGTCGAAGCCGGCAGAATCGAGGTGGTGGTCGTCTACAAGATTGATCGGCTCACGCGATCGCTGGTCGACTTCGCAAAGCTGGTCGAGACCTTTGATGCCCGCTCGATTTCCTTTGTTGCGGTGACCCAGCAGTTCAATACGACGACGTCGATGGGCCGGTTGACGCTGAACATCCTCCTGTCCTTTGCCCAGTTCGAGCGGGAGCTCGCCTCCGAACGGGTCAGGGACAAGATCGCGGTCTCGAGAAAGAAGGGCAAATGGACCGGAGGCACGGTCCCGCTTGGTTACGACGCCAAGGACAAAAACTCATTGCCAACAAGGCCGAGGCCGACACTGTTCGCTCGATCTTTCAACGCTACCTCGAGCTGAAGTCATTCAGTCGCCTCGTTACCTTCAAAGACCCATCTAATGGCTCGTCCCCGACAACGGAGATACCTTGGATGCGAATCAAGGCCGGCCTCACTCGTATGTTGCCGATGAACGCGCACCGCAAACCCGACCAAAAGGTGCTGCAAGCCGTCGTTCGCTCTCATGCATGGCTGGCTGATCTGAAAAACAACAGACACGCATCCATCGAGGAACTTGCAGAAGCTGTGAAGATCCATCCAAAAGTGGTGCGGCAGGCAATTAGGTTGGCATTTTTAGCACCCGAGGTGACCTCCGCGATCTTAGAGGGCGACCATCCCGAACGGCTGACGTTGCGGCAGATACCAAAACGGTTACCCCTAGCCTGGAGTGCGTGCCGGGAATTGCAGACCTTCGATAGCGTTTCTTATCCGTGACCGACGAACTTCATAGATTTATGATCGGTCAAAATTTCGGGCATACGTCATCGGGATCGACGCTTCTTTCGCTCGACCTAATTCGCCGTCACGGCGATGTCATCCAGCTACTCATCTAACGCTATGAATTTTGGGGAAAGCCTTGGATCCAACTTCCGATGTCAAAGAGTGCCCCCTCAGTCGTAGAAAGCTGAGGACCCATGGTCAGAAATCCGTGGATTTGTCCCGGGAAATGACGATGAAACACCGGGACTCCGGCATCGGAGAGTTTTGCCACATACGCGGCCCCTTCGTCCGCGAGCGGATCAAATCCTGCCGTGAGTACGTAGGACGGCGGAAGATTCAAAAAGCTCTTGGCAAGCAAAGGCGAAGCACGCCAATCTTTCTGTTCATCGACGGAGTTGAGGTAGAGATCTCGAAACCACAACATCGTGCTTCCCAGCACTGGAAGACCGGGCTCATCAAGCCCGTGCGATGGAAAGCTGAAGGCCATTTCAACGGCCGGATAAATGAGTAGCTGGAATGCAATGTCGCGGGATCCTGCGACCCGACGCTGAAGAGTGGCAGTGGCCGCGAGGGTGGCTCCAGCGCTGTCGCCTCCAACACCAATCCCGCGGGGATCAAGCCGCAGAGCCGAGGCATTTTCGAACACCCATTTCACTGCCGCAATCGCATCGTTGACAGCTGCCGGGAATTTGTTTTCGGGCGCCAGCCGATAGTCAAACGCAATAACGTTGGATTTACCGGCGATCGAAAGTCTGCGACAGAGGATGTCGTGCGAGTCCAGATCGCCCAGCACCCATCCTCCGCCGTGAAAAAACACCAGTGTGGGCCGCGATTCCGCGTCGCTACCTGGGCGATACAATCGGGCGTGCAGGCTTCCTTCCGACGTCTCTGCAACGATGTCGCGGGCTTCTGCGATTGCGGGCGGCACCATTGCGGCCGCCTTTCTAGCAGCTGCCATTGCTTCGCGAGCCTGCAGCGGGGTCATCGTTTCGTAGCGCGGAAGATTGAGTTCGCGGAGTCGCGTGACGAGCGCAGCACAATCCGGATCAAACGGCATGACCTTAGTTCTCTTAGGCTTCAAAATCTTGACGAGCAGTCCGACTTCGGTCTCCTGCCCTTTCTGAAAAAGCACATCATTGTGTCGCGTCCGGCGCGCTTCTGCTATTTCATTCATCGACCCATGAATGACTATCCAGGCGCAACTCGAAGCGATTTGTTCGCCGGGTCGCTCAATGACGTACTTGCCGGCGTCGCATTATCCGGCCAATAGTTGTCTGAACCGATGAGCCACTCGTTATCAACTCTGGGCCCAAATGCATGACGACCAGCGGCAAGGAGACCCATCTCCATCTCGATATGTATGTGCCTGGCCTGCTGCTCTGGCTTTCGAATAAACTGGCGGGGAGCGCCTCCCAGGTCTATCGGAGACAATTCGGAATAAACGTCATGGAGTGGCGCATTCTGTCTTACCTTGCCGTCTATCAAACCGGAACAGGCGCGCAAATGAGCCAATTGATGGGATCTGACAAGGCAGGTCTCAGCCGGGGAGCGGCCGTTCTTCAAGACAAGAAACTGATCAAGAGCCAGCAAGGTGAGGGACGAAATCTCGAGTTCATGCTGACGGCGAAGGGCAAAGCTATGCACGACCGCATCATCCGCCTGGCGCTCGCCCGCCAGGATGCGCTGCTGACAGGGTTGAGCAAGAGTCAGGTCGACGACCTGATCACATATCTCAATGTCCTTCTGCGCAACTTGCCGGCGGTCGAAGCGATCGACGCCACCAAGTACTAAATTCTGCTTTCTGTGCGCCTGCGGATACATGTGTTGATTCGCCCTAGAGAGAAGACAGCGCGCCGTCGATCGAGATTTCAGCGCCAGAGATGTAGGCACTCTCGTCTGAAAGCAGAAACAGCACGAGATGTGCAACGTCCGCTGCTGTACCCATTCTCTTCAATGGAATGAGCGCGGACCTCCGTTCCAGATCCTCGCGAGACCGTGCACCCAGCATTTCCGTATCGATCAGGCCGGGATGGACGGAATTGACCCGGATATTCGATGATGCGAGTTCGATCGCGGCCGCTTTCGTCATCCCTCGCACGGCCCATTTCGTGCCGACGTAGGCAATGGCGTTGGGGATTCCCTGCAGACCTGCTGTAGACGATATGTTGACAATCGACCCGCCGTTGGTGCGCTTAAGCAGCGGCGCGGCCGTTTTCACGCCAAGAAAGACACCGAGTTGGTTCACTTGGAAATGCGCTTGCATCAATGCGGCATCGGTCTCCTGGATCGCGGTGGGCCGGTAAATGCCAGCATTGTTGACGAGACCGTTGAGGCCTCCCATGTTTTCGCAAAGTTCGATCGCCGACTGCCAGCTGGCCTGGTCGGCGACGTCCAGATGCTGAAACACGGCACGTGCGCCGAGACTAGCCGCGAGCGCACGCCCCTCCTCCTCGCGCACGTCAGCGAGCATAACCCTCGCACCTTCAGCGACGAGTAGACGCGCCTCCTCGGCGCCCTGACCGCGGGCAGCGCCCGTGATCAGCACTGTCTTGTTGTTGAATCGGCCCACTCGACGATCCTCCATAAGCAGGAATGTCCCTGCGATTTGCGCTGTAGGGGCAGTTCGCTCAAAGCGCCTCCAGCGCACAGCCGATCTCGTCCTTCGAACCAAACAGTTGCTCTAGCTCTGCCTGGCCGGCGGCCGCCTGTGTTTTCATTTTGAGCGTATCCCACTGGTCGGCTGGATTGGCCTGGGCGACCCCTATCACCGGACGGCGGATCAACTGGTGGTCCCATTCGCGGAACGAAACGGTCGACGATCCGACCTTGAACTTCAGACTCTCGAGCGACTCGACGAGCTTGTTGCCGTCGGCCGATTTCGCTTGCTCAATCGCCGCCAGGACAAAGCGGGTCATGAACCAGCCGAGCCATACGCGATCAGTCGGCGGCTTGTTGTTGACCTTGCGGTAGGATTCGACCAATTGCCTATCTTCGGGCGGATTCGACGGGTCGTTGAAATACCAGGTCTTACCATAGACGCCCGTCAACGCTTCGCGCGGTACACTCCAGAGATCGGTGTCGCTCACCGCGGGACCGGCGACGGTAACCTGACCGGTCATGTTGAATTCCTTCAACTGCTTCAAAATTGGACCGACATTGGGTAGACCGCTGACGAGAACGTCGGGCTTAGCCTGCCTTACCTTAAGAATGAAGGAGCTGATGTCCGTAGTCTCGACGGGCACCCGGTCCACACCGGCGATCGTTCCGCCCGCAGCTTTCAAAACATCGTTGTATGTCGACAAGACGTCGTCGCCAAACGCAAAATTTGCGATCAAGAAGTACCACTTCTTTCCGACGGCAAGAAGCTCCGGTGCCATCGCACGGGCGTAGACCGGCACCGACGCAGGAGCACGAAACATAAACCGGTTACATGCCTTGCCAGTCACTTCCCGTGCCGCCGCATTCAGGCCGATGAACGGGACACCGCTGCGCTTTGCGACCGCCCCCATCGCGAGCGTGTTCGCGCTCGACGTTCCGCCCAGTACGATCGATACTTTATTGTCCTGAATCAATTTGGTGATGTTTTGCGTTGCGCTCTGCGGATCCGACTCGTCGAGCCAGGTCATTTCGATGTTCCGGCCTATTGCGGTGTTGTTTGCTTCTTTTAGCGCAAGCTGGAGACCGGCCGCGAGATCCGCGCCTTGCTGTACGAAAGCCCCCTGCTTCGCAATTACGACGCCGATGCGCACGGGCTCTTCGGCGAGCGCTCTGCGGACGAATGGTGTCCCAAACGTCAGGGCACTGCAGGAAGCGGCCGCCGCACCCAGCAGTGCTCGGCGGGAAATTCCAGCACCGCCCATTATTGATCTTCGCTCCTGGTCTTCCATGTCGTTTCCTCCGCTCCGTTGTTACAACTTCCGAACCCGGCGTTGGGTCAGGTCGGCCTCCTCTTGCGCAATTCCGAGGTACTTCGCCTGCAGCGCATGATCAGCGGCAAGCGCGGCTGCCGCGCCCTCGAACACGACGCTGCCATTGACCAGCACGTAAGCGCGGTCCGCAACGTCAAGGATCGACGATGCATCATGTTCGACGATGACGAGGCTGGCTCGCGAGCGAAGCTTGATGATCGCCGCCATGATATCGTCGACGACGGCGGGCGCCAGTCCTTCGAAAGGTTCGTCGAGCAGAATGAGACGGGTCGGGGCCATGAGCACCCGTGCAATCGCGACCATCTGCCGCTCGCCGCCCGACAGGTTCTGCGCCTTCGCGTCGCGGCGCTCGCGCAGCCTCGGAAACAGCTCGTAGACTTCCTCGACCGGCACGCCGCCCGGACGCATGGCGAGCCGCAGATTTTCCGCAACGGTCAGGTTTAAAAACAGCCGGCGGCCCTCCGGTACGATCGAAATTCCCATTCGGTTGACCTCGTGGGATGGCATGCCAATCAGCGAGCGGCCATCGAAGCGGATGTCACCGGCGTTGACATCGCAGGATCCGAAAATCGCGCGCAGCGTTGTCGTCTTGCCGACACCGTTGCGGCCGAGGATGGCGACCACCTCACCCCTCCTCACCTCCAGGTCGACGCCGTTAAGAATCCGGCTGCCCGCATAACCTCCGCTCAAACCGGACACCTGGAGGATTGGCGCAGAAGAGGCAGCGGACCCCGACAGGAGGGATCGTCCTGCCGCCGTTCCCGGACGGCCAGCACCGTGCCGTTTGCCGAGATACGCGGCAATCACCTCGGGATTCCGCGCGATCTGAGCCGGTGCGCCGTCTGCAATGAGACGGCCGTTGTGCAGGACCGTGATCCGATCGGATATTGCCAGCACACGATCGATGTCGTGCTCGACCAGGAATACCGCGTGTTGCTTACTGAGGCGTAGAATCAAATCCGTGATGATCTGACGGTCGTGCTCGGCGAGACCCGCCAGCGGTTCATCCAGCAGCAGCACCTTCGATCTTGTTGCAAGCGTCACCGCGATTTCGAGTAGGCGCTGCTCGCCGTGGGCAAGGTTCTCGCACAACGTCTCGGCCCGATCCGTGAGTCCGACCGTATCAAGAAGCGTCCACGTCTGCTGATTCAACTCATCGATCCCGTAGGCATCCTTCCAGAAGACGAGCCTGCTCGACGTCCCTGCCTGTACGCCAATCCTCACGTTTTCGAACGCCGACAATCGGGGAAAAATGCGAACAATCTGAAACGATCGTCCGATTCCGATGCGGGTCCGTTGATGAACTGAAGTTCGCGTGATGTCGCGCCCCTCGAAATAGACGCGGCCCGCGCTCGGCGATAGCACGCCAGAGAGCATGTTGAAGAACGTCGTCTTGCCTGCGCCGTTGGGACCGATGAGGCTGTGCAGGCCACGCGCATTGATTTGCAGATTGATCTCTCTAGCGGTGACCACAGCGCCGAAATTCCGCGACAATTTCCTCACCTCGAGGATTGGCCTGTCTTTCGGGCCATCGAGACTGCCGGGGTCGTAGCGCCTGATTGACGTGGGCCGTGGAGGGATCCCGTCTCTCACCAGGGTATACCGCTGCCGGCCGAAGAGCTGTTGATAGAGCCCGTGCAATCCCTGTGGCGAGAACAGCGCCAGCACCATCACGATCGGCGCGAACAGCAGCCACCAGTTCTCGATGATTGAGCTCAACGCATCCTGCAGCAACAGGAACGTGATCACGCCCCACAGGGGCCCTAAGAAATGATGGACACCGCCCAGCACATTCGCGAGCAGCGCGTCGCCGGCATGCTGCCAATTCAGATTGTTGGCATAGGCCCCCTGGACCAGGAACGCGAGTAGACCTCCGGCAAGTCCGATCACGGCGCCTGACATGACGAAGGAACAGAGTTTCAGGCCATAGACGTTGTAGCCGAGACTCCTCGCTCGGGTCTCGTTCTCTCGGAGCGCCTGGAACGTGCGACCAAGAGGCGAATGGCCGAACCGCCAGATTCCCCAGAGCACGCAGACCGCGATGCCAAGGCACAGCAGATGAAAGGCCTTCGGGTCTTTGATCAGAACGCGCGGAACGTCCTGAAGACCGTTTTCGCCACCGGTGACTTCGGTCCACTTGAAGGCGATTTCGAACGCGATCTGCGAGCAGGCCAAGGTCAGAAGCGAGAAATACAGACCCCGCCTCAGCAGGACCACTGCGCCCAGAACGCTTGCCGCCAATGCCGTAAGCACCACGGCGAGCGCCAGTGCCTCCAGTTCATTGCCGACATGGCGCAGCGCGACGATCGCCGCTATATAGGTCGCAGTGTCAAAGAACACCGACGCGCCGAAGGGCACGAGGCCGGTATAACCCAACATGATGTTGAGCCCGGCTGCGTAGAGGACATAGATCACAATCTCGGTGACGATCGACAGATGGGCGTTCGTGACGAAAGCGTAGGCTGTCAGCCCACACAATACGGCCAGCAGCACAATGACCGGATTTCTGAGCGCTGACCGGATCATTCGAACCGCTCCCACGCCGTTCCAAACAATCCCCGCGGTCGCAACAGCAGCACGACGGCCATCAGCACATACATTGCGATGCCGGACAGTTCGGGGGCGAACTGTACCGACAGGGCGGTGACGATACCGACCAGGAGCCCAGCCATAATTGCTCCGGGATAGGACCCCAGCCCGCCGATGGTCACGATCACGAAGGCAGGCATGCTGGCGGCCGACGACATGGCCGGCGTCACGGTCCACAGCGGCCCGGCGAGCACGCCGCCAGCGCCGGCGAGGAAGCAGCCCAGCGCAAAGGCTCCGGTGCGGACCATTGGGAAATCGATTCCGATCCAGCCGAGCATCTCAGGGTCGCGGCTGCCCGCGCGCAAAATTCTGCCGTAGGGCGTAAACGCGAAGAACGCCCAGAGGAGGGAGAGAACGACGACCGTTATTCCGAGCACGGCGAGACGGTAGTTCGTCAGGAGGATCGGACCGATCTCGACAATGCCGGCGAGAGAGGACGGCGGGCTCATCGGCAACGCCATTGTTCCCCAAACTGACCGGATCGCGGCTTCGATCAGCAGCGCCATTGCGAACGTCACGACGAGGCTCAGCAGCGGCCCCTCGCTGTAGAGACGCCTGACCACGAGCTGCTCGCAGAGCACGCCGACGATTGCGACGCCGAACGGTGCGAGAATCACTCCGGACCAGCCGACCAGTCCGATGATCATCACCGCGATATAGGCACCGAGCGCGAAGAAGGCACCGTGGGCGAAATTGATGATGCCAAGCAAACCGAAGATGATCGACAGGCCAATCGCAATCAGGATGTACAGACCTCCGAGCACCAGGCCGTTGGCGAGCTGCGATACGATTGCTTCAAGCATGGGCGGGATGTCCTGCCGCCGCAGTGCCGCACTGTGCCGCCGTCACAAGGGCCGCGGGTGTTGCGGCACGACGGTACGACGGAGTGTCCGAGGCATCCGTGCCTGGCGGCAGCCTGTCTCGTCCCGACGCGGTCATGACTGCTCCGGTGCGGAAACGACACTCGCAAGAGAGGCGCAGGTCACGCGCATCGATCACATTCCTCCCACGCTGGTACCGACCAGAATGTTGAGATCGCAACATAGTGCCGCGACGCAAGAATCGCTCACCGCGTCGCGGCGATCTCATCTTTTTCCATCGATCTGGACGTTACGACCCGTACACGCTCGACTGCACTGACGCGCCGGCAGAAACGCCAGTCAACGCAGACCAACTCACGGACAAACTAGACAAGACGGAACCCCTCATAATTCTTCCTGGCAACGTCGGCGATATACTCTTGATACACTGCCGCGCCCCCCAGATACGGCATGAAGATCCGCGGCTTGCCCGGAATGTTCGCGCCGACATACCAAGAGTTGGCTTTGGGCATCATCGTCTTGCTGGCGAGGTCGTTGGAGTGGGCTACCCACTTTGCCTCCGCTTCGGCGGTCGCCTCGATCGCTTTTCGCCTGTTCGTCTTCAGATAGGCAACGCAGTCCGCGATCCAGTCGACGTGCTGCTCGACTGAGGTGACCATGTTCGTGAACACGGATGGACTCTGTGGTCCGGTGATCAGGAACAAGTTCGGGAAGCCCGCGACCGCCATGCCAATATAGGTTTTGGGCCCTTCGGCCCAGCGATCTGTCAGCTTCACCCCTGCCCTCCCAGTGATGCCGATTCGTTTGAGCGCGCCCGTCATAGCGTCGAAGCCCGTGGCTAGGACGACGACGTCTAGGTCGAACGACTGCGACTTCGTCTTCAGACCCGTCGCCGTCAGGCGCTCGATCGAATCTGATCGAATGTCGACCAGTGTAACGTTGCTCCGATTGAACGTCTCGAAATAGGCGGTATCGACGCAGATTCGCTTACCGCCGATGCCATAGTCGCTAGGCATGAGCTTCTCGGCCACTTCTGGATCGCGCACCAACGCGCCGATCTTGCGCCGCACGAAATCCGAGGCATGAGCATTGACCGCGGGATCACTGGTCATGTCCGGATAGGCGTACATGAAGCTAATGCCGCCGAGCTGGGTCCAGCGCCGCTCGAATTCAGCCTCGCGCTCCTCTCTGCTGACGTCGCATCCGGGCTTCGTGCCGGCCATGTTGAGCGTGTTGTTGCGCGTCTCGCGCGCGGCGAGCCGGCGCTCTGGGTAATTATCCTTCCAGGAGCGCTCGTATTCCGCAGTCATCGGCCGGTTTAGCGCCGGGATCGAATAGTTGGGCGTACGCTGAAAGACATAAAGATGCGTTGCCTGGCCGGCTAGTATCGGCGTCGCCTGTATGCCTGACGAGCCGGTGCCGATCAGACCGACCCGCTTGCCGGTCATGTCGACGCCTTCATGCGGCCAGTCCGACGTCCGATAGACCGGACCCTTGAAGTCCTTTAGGCCAGGAAAATCAGGCACCATCGGAATCGACAGGCATCCCGTAGCCATGACGCAGTAACGCGCAACGAAGGCCTGGCCGGCCTCAGTCATCACTTCCCAGGCGCTGCTCGCCTCATCGAAGCGTGCCGACGCGACGCGCGTATTTAGCTGCACGTCGCGCTTCAGGTCCAGCCGGTCGGCGACGAAGTTGATATAGGCGAGGATCTCCGGCTGCGCTGCGTAGACTTCCGACCACTTCCATTCCTGCTGTATCTCGTTCGAGAACGAGTAGGAATACTGCATGCTTTCGACGTCGCATCTCGCCCCGGGATACCGATTCCAATACCAGGTTCCCCCGATCGAGTCCGCAGCTTCGAGCAACTTGACCGAATAGCCGTCCTGACGCAGCCGATGCAGCGCATAGAGACCGCCAAATCCGCCGCCCACCACGATCACGTCAAGTCCGACAGTCATTTCGGGCATCCTCCTTATCTTTGAACCTTAAAACTGTATCTACACGCGTTATGTTGCGATCGCAACATCGGAACAGGAATGCCAATCATGCGTAAAGCTGATAGCATGTTGAGATAGCAACATAACCAACCGCGCGCGGCAGGGACCGACGATCACAAGCGACCATTTGCCTACGACCCAAGCCAAGTCGCCTGACTAAAAACCAGACCAGTGGCCCAAATATCAGCGGGCCCGATATCCCATCTGGCGGTCGCCACATCCCTCGGATTGTTTTCGTCGCCCCGTGAGGCGTTCAATAATGGAATTGGGAAATTAGATTGCGGTATACCCACCGTCAGCATTGATACAGGCACCGGTTATGATCGACGCTCTGTCGCTGGCGAGAAAGGCCACGACCTCTGCTATTTCCTCGGGCCGAGCCAATCGTCCGATCGGTTGACGCAGCAACATCATCTGCCGGGTCGCCTCGGGAAGCTTCGCCAATAGTGGTGTGTCGACGTAGCCCGGCGAAACACAGTTCGCCCGAATACCTTGCCGCGCGTAGGTTAACGCAACCGAGCGCGTGAGATTGACAACAGCGGCCTTTGCCGCCGAGTAAGCATTACTGTTTTCCTGACCGACAAGGCCTAGAATCGACGCCATATTGACAATGGCGCCGCCGCCGGTTGCAAGCATGGCGCCGGCTGCGAATTTATTGCAGATCGCGACCCCGGTCAGATCGACGTCAATCACCCGTCGCCAGTCGGCAAGATCAAGTTCATGTATCGGCGACTTGCGCTCGGGAATGCCGGCGTTGGCGACCAGGATGTCGAGCCGACCAAAGCGAGCCGATGCCGACTCTATCAACGCAGCAACGCTGGCTTCGTTAGTGACGTCGACGCGTTGAAACGCAGCCTCAAACCCGGCCGCGGAAAGCTCGTCGGCGAGCGTCCTGGCGCTCTCGGCGAGGTCGCCGAGCACGACCTTTGCGCCCTCGCTGGCGAAGAGGCGCGCAATCGCCGCACCGATCCCCGAGCCGGCCCCCGTGACGACCGCAACTTTTCCCTTCAACAGCATCGATCCGCCCGCTAACCTGCTTTCTGCCTGTTGTCTCGGCGTTCAGGCTTTCTCGAAGCCTGGGCGCGGAATCACGCCCATGATGGTCCGTGTGAAGCCGCCGTCGACGATAATTTCCTCACCGGTGATATAGCTGGCGCGTTCGCTTGCAAGGAACACCACCGTATCGGCGATATCCTCTGGCCGCCCGATCCGCCGCGCCGGCACCAATGCACGCCGGGCCTCATGAACACCCGGTGCTTGATAGATGGTTTCCGTCATCGGCGTCCGGATCATGCCCGGGCTCACGACGTTGCTGCGCACGCCTCGCGATCCCCATTCCACCGCGAGCTGGCGGGACAGCATGACCACGCCTGCCTTGCTCGCGCTGTAGGCGCCGCTGTAGCTCTGCGGGTAC
>Ga0310910_10001394_pt1 | contig 13175 bp, 10 predicted proteins | sample GREbulkMGHF172_FD_203448 | JGI IMG/M metagenome (GOLD analysis project Ga0310910, IMG submission 203448) | Lab enrichment of tropical soil microbial communities from Luquillo Experimental Forest, Puerto Rico - GRE.bulkMG.HF172 | ecosystem: Environmental > Terrestrial > Soil > Tropical forest >... | reverse complement strand
CCAAGATCGTGCTGAGCTACGCGACTGCCGCGACCGCCGGCGCCTACGCGATCAAGCTCGCCGCCACGACCGCGCGCGAACGGGGCGTTGTCTCGCTTGCGGTGCGTGCGGCCGCCACCACGGCGCTGGTATTTTCCTTCTTCGAGATCCTGCCGCATTTTTCGGTCGGGGTGTCCGAAGTTCATTTCATCTTCGGCTCCACGCTGTTCCTGCTGTTCGGCGCCGCACCGGCAGCTCTCGGATTGGCACTGGGACTCCTGCTGCAGGGCCTGTTTTTCGTGCCGAGCGACCTGCCGCAATACGGCATGAACGTCACGACGTTGCTGGTGCCGCTGTTTGCCATCAACGCGCTGGCCGAACGGATCATCGCGCGCGACACGGCTTACGTCGACCTGAGGTACGGCCAGGCGCTGTCGCTGTCGAGCGCCTATCAGGCCGGAATCGTGGCCTGGGTTGCGTTCTGGGCGCTGTACGGCCGCGGCTTCGGAGCGGAAAACCTGGCGTCGATTGCGACCTTCGCAGGGTCCTATGCGCTCGTGATCGTGGTCGAGCCGCTGGTCGATCTCGCGGTGCTGGCGCTCGCGAAATCGCTGCGCGGGCTGTCCGACGGCGCGTTCGTCACGGCGCGTCTGCATCATCCCGCCTGACGCAAACGATACGGGGGCGACCGCGCCGGCGCGGTCGCTCCGACCGACTCTCTCATGCTCACGCTCACTTTGATCGGCATCGGATGCGGCGATCCAGAACAGCTTACGCTGCGGGCGGTTCGCGCGATCAATGCCGCCGATCTCATCCTGATCCCGCGCAAGGGCCCGCAAAAATCCGACCTCGCGGACTTGCGACGCCAGATCTGCACGCAGGTTTTGACGAACGCCGGCACGCGCATCGTCGAATTCGACCTGCCCGTGCGCGACAGCGAACGTGAGGATTATCGCGGCGGTGTCGAGCACTGGCACGATGCGGTCGCAGCCGTCTGGACGCACGAAACTGCTGCCCATCGCGGGCAGTCGGGGCGGGTGGCGCTCCTGATCTGGGGCGACCCCTCGCTTTACGATTCGAGCCTGCGCATCGCGCGGCGGCTCGAGCCGGTACCCGAAATCGAAGTGATCCCTGGGATCACAGCGATCCAGGCGCTGTGCGCCGCGCATGCCATTCCGCTCAACGAGATCGGGCAACCCTTTCTGGTCACGACCGGGCGGCGGCTGCGCGAAGACGGTTGGCCCGCAGGCGTGGAAACTGTCGCCGTCATGCTCGACGGCGGTACGGCATTCGAGGGGCTCGACGCAAACGGCCTGTACATCTGGTGGGGCGCCTATCTGGGCATGCCTGAGGAAATGATCCTGTCGGGCCCGCTTGGCGAGGTCGGCGCCGTGATCGCGGAGACGCGCGCGCAAGCGCGCAAGCGTCACGGCTGGATCATGGACAGCTACATCATCAAGCGCACATCGGTTTGAGCGACAAGGCACATCGCATGCTTCCGGAATGGGTCTATCAGAGCTGCCCCGAGGTCTCGCGCACCCACCGAGAGGCGGCCCGCGCGCGACAGGACGAGTTGACCAAGCCCGCCGGCGCGCTCGGCCGGCTCGAGACGCTTGCGATCGATCTGGCCGGGCTGCAGCACTCCGAGCGTCCTCGAGTTGCGCGTGTCCCAATCATCGTCTTTGCGGGCGATCATGGCGTCGCAGCGCAGGGCGTGTCCGCCTACCCGCAAAGCGTGACGATTGCGATGATGGCGAATTTCGCGGCAGGCGGCGCGGCGATCTCGGTGCTGGCGCGTGAATTGGGCTGTCGGCTCGAAGTGGTCGATGCCGGGACCCTGGCGGATCAACCGATGTCCGGTGTCGTCTCCGACAAGCCTCGCCGGGGCACAAGAGATTTCAGCAGGGAAGCGGCGCTGGAAGCATCCGAGCTTGCCTTTGCCTTCGAATGCGGCAAGCGGGCCGTGGAGCGCGCCGTCGCGTCCGAGCCCGATCTTCTCATTCTCGGCGAGATGGGCATAGGCAACACCACGTCGGCGGCGGCGATCGCCGCCGCGTTGCTGAAGACCGGCGCGGAAATCGTGGCGGGACGCGGCACGGGTCTCGACGCCGCAGGCCGCGGGCGCAAGGCGCGCCTGATCGATGCGGCGCTCGCCCGTCACGGCATCCCGGGTGCGCCCGTCGAGCGAATCCTCTGCGCCGTCGGCGGACTCGAGATTGCCGCTATCAGCGGCGCCGTGATCAGAGCGGCGCAAAAGCGCATTCCCGTCCTGGTTGACGGCTTCATCGTTTCGGTCGCAGCACTTGTCGCCGCGCGCCTCAATCCTTCCTGCCGTCCCTATCTGATCTTCTCGCACCAATCGGCCGAGCAGGGACACCGGCTCGTTCTCGAGGCGCTCAAGGCGCAGCCTTTGCTCGACCTCGATCTCCGGCTTGGCGAAGGATCGGGCGCGGCCCTTGCTCTGCCGATCCTGCGGCTTGCCTGCGCGCTGCATCATCAGATGGCGACTTTCGCGGAAGCGGCAGTCCCCGGCCGTGCCGACTGAGACCATTTCAGCTATGACAATCTCCGGGTCGGATGGGCCTTACGAGTAGCTTGACCCGCCATGCGTTGCGCTCTTATCTGCCGCGATGACTTCGGGCGTTCTCGTGTCCCGAAGTGCACCTCGAAACCGAAAAGAACCTGGCGCGATGAGCGGGAACGAGACCGATAAACGGCTGTTGATCATCGACGCCTGCCGCCGGATGAACGCGCTCGGCATCAATCAGGGGACGTCCGGCAATATCAGCGTTCGCCACGGCGACGGCCTGCTGATCACTCCCACGAGCGTGCCCTACGACGGGATGAGCCCGGATCAAATCGTCTTTATGGGTATGGATGGTTCCTTCGCGGCCGGCCATCGGCCGTCGAGCGAATGGCGATTTCACCTGGATATCCTGCGCGCGCGGCAGGAGGTCGAGGCGGTCGTGCATGCGCATCCGACCTACTGCACGATTCTCGCAATCATGGGACTGGAGATTCCACCGATCCATTACATGATCGCGGCCGCCGGCGGCGACAGCATTCGTTGCGCGCCCTACGCGACCTATGGCACGCCGGAATTGTCGCAGCATGCCGTGACAGCGCTCGAAGGCCGATTGGCCTGTCTGCTCGCCCATCACGGCATGATCGCGGTCGGGTCCTCGCTTGCAAAGGCGCTGTGGCTCGCCGTCGAGGTCGAAACGCTGGCGCGCCAATATCACGGCTGCCTGCAAATCGGCAGACCTCCGCTGCTTTCCGCGGAAGAGATCGAACGGGTCCGCGTCAAGATGGCGGGCTATGGACACAGCGATAAGTGACGAGGACAGGCGGGACTGACACGTGCTTTCTCGGGTGACGAACGTTATCGATCGACGCAGCTCGAACAGGGTTTTGACCCGGTTGCGCGCGCTGTTGCGCAGCAACGAGTTCTATCTGATACCGCTGGCACTCGTGGTCGGTATCATGGCCGGCGCCATCGTGACGCTGATGAGCGAGATCGCCCAGATCGCCCATGTCCTGATCTTCGGCATCCCGATCGACGTTCGCCTCAGCGCGAACGCTTATGTCAATCCGGTCGTGGCCCTGATCGCGCCGGCGGCCGGCGGCCTGTTGCTCGGTATCATGGAATGGTCGCGCCGCCGCATGAAGATCTCCAGCGCAGTCGACCCGATCGAGGCCAACGCGCTGCGCGGAGGCCGGTTGTCGTTGCGCGACAGCGTGGTCGTGAGCGGACAGACCCTGATCTCGAACGGCTGCGGCGCGTCCGTCGGGCTCGAGGCCGGCTACACCCAAATCGGCTCGGGCGCCGCGTCGCTGCTCGGCCAGGTGCTCAACCTGCGGCGCAACGATTTGCGGCTGATCGTCGGCTGCGGTGCCGCCGCTGCGATCGCGGCCGCTTTCGGCGCCCCGATCACGGGCGCCTTCTATGCCTGCGAACTGATCGTCGGCGTCTACTCGGTCGGCAGCGCGGCGCCGATCCTCGCCGCCTCGCTGGCGGGCGCCTTGACCGCGCAATATCTCGGCGGCGCACCATACTCGCTCGAGGTACCACGTGTCAGCTCCGTCGGCCTCGAACAATATCTGGCGCTCATCGTGCTCTCTCTGATCACGGCCGGGATCGGAATCGCGGTGATGCGAAGCTCGTCGCTGTTCGAACGTCTGTTTGCGCAGTCGTGGCTGCCGTTGTGGATCAGGCCTGCAATCGGCGGTGTCTGCGTCGGCGCAATGGCAATCATCACCCCGCAGGTTCTTGCCGCAGGTCACGGCGCAATGGTGCTCAATCTGCACCGCGAAATGGCGACGGGCTTCATCGCGACCGTCATCGTCTTGAAGCTGGGCGCCTGCCTGATCTCTCTGGCCTCGGGCTTTCGCGGCGGCCTGTTCTTCGCGTCGCTGTTCGTCGGAAGCATGATCGGCAAGCTGTTCGCGGCGTTGCTTGCGATGTCGGGATTCGATCTTGCCGTCGATTCGCTGGTCGCCATGCTGACGGGCATGGCGACGCTCGGGGTCGCGATCGTCGGCGGCCCGCTGACCATGTCGTTCCTGGTGCTGGAGATGACGCGCAGCGTCGACGTGACGGCCGTGGTGCTGGCCGGCTGCATCGTCACCTCGATCTGCGTTCGCTTCATGTTCGGTCACTCGTTCTCGACCTGGCGTTTGCACCTGCGCGGCGAAACCATCCGCAGCGCCAACGACGTCGGCTGGTTGCGCAATCTCACGGTCGAACGCATGATGCGGACAGACGTCGGCAAGGTCCCGACCACGACGACGATCGCCGCCTGCCGGCGCGAATTTGTGCTTGGATCACGGCAGGCGGTGGTCGTGGTCAACAATGACGACTATTGCGGGCTGGTGCTGCTCCCGGAATTGTTTTCCAACGAGCTGGATTCGATTGCGGACGAGATCCAGGTGGTCGAACTCGCCCGCTACACCGACATCACGCTGCTGCCGGAGATGAACGTCAAGACCGCGATGAAGTTGTTCGATGACGCCGAGGCCGAGGTCCTGGCCGTGCTGGAATCGGAGGACAGCCGCAAGGTGGTCGGGCTCCTGAGCGAGTCCTTTGCGAGGCGCCGATATGTCGACGAGATCGACCAGGCAACCCGCGGCGTGCTTGGCGCGCTCTCGTAAAATTGCGCGATCTGACCGTCGGCGTGCTGGAACCGCAAGACCCTGGTCGGCTTGTTGCAGATGCGCGGTGAGCCCTCATGGAGCGGGAAATGCTGAAATACCTCCCGATTGTCCTTCTCGTCGCCCTTCCCGCGGCCTACGCCGCCGCGGACAGGGTTCCCACCCTGGACATGAAACGCGAATGCAATTTCGAAGGCAGCGTGCTCGGCAATCAGCAACAATGTCTCGCGGATGAAGAGCAGGCCAAGCAGCAATTACAGCAGGAATGGCCACAGTTTAACGCGAGCGACAAGCGCCAGTGCCTGAGCGAGGCCACCATGGCCGGCGCCGCGAGCTATGTCGAGTTTATCACCTGCCTTGAGATGGCGCGGGACACGCGAAAATCGCAAGCGGCCAGCGGCAAGCCGCAGAAGTGAGGGGCGGCCCTCAGCGCGGGTTCGCAATCCACGCCGCGATCACCGCGCGTTCCTCGGCGGTCATCTCCGTGACGTTGCCCGGTGGCATCGCGCTCGCCCACGCCGCGTTGCGCCCGATCAGCCGGGCATTGCGGCGGATATGCTCGGCATCATCGAGCAGGATGCCTTTCGGTGCGGTCAAAATGCCTGCCCAAACCGGCTCGGCGGCGTGGCACATGCTGCAACGGGACAGCACGATGTCCTCGACGTTGGCATAGGTCGGTGGCTCCGAAAGGGAAGCGGCCCTGGCGCCGCGGGGGCCAGCCGCCGACAAAAAGCCGATCGCGATCATGCCGAGCGCGGCGACGCCCCACACCCACCAGGGAGAAGCGCGTCCCGCGTGACGTTCATTGAAGAAATGGCGGATGACCGGACCGAGCGCCAGCACGATCGCCACGATCAGCCAGTTGAACCGGGTCGCGAACAGGAGCGGGTAGTGATTGCTGATCATCAGCACCACCACCGGTAACGTCAGGTAGTTGTTGTGGACCGACCGCTCCTTGCCGGCCTGACCGAGCTTGGGGTCGGGTGCTTGACCCGCAAGGAGCGCGGCGACGACCTTTTTCTGGTTCGGAATGATGATCAGGAACACGTTGGCGACCATGATGGTGCCAATGATGGCGCCGATCTGGTTGAAGGCACCGCGGCCGCTGAGGACGTGGGTGAACGCATAGGTGAGCGCGACCAGGAACAGATAGCCGCCGATCGCAAAGGGCAGCTCGTGCTTGGCGAGGCCCGAGCGGCACGCGCCTTCGTACAACAGCCAGGCCAGCACCAGGCTGGCAAAGCTGAACAGCCCGGCCTGCAGCGGAGTGAGATCGAGGATCGATTTGTCGACCAGGAACAGTTCGGCGTCGAGGTAGTAGACGACGACCATCAATGCGAAGCCGGACATCCAGGTGGTATAGGCCTCCCATTTGAACCAGGTCAGTTCATCCGGCATCTTCGCCGGCGCCACCAGATATTTCACGATGCTGTAGAAACCGCCGCCGTGCACCTGCCAGGCCTCGCCATGCGCGCCCTTCGGCAGGTCGCTGTTCGGCTGCAGGCTGAGGTCGAGATGAATGAAGTAGAACGAACTGCCGATCCAGGCGATCGCGGCCACCACATGCAGCCAGCGAAGGATCAGGCTGACCCATTCCGTCAGTATCGATTCCCACATGATCCCGTCCGTCGATCCCTCGAGGCCGATCATCTTCGAAGCGATGGCTTCGACGGTCAACGCCCCTGATCATGTCTTGCATCGATCGCCTTGATTTTCCAGCGCTTCTGTAGGCATGACCTGCACATCCTTCAGGCAAAAATGGGAAGGCGGGAGGGCTCTCCCATCAGGTGCCATGAAAGGCAAATTGATCTGATGTCACCGAGCGATCGAAGCCGCTTGCCATTATGCTTTACAGGTTGCATGAGGCCGAAAGCCGAGCGCGAGACAACGAGATGCCGAAACGTTCAATTCTGCTGCTGATGTTGATGATCGGGTCTGTTGCCGCCGTCGGCAATGCGGCGACCGCGCAATCGGGTTTGCGCCAAGGCAAGGCTGCGTTCGGAAGCTGGCGAGCCGACAAGCCCGGCACGGTTCGTCTGATCCGGCCGCAAGACATGCCCAAACCCGGGGCAACGCGGTCGGTCGCTAACGCCTCGCAGATCGTGCCGAGGCCGGCGGGTGTCGTGCCGCAGGTCCCGCCCGGCTTCAAGATCGAATTGTTCGCTGAAGGGCTGAGTGGGCCGCGCATCGTCAGGGTCGCGCCGAACGGCGACATCTTCGTTGCCGAGACGCGCGCGGGCCGCATTCGCGTTTTTCGCGCCAAGGACGGCGCGTCGAAACCCGATACCAGCGAGGTCTACGCCGAGGGCCTCAAACAACCGTTCGGCATCGCCTTTTTCCCCGTCGATGATCCGCGCTGGCTCTACGTCGCGAACACGGACAGTGTGGTGCGCTTTCCCTATCGTGCCGGCGATCTCAAACCGTCAGGTCCGGCCGAGACCATGGTCACCGGACTGCCGACAGGAGGACATTCCAGCCGCGATATCGTGTTCACGCCGGATAACAAGCGCATGCTGGTTTCGGTCGGCTCCGCCGGCAATGATGGCGAGGGCCTGAGCCGCCCGCCGGGCGGGCAAGCATGGAGCGACCAGCATGCGCCCGGTGCGGCCTGGGGCAATGAAACCAATCGCGCGGCGGTCTTGTCCTTCGATCCCGATGGCAAGGACCAAAAGCTGTTCGCCACCGGCATCCGAAACTGCGTCGGGCTGGCAGTGCAGGCGAACGGTGTGCCCTGGTGCTCCGCGAACGAGCGCGATGGTCTCGGCGATGATCTCGTCCCCGATTATGTGACGCGCATTCGCGAAAACGCGTTCTATGGCTGGCCCTGGTACTATATCGGTGCTCATCAGGACCCACGACACGCCGGCGAGCGCCCCGATCTGAGGGACAAAATCACCGTTCCCGATGTGCTGGTGCAAGCACACTCGGCCTCGCTCGGCATGACCTTCTACCAGGGCAGCAATTTTCCACCCGAATATCGCGGCGATGGTTTTGCCGCCCAGCACGGTTCCTGGAATCGGTCGAAGCGGACCGGCTACAAGGTCATTCGCATTCGCCTGAAAGACGGCCTGCCCACCGGCGCCTACGAGGATTTTGTCACCGGCTTCGTTGTCAATGACCGCGAGGTCTGGGGACGGCCGGTCGGCGTTGCCGTCGCCCATGACGGCGCGCTGCTGATTTCGGAGGATGCCAACGGCGCGATCTGGCGCGTCAGTCACTAATTCCTTGCAGGCGAGGAACCGAAGCGGCAGCTTGTTCATTGCGAGGATGAGGAGGCGCGGCCTGCTTGGCGAACATCTGGGCGCGTAAATCGACTGCGGCCTTGGCAAAGGAGGCGGCCGAGGCCGATGGCGACGGCGAAGTTCGGCCGCTGCGCCGGACCTTGTCCGCGCTCAATCTGGTTACGCTCGGGATCGGCGGCATTATCGGCGCGGGCATTTTCGTGCTGACGGGACATGCTGCCGCTGCGAATGCGGGGCCTGCGGTTACGCTGTCGTTTCTGCTGGGCGCGGTCGCCTGTGCCTTCGCCGGACTCTGCTATGCCGAGATGTCTTCTACGGTGCCGATCAGCGGCAGCGCCTATACCTATGCCTATGCAACGCTCGGCGAGCTCATCGCCTGGATCATCGGCTGGGACCTGATTCTCGAATATGCGGTCGGCGCGATTGCGGTCGCGATCGGCTGGTCCGGCTATGTCGTGAGCTTCGCAAAGGACTTCGGGCTGAACATTCCGGCGCGGTTTGCCTCGGCGCCGCTCACCTATGAGGCCGCGAGCCACAACTGGTCTGCGACCGGCGCCATTCTCAACGTGCCGGCGATGGTCGTGATCGTCGTCATCACGTGGCTGCTCGTGATCGGCATCCGCGAGTCCGCCCGCTTCAACGACATCATCGTCGCCGTCAAGCTCATCGTCATTTTCCTGTTCATTGTCTCGGCCGTGCATGCGTTTTCGACGGCGAACTGGGTGACCCCGGCAAATCCAGAGGGTCGTTTCATCCCGCCCAATGCCGGCCCCGGCGTCTATGGCTGGTCGGGCGTCATTCGCGGTGCTGCCGTGGTGTTCTTTGCCTATATCGGGTTCGATGCGGTGTCGACCGCGGCTCAAGAGGCGAAGCGGCCGAGCCGCGACATGCCGATCGGGATTCTGGGCTCGCTGGTGATTTGCACGGTTCTCTACGTTGCGGTCGGCTTCGTGCTGACGGGCATCGTGCCGTTCGACAGGCTTGGCGTGCCCGATCCGATCGCGGTCGGCATCGACGCGGCGGGCGTCGGCTGGCTCGCGCCACTGATCAAGCTCGGCATCGTGTTCGGTCTGACCTCGGTCATTCTGGTGATGCTGCTGGCGCAGCCGCGGATCTTTCGTGCCATGGCACATGACGGGCTGTTGCCGCCGGCCGCGGCCAAAATCCATCCGCGTTTCCGAACGCCTTATGTCTCGACCATCAGCTCCGGCGTCGTGGTCACGGTGCTCGCCGGACTGCTCCCGATCGGGCTCGTCGGCGAACTCGTCTCCATCGGCACGCTGTTTGCCTTCGCGGTCGTATCAGCGGGCACACTGGCGTTGAGGATCATCGACCCCGGATTGAAGCGGCCGTTTCGGGCTCCCGCGATCTGGCTCGTTGCGCCTCTGGGCGCCGCGACCTCGATCTTCCTGATGTTCGGCCTGCCCATCGACACCTGGGTGCGGCTGGCGGTGTGGCTTGCCGTTGGACTGGTGATCTACTTTGCCTATGGCGCGAGGCACAGCCGGGTTGCGAGCGCGAGCAATTAGGGCGTCCCCCATCATAAACAGTCGATGTCTGCTTTCTGGGGTAAAGCGGAGATGCGCCAAAGGCACGGGAATGTCGCCTTTCGACCCTTACCGGTCATCAACCCCGCCTGCTGTCAATCTTCGGAACCCCTGGCCAGCGCCCCGCATTATGCGCAAAGTTGTTCGCGGCCCGAACGCAGCCCGGCCCGTGCCATCGGCCTGGCAAATGCCGCCTGGGGCAGATAGGGCTCTCCCACGATACCGCTCACAGGTAAGCAGCAAAGTGCTAAACTGCCCTCCCACCGGCGTGGTTAGCCTGACCGTTTAGAGGGCGCTGTGACCGAGCAGCGGGTTCGATCACAAACCTGGGCACTTGCGGATTTCCATTGTTGTGGAGATCAGGGGATTGCGTGAGGCAATCATGGCCGTCTCATGGGAGTGGAAGAAGATCCTTCTTTTTGGTTCGCTACGGGAGCGAGACTGCTTTCTGTCGTGGATGCGGGGCCAGATCGCAAGTGGAATATCCGAAGAGATAGAGCCTCCACCCGATCAGCCGCGCGAGCCCGGCGACCGATGGTTTCGGCATATCCCAACCGGCTCCCTTTGGCGTTTGGTGCCAATCAACGACACATACGGGCCGGGCTTCTGGCCTGCTCTGGACAAGCCGCGGGTTCAAAGGCGATTAGCGGCGATCCTGGCCGCCGACGTGGTCGGTTACTCTGCGTTGATGCAGCGCGCGGAGGAGGCCACCTACGCGGAGTTCGAGCGGCTCAAGCGCGAAGTAATCGAGCCTGACCTCTCCCGCCACGAGGGGCGACTGATCAAGACCACGGGTGACGGCGCGTTGGCCGAGTTCGTAAGTCCGTCGGCTGCGGTGCGATGCGCGGTGGAGATACAGGAAAGCATCGCGTCAGGCCAAAGCGACCTTAAGCTACGCATTGGGGTCAATCTCGGAGAGGTTATCGTCGCGGCTGACGGCGATCTATTTGGCGACGGGATCAACATCGCCGTCCGGCTAGAAGGAGTCGCCGATCCGGGAGGTATCCTGATTTCCGAGAAGGTTTACAGCGAAGTCGAAGGCAAGCTTGACGTTGGCTTCGAGGATCGCGGCGAGCAGCAGCTCAAGAACATCTCCAAACCGGTCCGCGCTTACGCTGTACGCGCGGGAGCGCATCGCGCACTGACCGAGAGGCTAGGTGCAACTCCTCCACTCCCTGACAAGCCGTCCATCGCCGTGCTGCCGTTCGAGAACATGTCCGGCGACCCCGAGCAGGAGTATTTTGCCGATGGCATGGTAGAAGAAATCACCACGGCGCTCTCGCGTTTTAAATGGTTGTTCGTGATCGCTCGAAACTCGAGCTTTACGTTCAAAGGCAAAGCCGTCGATGTCAAGGAAGTCGGGCGCAGGCTTGGCGTGCGCTATGTCCTTGAGGGGTCTGTGCGCAAGGCGGCGGGTAAAGTCCGGATCACCGGGCAGTTGATTGATGCGGTGACGGGTGCGCACATTTGGGCGGACAGGTTCGAGCGTGACCTGACAGACGTGTTCGCGCTCCAGGACGAAGTCACGGTCGCCGTTGTCTCAGCCATTCAGCCAAAATTGCTTCAGGCAGAAATTGCAATATCGACACGACGACGACCGGAAAACCTCACTGCCTATGATTATTATCTCCGAGCCATGCAGCAGTATTACCTATCGACGCGCGAAGGATTGGCCGAGGCGATCACGCTGGCTCGTCGCGCTTTGGAGCTGGACCCTCGGTTCGACATGGCCGCGGCTCTGGCGGGTCACTGTCACATGCTCAACGTCGTTTGGCGCTACGCTGCCGATCCTCAATTCGAGCGCAAGGAAGCAGTTCGGCTTTCTCGCTTGGCATTGAGCATCGACGATGATGATCCGCAAACGTTAGCATCGGTTGCCATGATCTCGGCGTTCATGGTCGGCGATAGTGAACGTGCGATCGAAATGGTGGACCGGGCGGTCACGCTCAACCCAAATTCATTTCACGCATGGCACTACAGAGGCTGGGTCTATAAAGTTGCGGGGCTGCCCGAGGAAGCGGTGCGGAGCTTTGAACGGGCCATGCGCGTGAGCCCGGTAGACCCACTGCTACATCGAGCGTTCGTTGGGATAGGGTTCGCCTTTATCGAGCTTCGTCGCTTCGACGAGGCCATCGTCGCAGGGAAGAAAGCCCAACGTCAGAACCCCTCCTATTCGTCAGCTTACCGCTGTCTCGCGTCCGCGTTCGCCCATCTTGGTCGTGACGCTGAGGCCCGTGAGGCGGCGGCGCGTCTGCTTGAGCTCGATCCCGGCTTCACGATATCGGCGTGGATCGCTCAGGACGGGCGATCAAACGCGAAGCTGCTGATTGAGGGGTTTCGGAAAGCGGGACTGCCGGAATGAACCTGCGGACGCTCGCGCCGACGAGATGATCGAATGACCGCTTCTGGCCATAAATGGACCTCGACAGCTTCGGCAATGATGTCGGCTTTCGGGGGTAAAACGGACATGCGCCGAACACTTTGCATTGTCGGCTTTAGATTCAACTCAGACATCAGCCGGCCGATTTCAGCCTCTTCCATTATTCCGGCTTAAACGACTACAATTTCGTCTGAACCCAACAGGCGGCAGCGAGGCCAACATGAAGCGGCGCGCGTTTGTTCTAGGATTGGGTACAGCGTTGGCCACTTGGCAGTTACCCGCCAGAGCCGAAGCCGACGCGCGCACCATCGGACTCTGGTGGTCGGCGGAGCAACTTGATGGTGAATTGTCCCGCTACAAACGGCGGCTTGCCGACCTCAGTTGGTCCGAGAACGGTAAAGTGCACTTCCAAGCACTTGCATGGGGAGGCGATACGACGATCATGGCTAAGCAAGCCGGTGAGCTGCTGGCCATGCATCCCGACGTGATCGTCGTATCCAGCAATCCGGCGCTCGCCATCTTGAAGCCGCTCAGCGGCCGAGTTCCTGTCGCATTGTTTTCGTAGCGGACCCGGTTGGCAGCGGCTTCGTCGAGAGTCTGGCGCATCCTGGTGGGAACATCACAGGCTTTACCAACTTCGAGCCGGCCATGGGTGGTAAGTGGCTAGACGTGCCAAGGGAAGCTGTGCCGGCGATGACACGCGTGCTTGTCCTAATCCATCCAGAGACGGCTGCGCATAAAGAGTTCTGGCGTAGTATCGAAGAGTCGGCTGGGCGACTGCACGTTGAAGCGACGGCCGCCGGTGTTCACAATTCGGCAGAGATCGAGCGTGCGATCGCCGGATTTTCCGCAAGACCCGACGGAGGTGTCATTGCG
>Ga0310910_10001391_pt1 | contig 13188 bp, 13 predicted proteins | sample GREbulkMGHF172_FD_203448 | JGI IMG/M metagenome (GOLD analysis project Ga0310910, IMG submission 203448) | Lab enrichment of tropical soil microbial communities from Luquillo Experimental Forest, Puerto Rico - GRE.bulkMG.HF172 | ecosystem: Environmental > Terrestrial > Soil > Tropical forest >... | reverse complement strand
AGCTCGGCAGCTAACTACCGCCCTCGAACTTGAAGGAAACCTTCACCTTGGCGCGGTAGGCCGCGACCTTGCCGTTCTCTATATGCATGTCGAGCTGCACGATCTCGGCGATGCGCAGATCGCGCAGGGACTTCGACGCCTGGTTCACCGCCGCCGCCGCGGCCTTCTCCCAGGACTCGGTGCTCGTTCCGACGAGCTCGATGATCTTGTAGACGCTCTCGGCCATGGCTTGCTCACCTGATTGTTGTTGGCTCGCGGCATGATGCGGCGGCCCCCGGGCGATTGCAACGCAGTGCCGTGAGCGCACCACCGTGACACGCTCGTCGCAACCCGAAGCTACGCCGCGCTGAAACGACCGTCAGGTCTCAGGCCGGATGACGTGCTCGCGGGCCGCGAGCGCGCGTCCTGGTCGGACCCTCCCACACCGGCCGCCGCACCAGCGTGCTCTTGCCGAACAGCGACTCGATGAGGTCCACCGCAAGCGTCGCGGTGCGGTTGTGCACATCGAACGCGGGATTCAGCTCGACGACATCGAGCGAGGCCAGGCGATGCGTGTCGGCGATCATCTCCATGCACAGCTGCGCCTCGCGATAGGTTGGCCCACCGGGCACGCGCGTGCCGACTCCCGGCGCGATCTCCGGGTCGAGGAAATCGACATCGAAGCTCACGTGCAGGTGGGTGTCGCCGTCGATGTCGCTGAGGGCCTGTTCCATGGTCTCGCGCATGCCCATCTCGTCCACGTGGCGCATGTCGAACACGTCCAGCCCCTGCTCGTGCACGAAGCGCTTCTCTCCGGCATCGACGCTGCGCACCCCGATCTGTCGCACCCACGAAGGATCGATCGCCGGGATGCGGCCGCCGATGCCGATGAGCTCGGCGGGACCGAAGCCGCAGAGGCAGGCGACCGGCATGCCGTGCACGTTGCCGCTCGGGGAGAGCTCGCTCGTGTTGAAGTCCGCGTGGGCATCGAGCCACAGCACACGCAGTTTGCGGCCCTGCTCGCGGCAGTGCCGGGCGATGGCGCCGATCGAGCCGATGCTGAGGCAGTGATCTCCGCCGAGCAGGATCGGCAGGCGACCCTGCTGCAGCTCGGCGTACACGCTCTCGTTCACCAGCTGATTCCAGCGCACCACCTCGGGCAGATGCCGGTAGCCGCCGCGCGGCGGCTGCCACGGATTGCCCGGACCGCTGAGATTCCCGAGATCGACGACCTCGAGCTCGCGTGCGCGCAGCGCATCGGTGAGGCCTGCCACGCGCAGTGCCTCAGGCGCCATGGAGGCGCCACGGTCGGCCGCGCCGACGTCCGTGGGCGCGCCGATCAGGCTGGCGCGCACCGTGCTCAAGCCGCCGCCTCGTCGGTCGGTGCGAGCCGCGGTCGCAGCGACAGCAGTCCGAACAGATCCTTCGGGTCCTCGAGCTTCGGCAGCAGGTCGATCTGCGTGCGTGCGCCGCGTTCCTCGTGATGGATGCGCTGCAGGTAACGGAGCGAGGAGAAGTCCTCGAGCGCGAATCCCACCGAGTCGAATACCGTGATCTCGCGATCGGTCAGCCGCGCGGGCGCGCGGCCCGCGAGCACTGCGGCAAGCTCGGTGACGGCGTAGCTCGCATCCATTTGCTGGATCTCACCCTCGATGCGCGACTGCGGCTCGTACTCCACCACCACGCGCACGTCTGGCCGCAGCAGGATCTCGCGGTGCAGCTCGGTCTTGCCGGGGCAGTCGCCGCCGACCGCGTTCAGGTGCATACCGGGAACAATGAGCTCGGGCGTCAGGATAGTGGCGTTGCGCTTGTCCGCCGTCGCCGTGGTGATGATGTCGGTGCCGGCCACGGCCTCCGCCGTGGAGCTGCAGCGCGCGACCGCGAGGCCCGGGAGATGCAGCCGTGCGAGATTCCGTTCGAGCTTGTCCATCGCGCCGGGATCGGTGTCGTAGAGGCGCACCTCGCGAATACCGAGCAGGTGATGAAAGGCAATGACCTGGAACTCACCTTGCGCCCCGTTGCCGATGAGCGCCATCGTGCGGCTGCCGGCACGCGCCATGCGTCGCGCGGCGAGCGCCGAGGTTGCCGCAGTGCGCAGCGCCGTCGTCAGTGTGAGCTCGGACAGCAGCAACGGATAACCGGTCTGGACGTCCGCCAGCACGCCGAACGCGGTGACGGTCAGGAGCCCCGCCTGGGTGTTCTTCGGGTGCCCGTTGACGTACTTGAAGGCATACAGCCGGCCATCGCATGCGGGCATGAGCTCGATGACGCCGACGCTCGAATGCGTGGCGTGGCGGGGCGTCTTCTCGAAGCTGTCCCAGCGCTGGAAATCCGCCTCGATCTCCGCCGCCAGCTCTTCGATGAAGCGCGCGGTACCGCGCCGGGCAAGGAGCTCACGAACGCGTGAGACACCGATGAAATCGACCATGCTGCAGCTCCCAGGGCTCCGGGGACGGGATGCCCCCGTGGGTTCACATCCCATCCTGAGCTCGGGCACGACCAAAATATAGACAGAAAGCTGCTAATAATAGCTATTACATTAGACATTTAGACATATAAAAATGTCACAATGATAGCAATATGGTGCTTTCTCAACGGTCAGGTGTGCCGTGGACGACATTGACCGCCAGCTGATTGGCCTGTTGCGCAACGATGCGCGTGCCTCGGTGGCATCGCTCGCCAAGGCCCTGAGTGTCTCCCGCGGGACGGTGCAGAACCGCATGGCTCGTCTCGTCGCGAACGGAACGATCGTCGGCTACACCGTGCGGCTGAAGCCCGACGCCGCAGAGCCGCGCATCCACGCCTTCATGACCGTTGCGGTCGAAGGCAACCAGGTGGATGCGGTGATCCGGGCGCTGCGGGGTGAGCCGGCAGTGACGGCGCTCTACAGCACCAACGGACGGTGGGACATCGTCGCGGAGCTTGCGGCCGACAGTCTCGAGGGCTTCGATCGGGTGCTCGGGCGCATCCGCCTCATCGAGGGGATCTCCCAGACGGAGACGAGCCTGCTGCTTTCGACGTTCAAATTCTGAGCGGCGCGCGATTTGCGCGCTTGTGCGACGATCGAGCACGACCCGGCCACGCGCGCGACCGCCGCTCGGCGGCTATATCAATATGTTGATATACCCCTTGATGCTCATGGCAATCAGTCGTTTTCAACCAGGCCGCTAAGGTGAGCGGCTCTCGCGCGGCAGGCCAAGGGCGCGCTCGGCGATGATGTTGCGCTGGATCTGGTTCGTGCCGCCGTAGATGGTGTCGGCGCGCGAGGCGAGGAACAGACGCGGCAGCAAATCCCACTCGTAGGTCGCGCCCACGGCGATCTCGCCACGGGGCCCAAGCACATCGAGCGCGAGTACCCCAAGCTTCTTGCGCCAGCTCGCCCAGAAGATCTTGTAGGTGTAGGCCTCGTTCGAGAGCTTGCCGGCCTCGGCGCTCGAGAGCATGCGCAGCGCGCTGTAGCGCATGAGCCGCAGGCCGATGTGTGCGTGCGCCAGGCGCTGGCGGATCCCGGGATCCTGGATGAGGCCGTTGGCCTCGGCCGCGGCGACGATCGCGCGCAGCTCGTTGGCGAAATTCATCTGCTGCGCGAGCGTCGAGACGCCGCGCTCGAAGGAGAGCGTCGCCATCGCCACCTTCCAACCCTCGCCCGGGGCGCCCACGATGTTATCCGCCGCGGTGCGGGCATCGACGAAGAAGGTGTCGTTGAATTCGGCGCCACCGGTCATCTGGCGTATCGGGCGCACGGTGACGCCCGCCTGGTGCATCGGGATGAGGAGGTAAGACAGTCCGCGGTGGCCGCGCGAGCCTTCCTCGGTGCGGCACACGACGAACGTCCAGTCGGCGGATTTCGCGAAGGAGGTCCAGGTCTTCTGGCCGTTCACCACCCATGCGGCTCCGCCCGGCCCCCCCTCGAGCACCGCCCGGGTGCGCACGTTCGCAAGATCCGAGCCCGCGTTCGGCTCGCTGTAACCCTGACACCAGAGCTCCTCGCCCCGGGCGATCGGCGGCAGGAAGCGGCGCTTCTGCTCCTCGCTCCCGAAGGCGAGAATCGTCGGTCCGGCGAGCTCCACCCCCATGTACCCGAGACGTCCGGGAGCGCCGGCACGCGCGTATTCCTCGGCGAAGATCACCTGCTCGGCGAGCGAGGCATCGCGGCCGCCGTAGGCTTCCGGCCAGCCGATGCAGCTCCAGCGGGCAGCCCCCAGCGCGCGTTCCCATTCGCGCCGCCGCTCGGGCAGCCCGCCCTGCTGAGTGAGGCCGCGCAGATCGGCGAACGGACCCGAGAGCTGAGCTCCAAGCCACGCGGCCGCATCCGCCCGGAAGCGCTCCTCCTTCACCGTGAAACCTAACTTCATCCGCTCCTCTCCGCCGCCTCAGAACACCGGCGTCGCCGCGCTGCCCGAGGCGAAGTGCCTCACCAGGCGCTCGCGCTGCCAGCCGGGGCTGCCGAGCAGCGTCGCCGCGGCGCGCGCGCGCTTGAAATACAGGTGCATGTCGTGCTCCCAGGTGAAACCGATGCCGCCGTGCAGCTGGATGGCATGGGCGGCGCAGTCGAAAAACGCATCACAGCAGTAGCTCTTGGCGATGGCCGCGGCTTCCGCGAGTTCCTCGCGCCGCTCATCCGCGACGCACGCCGCGTACCAGGCCGCCGACCTGGCCGCCTCCACCGCGATCATCATGTCGGCGAGGCGGTGCTTGATCGCCTGGAAGGCGCCGATGGGCCGGCCGAACTGCACGCGCTCCTTCGCATACGCGGTGGTCATCTCGAGCGCGCGCTCGGCTCCGCCGAGGGCCTCGGACGCGAGCGCGATGCGCGCGAGATCGATTGCTGCTTCGACCGCGCCGGAGGCGGCGCCCGGCTCACCGAGCAGCTGATCGGGCGCGATGGCCACCCCGGCAAACTCGAGCCGCGACATCGGACGCGTGAGATCGAGCATCACGTGGGGATGGACGGTAACCCCCGGCGTTGCCGCGGGGATCACCGCGACACTGATGCCATCCGCACCCTGCGAGCCCGGCGTGCGCGCGAGCACCAGGAGCAGATCGGCGGAGTCGCCGTGGATCACGAAATCGCTGACGCCACTCAAGCTGAAACCGCCGGCGCGGCTCTCGAGCAGCACCGTGACTCCATCGCAGGGCGGACGCCCCTCCGGGCCAATCAGGGCGCAGCCGATGCGCACCCCACCTGCGGCAATCCGCGGCAGAAGCGCTGCCCGCTGCGCCCCATCGCCACTCGCGGCGATGAGTGGCGCGGCGAGCGCGCAGGTGGCGAAGAAGGGCGATGCGACCAACCGCCGGCCCTGCTCCTCCTGCAGGATGCAGAGTTCCACCCAGCCGAGGCCCGCGCCACCATACTCCTGTGGTATCGCGAGCCCCGTCCAGCCGAGCTCGCCCATGGTGCGCCAGAGCTGCGGGTCGTAGCCGCCGGGCTGATCGAGAGCGGCGCGCAGCTGTGCGCTGCCGGCGCGTTCGCCCAGCACGGTGCGGGCGCTCTCACGGATCAGCTGTTGTTCCTCGCTATGGGCAAACTGCACGCCCGGGCTCCTCCCCGCGCCTCGAGGCGCGGTGTGCTCAGTACCAGTGATCGTCCAAGCCTTCCCAGATATCGACCTTGCCGATGCCCCGATCGGCGCTGAAGTTGCCGAAGCGGCCGGCGTGAAACGCGAGCGGCGTTCCGGGAGCGTCGGCGATGGCGAGCACTTCGCCGACGATGATCAGGTGGTCCCCGCCGGGGTGCACCGCGAGTACCTTGCTGTCGAAACGGCAGAGCGCGCCCGGAAGGTGGGGCGGCTGCGGCTTGTTGTGCCAGTGGCGCTCGATCTCGAACTTGTCGTGCGTGCGGCGCGCAAAGTTGAGTGCGAGATCGAGCTGGTGATGCCCGAGGATGTGCACCGCGAACGGCGCACCGGGGGTGAACGCCGGCGTCGCGCTGCTGCCGCTCGCGAGGCACCACAGCAGCAGCGGTGGCTCGAGTGAGACGGAGGTAAAGGAGTTCGCGGTCACCCCGACCGGTATGCCGTCCGGTCGCACCGCGGTCACGACGGTGACTCCGGTGGCGAACAGGCCGAACGCATCGCGCAGCTCGCGCTGTGTGGGGGCGGTGCTCAAGCGGCCGTGTCGGTCATGATGCCCGCATCGTACGGGCTGGCTCGATATTTTCAAGCGAGCCGCGCGCCCCTCAGTAGACCTCGAACAAGCCCGCCGCGCCCATGCCGCCGGCGATGCACATGGTCACGACGGCGTAGCGCACGCGGCGGCGGCGTCCCTCGATGAGGGCGTGGCCCGTGAGGCGCGCACCGCTCATCCCGTAGGGGTGGCCGATCGCAATGGCACCGCCATCGACGTTGAATTTGTCGTTGTCGATGCCGAGCCGGTCGCGGCAGTACAGGGTCTGCACCGCAAATGCCTCATTCAGCTCCCACAGGCCGATGTCATCGATCTTCAGGCGATGACGGGCGAGGAGCTTCGGCACCGCGAACACCGGGCCGATCCCCATCTCGTCCGGCGCGCAGCCGGCCACCGCAATGCCGCGGCAGGCGCCGAGCGGCTCGAGTCCCCGCGCCTCGGCAAGCTTCCTCTCCATCAGCACCACGGCGGTGGCGCCATCGGAGAGCTGCGAGGCGTTCCCCGCCGTGATGAACTCGCCCCGTTTGATGACCTTGCCGTCGGACCAGACGGGCTCGAGCTTCGCGAGCCCCTCGAGCGTCGTGTCCGGTCGGAAGCCCTCATCCCGCTGCAGCAGCACTTCCTCATGGCGGGTCGCGCCACTCGCCTTGTCGATGACGAGCTTGCGGCTCGCGAGCGGGACGAGCTCCGCATCGAAGCGGCCGGCCTGGTACGCGTCCGCCACACGCTGCTGGCTTTGCAGGGCGTAGCGGTCCTGGGCTTCACGCGTCACGTGGTAGCGCCGTGCGACGACCTCCGCGGTCTCGATCATCGGCATGTACATGTGCGGCGACTGCGCGAGCACCGCTTCGGACTCGCCACGGTAATTGTTGAAATGCTGGTTCTGCGTGAGGCTGATCGACTCCACCCCGCCCGCCACCACCACGTCCATGCCGTCCTCGACCACCTGCTTCGCAGCGATCGCGATCGCCATGAGTCCCGAGCCGCACTTGCGATCGATGGTCATGCCGGCGACGCTCTCGGGCAGCCCCGCGCTCGCGACCGTGAGGCGCCCGATGTTGTAGCCCTGGGCTCCCTGCTGAATGGCGCACCCGAGTACGAGGTCCTCGACCTCCGCACCGTCGACTCCGGCGCGGCGCACGGCCTCGCGCACCGCATGGCCCGAGAGGACCGCCGGGTCGGTGTCGTTGAAGGCGCCCCGATAGGCCTTGCCGATCGGTGTGCGCGCGGTGGACACAATCACGGCTTCACGCATGGTGTTCTCCTTCAGCGCAGCAGCGCCAGCCAGTCGCGGTCGCGCGGCCCGAAGGCCACGAAAAACGGATTGAGGAACTCCTCGCGCGTGTTGTACGCCAGCGGCGTCCCATCGAGGGCGCTCACCCCGCCTCCCGCCGCGAGCAGCACCGCATGCGCGGCTGCCGTGTCCCACTCGCTGGTCGGGCCGAGGCGGGGATACACATCGGCCGCGCCCTCGGCCACCCGGCAGAACTTCAGCGAGCTGCCGATCGCGACCATCTCATGTGCGCCGCTGCGCTCGAGAAACGCATCCAGCGAGTCGCCGCGATGCGAGCGGCTCCCGACGACGCGCAGCGGCACAGCCGAGCGCGCCGCCACGCGGATTGGCTCGGGCGGTTCGCCGGCCCGCTCCCGCCAGGCGCCCTCCCCTGGCAAGCCACGGTAGGTGGTGTCGGTGACCGGCACGTGCACGATCCCGAGCGCGGGCGCATGCCCCTCGATGAGCGCAATGTTGACGGTAAACTCGCCGTTGCGCGAGAGGAACTCGCGGGTGCCATCGAGGGGATCGACCAGCCAGTAGCGCCGCCATCGCGAGCGCTGGGCGAAGGGAACGTCGGCCGCCTCCTCGGAGAGCACCGGCAGCTCGGGCGTGAGCTCGCCCAGCCGCCGGACGATCAGCTGGTGCGCACGCAGATCGGCGGCGGTGAGGGGCGAATCATCGGCCTTGGCGGTGGACGCAACCGCACCGGCAGCATAGACCTCGAGAATCTCGCCGCCTGCTTCACGCGCGATCGCCGCGACCCGCGCGAGCGTCGCCAGCCCCGCTGCGCTCATGCGCCGCCGATGACCTTGCGCGATTCGAGATGGGCGATGACGCGCGCCGCCGCCTCATCGGCGTCGAGTGCCGTGGTGTCGATGCGGATCTCCGGATTCTCAGGCGTCTCGTAGGGCGAATCGATGCCGGTGAAGTTTTTGAGCTCGCCACGGCGAGCCTTGCGGTACAGCCCCTTGACGTCGCGCCGCTCGGCCTCGGCGAGCGGGGTGTCGACGAATACCTCGAAGAACTCGCCCGGGGTGAACAGCTCGCGCGCCATGCGCCGCTCGGAACGGAACGGCGAGATGAACGACACCAGCACGATCAGCCCCGCATCCACCATGAGCCGTGCGACCTCCGCGACACGGCGGATGTTCTCGACGCGGTCCTGGGCGGTAAATCCCAGGTCCTTGTTCAGTCCGTGGCGCACGTTGTCGCCATCGAGCAGGTAGGTGTGACGGCCGGCGGCGGCGAGGCGTTTTTCGACGCGATTGGCGATGGTGGATTTACCGGCGCCGGAGAGCCCCGTCAGCCACAGCACGCACGCCTTCTGCCCCTTCAGCCGCGCGCGCAGCTGCCGGTCGACGTCCAGCGCCTGCCAATGCACGTTCTGCGAGCGGCGCAGCGCGAAGTTGATGAGCCCCGCGCCGGCGGTATTGTTGGTGAGCCGGTCGATGAGGATGAAGCCGCCGAGGGCGCGGTTCTCGCTGTAGGGCTCGAACGGGATCGGGCGGTCGAGCTCGAGCTCGCACACGCCGATGTCGTTGAGCTCGAGCCGCTCGGCGGGCTCGTGCTCGAGCGTGTTGACGTTGACGCGGTGCTTGAGCGGCGTCACGGTCGCGGACACCGTGCGCGTGCCGCACTTCATCACATAAGTGCGGCCCTGGAGCATCGGCTCCTCCTGCAGCCACACGAGGGTCGCTTCGAACTGATCCGCCACCTGCGGCGGGGAATCGACGGCTGCCAGCACATCCCCGCGGCTGATGTCGGTCTCGGTGTCGAGCGTGAGCGTCACCGATTGCCCGGCGCTCGCCGCTGTGAGATCGCCGTCTGCGGTCACGATGCGCGCAACGCGCGTCTCGCGCCCCGAGGGCAGCACGCGCAGGCGATCGCCCGGCCGGATACTGCCGCTCGCGATCAACCCGGCAAAGCCGCGAAACTCCGCGTTCGGGCGGTTGACCCACTGCACGGGCAGTCGAAACGGCTGCCGCGCGAGTGCCGCGTCAACCTCGACCGTCTCGAGGTGCTGGAGAAGGGCCGGACCTGTGTACCACGGCATCCGGTCGCTGGGCGCGATGACGTTGTCGCCGTGCACGGCCGAGAGCGGAATGGGAGTGATGTCGGTCAGCCCGAGACGCGCGGCGAAGGCACGGTAGTCCGCCACGATCGCCTCGAAGGTGGCAGGCGAGTAGCCGACCAGGTCCATCTTGTTGACCGCGAGCACGACCCGGGGAATGCCGATCAGGTGCACGAGGAAACTGTGGCGGCGCGTCTGCACCAGCACGCCCTTGCGGGCGTCGACGAGAATCACCGCCAGGTCCGCGGTGGACGCCCCGGTCACCATGTTGCGCGTGTATTGCTCGTGGCCCGGGGTGTCGGCCACGATGAACTTGCGCCGCTCGGTGGAGAAGAACCGGTACGCGACATCGATGGTGATGCCCTGCTCGCGCTCGGCGGCCAGCCCATCGACGAGCAGCGCGAAGTCGAGCTCGCCGCCGCGCGTGCCGACACGCCGGGAGTCGGCCGCGAGCTGCGTGAGCTGGTCGTCGAAGATCAGCTTCGACTCGTACAGGAGCCGCCCGATCAGTGTCGACTTGCCGTCGTCCACCGAGCCGCAGGTGATGAAGCGCAACAGGCTCTTGTGCTCCTGGGCGTGGAGGTAAGCGCCGATGTCGCTCGCGATGAGCTCCGACTGGTGGGCCATCAGAAGTATCCCTCCTGTTTCTTGCGCTCCATGGAGGCGGACGCGTCATGGTCGATCACCCGTCCCTGGCGCTCGGAGGTGCGTGTCAGCAGCATCTCCTGGATGATGGCGGGGAGCGTATCGGCGTCGCTCTCGATGGCCCCGGTGAGTGGGTAGCAGCCGAGTGTGCGAAAGCGCACCCTCTTCATCAGCGGCCGCTCATCGGGGCGCAACGGCAGGCGCTCATCGTCCACCATGATCAGCGACCCGTCGCGCTCGACCACCGGGCGCTCGGCCGCGAAGTACAGCGGTACGATCGGGATCTGCTCGAGCCAGATGTACTGCCACACATCGAGCTCGGTCCAGTTCGAGAGCGGGAACACGCGCAGGCTCTCATAGGGGCGCTTGCGGGTGTTGTAGAGCGTCCACAGCTCGGGACGCTGCTGCTTGGGGTCCCAGCGGTGCTGCGCGGTGCGGAACGAGAAGATGCGCTCCTTGGCACGGCTTTTCTCCTCGTCGCGTCGCGCACCGCCGAAGGCCGCGTCGAAGCCGTACTGGTCGAGCGCCTGCCTGAGCGCCTGGGTCTTCATGACGTCGGTGTGCACCTGGGAGCCGTGGGTGAAGGGCCCGATCCCGAGCCGCAGCCCCTCCTGGTTGACGTGCACCAGGAGCTGCATCCCGACCCGACTCGCCGTGGCATCGCGGAATTCGTACATGGCGCGGAATTTCCACGTGGTATCAACGTGCAGCAGCGGAAAGGGGGGCGTGGCCGGGTAGAACGCCTTCCGTGCCAGGTGCAGCATGACCGAGCTGTCCTTGCCGATGGAGTACAGCATGACGGGGCGCTCACACTCCGCCGCCACCTCGCGCATGATGTGAATGCTTTCGGCCTCGAGCCGCTGCAGGTGCGTCACAAGGGCTGGGGAAGCCGCGGGCGGAGCCTCGCTCGCGGGGCCGGCTCGGTTCATCGGGCAGGTTCTCCGGATCGCATTGATTTGTCAGACGTAAGTTACCATCAACGCGGTGCGCGGTGCCGGCCTCCGCCGGCCGGGCCTCACCCGGGGTTCACCCCGGCGGACGGACGGGGTCGAACTTTTGTCGTCTTGCGGGGGTCAAATTCGTCGCTGACTTAATGAGTTCAGCCACTTTGCCTGCCACCATGAACGCCGGGCACCCACAGGGCACGCACCGGGCGCCGACGGGATCGGCGACCGGGAAACTGCGACGAAGTGACTGGAGACCTCCCCGAGGGCGTGGTCTACTGTCGGCTGTGACTGCCGACGCACTGGCCTCCCGCTGTCTGCAGGGGTTCGTCCTGACAGTCCTCTGCGTGTCAGCCAGTGCTCAGGTAACCGCCCCCGTCACCGCTCCTGCAGCCGTACCGGCACCCCCACCGACACCCGCCCCCGCCGCACCTGCCGCGGCCACTCCCGCCCAGGCGCTGCCGACTCCCGCGGAGCAGCTGGAAGAAGTGATGGTGCAGACGACCGAGCCGCGCTATGTCTCCCCGACGCGGCGCGACCGGATCGGGCGCATCTGGGCACCGGTGCTGATCGACGGCAAGGGACCGTACCGCATGGTGCTCGACACCGGCGCCAACCGCTCGGCGATCACCACGCGCGCAGCGCACAGCCTCGGCAACACTCCGGTGGAGACCAGCACCCTCGTGACCGGATTCACCGGCACGGCCGTGGTGCCGACCCTGCACGTGAACAGCCTCGAAGTTGGCGACCTGCTCATCGGACCCAGCGACCTGCCGGTGTTGCTGGACGTGTTCGGCGGTGCGCAGGGGGTGCTCGGTATCGAGGGACTCCAGAACAAGCGCATCTATGCCGACTTCACTCGCGATCACCTGGAGATCACCCTCTCGCACGGTGAGCGCGCGAAGAGCGGCTTCGTCGTCGTGCCGCTGACGCAGACCCCCAGCGGTCTGCTGGTCGCGGACGTGCGTGTCGGCACCGTCCGTGCCAAGGCCATCATCGATACGGGCGCGCAGGGGACGATCGGCAACCTGGCGCTGCGCCACGCGCTCATGCGGGTTCCGCCCCGCAACGCCATGCCTGAAGAGATCGTCGGCGTGACGCTCGACGTGCAAAAAGGCGACAACCTGCTCGCTCCGGACATCGACTTCGGCAACCTGCAGGTGAAGGGCGCGCACATCACCTTCGGCGACATGTACCTCTTCCAGCACTGGAAGCTGACCCATGAGCCAACCTTGACGCTCGGCATGGATCTGCTCGGATCCTTCGACGTGCTGATCATCGACTACAACCGCCACGAGTTGCAGATCCGCTCGCGGCAGATGCCGGACCTGCCCTACTCGCTGCGGTACTGAATCAGGAGGCGCCGCGGCCCTTCTGGCCCATGCGCTGGAACCGCCGCCGCTCGTTCCACTGGTGGCGCGCGTGCAGCTTCTCGGACTGATTGGTGGGCTCGGGCGGCAGCGCCTGCAGCGCACGCAGCGCCGCGGCGTGCGCGATCGCGACCGCCGGGTCGGTCTGGAGCAGCGCGCGATAATGATCCAGAAAGGCCTGCTCGCCGGCGCCACCGCCACCGGTGAGCAGCTCCCGCGCGTGCGCACCGATTGCCGCGGCTTCGTTCGCCGGCAGGTCCTTGGCGTAGGCGAGCGCGTGATCGAGGTCGGCGATCAGCCGGTAGAGCGGTTGCAGCCACGCCCACTCCGGGCTGGAGGTGATCTGTTGCAATCGCTCGAGGGGTGAAGCCGGCGGCTGGAACTGCCGTTCCGCTTCGAGCAGCGCGCCGAGCACACCCTGCAGCGCCATGCTGCCCTCGCGCAGCTGTTCCAGCCACGGACGGTCCGACGACATTTCCTGCTCCGCCTCCGTCCTCTCTTCAGGGCCCCTTTGCCTGCGGGGTCATCCTACCCTAACCGCTCGACCCCGGCGCCGCGCCAGCCTGAGACGGCAGCGGGTGAATCCACCAGCTCACCGATGCGTCCGAGCGTCACATCCGCCGGCGGCCAGGCGGCGGTGTCGCGTGGATCGTGCGCGTAATGGCCCTGGCGGGGGAACACCGTGGTGAGCCGCTCACCCCAGACCTGCTTCATCGCCGCGAGGATGCGCAGCTTGTCATCGATCATCACGTAGTGCCCGGCCGGGTAACGCTGCTC
>Ga0310910_10001387_pt1 | contig 13199 bp, 12 predicted proteins | sample GREbulkMGHF172_FD_203448 | JGI IMG/M metagenome (GOLD analysis project Ga0310910, IMG submission 203448) | Lab enrichment of tropical soil microbial communities from Luquillo Experimental Forest, Puerto Rico - GRE.bulkMG.HF172 | ecosystem: Environmental > Terrestrial > Soil > Tropical forest >... | reverse complement strand
CAGGTTTCACTGCCGCGTACGGCCTTGGCCCGCTCTAGCCGGGGCACCGATGGCTCGGTTCGGCTTCTGCGGGGATCGTCCCGACGCTGATACGGTCACTCTAACGCATTCACTGCGACTTCACAACCAAATAAAAGATAGCTGAATTAAAGAATTCCAGATGATGATACGACTGCGTAAAACGAGTTGCAATAGTTTTCCGGTACATTTTATTTTCCCCGTGAACTTAATTGTAGTAATCGCTACAACGTAAGTAGTGCCACGGGAATCACCGGGCAAAAGCGCGCTCAACCCACGCTCCCCGAGGCACTTACTCGTGAGATACACTCGTCGTGTAAGGAAAGCCCCCGATGATCGAGCGATCCATGCGCCGCTATGACGCCGACCCGTCCATGCCGGTGGTGGAATATCCGGCAGCGCAGGACACGGGCCGGGTGGTGCGCCTGCCCGACGGCGGCGTCGAGATCCACTACGGCGACCCGCTGCCGGGACTGGGCGGCCCCGAGGAGCCGCACGACGTCAATCTGGCCGAGCTGCTGCCCGAGCAGACCCTGCTCGCGCTCGCCAGCGACCTGAAGCAGGCGGTGGACGAGGACCTGGGCTCGCGCAAGGAGTGGGAATCGGCGCTCACCGAGGGCCTGGACCTGCTCGGCATCAAGGTCACCGAGCGCACCATGCCGTGGCCGGGGGCCTGCGGCATCGTCCACCCCATGATCCTCGAATCGGCGGTGCGCTTCCAGTCCAAGTCGATCACCAAGCTCTTCCCCGCCGAGGGACCGGCGCACGCCAAGATCATCGGCGAGGCCGACCACGCCAAGCTCGCCCAGGCCAAACGGGTAGCAGCGGACCTGAATCACTGGATTGTCGAGAAAATGCCCGAATACCGGGACGAAACCGAGCAGTTGCTCTTCGCGCTGCCGGTCGATGGGAGCGCCTTCCGCAAGGTCTACTTCGACCCGCTCACCAAGCGGCCCATGGCCCAGTTCGTCTCCGCGAGCGACTTCATCCAGCCGTACGGTTTTCCGAATCTGGAGAGCTGCCCGCGCTACACGCACCTGATGAAACAGGCCTTCACCGACGTCATCCGGCTCCAGCAGCGCGGCTTCTACCGCGACGTCGCGCTCTCGCAAGCGCCGGTCGAACTGAGCCGCGTGGAGGAGAAGGTGAGCCGCCTCGCGGGCATGCGCCCGAGCTACGCGCTCAACGAGCTGCTCACCATCCGCGAGATCCACGCCGACCTCAAGTTCGACGACCTGGACGACGGCGACGAGCCCGTGCCCTACATCGTCACCATCGAGCAGAACTCGAATCAGGTGCTGGCCGTGCGCCGCAACTGGCGCGAGAAGGACCCGGAAAAGACAAAAATACCTTATTTTGCCCATTACCGCTACGTGCCCTGGAAGGGCGCTTACGGCCTCGGCCTGCTCCACTTAATCGGCGGCATCGGCAAGGGCTGCACCTCGATCCTGCGCCAGCTCGTCGATGCCGGGACCTTGAGTAACTTGCCCGGTGGCCTCAAGACCAGGGGCATGCGCGTCAAGGGCGACAGCGACCCGATTCAACCGGGCGAGTGGCGCGACGTCGATATCCCCACCGGCAAGATCGCCGACAGCGTGTTTCCTTTGCCATACAAAGAGCCGAGCGCGGTCCTCTTCCAGTTACTTCAGATGCTGGTCGGCGAGGGCAAGGCATTCGCGTCCATCGCCGATTTGGAGATCAACACCAGCTCGCAGAACGCGCCGGTCGGCACCATGCTCGCCCTGATCGAGCAGGCCACCGAGGTGATCACGGCGGTACAGGCGCGGCTCCACGTCACGCTCGGCAAGGAACTGACCATCCTGGCCGAGCTGATCAGAGACTTCACCGACCCCGACTACGACTACGACCCGGTCAACGCGCCCAAGAGCGCCAAGCGCCAGGACTACGCGCAGGCGCTCACCATCGTGCCGGTGAGCGACCCGGCCTCGGCCACGGTGGCGCAGCGCGTCATGGAGTATCAGGCCGCCCTGCAACTCTCCGCGCAGGCCCCGCAGCTCTACAATTTGCCGCTGCTGCACCGCTCCATGCTCGAAGTGCTGGGCATCGACAACGCCGACCAGATTGTGCCCGACAAGAGCGACATCGATCCCGCCGACCCGGTCACCGAGAACATGCACATCCTGATGAGCAAGCCGGTCAAGACCTTCGAGTGGCAGGACCATCAGGCGCACCTCCAGACCCACCAAGCCTTCCTCCAGGACCCCAAGATCCAGCAGGCCTTGCAGCAGTCGCCCTTGATGCCCTCGATCATGAGCGCGGGGCAGGCGCACATCGCCGAGCACCTCGCCTACCAGTACCGCAAGGACATCGAAATGCAGATGGGCGTGCCCCTGCCCAACAGCGCCACCAAGCTGCCGCCCGAGGTCGAGGAGCAATTAAGCGGCATCCAGGCCCAGGCGGCGCAGAAACTGCTCGGCCAGAATCAGGCCCAGCAGCAGCAGACCCAGCAGCAGCAGCAGGCGCAGGACCCGATGGTGCAGTTGCAGCAACAGGAACTCCAGATCAAACAGGCCCAGGTGCAGGGCAAGCAGCAGAGCGATCAGGCCAAGCTGCAACTGGAGCAGCAGAAATTGCTTCAGAAGGGCCAGACCGACCAAGCCAAGATGGCGAGCGAGGAGCGGCGCACGGCGGCCCAGATCCAGGGCGAAACCAACCGCGCCCTGATCACCGCAGGCACCGCCCACGCCGCCACCCAATCGGGCGACCGGCAGGCCTTCCTCGACCACCAGTTCAAGCACGCGCAGCTTCAGAGCGACGAGCGCCAGGGCGCGTTGAAGCATCTGGTGGACATCCAGGAAGGCGCGGCGGATCGCCAGCACAAGAGCGATCAGGCGAGCGCGCAGCAGGCGGCGGATCAGCAGGCGGCGATGCAGGAACAGGCGCTCCCGCCCGCGCCCGAGGTTACGGAGTAAGCGGGCGAGTTATCTTGACTGGGCAACTTAGGTTACCTCCCCCGAGATTATTCCCAAGCTGGTTTTTAGATAACCCGCCCTTCTCCCCAAGCGAAGGACTTTACTAACTTCGCTCAAGCTCCCGGCGAACCGAAGACCCCCAAGGGATCGCTCGCGCCGAAGGAATACCGCTCCCTTGCCTTATAGCGAACATTCCCCGTATCAAAATCCCCGTCATCATCGGTCTTCAGCGGGACTCTGACGAAATGCTTCAGCCCGTTGGGTATGTCCGTAACAATCCACCACGCATCGGGGTCGGTAATGTAATGGTTGACGAAATACCCGTCGGGGATGGTCCCGTTGGTGTAAATCGCGTTGATGTCGTTGTCGGCGGTGCCCGGTCGGTACTGGCTGCGCAGGGTGCGTGTCGCGGTGAACATGAGGCCCGCCGGGATGATCAGCTTGCGCGGCTTGGCCGCGACCAACAGGCCCCGGTCGTCCACCCAGCCCGCGATCTGCGTGGCCGCGTTTTCGAGCGAGGTCTCGTTGAGATCCGCCGGGGTCGCGGGCGTGTTGCTGTTGACGAGGCCCCCGGTCACGAGCGGATGCACGGTGGAACAGAGCGCCACGCCGTCGCCCATGGGATGCAGCGGGTCGAAGCTGTTATTCAAGACCGCCGCCCCTTTGGTCTGCTTGGTGTGGGCCATCGAGCGCGCCAGCGCCTTGGTGTAGCGCCCGCTGAGCGAGTCGTAGAGGTTGTCCTCGACAGCCTCCTCGGTGATCGCGAAACCCAGGACGATGGTCTCGTGGGTGTATCTCGCCACGTAACTTTCCTGGGCATCGTCGTACTGCATGGCCTCGCCCTCCTGCTTGACCGGGGCGGGACCGAAGCCGGTGATCTTGACTTCTTCCTCGAAGGAACGCTCGGAGTTTTCGATGGCGAAAATCTCCTTGTGCTCCTCCTGATAGCGCTTGTACTCCACGCCGAACAGGACGTTTAATCCGGGGATAAGTTCCTTGAGTAATTGTGCTCTAGAGATCGCCATAACTTATCCTCCTTAGATCGCGAGCGAGTTCATCATGCGGTGAACGCCGAAGTTCCAGCACACCAGCACGTCGGTGAAGGGATCTCCCGGCTGCGAACCGGGCGCATTGGGGAAGCCCACGATGGTGAGCGCGAGCGTGGCGGTGACGGCGATGCTGGCCGCGTCGCCCGCGATCAGACTGTCGCCGGTCGCGATGTTGCCGTTGGCAGAGCCGGGAACGAGCGAGCTGGCCAAGAGGCCCATGTTCAGTTGGAGCTGGTTGTTGTTGACCGGCCCAGAAGCCTGGATCTTGAAGACCGCCCAAGGGTGTTCCAGGACCTTGCAGCGCACCTGGGTGGCCGTGGTGCCCAGGCCTCCCGGCAGGTACTGCGAATTGACGAACCCGCGAATCGGGTCCTGCCATTCCGCGCCGAGGAAAACGCCGATGGGCGAATTGGCCGTGGTGGCATTGGTGGGCGACGCCGCGATCTTCTGGATATTTCCAGCGACGATGGCGACGGGCTCGGCGAAAAAGATGGGGTTGGTCGGGTTGCTCAACACCGGGTAACTGCGAATCGCCGCAGCGAAAGGCGTTCCCCCGAAGATCTGCACCGGCCTCATCCCGTAGGGACTGCTGATTTGCGCCATAAGCGATGAGTCTCTCCGTTGAGTACACGTTGGCGGTCACGCACGCCCGCCGGGGCGCGCGCGCGAACAGGACCTAGCGGGGAGGCGGGTGCAGTGTCACCTCACGCCGGTCGGCAATTGCGTTTCGCCCCCAGGATCGCGTCGCGCCTCGGGTCCGAAACGGGTTCGCGGTTTTCCACTTTCCCGAAACATGCTGCGCATCCGTGGGTCCTGCTCAGCCATGAGTTGACTATCGACTGCGTTCATTTGCGCCACGGTCTGGTCACGGTAATACCGGCTGCGCGCGCGGGTGATTTCCTCGGGAGCCTTGCATAGGAGCAGTCCCCCCACCTCGATGGAATCGGGGAAGCGGGAGTCCCTGTCGGTGAGCAGTTGGAGTTCGGGATGCTCGGAGGCCTTCACCGGCACATAGCCCTCGCGCAGGCGGCGCGAGACGTTGGTTGCATCGGACTGTCCACCAGCCGACGTTCGTATCCACCGGAATTTGACTCCCGGTCGCTGCGCGGGGTCGGGCAGTGAATTGGCGGGCCGCCATGCGGGGGCGCGCGCCTCCGACTCGCGAGTTTCCTGCTCTCTCGGGGTTCGGTCAGCCATGCTTCGCTTCCCCCCGTTCCTCTTGAAGGACCAGCTCGGCAGCATACTGTTCAGGCGTGATGCCGAGCCGGTGCGCCAGCCGCACCTGCGATTCTGATAACCGGATAACGCGGGAGCGGCCAGCGGTCGCAGATCCGGCACTGCGTGTGCCGCCCGCCACTGCTAACGGACGGGTATGGGCGCGCGGCTCCTCGTCGGGCTCATGGCCGTTGCCATTGCCGTTTTCGAGACCGGGCAAAGTCGCTAACTCCTCCTCGATGGTCTTCCAGTAGACATCGGGCGTGCCGAGCGAGGTGATGTTGCGCTCAAACAGATCCTGGTGCAGGCCCTTCAAATACCGGGTCTGCTTCTCATAACCGGGTTTGCCCCACCACGTGTTCTTGGCGAACCACGCATCGGCGCGCACATCGCGCGGCGGCTGGCCGGGAGCGGGCGGCGGCGCGGCCTGCGCGGGCGGCGGCGCATCCTCGACCGGCGCGTCCTTGAGCAGGTGCAGACGCTCCTTCTCGGCCACGGCGCGCGCCATCTTCTCGTTGCTCGTCAGAAAGTCGTCGATGGAGCCCGCCTCGTGCGCCTGCTTCGCCAGTTGCTTGGCCTGCGCGATCTCGGCGTCGGTGCGCGTGATCGCCTGATGGATCACCGCCTGCTCGCCGCGCGCCACGTTGCGCTTCAGCTCGGCGTTCTCCCGGTAGAGGCGCTGCGTGAAATCGGTGCTGGTGGCGAGATCGCGCTCCTTCTGCTCGCGGATGCGGCGCTCCTCGTGGTAGGCGAAGCGCAGCTTCTTGATGCGGTCCTGGACCTCGTCCGAGTATTTCCTGAGTTCGTCGTCCTTGACATCGAGCGAGCGCGTGTCGCCCCGGAGCGTGGGCCGCTCGCTGCGCTTCTCGCGGACCACCTCCACTTCGATCCCGCCGTCTTCCGTTTCGACCGTGATGTCCTTGCCTTCTTCCGCCATAACCCTATACCGCTCGCGTGATCCGCTCGGGCTGGTAGATCACGGCTTCGACCGTGTCGTCGTTGATCAGCCGGTACTCCTCGCCGTCGATACAGAAGCGCGTGCCCGAATACTCCCGCATCAGGACGGTGTCGCCCACTTGGCAGTACGGCCCGCAGGGAAACCGCTCGTACTCCCGGTAGGCCGCCGCGCCCATGGCCAGCACCACGGCCATCTGGCTGGCCGCCTCGTGCGCCTTGCGCGCGTTTTCAGGAAGATAGATCCCGCCCTTGGTCTGCTCGCCCAGCTTGAGCAGGCGCACCAGGAGGCGGTAAGCGGTGGGCCGCATGATTTCGAGGATTGCCTCGATGGAAGCCGGGGCCGGTTGTAACTCAACGCTACTCATGTCTCCTTCACCTGCGCGCGGGCCTTCAGGATCGACTGCAAGGCCAGCCGCAAACCGCGAATTTCGCCCACCAGCATACAATAAGCCGGGTAATCGGTGGGAGCCCCGCAGGCAAGACTATTTACCCGGATCTCTAACATCTCCTCTAGCGCCCTGGTCAACAGATAGTCGAAAGTTTCCATACTTAAACTAAGTCAACTAAGTTAACTATTTAAAGCATCTAAAAGCATCAGTTTGCCGCCCTTTTTCATGGGCTTGGCCTGATCCCCGTGCCCATAGGCCTGCTTGCGGATGGCCTCGCGAAAGGCGTCCAGGCGGCGCGCGCCCGAGCTGCTGCTGCCGTCGCCGAGCGCGGCCACGGTGGGCGCGTCGATCACGTACTCGCCGTCACTGAGCAGCACCTTGCGCCCGCTCGGGGTGCGCGCCTCGATCTCGTCGCTCTGCCCGCTGCCGGGGCCGCTCAACAGGCCGCCCACCTGCATCCCGGCGGGCGCGGGCGGCTGCTGCTGGGGCGGCGGCTGGGGCGGCGGCGCGCCCTGGCCGCTCGGGCCGCTCGGGGAGAGGTCGTCCTCGTCGAAATCGGGCGGGCCGCCCTGATCGTCGGCGTCGGGCTCCTGATGCTGGCCGAGCACCATCTGGCGCAGCTCCAGGTAATCGTCCATGCCGAAGGCGTCGATGAAGGCCTGGATGGCGCGCTTGGGGTCGGGGCTCTCGCCGCGCAGCGCGGCCATGGCCCCGACCACGAGCTGCTTGAGCTGGGCGTCGTGCGGCGACAGATTGTCGTCGGGCGAGCGCAGGTCCTCGGGATCGGGCGCGTCCACTTCGCCGCCCTCCTGCATGGCGAACAGGCTGGGCCTGAACAGCCCCTTGGACGGCCCCTTCGCCATGCGCAGGCCGGGAGCGCGCTGCGCCGGGTACTGGTGCGGGCGGTGCCGCCCCGCGTCAAAGCCGCCGCCCAAGCCGCCGAGCGGGTTCTTCTTGGGCAAGCCCAGCGACCGCTCGGGGCCGCCGGGGCCGGGAGCGCGTTCGATGTTGCGAATCGGGTTCATCATAAGCTAATTTCCTTTAGGGGTCGGTCTCCTCCACTACCGTAAGATAATTGCTGCCCGCGCCCGAGGGCACGGCCATGATCCAGAGCGCGAGCAGCATGCACTCCATGCCGGTGTACGATGTGCCGCTGCCGCCGCTCTTCCAGGCCGTGGACTGGACTACCTGCCCGCTCTTGCCTGCGGTGTAAATGCCATTCAGGTAGACGAAGTTGCGGCCCGTCTTCGAGCTGGTCTCGACGGCGGCATGATGCGGGCTGGCGGCCTCGCTGCCGTACAGGGTCGCGCTCTGCTCGTTGCCCACCACATTGAAATCATAGGCCGCCATCAAGAGATAGGTGCCGTCGCGAGGCAGCGTGATCGCGCAGCCGGGGATCGCCGTCTGGGTGGTGGTCAGAGTCAAGGTGGCCGTCGCCCACACCTGCTGCGCCACGCTCGTACCGGGCACGTCCTCCACATTCATGATCGGCTTGAGGTACAGCATGCCGGTCGGCAGCGCGGTGGTGTCGGGCAGGTCCCCCGGCACCGCCACCGGGTCGGTCGTGATGAAGCGGCCCGCCGTCACCTCGGCGAGCGCGGTGGCCTGCCCCATGAAGCTGTTGATCGAACGCGCCAGGGCGGCGATGTACTCCTGGTCGTACTGCGGCGGCGGATCGGGCAGCGTCTGTCGGACTTGGCGCGCCATGGTTACCTCTTCCCGTCCACCTGCATGTCGGCGCGCAGGTTGCCCAGCCTCCAGCCCACGCCGACATCGCTCGATTCGATGCGGAAGCTGATCTGGCGGGCGCGCACCCGAATCCAGTTCTGCTCGGTCACGGGCGTGACCGTGAAGCGCGCGCCCACGTCCTTGGTGCCGAGCGCGGCGTTGCGCGTCAATACCGAGATGCCGACCGACTGGGAGTTGCTCGACCCGCGAAACTGAACGTCGGGTAACATACGTCCCAGGAAGAGGAAGTGATCGCCGCCGCCCTGGTCCATGTCGCTCGATTCGACGTAGGCGGGCAGCGGGGAGCCGTCGTTGTCGGTGCCCAGCTCGTGGTAGTAGAGCAGGTTGGTGACCGGGCTGGCCGCAATCGGGTAGGCCGAGCGGCCCATGTCGAGCCACGCGGTGCGCTCCAGGTTGCCGATGCTCCAGTTCTGATCGACATAGTTGTAGATGATGTACTTGTCGATCTCGCTGCTTTCGCTGGAACAATAAAACCAGATCACCTCGCTGAAACTGTGGTTGTGCCCGGTGCAGATCTTGTACTCCTGGGTGTAGTTCAGGTCGCTGAACACGTAATCCTTGATGGTGCAGGGCAGCTCCTGCACTTGGCCGGTGTAGGCGTAAAAAATGCCCCGGTCCATCCAAAACAGCATGTTGCCCGCGTTCACGCTGGCGTTGGGGCCGATGATGCTCAAGCCCTCGGCCACCGTGTCGAAGCCGAAGATGTAGGGCGCGCCGATGTAGCGCATGCTCCACAGGCCGAGGTCGGTCCAGATCAGAATCTCCTGGCGCGTGCGCAGCGCGCTGATGATGTAGCTGCCAAGCGAGAGCCGCTGGCCGCCCGCACTGTTGTCGCGGCGCGGCTCCCAGTCGTAGGCGTCCTCCTCGTTCGACCAGCGCACGAGCAGCGGATCGGGCAGGGTCTGGCCCACATCGTCGCAGCCGAAGGCGATCAGGTGCCGGTCGTTGGGCGAGACCAGCACCTGGGCCGCGTAGTTGGGGACCTGATTGGGCGTGAACACGACGCCGCCCACCGTGATCGTCTGGTTGAGCGGCGAGGCGGGCGTGCCCACGCCGAGCTGCTGGTGCCAGTAGTAGATCGGGCCGTTGCGGATGTTGGCGACCAGATCCTCGCCGAAATTGTCCATGTCCCACAAGCGGATCTGGTTGACGTCGTAACCGACCGGCGAGAGCAGGCGCGGGTCGAAGCTCATGCCCCAGCCGGTCCACTCGTTGACGCTCATGCCCGAGCCGCCGCCCGCGATCCCGGTCGCGCTCATCACCTTGGTTCCCGGCACCGCCACCGTGAAGTTGTCGGCGTCGATCACCTGCTGGACCTTCATCTGCACGTTGTTGATGTCGGCGGGCAGGAAGACATCGACGGTGCCGGTCATGCCGGTGATCGCCACCGAATCGGCGTTGGTGAAACCGTGCGCGGGCGCGTTGACCTTCAGGATATCGGGCGAGGCGTAGGTGGCGAGGCCGTTGAGCGCGACCGCCTTGGTGGGCAGGAGATTGCTGGAGCCGCCCCACGGCGGAATCCCCCAGCCGGTGCCGACCACGGCGTTCTCCAGGCCGGTCGGGATCTGGAAGGTGGCCTTGACCGCGCTGCCGCCACCCTTCACGCCGTAGGCGCTGGCCTGACCCGGAAGCGCGATGATGAACTGCGTGGGGCTGATCACGGCGGTGACGACAAACGAGGTATTGAAGTCGCTCGCCGGAAACACGTCCACCGGAGTCGAGACCCCGGAGAGCGTGACTGTATCCCCCGGCTGCGTCATCCCGTGCCCCGGCGTATTGGTGGTCACCTCAAAGAAAGTTTCCTGGGTGGTGGAGCCGACCGAGTAAGTGGAGATCGGATCGGTGGGCAAAGTCAGCGTGGCGCGGATCGGCGTGATGTCGTAGTAGCTGTTGCCCCAGAGGATGTAGAGCTTGGTGCTCGTCCCCATGCCCACATAGCGGTCGTACTCCACGCTCGACCACTGATGCAGCGACCGGCAGACCCCGGCGAAGGGCGCGCGCGTCACCGCCTGCCAGCCGCCGATTTTCTCGGGGTATCCGGCGCGAAAGCGCACCTTGTCGGCGTCCCACCAGCCGCCCGAGTTGGCGTACTGCGTCAGTTCCCTGACGATCCCCGGTCGAAACTCGATCTTCTGAATCGGCATACTCCTACATGCGGCGCGCGGGCACCGGCTGCGCGCTGGCGGCGTCCAAATTGGGCAACTGCGGCATCAGCGACGCCAGCCAGCCGCGATCCGCCCCGATGACGAAGTGCGGCCACTCCTCCAGGATGCGGCGCAGGCGCTGCGCCTCGGCGTCCGAGATCTCGACCTCTATCGGCGGCAGCTTGAGCGCCCGGTCCCACGCGAACATCTCGGCCCCGTCCTCGCGCACCACGACCTGGAATCGAATCACTTTCTTCTCCTCGTCGTTCAGCTCCAGGCGGTCGATCAGACTGCCGTACTGGCGGATATCGGCCACGGTGCCGCGCTGCGCGCCCAGGAGCAGAATCAGATTCAGGCGGTGCTGGTGGTCCAACGATAAAGTCATGGTTCCTCCTCAAATTATTTTTTCGATGGTGATTTCGACGGCGGCCTGCAAGGCCGCATCGGTGATCGCCGCGCCCGCCGCTTGCACAGCGGCGTCCATCACGGTGGGCGGCTGAATCTGCTGAGCGGTAAGATCCGGGTTTTGCATGCAGGCCGCCGCCCAACGCATGCGCGTATTGTGCGCCGCCACAGTCGGGGATTCGTTCAGGATGGCATCCGCGAATTTCAGGCAGGCCACCTTGACGCGGCCCCGGAAGGTCCCGTCCATCATTAAACTTTGGGATTCCTCATAAGTCAGCAAGTTAGTTTCCTCCGTTTCTTACTTCCATCATCGCCGCCAGTTGCTGGACCGCCAGGACTGTGTGGATCAGCAACTCGTGAATGTTGAGGTTGAGTAAGTCCACTTCTTCCGCATCGGTTTCACGCAGCTTCATGCGGCTACTACCGACCGTGCCCGGCAGGATTTTCTGCATCTCATCTGCCAGGAAACCGACCAGACGCAGGCCTTCCGGCAACCCGCCCAGCCCGTTGGCTTCCGCTTCGATAGGGCGCACTCGCCGGATCACGTCCAGCCCACCCACCAGATCGCGCACGTTGCGCTTGATGCGGCTATCGGAGCCGTAAGTCCAGGAACCAGTCGCGGTCTTATAGGCGTCGTCATTGCCGAGTTGCAATAAGTGGGTCGGTGCATTGTTGCTGATACCGAGGCTCCCGGTATTAGATAGGAACAACTTACTGACGCCGTTCACCTGGAAAGCGTGCCCCCAAGCCGAGTTGGGAGCGTTATAAAGCGCCGTGCCCCCGTCGCCGCCCGAAATGACCAGACTGCTGTTGGGAGAATCCAGCCGTATCCCATCGGTGGCGCTGGCGGCATGAACGTGAAGCAGATTACTGGGGTTGCTCACCCCGATACCGACATTTCCGGTGCCGGTGTATTTGTAGAAAACGAACTGCGATGCTTGAAACGCCATCGTTTGGTTGGTAGATCCTGCGTTATCGATACTTGCAATATATGCAGAGCTTTGGCCTGAATCATAACCAAAACTTAAGTTGGTCGTCGCATTTGTATGGATTTCTAACGCGCCGCTGGGACTGCTGGTTCCGATGCCCACGTAGCCACTCGTCAGGATTGTCAATAAATCCGCAGAACCGTTACTAATGGCGAACCTGTCATAAGGTGCATCATTGGAACCGTGATTGTCGATATACCAGTTCGACCGCCCCGCAACACCAATCACTATGCCGCAAAAGGTTGTTTGTGAGGCGGTGAAGGTCCGACCCGCTATAGGGGCGCTGTTAATTGAGACGCTGCCTTGCACTTGAAGAGCCGCGCCAGGACTACTGGTGCCGATGCCCACGTTGCCCGCACCCGTGATCCGCATCCGCTCACCCAGACCGCTGTTGTAAGTAGAAAAAGCCAGTCCTGCCTGCGATGAGCTTTCCAGGATATTTGCAATGCTTCCTGTGGCAGTTGCCCCCACGTTGCCCATCGCAAAACCTAAAGCGACTGCGCTTCCCGTCGCCGCATTGAGGTTAGCGATAGTAGCAGCCACCAAACTGCCCGCAAGAGTGCCCGCAACGCTTAGAAGAGCAGGCGGGCTTGTTGTGCCGATGCCCACGTTGCCCGCTGCCGTGATCCGCATCCGCTCAGAAACTGCCGTACTACTATCTGCGCGCGTAAAAAACTGCATATCCGCGCCACGATTGTTCGCGGTTGCGGTAGTAAGCAACACGTTAATTACTGCCACCCGCTTGTCGGTCTGACTATTATTTGGATCGGTCCAATTTATCTGACCTACGAGTTGGCCCGAAGCATCCGCCGCGCCATGCGCCAGTTCCAATGCCCCGGCATCGCTCGCGCCTTTAACCGTCAGATAATTGCGTCCCGCAGCGGAAGTATTGATTGGGATATTCCAGACGAAATTGGCCGACCCGCCGAACGCGCCCGCGTTGTTCCACTGCACGCTATTCACGGGCGCGGCGGGCACGCCGCCGCCAATGGGCACGCCCGCAACGGTCGGCGTCTGGCTGAAGTTTACGATTCCGGTGGTGCGAGCAATTGTGACTGGAGAACCCAGATAAGATCCCGCGTCAGAATAACGGGCAATCACAAAATTACTTCCCGCATTCCCCGTGGATTCAGGGTCTGAGTTGGAGCCGTATACCCAGCGGGCCGAACCCCCCGCCGAATGAGTGATCAGTGTTCCCGTATTGACCGTTGCATTGAGATATAAGTTAGCCAGTCCCGAAAGCGCGAAACCCGCCGCGTTGATATTGCTCAACCACGGCGTCTGGAACAGCCCAATCTGCGCGGCGGACGGCGTCCCGGTCAGCTTGCCGTAACTGAGCGATGTGAGCCAC
>Ga0310910_10001386_pt1 | contig 13200 bp, 10 predicted proteins | sample GREbulkMGHF172_FD_203448 | JGI IMG/M metagenome (GOLD analysis project Ga0310910, IMG submission 203448) | Lab enrichment of tropical soil microbial communities from Luquillo Experimental Forest, Puerto Rico - GRE.bulkMG.HF172 | ecosystem: Environmental > Terrestrial > Soil > Tropical forest >... | reverse complement strand
GCTGGTCGGAGAAGACCGAGATCAGCGCCGGGCGGTTCATCCGCTGGCTCGACATCACTGCCAGCAAGTTCTACGGCTGGCGCGAGCGGTACGGCAGGGCGTTCTGGTGTTTGCAGCCTTCTATTTGCGATTCCTTAAGCACCCATAGGATGACGTTCGTAGACATAGAGGCGTCGTTATTCGGGTATTCCCGGGCGGTAGTCAATAATTGTCCGTCGATTGGCCCGAGGTTGGTCGCTGATGCAAGACTCTTTTGCACCTGGGCACTCCGAATATCCAGCGCTGCCAATTACGATTCGCGCTGCCCACACGGAGCGATTTCGATTACTAGGTTTCCTATTGCGGACCCATCTTTTTCTCAATCGCCTGGCGCATTTCCTGCTGGCGAATCTGCTGCAGTTGTTCGTACTGTTGCGCGTTCAAAATGGTCTTCACTTGCGGATCGCTTTCCTCATGGATGGCCTTGATCTGCTGCGCCTTCTGCATCGGGCCCAGCGATGATTGTTCCCGATCGCCTCAATGTTGGGGGCGTCAGCTTCGAGAATGGGCATCAGCTGCTTTTCTTGCTGGGGAGTGAGGTTCAGTTGCTTGGCGAGCGCCGCGATCTTCTCCGCCTTGCCAACACGAGCGCGGCAATGGCAAATCGTCCGATGTACTTCTTCATGATTGTCTCCAGATGTTTCTTTTGGGTCAATCGTTGCCCTGGCGATTTGACCATGCGAGGAAGCCAATGGGAACCGTCAATTGTGACAGGTGAGGGCGAGCACAGATTCGAGTCGAGCATGGCGCGGTTGACTTGCTCGACCGATTGTTGGCGTAACAGTGCACCGTGAAAAGGCGCTGGGTTGCCCGCCATTCACGAAGTTCTCCGCAGTATAATCGCCGTCAATCATGGCATTAGCCCCTGCTACAAGACTTGGGCCCTATGAGATCCTGCAACCGATCGGTGCGGGCGGGATGGGCGAAGTATACCGCGCACGGGATACTCGGTTGGAGCGCACTGTAGCGGTCAAGATTCTTCCACCACATCTTTCTTCCGATCCCGTACGTAAGCAACGCTTCGAACGGGAAGCCAAGATTGTTTCTAACCTCAATCATCCGCATATTTGCGTTCTGCACGACATCGGCTCTCAAGATGGCATCGATTATCTCGTCATGGAGTGCGTGCAGGGAGAGACGCTGGCCGAACGCCTGCAAAAAGGCCCGCTGCCGCTCGATCAAGTCCTCAAATTTGGGGCGCAGATTGCCGACGCGCTGGACAAGGCGCATCGCAGCGGCGTTGTTCACCGCGATCTGAAACCCGGCAACATCATGTTGACACCCATCGGCGCGAAACTGCTGGATTTTGGTCTGGCTAAACCTGCTTCCCCTCTGGCAAGCCTGGCTACGCTGACGGCTATGAAGCACGATTCCCCGATGACCGAGGAAGGCACGGTTATTGGGACGTTCCAGTACATGTCCCCCGAACAAGTTGAAGGCAAAGATCTGGATGGGCGGAGCGACGTCTTTTCCTTGGGCGCCGTCCTCTACGAAATGCTCACGGGCCAGCGCGCCTTCCCAGCTAAGAGCCAACTGAGTGTGGCGTCGGCCATTCTGGAGAAGGAGCCCGAGCCGATCAGCAAGTTAAAGCCAATGACGCCGCCTGCACTAGATCACGCGATTCGCAGGTGCCTGGCGAAAGATCCCGAGGAGCGCTGGCAAACTGCGCGTGACCTTGCACTCGAATTGAAATGGATTGCAGAAACAGGCTCACAAAGTGGTGAAGCTGCACTCGGTGTAGTTCCGCACAAGCTGCGCGAACCTAGAGCATGGGCTGTGGCCGCAGCGGGATTCGTTCTCGGCACCGTCATTGCGGGATTGATTGGCTGGTATTTTCGCTCTGCGCCTGTGGCGCGCCCCGTTAGCCGGTTCGCTTTCGTCGTGCCGGCGCCATTGGAAAACTCCACTGTGTGGGTAGTCGGCGGCTTTCCGCTCAGCGATTTTTCGGATGTGGCTATCGCTCCCGATGGCACCGAGATCGCTTATATAGGCAGCGCTGGCAACACGACGGAAGTCTTTCTGCGAAGGATGGACCGCCAAGAGCTTACCCCCTTGGCAGGCACGCAGGGCGCGTTCAGCCCCTTTTTTTCTCCTGACGGACAGTGGGTCGGATTCTTCGCCGACGGCAAGTTAAAGAAAGTTTCTACCCACGGCGGAGAACCTGTGGTGCTGTGTGACGCGCCGATGAATCGCGGAGGGGCTTGGGGATCCGACGACATGATCATCTTCGCCCCGACTCTTTTCGGCGGTCTTGTGCGCATTTCCTCTGCCGGAGGCCCCTCCGAGTTGCTGGCTTCTCCCGATGCTAGCAAGGGCGAGCGTTCCTACCGCTGGCCCGAAATCCTGCCCGGTGGAAGAGCGGTTGTATTTGTAATCGCCGAAGCAAAAGACATCGGTCTTTTCACACAATCGAAGATCGCGGTCGAGCGGTTGGACACCCGCGAAAAGAAAATCCTGCCGATTCAGGGTACATACCCGCGTTATTCCCCGAGCGGCCATCTGCTGTTCGCGCGCGAGGGCCGCATGTTCGCTGTGCCGTTTGACGCCCATCGCTTGGAGGTGACGGGCCCGGCGGTGCCGGTTCTTGACGGCGTGAAAACGTCTCTCAATAGCGGCGTGGCAAGTTTTTCGATTGCCCATGACGGATCGCTGGTTTATCTACCGCGAAGTAATTCCGCTGCCGAAGGCAGCCTTGTCTGGGTGGATCGCAAGAATCAGGTCCGGAGACTGGGGGGTCCTTCACGGCGCTATAGTTCCCCTGCGATTTCTCCCGACGGACAGCGTGTGGCCCTCGCCATTTTCTCGGACAACGACATGGATATCTGGGTGTATGAAATCACTCATGGCACGCTCACTCGCCTCACCTTTGACGGAAGGAGTACGGCGCCGCTATGGTCTTTCGACGGAAGACGAATCACATACAGAGGGACACGCGGCGCAGGATCGGAGATCTTCTGGAGGCCTGCCGACGGAAGCGGGGCAGAGGAAATGGTGCTCTCCGGAGCGAGTCTTATTCAGGTACCTAGTTCCTGGTCGCCTGACGGCAAGTTCTTGGTGTATTGGACCGCCAGCACGGAAACTGGCCGGGACATCTGGGTGTTTCGCCTAGGGGAGCAAAAGCCTCGCCCATTCCTTCAGACAAAGTTCGACGAACTGCAACCCAAGATCTCGCCGGACGGCCATTGGATTGCCTACACATCAAATGAGTCGGGCCAGTTCCAGGTTTACGTGCAGCCCTTCCCAGGTCCCGGCGGTAAATGGCAGGTTTCCACCGATGTGGGAAGCAATCCGACTTGGGCGGGAACGGGCGCGGAGCTCTTCTACCTGAGTTTGGATAAGATTATGAGCGTGAGCGTGACCACCCATCCGACGTTTAGCGCCTCCGTTCCACGGCCAATAGCGGATATTCCTTCTCCTCTTCTAGGGACTGCCCTCGCTAATTCGTTCTACGATGCCAGCCCAGATGGTCAAAGATTTCTCTTCGTAAAGGCCAACAAAGAAAATGGGCCTCCCGAGGAAGTGCGCGTGGTGCTCAATTGGACAGAAGAACTCAAGCTGCTCATGTCTAACGGTAAGTAGCCATGAGCCGAGGTGAGCCAGAGGAATATCCTTGCAGATGCCAGTGAGAATTAAAGGTGACCCTCGCAGTGGCACAAAGCTCCGGTAGGGTTATGAGATTCAGTCCCCGCTAGGCGCGGGTGGGATGGGAAAGGATACGCGGACGGTAGCTCAGAGGAAAAGCCAATCACTCAAGTCACGTTCCTGGTGAGCTTCTTTGACGTGGTGAGGCGCCGCGTACACCGTACCGCGCTCCACAGAGAGCTCTGGCGTGTTACAACACACAGCCTAGCGTGTGCCAACACACAATCCAATTTGGCAAAACGTATCCTATTTATGCGCCAAACTGATATTTGCCAGGTTTTGGGAGGGGTTTTGGGGCGATTTAGTACGCTTCAGACGTCATCGCGACCGAAATCCCCCTTACACTCGCTGTAGAGGAATCCGTGCTTGCAGAGTGACCGCTTCAGGCTGGGGGATGGCAGTTGGAGTTTTGATCTGTGAGACTCATTGAATCAATCATTTATGGGATTTATGCAGTTCCCTCCCGGACTCAGCGTAGCGCTTAGCTAGAGGAAATCGAGATAGTCAAGACGATACTGGGCGCTCGGATCGTACTGCGGGCCGTTACGTAACTTGGCTCTTTGAATTAAGAGAGGATGTTTATGCAAGAGTCGCAACCTCGCTTTGTGCCGTTGGCCGCGAAGAGCGTGGTTTGCCACACCATTACATACTTTTTGATGGGAGCGCTCGCGTATAACTTCCTGCATTACGCAGCTACCATCAACAATCCAAACTCAGGGATGCGGCCGACAACCAGCACCTGGGTACTGCTCGGTCCGGCGCTGCAGATCTTTCGCGGCATTCTGTTCGCGTCAGTGTTCTACCTGTTTCGCGAGCAATTGTTCGGGCGCAGAGACGGGTGGCTGCGGATGGCGTGGATGCTGATCGGCATCGGGATACTGGGGACGTTCGCAGCGCCGCCAGGATCGCTCGAGGGATTCATCTATACGAAGACGCCTGCCCTATCACAAACCAAGGGGTACCTCGAAGTCGTGACGCAGGCCGTGTTGCTCTCGGCGCTGCTGTGCTACTGGGTGAATCACTCGGGAAAGAAGTGGATGAACTGGACCCTGGGAGTTGGGTATGCCCTTTGCGCAGGCTTCCCATTGCTGGCGCTCGTGGCGCCTAAGCGGTAGGCTCTACCCGCATAAAACAGGAATTACGCGGCAGCTAAAAGCGATGCACACAGCGCACTCAACCGACAAACATTCCCGCACACACCCTGCACAGCACGATAGCTAGCGGATGTAGATTGAAACCAAAATGGAAGAAGAATACGACAAATTGCTTGGTAGGGCTATACAGCTACTGGAGTACACTCGCGGTAAGACGTACGCTGCGAGGCTGCTTGGCCAACTCGGCGGATCTGCCAAGTCCGAGCGTAAGACCGCAGCCTGCCGGGAGAACGCGAAAAAACCGCGGCCGAACCGCAAACCCCGCAAACCTGTAATGCCGGCTCAGCAATCATTTGCCAAACCAGATAACCAGGGCTAAAACGCGGCTTCCAGTGGCGTTACTGCCTAGCTAGCGCCACCCGACCCAGGCAAGCGACAACAACCCCGGCGGGACTCCCCCACCCCCGGCCAATCGCATCGACGGGGCCCCCTGAAACTGTGCCCAATTTTGTGCCCAGTGTCGCTTTGTGAGCGCTTGCGTGCAATGGTAAGGCGGAGCGGGAAAGCCCCATAAATACTAGGGAATCTCACTCCATACAAGTGCAGCTAAGTCATTGATTCACTGTGCGGCAACGGCTACGAACCAGAAGGTCGGGAGTTCGAATCTCTCAGGGCGCGCCATAAACCCCCAATAATTGATTGATGTTCGCCCTGCATACCTTCGCGCAATTGATTGCAGGAACTTCACCCATGACTTCCCACGATTGCAATCGATTGCACAAGACCGACTGATTTGCCGTGTGATTTTCCAAAAAACTCTAATTTGAACTCTGAGTAAGTGGTTGTATGATCGCGCCAACGCCAGTATTCATGGGGCTTTGAGAGTGAAACGAACTCTGCGGAGGCTCGACCCGGTGGGTGAGGAACAAAATCAGCCCTTCCAACTCTCGTTTAACCCCTGTTTCAAAGTGGATTTCCAGGGGTCTCACGTCACCTCCGACAGTGGTCTGCTTTGGTGCGCGAGTTGGATGAGCGTCTGGGATTGAGTGCGCTCATTACCGACAACATCATGGACGACCGGCGCGGCAAGAACACTCAGTTGCCGCTCCCCGATCTGCTGCGGCAATCCATCTACAGTCGCTTGGCAGGATACGAGGATCCCAGTTCACATGTTTTCGATTCCCGCTGTGCAACCTTTGCACCGATCCTGAATCTGAATTGTCATGCTCAACCCCACTCAAACCAAAGTCAACCGCCGTACCGTCGATCTATCCGCATACCCCAATCTCGTCGTTGTGTATCTTGGAATGCGCGTCAACCGACTCACCGGACTCAAAACTCTCTTCGGCTTCGGGCCAAAGATTTCCGCCTCGGCTGCCGCACAGCCCAACGGACTCCTGCACCACGACGTGTTTCTCTGGTCTTTGTTCCCACCCCACGCCGGCATCCGCCAGTACTGGCGGGACATGGATTCCCTCCTCGACTGGACGCGCTCGGAGCCTCATCGCGAATGGTGGAAGAATTTCCTGAAGAATTCCGGAGGCACCGGCTTCTGGCACGAAACCTACCTGCTCGCCGGAGGCATGGAGGCCGTCTATGGTGACGTAGCCCAACCCATCGGCTTCATGAAATTCGCCCCGATCGTGCCCGCTCGCGGTCCTATGTTCTCCGCTGCTCACCGCGCAAGCAAGGAGCACCCTGCAGCCCCGGTGCTCTCTGAATCCGATCTCTACGGCAACGCAGAAGAGATGCCGCAACTTCGCAAAGGGGCCTGACCAGCGGCTGCACCAGCGCCGGTTCGAATGTGGCCGGCGAAACTCGTTTGGCTAGAAACAAATTTCTTCCAGAAAATTAAATTGATAAGAAGAAGCACCATAAAAGGTCAGTCTGCGCTTCTTCTACTGCTTCGGGGTGACCGACACTACGTCATATCGTCCACGAGGGCAACGAAGCGCGAAATGCAGCGGGTCGTTCTCCGGTGTACATTCCGTGAACTCGAACTGCGCTACGAGACTGGGACTGAGCCAGGGGCATTCCTTCATCTTCGCAGCCGTTAGTCCTTCGCCCAATCTGCCCGACTGCGATTCAGAAGTTTACCTACCGGCTTGGTCGTTGTTTGGTGATGGTGCCCTCAAAACTTTCGGATTCGCAGGGCGAATGAGCCTTGGTAGTGGAAATAGGCCGCATGGATCAATATTGTCTCCTGCAAAACTGTCACAACTGTCACACTGTCACGGTGCCCCGTCTCCCAGGCTTCCGATTGGGGTTCGAGAGCACCGCTGCCTGACATCCGCGAAGCGCGTAGATATACCTGCCCTTCCATTCAAACGACTTATCGTGCGGTAGAGAGAAAATAGTGTCCTGGTTATTCCGATTCACCGCAGAAATCGCGATGATAGCGCACCGGCGCATGGCACAACCCGTTGAAGGCAAACGCCTGCTCGGATTGCTTGTGTAACGGGCTGATTGCGACATTTGTCTTAATGAAGGCTCCGTCCCGTAAACGCTGAGCTGGTCGGGGCCTTTGGGGACTATCACAGCCGTCGTTTAATGGTCTCGAAGGCTCACGTACCAGATTTCGCGGTGGCCGTTGCGGAAGACGCGATTGCAATTGCAGGCTGATTGCTTATCCTCTACGTCGGGAAGTAGACGATTTCTGAAAACCCACAGTCCTCGACAAGTATCGCACCAGTCGGAGTACTGAAGCCGGTCGCGCACTTACTGCCGAAGTTGGCTTCCCGCGGATCAGGTGCTGTCGCTGGTGGTGGTGTAGTGATCAGAAGCTGAGAACAGACAAGGAGTTCAAATGCAATCTGAAATTAAGGTAGGGCAACGTTTCAAGTTCAATATATTGTCCGACAACCCTTCGCAAGAGCGGCTGGCGGTAGTAACTCGCGTACTCTCTGTTAGAGAGGAAGGACTCGGGTCGGAGGTGGGTTTCTATTTTGCATATTGGGTGGAGGCTCACGAACTTCCAGAAACAGAGGCTCCGGCAACATTGGAGTTTCAGCGCGGAACTGACGGAAACGTATACCTCGACGGACGTCAGGTTAGCATCACTTTGCTGAAGTGATCTTCCGCTTAGGAACTGCCAATTTGTTGGAAAAACGACACCTCTGCCTGGATGTATGAGTGTGACTTCTCGTGCCGCTGGCTAGACGCTTTCTCGGTTTGGCGGCCGAAGACTTCTCCTTCGGCACAACAGCCGTTCCATTCTCGGGCTGGCTCGAGATCGTAGGACTGTTCTTGATAATCGATACGGCGACTCCTCCGTGCGTTGACGTTGTTCCTCATGCGGCGTAGTATTTTTGCTGGGCAGACTGCAATGCGACTTCCTTACGTCAATCTCTGACGCCCGACACCCTGCCGAACCCACGCGTCTCCTGTGATGCACGGGCCTTCGCGTGTGTTTCCGACGACAAGATCACATGATTATTAGATGGGAGCCTTTGCATGAGCTATGCTCTCGAAGTCCACAACATCGTCAAAACGTTTGGCCCGGTTCGCGCGGTAGATGGTCTCACCTTCGCGGTCGCGCGCGGTACGATCTTCGGCTTGCTGGGACCGAACGGTGCTGGCAAATCTACTACGCTGAAGATCCTGACTACGCTTAGCCGCCCCACCAGCGGCACCGCGTCTGTGCTGGGTTTCGATGTGCTCAAGCGCCCGCTCGAGGTACGCCGACGGATCGCTTCCGTCATCCAGGAAACCGCGGTTGACCTCCTGCTCAGCGTCCGTGACAACCTGCTTACGTTTGCCCGTTTTCATCAGGTTGAACCGCCCGCAGCACAGCGTCTCGCCACTGACGTTATGGAGCGCTTCCGGCTCACCGCCGAGGCCGACCGCAAAGTGCAGGACCTCAGCGGCGGATTCCGCCGCCGCGTGCAGGTGGCCAAAACCTTCATGGTCGATACGCCGGTGCTGTTCCTTGACGAGTTCTCTACCGGCATGGATCCGTTGCTGAAGCGCGAGGTCATGGGCTTGCTTCGCGACGAAGCACGTCGCGGCCGTACCATCGTGCTCACCACGCAAATTCTGAGCGAGGCTGAGGAGTTGTGTGAGGACATCCTCATCATCGACCATGGTCGCCAAGTGGCACGCGGTGACCTAAGCACTCTCAAGCTGCTCTCGCGGGGAGTCTATGAAGTCTCCATGACTTTCGACACAATGCCTGAGCGCATCGAGGACGAACTGCGGGCTCTACCCATGCTGCGGGCGCGCGTCGAGAACAACACGCTCGAAGTCGCCTTCAAAGCCCCTGAAGGGCAGGTGCTCGAAGTCGTTACCGAGCTGGCGCTCAATCGTCGCGTGCTGCACTTGGAAGTGAACGGCGCCAGCCTGGAAGACATCTTCCTTGAGCTGACGCAAGAGGAAGTGAAGTTATGACCGCCATCAATGCCATGCTGTACCGGGAGGGGAAGATCCGCGCCACCAACCTGATCTTCATCTTCTGGGATGTCTTTTATCCCCTCTGCTACATGCTTGTGTTCGGGGTTGGCGTGAATGCAGCGCTGAGCGCAACGCTGGTCACGGAGGGCGTGGACTACAACGAGTTCTTCCTCGCCAGCGTGCTGGCAATGGCGAGCTTCGGCATCGCCTCCAACACTTCGTGGTCGTTCTTTCTTGACCGCGACAATGGCATCTTTTTCGAGATGCTCACCTACCCGTTGAGTCGGTCAGCGTACATGCTAGGCAAGGTGTTGTTTACGTTGCTCGTGAGCCTGGTCCAGACCGTCATCACGGTAGTGCTGGCGGCCGGACTATTCCACATCCACCTGCGCTGGGACCGCGTGCCGTTTGTTTTCTTGGCCATGATTGTGGGAACTGCGGCTTGGTTTTTCTTTTACTCCATTTTCGCCCTCCGTACGCGGCGCAATGACATCTTTAACACCGTGACGTCGGTCCTGTATTTTGTCCTCCTGTTCGCCAGCAACATGTTTTATCCCTTGGAGCCGCTGCCGAAGTGGTTCCGCGGCGCCGCACTGGCGAACCCAATCACGTGGCAGATCGACTGCCTTCGCTGGGGAACGATCGGCCTCGGCGGCACCCATCGACTCGTGCTAGAGGCAACCGCGTTCCTCCTGTTCGCGATGGTGTGTTTCTTGTACGCCGCACGCTGCCTGCAAGGCCAGGAGTAGTAACCGGAGCCGTAGCAGAGTCGCAATCAGGTGGGTGGGATGATGGATATGCTGAGAAGCGTTGCGAACCTCGTCCGCAACTTCCTTAAGATCGCAGGAATAGGTTAGGGTGGCGTGTGACTGAAATCTGACCCCTCATCGGCCCTGCGGCGACCTGTTCCGACTCGTGGCGTTGGTCACTGCTGTCCTAATTAGCAGGGATTCGAGTAGCGGCTGCTGAAATTAAAGCACATACGATTACTCTTCGGCGCTCATGACACTCACCAATTTTCCGCAGAAGCGGCCTCCATCCGACAGACGTTTCTACAGCACGTCGATCAGGCCGAGCAGATGCTCGGCGCAACCCCCGAGATTGAGCAAGACGTACCCATCTCCAGCGCGCTCGAAACTCTCCGAGAGACATTGCTTTCGCAACTCGCCAGCGCGGTCCAACTGTCGGACGCGGGTGAATGGAACGCCATTCAGCTCCGGCTGGGAAATCAGATCCCGGCCCTGATCGAATTCAGTTCATCGCTTGTTGAAGGAGTCGACCAACAAGCACTGCAGCAGCGACGCAAAGCCATCGAGGATGGCGATAAGGCGCGCCAACGCCTTTTCATCATCGTTCCGATTGCCGCGTTGGTGACATTGCTCGCGGCCGCAACGCTTGGCTGGTACCTCACTCGCACCGTCACTGGTCCGCTTCGCTTGCTCACTGCGGGAGCCAGAGCCATGGCTCGAGGCGATTTTCAGCATAAGGTCCATTTAGCTGAACTGGCTGTCTTGGGAAATGCCTTCGACTATGCCTCACTGCAGCTTCAGAAGCTCTATGAGGACCTCTGGCGGAGTGAACGAGAGCTTCGCGGCGTCATCAACACGGTTCCAGCCCTCGTCTGGAGGGCGTCGCCTGACGGCACCATCGATTTCATCAATGAACGTTTACTAGAGTTCGTAGGCTTATCTTCCGATGGCATAGCGGGATGGAACTGGCAGTCCATACTTCATCCCGATGATCGCACCAAGTTCGTCAGCAACTGGGATAAGGCCGTTCGGGATGGGCAATCGATGGAAAGTGAGGTACGGGTGCGTCGGACGAACGGAGAGCATTGCTGGTTTTTCGTCCGCACCGTTCCGCTGCGGGACGAAGCCGGAAAGGTCGTCAAGTGGTATGGAAGTGGTATCGAAATCGAGGATCGCAAGCGCGCTGAAGAAGAGCGCGAGAAACCGCGGGCAGACCTCGCGCATGTGAACCGGGTCAGCACGCTTGGAGAACTGCCGGCCTCGCTCTCTCACGAGCCAAAGCAGCCGATCGCGGCCGCCATCACCAGTGCTAACAGCTGCGTGGAATGGCTGGCGCATGACCCGCCAAACCTAGAACGAGCCCGTGCAACCGCAGCGAGAATTGATAAGTATGGGAATCGTGCGGCCGAAATCATCGACCGTTTGCGAGCACTCTACAAGAAGACGCCTCCGAAACGGGAATCGGTCGATGTCAATGAAATCATCGGCGAAATGGTTGTGATGCTCCGGGGCGAGGCCAATCGGTTTGCTGTTTCGATTCGCACCGACCTTGCCGCCGATCCTCAAAAGATCATGGGTGACACTGTGCAGTTGCAGCAGGTGCTGATGAACCTCATGCTCAACGGCATCGAGCGATGAACGAGACGGGAGGCGTGCTGACGATCAAGTCGCAACCAGAGGATGGACATGTGGTGATCTCCATCAGCGACACCGGTATCGGCCTGCCGCCCGCGAAGGCCGAACGGATTTTCGATGCCTTCTACACCACGAAGGCACAAGGCAGCGGGATGGGACTAGCGATCAGTCGCTCTATTGTCGAGCCGCATGGCGGGTACCTGTGGGCCCCGGCGAATGACGGACTAGGCGCGAGTTTCCATTTCAGCTTGCCGATCGAGCACCTTTCAGCAATTTCAGCGAAAGCGCACTAAAGCCCGGAAGTAGCCTTTGCTACTGATTTGCTACTGTTTTTTGGCAGTGGCAGAAATTGCAGACGGCCAAGTCTTCGCGTGCCTCTGCCTTGTCGCAGGCCTCGAGACCCACTGTTTCTACCTGTGCCACGACGTCAGGGCTCCATTTGTCGGACACCAGACTGGTGCCGATTGGGGATTTTGAGCGTAATGCGGAGATTACGCCAACAAATGTTGAAGTTGCGGTAACCGCTGTGCTTCATTGACTTGGCCCGTTCCACGGAAGTAACATTCGCGCCGATGATCGGACAAACCATCTCGCACTATCACATCGTCGAAGAACTCGGCGCCGGCGCGATGGGTGTCGTATACAAAGCCGAGGATGTGAAGCTCGGTCGCTATGTGGCTCTCAAGTTCCTGCCCGATAACGTCGCCAAGGGTCCCCAAGTGATCAGCCGTTTTCAGCGCGAAGCCAAGGCTGCTTCGGCACTAAATCATCCCAACATTTGCACGATTTACGAGATCGACGAGGCCGAGGGACGAATTTTCTTCGCGATGGAGTTGCTGGAGGGCCAGACGCTCCGACGCCGGATCAGCGGTAAGCCTCTGGAAATCGAGACGGTGCTCGATCTGGCTATCGAGATCTGTGATGCTCTGGATGCTTCCCACTCGAAGGGCATCGTCCACCGCGACATTAAGCCGTCGAATATCTTTGTCACCGCCCGGGGCCACGCCAAAATCCTGGATTTCGGCGTGGCAAAGGTCGCCGCGAACGATGGGTCCGAAGAGCAGCTCACGACCCCCGGGGTAGCACTCGGCACCGCAGCCTATATGTCTCCCGAGCAGGTACGGGCCGAGGAATTGGATGGTCGTACAGATCTGTTCTCATTCGGCATCGTTCTCTATCAGATGGCTACAGGGAAAGTGCCGTTTCAAGGTCCTAGTTCCGGGGTGATCGCAGAAGCCATCCTCAACCGCGATCCCGAGGCTCCTACACTAGTGAATCCCAATATCCCTTCGTCACTACAGGAGGTAATCCGGAGAGCCCTACAGAAAGACAAAAACCTGCGCTACCAGCACGCAGCTGACATGCTGGCTGAGCTGAAACAGCTGAAGCGAGACACGGGGTCGAGCTCGCGAGTCGCGGAAGCAGGAATTGGGTCGAGCCTGACATTAGCGACAAATCCGTCCTCTACCAGAAAGGGTAGACTCCAGAGTCCTGCTGTAGCAGTCTCTGTACTGCGCACCAAGCGTGTTCCAAAGGTCATTAACTCACTCGCAGTCTTGCCTTTCAGAAATGCTAGCGGCGATCCTGAACACGAATACCTGAGCGACGGCATCACCGGGAGTCTCATTAATATGATGGCTACGCTGCCCAAA